>LNAP01000448.1_pt1 | contig 46239 bp, 43 predicted proteins | sample 602601 | NCBI WGS metagenome assembly LNAP01 (sample SAMN02440304, study PRJNA202911) | soil metagenome | biome: Subtropical and temperate rainforests or woodlands; isolation source: soil samples (1 kg each in a 20% v/v slurry with milli Q water) were... ...
GACGAAGCTTCCGGCGTGACGCCGGTCTGGCTGTTCGCGGGATCGCGCCGCAAGGCCTTTGTCGACCTGCAGAACGACGTCACCGCCACCGACATCGCGCTCGCCGCCCAGGAAGGCTTTCGCTCGGTCGAACAGCTCAAGCGCTACACCACTTTGGGCATGGCCACCGACCAGGGCAAGACCGCGAACGTCAACGGCCTCGCTATCCTTGCCGGCGAAATCAAGAAGACCATCGCCGAGACCGGCGCCACCCGCGCCCGGCCGCCGCACGTGCCGGTGGCCATCGGCACCTTTGCCGGCCTGCACCGGGGCCAACACTTCAAGCCGACCCGGCTGACCGCAAGCCATGCCGTCTCGGCCGCGGCCGGCGCCACTTTCGTCGAGGCCGGACAATGGCTGCGCGCGCAGTGGTTCAATGCGCCCGGCGAGAGCGACTGGCTCAACAGCGTCACGCGCGAGGTGAAGGCGGTGCGCGAGCGCGTCGGCATCTGCGACGTCTCCACCCTCGGCAAGATCGCGTTGTGCGGTGCCGACGTCGGCGCCTTCCTCGACCGCGTCTACATCAACACCTTCTCGACCCTGCCCGTCGGCCGCGTGCGCTATGGCGTGATGCTGCGCGAGGATGGTTTTGTCATGGACGACGGTACTGTCGCGCGGCTCACGCCCGATCACTACGTGCTGACCACCACCACAGTGAATGCCGGCAAGGTCATGCAGCATCTGGAATACTGCCATCAGATTCTATGGCCCGGGCTGGATGTGCAAATGGTCTCAGTGACCGAGCAATGGGCGCAATATGCGGTGGCCGGACCGCGGTCGCGCGAGCTGCTGCAGAAGATGCTCGGCGACAGCATCGATCTGTCCAATGATGCGTTTCCCTATATGGGTTGCGCCGAATTTGAATTCGGCGACATTGCGCTGCGGCTGTTTCGCGTCTCGTTCTCCGGCGAACTGGCCTACGAGATCGCCGCGCCCGCCGATCGCGGCGAGGCGCTACTGCGCGCGCTGATGCAGGCCGGCGCGGCCTTCGGCGTCACGCTGTACGGCACCGAAGCACTCAGCGTGATGCGGATCGAGAAGGGCCATGTCGCCGGCGCCGAGCTCAACGGCCAGACCGTGGCGCGCGACCTCGGACTCGGAAAGATGATGTCGGAGAAAAAGCACTATATCGGCCGCACCATGGCGGCACGCGAGGCGCTGGTCGATCCTGCCAGGCCCACGCTGGTCGGGCTCAAGCCGGTGGACCGCAGCCTGCGGCTGCGCAACGGCGCGCTGCTGTTTGCGCGCGGCGTGACGCCGACACCGGACAACAATGACGGCTACATCACCTCCTCGGCCTTCAGCCCGTCCTGCGGTCACTGGATCGGGCTCGGCCTGCTGGCTGATGGCCCCGAACGGATCGGCGAGACCATCCGGGCCTGGGATCCTATCCGGTCCGCCGATCTCGACCTCGAAGTGGTGTCGCCGGTGTTCGTCGACGCAGAAGGAGCGCGGCTACGTGGCTGACCTCACCTCCATCTCCGCCTTCGCCGGCCTGCCGCTGACCGGCAGCGGCCAGGGCGTCACCGTACAGGAGCGGACCGGGCTCGCCATTGCCACCGTGATGGCGCGCAAGGGCCAGCGCGATGCACTCGCCGCATCGATCAAGGAACAATACAATATCGCCTTGCCGGGCGGCCCGCGCTGGAGCGGCAGCGATGCCCTCGCGCTGCTTGGGACCGGGCCGGGGCGATGGCTCGCGGTTCATGGTAGGCCGCCCGCGCGTTTCGTCGCCAGCCTGGCGCAACAACTCGAAGGACTGGCTTCGGTCGTCGACCAGTCCGGGGCCTATGGCGTGCTCCGGCTGAGCGGGCCGGCGCTGATCGAGACGCTGGCGAAGGGCGCGGCGATCGATCACGACGCCCGGGCCTTTCCGGCGGGCAGCGTCGCCGTCACGCAGATTGCCCATGTCGGCGTAACGCTGTGGAAGATCGACGAATCACCTGCGATAGACGTTGCCGTCGCACGCAGCCTGGGCGGGAGTTTCCGCCACTGGCTGTCGATATCGGCCGGAGATTCTCTTTCAGGTTAACGTGAAAATCGCAGCGCAGAATTTCTGACTATTGCCGCGCAAAACGACGAAAACGGCGGCAATGCAGCGCTGATCGCGACAAGCCGTGAAGCGCTGCGGACCGCAGCACCATCCCGGCAACGCTCGAACACATTCGGCAACAACATTTACGCGCGGGCTTTTACCACGCGTTCACAGCTCAACCTGCACGGTCGATCTGAATTCTGATCTGGATCGAACCCATGCTGCGTACCGTCATCACGTCCCACATCCTGCGGCTGCTGCTGCGCTTCGGCCGGTCGCGGGACGGCAATATCGCCGTGATCTTTGCGATCGTGCTGGTGCCCCTGATCGGTTTCATCGGCGCCGCGGTCGACTACAGCCGCGCCAACGCAGCGCGTTCGGCAATGCAGTCGGCCCTGGACTCCGTCGCCTTGATGGTCGCCAAGGACGATGCCGCGGGCGACCTGACCGCAGCCCAACTGAACACCAAGGCCAACGCCTATTTCGCGGCGCTGTACACCAACACCGATGTGCCGAGCGTCACCCTGACGGCGACCTACTCGAACAATGCCACGACGGGCTCCTCTGTGCTTCTGTCCGGCTCGGGAACAATCAGCACGTCATTCATGAAGGTGGCCGGATTTCCGACCCTGAACTTGTCCACATCCTCCACCGCGAGCTGGGGCATGACCAAGCTTCGCGTCGCCATGGCGCTCGACAATACCGGTTCGATGTCGTCCGACGGCAAGATCACTGCGCTGCGAACGGCCACCACCAACCTCATCACCCAGCTCAGCGCCTCGGCGCAGAACAACGGCGATGTCTACATCTCGATGGTGCCGTTCGCCAACGTGGTCAATTTCGGCACCGCCTACAAGAGCAGCGGCTATATCGACTGGAGCAACTGGTCGACCTCGGGCAGCATCGAGGAAGGCTGGACCTGCGGTTCAAGTTATAGTTCGCGAAACCAGACGATGAAATGCGGCTCGTCCAGCAACAGCATCAATAGCTGGAACGGCTGCGTGATGGATCGGACGCAGAGCTACGACGTCCAGGTCACGGCACCGAGCTCGACCGCCACCTATTATCCGGCCGACCAGTCGTCCTATTGCCCGACCCCGATCACTCCGCTGAGCTACGACTGGGCGGCGCTGAAGACGTCGGTGGCGGCAATGACGCCGAGCGGCGGCACCAACCAGCCGATCGGCCTGGTGTGGGCATGGCAGACGCTGCAGCAAACTGCGCCATTCAACGCACCGGCCGAAGACAGCAAATACACCTACAAGAAGGCTATCATCCTGCTGTCGGACGGCCTCAACACGATGGATCGCTGGTATGGCGATGGCAGCTCGCACTCGTCACAGGTCGATACGCGCCAGCAGTTGCTGTGCGACAACATCAAGGCCGCAAACATCACCATCTATGCGATCCAGGTCAACACCGGCGGTGACCCGACCTCCACGGTGCTGCAATATTGCGCCAGCGGCACTGCCAACTTCTTCCAGCTTACCACGGCCAGCCAGGTGATCTCGACCTTCAACACCATCGGGACGGCGCTGTCCGACCTGCGCATTTCCAAGTAGACTGCAACGCGGTCCCGCGCTGCCGCTCAGAGGCGGGGCATGCTGACCGGGCGCGCCTCGCGGGTCTGCGCCGCCAGCCGGATGCCGGCATTGGCTGCGCCGAATCCCTGATAGTTTCGCCGCTCGACCACCTCGAAGAAGAACCGCTCGTCGAAGCTGTGGGTGTAGATCTGGAAGAATTCGCCGTCGCCCTCGCGGTCATACAGGATCTGGTTGTCACGCAGCGCCGTCATGGTCGCCGCATCGAGTCCGTACTTGGCCTCGACGTCGTCGTAGTAGTTTTCCGGGATCCTGAGGAAGCTGGTGCCGCGCGCCCGCATCTCGGCAACCGCTGCAAAGATATCGTCGCATGAGAAGGCGATGTGCTGCACGCCGGAGCCGAAGAACTCCGAGATGAAGCGGTTCGACAGGGTGCGGGTGGCCGACGATCCGTTCAGCACGATACGCAGGCTTTGGCTGGCGTTGATCAGCGCCTGGCTCTGCACCAGACCGACGGGGTCGGCGATCTCCATCTGCGGCAACCGCTGCAGGTCGAGAATGCCGGTGTAGAACAGAAGCCAGGACAGCATCTCGTCGTAGGGCATCGACTGGGAGATATGGTCCACCGCGGTGAGGCGATCACTGCCGGCGTCGCTCGTCAGCGTCTCGAAATCGGTATCCCAGTTCTTGCCGGCGCTTTCCAGGAAATACAGCAGGCTGCCGCCAACGCCATGGATCGCCGGAATCTCCAGCTCGCCCGGCCCGACCGGCTGGTAGAACGTACGCGCCCTCAGCGCCTCTGCCCGCGCCATGGTGCGGCCGGCATCGTCGACATCGATGGCGATGGCGCAGACGCCCGGACCGTGGGTGATGTAGTGCGAGTGTGCGAAGCCGTCCGGCTCGCAGTTGATCACCAGCTCGATGCCGCCCTGCGACCAGCGCTCGACGTCCTTGCTGCGGTGCGCGCCGGTCTTGCGAAAACCGAGCTGGCCGAACAACGCGGCGAGATCAACCGCCCTGGTCTCGTTGACGGCGAATTCGATGAAGCCGACGCCGCGGCTGACCGACTTCGGCTGCAGCCTGTCATTCGCCTCCTTCGCCAACTGGTCCCGCAGCAGGATCAATGAGCGCAGCCCGTCGGTGGCGGTGCGCACGGCCGATCCGGCGCGGAACTGGTCGTTGAAGATCTCCAGCGACCACGGACCTTTGTAGCCGGTCGCCTGCACCGCCTCCATGAACGCAACCACCGGCAGATCGCCCTGTCCGGGGAAGCAGCGAAAATGCCGGCTCCATGACAGCACGTCGAGGCCGAGTTTCGGCGCGTCGGCGAGCTGCACCAGGAAAATCTTGTCGGCCGGGATCGAGGCAATCTGGCTGACCGGGAACCCCGGCGCCAGCGCGTGGAAACTGTCCAAGATGACGCCGATCGCCTTGTGGTCGGCGCGCCGCACGATCTCCCAGGCATCGCGGTAGTCGTTGACATGGCGTCCCCAGGCCAGCGCCTCGAAGCCGACGCGCATGCCGTGCTTCGCAGCGAGGTCGCCGAGCTCGTGGAAATCGGCCGCGGCGCGGTCGATGCCGCCGAGCGCCATTGGCGAAATGTTGCTGCAGATCAGCATCAGATCGGTCTGCAACTCGCGCATCAGCTCGAACTTGCGCGCGGCGCGGGCGAAGTTGCGACTGCGCTGCGGCTCGGGCATGCCCTCGAAATCGCGGAACGGCTGGAAGGCGCAAATCCGGAGACCGAGATCGCGGCACAATTGCCCGACATCGCGCGGACTGCCGTTGAATGACAGCAGGTCGGCCTCGAAAATCTCCACCTCGTCGAAGCCGGCGGCGGCGATGGCCCGCAGCTTCTCGTCGAGCGCGCCCGATAGCGACACCGTGGCGATGGACAGTCTGGTCATGCGGCTTGCTCCACGATGAATCCCGGGGTGACGCGCGTGCCGCTGCGCGCAGCTTCCCGGATTGCCTCCACCACGGCCAGCGTGCCCATGGCGTCCTCGACGGAAATCAGCGGCGTCTCGCGGCGATCGATCACCGCGCAGAAATGCCGGAGCTGCTCTACCAGCGGATCGGCGTCCTCGGCAGCAAGATTGTCGCGCGCCAGCCGCGCGTACCATCCGCTGTCGCCGGGATAGGACCACAGCTCCAGCGTGGGAACGGACAGCGATGCCTTGGTGCCGGCGAACAGGTAGCAGGGCTGTTCCTGCCGGGGATAGGCGGCATTCTCGCCCGATGTCAGTTCCCAGTTCCACGGCGCCGGGGTCGCATCGGACAGCGTCATCGTGCCAATCGCACCATTGGCAAACCGCAGCAGGACCGCCGCGGTATCCTCGACCGCAAAGCTACGCACCCTGTTCGACGCCATGGCCTGCACCTCGACGATCTCGCCGCAGATGAAGCGCAGATTGTCGATGTCATGAACCAGATTGATGAGCACCGGCCCGCCGCCGGCCTCGCGCCGCCACGCGACGTCGAAATAATCGTCGGGTTTCTTCAGCAGCCACAGCCCCACAACCGCGGTCAGCTGGCCAAGCTGGCCGCCAGCCACGGCGGTGCGCACCGCCTTGATGCGCGGGTTGTGGCGGCGATGATGACCGACCAGCACGGGCACGCCGGAGCGCCGGACCGCATCGAGCAGGTCATGGGCAGCGATAACCGTATCGGTGACGGGCTTCTCCACCAGCGCCGGAACGCCTTTTTCGATGCAGTCCAGTGCCATCACCAGATGCAGTGTATTGGGCGATGCGATGATCATGCCATCAAGGCCAGCCGCGTCGAGCAGTTCGCGATGGTCGGCATACCAGTCGATGCCGCGGGCCGTGGCGAAGGCCTTCGCGTCCGGCGACGGGTCGGCGATCCCGGCCACGACGCAGTCCGGCGAGGCATCGATCAGCTCGAGATGCCTGCGGCCGATCAGGCCGGCACCGGCGACGCCGATCCGCTTCAACGCGGTCATGCCGCAGTCTCCGCCATGGCGCCGCCGAGGAACAGCGCGCCGATGCGGGGATCGTTGAGCACCTTTTCCGCCTTGTCGAAGATCCGGGTCTGGCCGAGTTCGAGCACAATGCCGAAGTCGGAAATTTCCAGCGCCGAGCGGGCATTCTGCTCGATCATCAGGATCGAGACGCCCTTGGCACGCAGTTCCTTCAGGATGTTGAAGGTCTGCAGCACCATCAGCGGCGACAGGCCGATCGAGGGTTCGTCGATCAGCACCAGTTGCGGATTGAGCAGCAGCCCGCGGGCGATTTCGAGCTGCTTCTGCTCGCCGCCGGACAGGGTGGAGGCCTGCTGCGTCGCCTTCGTGCGCAGCACCGGAAACTTGTCGAGCGCGGCCTCGATGCGGGCCGGCAGGTCGGTGATGTCGCGCCCGGCCGCCACCGCGCCAAGCTCGATGTTGTGGCGCACCGACAGTTCCGGAAAGATGTTGCGACCCTGCGGCACGTAACAGATGCCGGCGGTGAGCAGTTCGCGCTGGTTGAGGCCGGTGACGTCGCGCCTCTTGAAGATCACCTTGCCCTCGCGCAGTTTCAGGAGACCGAAGATCGCCTTGAACACGGTGGACTTGCCGGCGCCGTTCGGCCCGATCACCGTGGTGATCGATCCCGCCGGCACCGAAAAGGTGGTGCCGTTGAGAATGGTCATCTTGCCGTAGCCGCCGACCAGATTTTGAACGTCCAGGATCGCGTCGCTCATGTTGGGTCCTCCGGATCCGTCTCAATGTCCGAGATAGGCTTCGATCACGGCGGGATTGGCGCGGACCTCGTCGGGCCGGCCCATGGCCAGCACCTTGCCTTCCGCCATCACCATCACCCGCGTGCACAGCGACATCACGAATTCCATATTGTGCTCGATCACCACGAAGGTGGCCCCCTTCTCGCGATTGATCGCGATCAGCCGGTCCTTGAGATCGGCCAGCATGGTCAGGTTGACGCCGCCGGCAGGCTCGTCGAGCAGCACCAGCCGCGGTCCGCCCATGAAGGCCATGGCAGCATCGAGCAGCTTCTGCTGGCCGTAGGACAGGCCGCCGGCCGGCTCGTCGGCAAGATGGTCGAGCTTGAAGAAGCCGATCATCTGGTCCGCCGCACCGGTGAGGCCGGCGTCGGACGGGCCGAACAGCCGCGACAGCATGCTGCCCTGATGTTCCTGTCCGGCGAGGATCAGGTTCTCGCGCACCGACAGTTTCGGAAAGACCTGCAGCAGCTGGAAGGTCCGGCTGACGCCGAGGCCGTTGAGCTCCGACGGCCGCATCCCGGTGACCACCTTGCCGTCAACCTTGACCTCGCCGTCGCTTGGCGTGAGTTGGCCGAGGATGCAATTGAACAAAGTGGATTTGCCGCAGCCATTGGGGCCGATCAGGCCAAGGATCTCGCCCTCATGGACGTCGAAGGAGACGCCGTTGACGGCATGAATGCCGCCGAAGCTCTTGCTGATATTGCTGACTTCGAGGACCGCGGTCATGGCGCTGTCTCCATCTTGGGTTTGGCGACAGCACGCAATGCAGAGGCGATCTTGGTGCGGCGTTCCGCCAGATAGCGATCGAGGATGCCGAGGATGCCGGTCGGCGAATAGATCAGCAGCAGGATCACTGCCACCGCATAGATCATCAGGTAATAGCCTTGCGTGAAGCGCAGCCATTCCGGCAGCAGCACCGCGATCATGGCGCCAAGGAACGGCCCGAAGAAGAAGCCGGAGCCGCCGACAATGACCATCATCAGGAGATCGAGCGACAGCGACAGGCTGAACGGCACCGGATCGACATATTGGGTCAGCGGCGCGTACAGCGTGCCGGCCACGCCGCCGAGTGCCGAGCCGATGGCGAAGGCCATCAGCGTGTAGCGGCGGGTATCGATGCCCAGCGACAGCGCGCGGACGGGATTCTCGCGCAGCGCCACGAAGGCGCGGCCCCATGGCGAGCGGATCAGCCACCACACAGCGAGAGAGACAATGCCAAGCGAGCCGAGGCAGAGATAGTAGAACGGCAGCGGCCGCCGCGTCGGGAAGCCAAAGACTTCCGGTCGCGGAATGTTGCTGATGCCGTAGATGCCCTTGGTGAGCCAGTCCTCGTTGCGGAACACCAGAAAGGCGAGGGTCGAAAATGCCAGCGTGACGAAGGCCAGATAATGATGCTGCACCCGTAGCGCGGGATAGCCGAGGATCCAGCCGACCGCGAAGCAAAGCACGACGGCAACGCCGAGCGCCGCAATCAGCGGCAGCCCGTTGGAGGTCATGATGGCTGCGGCATAGGCGCCGATGCCGACGAAGGCGCCCTGCGCCAGCGATACCTGCCCGGCATAGCCGAGCGTGAGGTTGAGCCCCATCGCGGCGATGGTCATCACCGCCCACTGGCTGAGGATGAACAGGCCATAGCGCTGGAAGCCCATCGGTACGATGATCAGAGCGGCGATGACGACAGCGCCGAAACCGATCCGCAAATATCTGTTGGCCGGGCTCATACCGTGCGCTCCTCTGGGCGGCCGAGAATTCCCTGCGGGCGGAACAGGATGATGACGATCAGCAGGATCAGCGGCACCGCCGCGCGGTACTGGGTCGAGACGTAGGCGGCGGCGAGATTGTCGACCACGCCGATCAGCAGCCCGCCGGCGATGGCGCCGCGCACCTGGTTGAAGCCGCCGACGATGGCGGCGATGAAAGCGGCTTGGCCCAGCACCTCGCCACTGGAAAATTTGGCCAGATAAATTGGCGTGATCAGCAGGGAGGCCAGCGCCACCAGAAAAGCGTTGATCAGGAAGGTCAGCAGGATCATCCGCTCGACAGGCACGCCGATGATCCGCGCCACCGTGGGATTCTGCGCCGCGGCCTGCATCTGGTGGCCGATCGAGGTGCGGTTGAGCAGCGCCGTCAGCGCGATCACCGCAACGATGGCCAGCGCCAGCACGCCGATGCTCTGCAGCGCGACGGGGCGGCCCAAAATCGAGATATCACCGGTCGGCACGATGGAGGGGAACGGCGAGGCTTCCGCGCTCCAGAACTGCTTGACCGCTTCCTTGATGCCGATCGCCAGCGCCATGGTGGCGATCGCCAGCGGCAGCACGCCATGGCGCAGCATCGGATCGACCAGCAACATCTTGAAGCCGAGGCCGAGCAGCAGCATCGACAGCAGGATGCCGATGATGATCGCCAGCCAGAACGGCGCGCCGGCCTGCATCGCCGCCAGCATCAGGAACGCCGGCAGCATGACGAATTCGCCCTGCGCGAAATTGATGGTCTGCGAGGTCTGCCACAGCAGCGTGAAGCCGACCGCGGCGATCGCATAGATCGCGCCGGTGGCGAGGCCTGCAACGAGAAGATCGAGCAGATTGGACATAAAGATCTCCCAATGCTGCGCCAAGAAGCAGCTCATGGCTTAGTAGTAACGAAGCGCCGGCCGTGCGCCCCCTCTCCCCTCCGGGGAGAGGGTTGGGGTGAGGGGGCACCACAAACTCAAACCGATTTGACAGCCCCCTCACCCGCCGCGCTGCGCGCGACGGCCTCTCCCGGAGGGGAGAGGTGAAGGAAACCAGCGTTACTTGTTCAGCTTCGGCAGCACCGATTTGATCACCTGCTTGCCCTCGACGACCTCGGCCAGGAAACCTTGGCGGTCGATGTCGCCGTTCGCATCGAAGGTGACGTCCATCAGGATGCCGGGCTCCTTGGCGGCGGTGATGGTCAGGCCATGAAGTGCGTCGGCGAAGCCCTTGGAATCGACCTTGCCCATCTTCTCGGTGGCGGCCTTGATCATGTAGATGGCCAGCCAGCCCTTGAGGCCGTTGTGGTCCGGCACGTAGTTGTACTTCTTGACGAACTTCTCGCGGAACGCCTTGACCAGTTCGACCGGCGCGTCGGTGGTGAGGCCGACATGGCCGCGTGCACCGTTGGCAGCGTCGCCGGCAAGTTCGATCACCTTCTGCCCGACCAGCGTGGTTTCGCCCATCAGCGGCGCGGTAATGCCCTGGCGCTTCAACTCTTTCAGAATGCGCGCGCTCTCTTCCTCGTTGACATAGATGAACACTGCGTCGGGCGCCGCCGCCTTGATCTTGCTGACGTCGGCAGCGAAGTCCGCCTGGCCGGCTTCGGTGGAGAGATCCGCCGCGACCTTGATGTTGTACTTGGCAAATTCCTTGGTGATGACGTCGCGGCCACCCTTGCCGAAGTCGTTGTTGACCCAGACGATCGCCACCGACTTCGCCTTCAACTCGTCGTTGATGTACTTGGCCACCTTCGGCATCGAGGACTGCTGGCCGAACGAGGTGCGGAACAGGAACTTGTTGCCGGCCTGGGTCAGTTCGGCGGCCTCGCCGCCCATGATCTGGCTGATGCCCGCTTCCGCAGCGAGCGGCGCCGTCACCTTGACCGAACCGGAATAGCCGGGCCCGAGCAGCACGTAAGGCTCGGCGTCGAGCGCCTTCTGCACCTGGGCGCGGGCGACGCCGGGATTCGACTGCGAGTCGGCATGGGTGACTTCGAGCTTGCGGCCGAGCACGCCGCCCTTGGAATTGATCTCCTCGATCGCGAGATCAATGCCGTTCTTCCAGTTGGTGCCGACGGTGGCGCCGCCACCCGAAAGCTCGGCCACGTTGGCCAGTTTGATCGGCGCGCCCGACTGCGCGAAGGTCGCGCCGGCCATTACGGTTGCGAGCAAGGCGCCCGCCAGAATACCGGTTCTCATATCAAATCCTCCCTTGGTTGTTGATCGTCTTTTCATTGCGAGCCGGCCTTGTGGCCGACTACGTCGTCAGGCTGCGTTGGCCGGGTACCTCTTGGCCATTACGCCGTCGAATGCAATTCCCATTTCGGTGGTAGAGGGCGTCAGGCCCGTGAACAGTTCGAACGCATCCGCCGCCTGGTAGATCGCGAGATCCCGCCCGGTCATGACCTTGGCGCCGGTCTCCCTGGCAGCCTTCAGCAGCGGCGTCCATAACGGCGAATAAACCGCGTCGGCCACCCACAGCCCGCCATGCAGCAGATTGTCGGGGACCGGCGTGCCCTTGCTCGGCGTCATGCCCACCGGCGTGCCGTTGACCACGCCAACCGCGCCATCCAGCGCGTCCGCGACGCTCGCGGCAATGCGGACGGCCAGCCTGCCGTGCAGCAAGTCCACCAGATGCTCGACCTTGGCGCGGTCGGTATCGAAGATCCGGATCTCGCTGACACCGAGGTCCGCCAGCGCAAAAGCAATGGCCTTGCCGACGCCGCCGGTGCCGATCACCGCCACCGGGCCGCGGCCGGAGCCCTCGACCAGCGCCTTCACCGCACGGGCAAAGCCGGTGGTGTCGGTGTTGTGGCCGGTCAGGCGGCCGTCGCGCACCACCACGGTGTTGACCGCGCCGATCGCCCGGGCGCCCGGGGACAACGCGTCGAGCAGGTCGAGCACCGCTTCCTTGTAGGGGAAGGTGACGTTGATGCCGGAGAAGCCGAGCCGGCGAACGCCCTCGAGCAGCAGCTTCAATTCGTCGCGACCGGCGCCGGCGACCTCGATCAACTGGTAGTGGCAGCGCGCGCCGAGCGCTTCTGCAGCCGCTTCGTGCATCGCCGGCGACGCCGACTGCGCGATCGGCGCGCCGAGCAGGCCGGTGAGAAAACGACGGCCGGAAGCGGGCAGGTTTTGCGCGGACGTATTCATGGGATCAAAGCCAGTGCTGCAGAGCGGCCAATTCATCGCCGAACGACGTAAGGATAGCGCCGCGGCGATTGAACACAATTACCCTGTTATGCCACAAACATAACATCATGTTATCTTTTTACGGGGCTTGGCCGCCGGGGCTTTCGCGACCTGCTTCGGCCCGACGGCGCGCATTTCCGAGCGCAGGCATTCGATGAAGTGCTCGATATGCATCGACAGCGGCGCGCCGCGCTTCACGGCGACGTAGGTGTCGAAACGGGTCGGTTCGACGATCGGCAGCACGACCACGCCGGGGTAGCCGCCATGGGCGACCGTGAACTGGTCGATCACCGCGATACCCAGGCCGGACCTCACCAGCGCGCAGACAGTCGTGCCAAAGCGAGCCCGGATGGTGATGTCGTATTTGAGCCGATAGCGCGCGAAGATCTCGGCCATGATGCGGCCGTAGGGATCGTTGGGATCGATGCCGATCAGGGGATAGTGCGTGATCTCCTTTGCCGACACGTGCTTGCGGCCGGCCAGTTCGTGGCCTTCAGGCACGATGCAGAACAATTCGCCCGAGGCCAGCGGCAGGAAATCCAGCCCGGGGTGATCGAGCCGATAGCTCATCGCGACGCAGTCGCCGCGGCCGAGCAAGAGGTAATCGACGGCCTCCTCGATCTTCAGGATGTTGATGTCGATGCGCAACTCGGAAAAACGCCGTCGCACCCGCTCGATGGCGCGCGGCACCATCACCTGCGAGATGCTGGGCACCGAGCCGATGCGCAGTTCGGACAGCGCACCCTGCCCGATCTTGGAGATGATCTCGGTGAGGTCGTCGACCTTCTGGTAGACGCCGTTGATCTGCTCGAAGATATTGTGCGCTTCCGGGGTCGGAAAATAGCGGCCGTTCTGGCGCTGGAAGAAGCGGATTCCCAGCGACTTCTCGGTATATTTCACCAGCCGGCTGATGCCGGGCGCTGAGACATTCAGCAGTTTCGCCGCGCCGCCAATGGTGCCTGCGACCATCACGGCCCGCACCACCTCGATCTGGCGCAGCGTCATCATCCCCGAAATCTTCCCCTGCCCTTGCGGTCCGCGCATCGCATAATGCGCATTGTTACGCGAGGGTAGTCGTCCGTCGCGGGCAACACAATGCGCCCTGATCGCGGCGCTCCTCGCGCAGCTCGGCCAGCAGCGCAGCGTCAGCCGTGTGCCGGGTCCGTCGGCGACGCGTTGTCATCCGTCGGCCGCAGTTTGAACCACGTGACATAGAGCGCGGGCAGGAACAGCAGGGTGAGAACCGTGCCGACGACGATGCCGCCCATCATGGCATAGGCCATCGGCCCCCAGAACACTTCGCGGGCAATGGGTATCAGCGCCAGCGTTGCAGCCGCGGCGGTCAACATGATCGGCCGCATGCGGTGCTCTGTCGCCTCCACCACCGCCTCCCAGGGCGGGTGGCCCTCCTCGCGCAATTGCTCTATCTGCACAATCAGGATCACCGAGTTGCGGATCAGAATGCCGATCAGTGCCAGCACGCCGAGGATGGCGACGAAGCCCAGCGGCGCACCGCTCAGCAGCAGCGCCGTCACCACGCCGATCAGCGCCAGCGGCGCCACCGCAAACACCAGGAACAGCCGGTGGAAGCTCTGCAGCTGCAACATCAGGATGGTGGCCATGGCGAACAGCATGATCGGCACCACGGCGATGATCGGGGCCTGGCTCTTGGCACTCTCCTCGACCGTACCCCCCACCGTCACCGCATAGCCGACGGGCAGCGTGGCGGTGAAGGCCGCAATCTGCGGCTTCATTTCGTTGACCACGGTGGCCGGCTGCGCGGCGTCGAGAATGCCGGCCTTCATGGTGATGGTCGGCTGGCGCGAGCGCCGCCAGATGGTCGGCTGTTCCAGCTCGTAGCGGAACGTGGCCACCGCCGCGAGCGGCACCGACTGGCCGTTGGTGCCGGGCAGCTGCAGATTGCGCAGCGTCTCGACCGAGCCTCGTTCGGAGGCGTTGGCGCGCGCCAGCACCTTGACCAGATAGATGTCGTCGCGCACCTGGGTCACGGAGGTGCCGTCGACCACGCCGTTCAGCGTCGAGGCAATATCCTCCGAGGTGACGCCGAGCTGGCGGGCCTTGTCCTGCAGCACGTCGACCTTGACGACGCGCTCCGGCTCCATCCAGTCGAACACCACATCGCCGAGATGCTTGTTGGTGCCGAGAACGCCAGCCAGCTGCTGGGCGAACTCGCGCACCTTGACGATCTCCGGGCCGCTCATCCGATACTGGATCGGACGGCCGACCGGCGGACCGATGTCGAGCAGCTTCACATAGGCGTCGGTGCCGGGAAAGGTCTTCTTCAGATAGGCCTGCAGTTCACCGCGCAGGCGGTCGCGAACCTCGAGTCCCTTGGTGACGATGATGATCTGGCCGAACGAGATGTCGGCCGGCTGCACGTCGAACGACAGCACGAAGCGCGGCGCGCCGGTGCCGACATAGGTCGACCAGTGATCGATGTCGGCGTTGCCCTTCAGCGCTTCCTGTTCGAACCGCGCCATCTGTGCGTTGGTCTCGGCGATCGAGGCGTTCTGCGGCAAATTCCAGTCGACGATCAGCTCGTCGCGATCGGATGACGGGAAGAACTGCTGCTGCACCAGACCCATGCCGCCCACCGACAGGCCGAATACAACAACCGTGATCGCAATCGTCACCCAGCGCCAGCGCATGCTGAGGGCGAGCAGGCGGGAGAACGCCCGGGCGAAGCGGCCCTTGTCGGCGTGATGGCTCGGGAGCTTGTCCGGCAATAGCACGACGCCGAGCAGCGGCGTGAACAGCACCGCGACCACCCACGACACTACCAGCGACACCGCGATGACCACGAACAGCGTGAAGGTGAACTCGCCGGCGGCGGAGTTGTTGAGTCCGATCGGAATGAAGCCGGCCACTGTGACCAGCGTGCCGGTCAGCATCGGAAATGCCGTCGAGGTGTAGACGTAGGTCGCTGCCTTGCGCAGCGTATCGCCGACCTCCAGCCGTGCCACCATCATCTCCACCGCGATCATCGCATCGTCAACCAGCAGGCCGAGGGCGATGATCAGCGCGCCCAGCGAAATGCGCTGGAGGGAGATTCCGGAATAGGCCATCACCAGGAAGGTGATAGCCAGCACCAGCGGGATCGAGATCGCGACCACCAGGCCAGCGCGCATGCCGAGACTGAGGAAGCTGATCGCCAGCACGATGACGATGGCCTCGAACAGCGCACGCGTGAAACCCGACACCGCATGATCGACGACCAGCGGCTGGTCCGACACCAGATTGACGTCGACCCCGACCGGCAGATCGGCAACGATGTGCGTCATCTGCTTTTTCAGGGCTTCGCCGAATTCGAGCAGGTTGGCGCCGGCCTTCATGCCGATGGTCAGGCCGATCGCCGGCTCGCCATTGTAGCGAAACAGGGTGGTCGGCGGATCGGCATAGCCGCGGGTAACGGTGGCAACGTCGGTGAGCGGGAAGAAACGGTCGTTGACGCGCAGGTTGATCGCCTTGAGGCTTTCCTCGGAGGTGAACTGGCCACTTACGCGAACTGCGATGCGCTCCGGACCGGCCTGCAGCACGCCGGACGGCGTGATCGCGTTCTGCGCCTGCAGCGACGCCAGGATCGAGCGCGTATCCAGCCCCAGGGCCGCGACCTTGCGCGTGGAGAATTCGAGGTAGATGACCTCGTCCTGCGCGCCGGTGATGTCGACACGGCCGACATTCGGCACAGTCAGCACCTTGGCGCGCGCCTCCTCGACGCGATCGCGCAGCTGTCGCTGGGTCAGCCCGTCGCTGGTGAACGCGTAGATGTTGCCGTAGACGTCGCCGAACCGGTCGTTGAAGGCCGGACCGAGCACGCCCTGCGGGAAATCGCCCTTGATGTCGGCGATCATGTTGCGCACCCGCACCCATGTCGGCTCGACGTCGCGTGCCTTAGTGGTCGCGAGCAGGTTGACGAAAATGGTGGTCTGGCCGGCTACGGTCAGGCTGCGCGTGAAGTCGAGCGAGTCCAGTTCCTCGAGCTTCTTCTCGATCCGCTCGGTAACCTGGAGGGTCATTTCCTGCGCCGATGCGCCCGGCCACTTCGCCTGGATCACCATGGTCTTGATGGTAAAGGCCGGATCTTCCTCACGCCCGAGCTTGAGATAGGAGAAGAACCCGGCCGCCATGAAGGCGATCATGAAGTACCAGACCAACGAGCGGTGTTCGAGGGCCCAGTCAGACAGATTGAACGACTTCACAGCGCGCCTTCCTGACCAATGCGGACCTTCTGGCCTTCGGCCAGCCGATGGACGCCTGCGGTAACCACGCGGGCGCCGGCTTCAAGACCCGCCGTGACGCGGACCCAGCCGTCGCCATCGGGTGAGGACTGAACTTCGCGCGACGACACGGTGCCGGCGGCGGCATCGACCAGCCAGATCCGCGTCTTGCCGTCCTTCGTGAGAATCGCCGAAGCCGGCACCCGCGGCCCGCGCACCGGCGCGCCGGGGATCGTCGTGATCACCGTGGTGCCGAGCCGGAACGCCTCCGGCGAATTCTCCAGCGTGATGCGGATGCGCCGGCTGCGCGTCACCGGATCGGCCTGCGGCGCGATCTCGCGCACCTTGCCCTGCGCGGTGATCGTGGGATCGAGCTGCAGCGCCACGGTGAACGGCATTCCGATCTTCAACTCGCTGGCCAGATCGTCGGCGACGTCGATGATCGCTTCGCGAATGTCGGGACGCGCGATGGTGACGATGGTCTGGCCCGGGGACACGACCTGCCCGACTTCGGCGCCGACCAGCGTGACGACGCCGCCGAAGTCGGCCTTCAACTGCGCATAGCCGAGCTGTTCGCGCGCCTTGGTGAGATTGGCCTGCGCCCGCACCACCGCCGATTGCGATGCCTGCCGCGCTTGTTCGATCGAATCGAAGCTGGCCTGGCTGGTGACGTTTTTCTCGAGCAGCGTGCGCTGGCGCTCTTCGCTGCCGGAGGCGTTGGCGAATTGCGCCTGACTATTCGACAGTTCCGCCGTGGCCATCCGAACCGCGAGCTCCAGCGCCGCCGGATCGATGGCGGCGAGGGTCTGGCCCTGCTCGACGGTATCGCCAATGTTGACCGGCCGGGCGATCAGTCGTCCAAGCGTGCGGAAGCTGAAATCGGTCTTGATCTTCGGTTGAATGGTGCCGACGATGACGACATCGCCCGTCGCGGCGGACGAGACGATTGCCGACAGCACCGGGCGAACCGGCACTGGCGCAGCGACCTCGTCCTTGCATCCGGCGAGCAAAGCGCAGAACGCGGCGGTGGCAAGCAAGCGCATGGGCATCGACATGATCAGGCTCCTCCGCCGTCATAGGTCACGACCTGGCCGGGCCGCAGCATCTTGCCGCCGTCGGTCACCACCCGCTCGCCCGGCTCCAGGCCGCTGCGAATGACGAAGACTTCCTTCTCGTAGCTGTCGACGACCACGGCCTTGAGCGACACCGTCTTGCTGGCGGGATCGACCACCCAGACCGCGGGCGCCTCGGCCAGCACGGTCATCGCGCTCCACGGCAACACGATGCGTTGCACCGGGCTCCAGCGCCCCTCCCCCGTGACCACACTGCCCAGCGTCATCGCCGGCGGCGTGTTCTCGATGGCGACCTTCACGCGCACGGTGGCGGTCTTGGGATCGACGGTGGGCGCCACTTCGCGCACGCGACCGGTGGCCTTGACCGCCGGATCGGCCACCAGGCTTAGATTGACGACGTTGGTTTCGGGTTGCCGGAACAGCACGGACTCATAGACGTCGAACACCGCGTCGCGCGGTCCGTCCTGCGCCAGCGTGAAGGCCGACTGCGCCGCCTGCGCGACCTGACCCACTTCCAGATTGCGCGCGGTGATGATGCCCGCGGCGGTCGTCCGCAACTCGGTGTAGGACAGGGTGTCCTTCGCGGTGCCAAGTTGCGCCTTGGCGCTTTCGAGCGAGCCTTCCGCAGTGCGCAGCCCCTGCTGGGCCTGATCGAACGAGGCGCGCGTGGTGAAGCCGCCGGCCAGCAGCGTCTGCTGCCGCTCGAAGGTCGCCGTGGCGACGCGCAACTGGGACTCCGCCGAAGCCAAGGCGGCATTGGCGCCGTCGAGGTCGGCTTGCTGTTCCACAGGATCGATCCGCGCCAGCACATCGCCGGCATTCACGTGCATGCCGACATCCACCAGCCGCTCGGTGACGCGCCCGCTGACGCGAAACGACAGTTCGGCGCGAACCCGGGCCTGGATGTCGCCGGTGAGAGCGACCGACACCTGCCGTGCCTGCATCTGCACGACTTCGGTCCTGACGAAGGTCGCCGGACGCGACGGCACAGCCTGATCATTGCATCCGGCCAGACTGCCGGCGGCGACAAGCAGGCATGCGAGGCGTGAGAGGTGGGACATGCGGCTCGCCAGGTTGACCTGAAAGGAGCGCCTTGTCTATTATTGACTAACTCGAAAGTCAATAATAGCATACGGCAACTGAATACCGGTAAATCGATGGATGCACCTTTAAAGCCCTTAAAGCCGCGAGCCCGCCGCAAGGCCGAACGTCCCGCCGAAATCCTCGACGCCGCCTTCGAGGAATTTGTCGAGCATGGCTATGCCGCCGCACGACTCGAGGACGTCGCCAAGCGCGCCGGGGTGACCAAGGGAACGATCTATTTCTATTTCGAGACCAAGGAGCGGGTGTTCGACGAAATGATCCGCCACGTCTCCGGCTCGCTGTTTCCGCAACTCGACGGCGTCGCGGCGAAGCTTCAGGGCTCGTATGCCGAGCGCCTGCGCGCCCTGATCGTCTTCGTCTATGGACGGATCGCGGACGATCGCATCGCCCGCGAGACGCTGCGCTTCCTGATTTCCGAAGGAGCGCGCTTCCCCGATCTCGTCGACCGCCACTATGAGGAGTTCATGCGGCCGGTCATCGATCAATTCCACGCGCTGATCGCGGCGGGCGTCGCCGCCGGCGAATTTCGCGCCTCCCCGGCGATCAGGTTCACCGAGCTGATCATGAGCCCGGCGCTGCTGCTCAGCGTGTGGGCGATGCTGTTCCAGGGCCGCCGCAAAATCGATTTCGCGGCTTTCGTCGAAGCCAGTTTCGACCTGCTGATGAACGGGCTGGCGGCGCCGGCGATGCCCCAGCCATCGCGGGGCGCCTGACGCCTGGACCGGCGGCCGTTGACCCGCAGTATGCTTTCTCGATATATTCGTCATACCTTGTTGGTATGGAATGCGCGATGGCGACTGAGTCCACGACGATGTCCGCCGCGCTGACGCCGCCGACGTCACCCGCCCCACTCGCACCATGCCTCGTCCGCACACCCTCCGGCTCGGTGATCATCCTGTTCGCGATCCTGATCGCAGCGAACCTCGCCGCATGGCTGTGGGCGCTGGCGATTTTTCAGGACCGTCCCGCCCTGCTGGGCACGGCCCTGCTGGCCTGGGTGTTCGGACTGCGCCATGCAGTGGATGCCGACCACATTGCCGCGATCGACAACGTCGTGCGCAAGCTGATGCAACAGGGCAAACGCCCGGTGACGGTCGGGCTGTTCTTCTCGCTTGGACATTCCACCGTGGTGTTCGCCGCCGTCGTGCTGCTGGTCGCGACAGCCACCGCGCTGAAGGACGATCTCGCCACGTTCAGGAGCTATAGTGGCGCGATTGGAATTTCCGTCTCGGCGATTTTCCTGCTGCTGATCGCCATCTTCAACCTGTTCATTCTGCGTGCGATATGGCGCGCGTTCCGCGCCGCGCGCAACGGCGCCCTCGCAGGCGACGACGATACAGCGTTCCCGGGCGGCATCATCGGCCGCATTTTTCGTCCGCTGTTCCGGGTGGTGACCAAAAGCTGGCACATGTATGGCATCGGATTGCTGTTTGGCCTCGGCTTCGACACCGCCACGGAAATCGGCCTGCTGAGCATCGCCGGCTCCGAAGCCGTCAACGGCGTCTCCTCATGGCATATGCTGGTTTTTCCGGCGCTATTTACCGCCGGCATGGCGCTGGTCGACACCGCGGACAGCGCGCTGATGGTGGGCGCCTACGGCTGGGCCTTCGTCAAGCCGATCCGCAAGCTGTGGTACAACCTGACGATCACCGCGGTGTCGGTGGCGGTCGCGCTGCTGATCGGCGGCATCGAGGCGGTGTCGCTGATTTCCGAAAGGTTCGGTCTGAGCGGCGGGATATTCGGCTGGATCAGCGCCATCAACAGCGACCTCGCCGATTTCGGCTTTGTCATCGTCGGCATTTTCATCGCTGCCTGGATCGCATCCGCGACCGTCTACTGGCTGAAGGGTTATGACCGGATCGTCGCAACCGCGAGCCCGGCGACGCCGCCGCACGGCTGACCATCATCGACCGGCGCCGAGGTCGCGCGTGCGATCAACGTCCGGCGGCGCGTGCCACTCTTCCATCATTGCGAAGGCGCGCGCCGGCGACCGCTGCGCTGCCTGTCATCGACTTCGGTATCGATACCCGCAGGTCCGCGCCACCAATAGCGGATGCGCCAACCGGCGACACCGGCGATCCATCAATCAACCTTCGGACCAGCCTTACTGTCGGGCGTCACATCGACCGACATGGCGCGGCCGATCACTTTCGGGGGAGGACCGCAATCTTTCATGCACGGATCCTTCTTCCAGAAGTGCTTTTCGCTGGTGTCTCGATCGTCCTCATAGAACGCCGAAGCATTCGGCATCTTGATCGACGTGAAACTCTTCTCGTTCAGCTCGAAATTCTCGTCTGTGATGATATCGCTCATGCTGAGAATATAGGCCGTCAAGGCATAGGCTTCGTCATTGGTCAGCGACTGCGCATTGCCGAACGGCATCGCCCGCTTGATATAGTCGAATACGGTTGATGCGTCGGGCCAGAAGGATCCGATGGTCTTGTCCGGCCGGTCCGCCTTCAGCGTTCCGATGCCTCCTGCAAGGACGGGGTAACGCCCCACGCCCTGCCCGAATTCGCCATGGCAGGATGCGCATTTCTCCTGAAAGATCGCGTCGCCCTGCTTCACGGTACCCTTCCCGGCAGGGAGCCCTTTCCCGTCCGGCCGGACGTCGGTGTCCCATGCCTTGATTTCTTCGGGCAATGCGGGGCGTCCAAGGCCGAGCTTACCAGCCACGTTCGACGCCACCTGCTGCGCGCCTGCGGGCCCGACTGCCGTGGTTGCGACCCCGCCGCCGAGCAGCGCGATGATGAGCAGCCTAGCCAATCTCGACATTTTCGGTCTCCCCGCTCGCGCGCACCAGCCAGGTCTGAATGCCGTTGTTGTGATAGATCGAGTTGACGCCCCGGACCTTGCGCAGTTCGTCCTTGGTCGGCTGGACGTAGCCGGTCGAATCCATGGCGCGCGACTGGATCATCATCTCCTGCCCGTTCCAGTCGAGATCGACGTAGAAACGCGTCATCGACTTGTCGAGCACCGGCCCGTCGATGCGGGCAGCTTGCCAGTTGCGACCGCCATCGAGGGTGACATCGACCCGCTTGATCGTTCCGCGGCCCGACCAGGCGATACCGCTGAGAACGTTGCGGCCCTTGTGTTTGAGGGGCGCCTGCGGCGAGGGGTTGGTCACCACCGACTTGGCATCCATGACGAAAGTATGCTTGCGCGACCGGCCGTCGGGCATCAGGTCGGTATACTTCGAGGTCTCTTCGCGGGTCTGCCAGGGCTGGTCGCCGGCCTCGATGCGCCGCAACCACTTCACCCACAGATTGCCCTGCCAGCCCGGGATCACCGCCCGCAGCGGATAGCCCTGTTCGGGGCGAAGCGCTTCGCCATTCATCGCGAAGGCTATCAGTACATCGTCGAGCGCCTTTTCGATCGGCAGCGACCGGTTCATGCCCGACGCGTCGGCACCTTCCAGCATCAGCCATTTGACGTTCGGCTTCAGTCCAGCCTCGTCCAGCAGCACCTTGAGCGGCACGCCGGTGTACATCAGGTTGTGGATCATGCCGTGGGTGAACTGACAGCCATTGAGTTGCGCGCCGCGCCACTCCATGCCTGAATTCGCCGCGCATTCGAGAAAATGGACCTTGTTGACGCGCGGCATCCGCTTGATGTCTTCCATCGTGAAGACAAGCGGCTTGTCGACCAGGCCGTTGATCATCAGCCGGTGATCCGCCGGATTGATCTCCGCGATGCCGCCATGGTGGCGCTCGAAGCAAACCCCGGATGGCGTGATGATGCCATCCAACTGGTGCAGCGGCGTGAAGTTGACCGAGGATTCCGGCGACGCCGTCAGCCACGAGACGTCGCGGCGCACCACATCCTTCTCGAATTTCGATGGCGAACCATAGGGCCGCGACTGCACGCCATCACCGAGATAGCGATTCCAGTCCTGCACGTGCGTAATCAATGGATCCGGCTTGCCGGCCTCACCGGCCGCGCCTTGAACGGACGACAGCGCTACGCTTGCGCCCGCGAGCCCTGCGGCTCCCAGAAAGCGACGGCGATTGAGAAAATCCGCTGAAGGCTTGTCACTCATGCGGCATGCTTTCTTTCCAATTATCCCGATACGTGAATATGTCGGACGCTAAAATGCGCGCCGATCGATGCTTCAGATTCCCGTGACGTTGACCGCGGTGTTCGGCTCGATCTTCACGGAACCTGCCTTCGAGATATGAGCGGCAACGACATCCCATATCGGCGGCCCCTGGGTATTTTCATTGATGCTGGCCCAGCCCGAAACGCTGTAGGTCTTCGACGCTTCGATCGGATTGCCTGATTTCAGGTGAGTCAGTTTTGAAATTCGCGAGCCGACGGGCTTGGCGATATCGATCGCGTAGCCCATGCCGCCAATCCGCACCATGTCGCCGCCGCCCTGGAAGTAGGGATCGGGATGGAAGATGTTATCGGCGATATCTTCGAGGACATCCTTGAGCTGAGCGCCGGTCATCTGGTTGCGATAGCAGTTCGGATAGGTGATCGCGGTCGCGTTGGTGACATGCTCCCACGTGATATCGTCGCCCGGGAGCAGCGTGCCTCCCCAGCGGAAGCCGGGCGACAGCGCGATCTCGACGTCGCGCTCCGCAATCATGGCATTGCAGATCAGATCGTCGAACGTGCCGTTGAAGTTGCCGCGCCGATAAAGCAGGGAATCGGTCTTGCCGATGGTGCGCGCCAGATCCTTGGCAAACGGTGCTCTCACCTTCTCGACCAGCGCGGTCATCGCCGGGTCCGGCGCGATCGCATCGGCGAAGACCGGCATCAGCTTGAAGCGGACGGCCGCGACCTTCTTGTCCTTCACCTCGACATCGAGGCGTGAAACGAACTTGCCGTGAGAGCCCGAGGCGACCAGCACCGTGTTGCCGACACGAACGAGGCCGGGCATCGCATCATGGGTGTGCGCGGTGAGGATGACGTCGATGCCCTTGACACGGCCGGCGAGCTTGCGGTCGACATCGAACCCGTTGTGCGAGAGCAGGATAACGATTGACGCGCCGTCGGCGCGCGCGTCATCGACCTGCTTCTGCATATCTTCTTCGCGAATGCCGAATTCCCACTTCGGAAACATCCAGCGTGGATTGGCGACCGCGGTGCGCGGCAGCGCCTGACCGATGACGGCGATCCTGGCGCCGCCCCGCTCGAACATCTTGCGGCCTTCGAACACGGGCTCCTGCCATTCGTTGTCGCGGATATTCTGCGCCAGAAACGCAAACGGCGCGCTGTCAGCGATCTCCTTGACGCGATCCGCGCCGTAGGTGAACTCCCAATGGCCGACCATGGCATCGACCTTCAGCGCCGACATGACGTCGACCATGTCCTGGGCCTTGGTCTGCAGCGACGTCCAGCTTCCTTGCCAGCTATCGCCGCCGTCGAGCAACAACACCTTGTCAGCGCCGCGTTCGGCCCGCACCGCGCCGACCAGCGCAGCGACGCGATCCATACCGCCCATGCGTCCGTAGTTGCGCGCGAGCGACACGAAATCATCCGACGTCAAGGCAAATGCATCGGCAGAGCCGGTCGCGATATTGAAGTACTTCCGGAATTCGCCGTCGGTAATATGCGGCGGCAATCCCCTGGCTTCACCGACGCCGAGATTGACCGACGGCTCGCGAAAATGCAGCGGCATCAACTGGGCGTGGATATCCGTTACGTGCAGGATCGTGACCGTGCCGAGCGGATCGAAGCGCGTAATGTCGGCCTGCGACAGGCGCTGCTGGGCGGCGACCCGTCCAAGACCGCCGAGCCCGCTGCCCGCCAGCAAAGCCGACGCCGCTGCGGTCGCCTGCAGGAATTCCCGCCTCGATATCATCGTCCCACCCTTGCTAGCCTGGCTTTTGCCAGGAATTTATCGAGAAGCCTGGTGGCCTCCCTAACGACAGGCGCGCTTCGCGTCGCGCCCGCTGATCACGCCGCGACGGTCAGCTTGTTCTTCGAGACGTAGTTCGAGCCGTCATCGTCCTTCCAGGTGAAGGTAAACTCACCGCTTTCGGCTGCCTTGTAAAAGAACGACTGATAGGGGTTGGCGGAAATCGCCGGATTCCAGTCGGCCTCGAAGACCGTCTTGCCGTTGAATTCCGCCACAAACTTGTTGATGATCTTGCGCGGCACGATCTTGCCGGCGGCATCCTTGCGCTGCCCCGATTCCATCTCATGCGAAATCAGCGTCTTGATCTCGAAGATTTCGCCGGGCTTGACCTGGGCGGGAACGCGAACACGCGGTGTTGGTTGCGTAGCCATTGAGAGTCCTCGTTTTGAATTCTATGGGGCTTCGGGGATGAGTTGATCAGCCGCCGCAGCCGCCGATGGTCACCTTCACATTGGCCTTGGCCATATGCAGCTTCCCGTTCGACATTTCCGCGATGCAGATGATGTTCTGGGTCTGCGCCAGACGCATCCGCGTCGAAGCGGAAGCCTTTCCGCAAGCGGGCGTGAACTTGTAGCTGACAATGCCGGGAAGCGGGTTGCCGTCGGCAAAGACATGCACGGCCTTGACGTAGTCCGCATCGGTCATCGGACTTTCGACATCCACGTTGACGGGAACGACGAGGCCGTTTTCCGCGATCTCCGGCACGTCCAGCTTGATCTTGCCGCTGTCGAACTTCTTGTCGCCGTAGAGCTTCTTGATTTCGGCGGCGACCGCCTGCTCGTCGGCAAACGACATTTTTGGAGCAAGCAAGGCTGCGAGCCCCATGATCGAAGCGAAAGCAAGCGTCTCCCGACGCGTCGTTTCAACCGAAGTCCAAACCATATGGGTATCCTCCAGCGGGATCTCTTGGCGCATCCCTAGACGATGGAATCGCTTGACGATTCCAAGTTTGATCTATCATGATCTGCAAACATCATTATATTGTTTTTCTTGAATGTAAAGATGCTCGAACAAATTCGGGCGCAGGAGCCGCGCAAGACGGTTTCGTGGATGGGAGGATCGGGAATGAGACGAGTCACAATCGGTTCAATGCTGGCTGCGATTGTGCTCTGCACAACTGCCTTCACCGCCCAAGCGCAAGACGCGAGTGAGAAAGAGATCGAGCGCTACCGCGCGATGATCTCCGATCCGATGTCCAATCCTGGATTTCTTGCCGTCGATCGCGGCGAGATTCTGTGGAGCGAGAAGCGTGGCACCAAGAACGTATCGCTGGAGCAATGTGACCTAGGGCTTGGTGCAGGCAAGCTGGAAGGCGCCTACGCCAAGCTTCCGCGCTACTTCAAGGATGCCGACAAGGTCATGGACCTTGAACAGCGGCTGCTGTGGTGCATGGACAAGATCCAGGGCGTCGACATCAAGGATGTCATCGCGCGGCGCTTTTCCGGCCCCGGCCACGCCTCGGACTTGGAGGATCTGGTTGCCTACATCGCCAACAAATCCAGCGGCATGAAGATCGACGTCCAGCTCAGCCATCCGAAGGAACAGGAAATGGCCGCGGTCGGCGAGGCGCTGTTCTACCGGCGCGGCGGCGTGATGGATTTTGCCTGCGCGACTTGCCATGCCGACGACGGAAAGCGGATCCGGCTGCAAGGCCTGCCGAACTTCTCGAAGCCCGGCAAGGAGGCACAGGATACCATGGGGTCGTGGCCGACCTATCGCGTGTCGCAAGGCGCGCTGCGGACCATGCAGCATCGACTGTGGGACTGCTACCGCCAGCAGCGCTGGCCCGTTCCGGAATATGGCTCCGACAGCATTACCGCGCTGACGGTGTTCCTGGACAAGCAGGCACTGGGCGGTGAAATCAACGTTCCGTCGATCAAACGCTGAGGGTGAGCGCCATGAAGAAGTTCTCGAAAACTGCCGCGCTGATCCTTGCCGCCGCATTGACCGCGGCTCCCCTGACGGCATCCGCGCAAACTGCAGCCAGCAAGACAACGGCGGCAAAGGCCGACCCTGCCGTGGTCGACGCCTATATCAAATCGACATTTGGCAAGGCCTCGCCTGAATGGCAGGCCCGTATCCAGGCGGACGAAACGCTGAAGACCTGCAATCAATTCCACAACGACGTGCCGTCTGCCGAAGCCGATAAGATCGTCAAGCGCGAACTCGCCCGCGTCGTATATCCGGCCGACGGAAAGTTTCTCGGCGACTGGAAGGCCGGCAAGAAGATCGCCGACAACGGTCGAGGCGGACAATTCTCGGACGACGAACAGACCGTCAGCGGCGGCAACTGCTATGCCTGCCATCAGATGGAGCGCTCGGAAGTCAGCTTCGGTACGCTCGGGCCGAGCCTGACCTCCTACGGCAAGGATCGCAAGTTCGATGCCGCCGAGGCCAAGCAGGCGTTCACGAAGATCTACGATTCCCAGGCCGTGCTGGCCTGCTCCAACATGCCGCGCTTCGGCGCCAATCACTTCCTGACCGAGCAGCAGATCAAGGACGTCGTGGCGTTTCTGTTCGATCCGGAATCACCGGTGAACAAATAGCCTGCCTGAATCCCTCCTTTCGGCATCGGCCGACAACTAAGGCTGACCATCATGGCAAATCGATATGGGACAGCGGTGATGACGACGATGGCATTTTTCGCCGTCGCCGCTCATCCGAGCCGCGCTCAGGACGCGACGGTTTCCTACAAATCCCTGAGTCCGGAGATCGCACTCGAATCCGCACGCGCCGCGCTCGCAGAATGCCGCACGCGTGGCTATCAGGTCGCAGTGGCCGTCGTGGACCGCTCCGGTGTGACCCAGGTCATGCTGCGTGACCGCTTCGCCGGCGCCCATACCCCGGCCACCGCCACCGGCAAGGCCTGGACCGCGGCGTCGTTCAAGACGAGCACGAGCGATTTGCAGTCCATGAGTCTTCCCGGCATGCCGCAGGCGGGCATCCGCAATCTGCCCGGCACGGTGATCATCGGCGGCGGAGTCGCGGTCGAAGCCGGCGGCATACTGGTGGGCGCGATCGGCGTCTCCGGCGCGCCCGGCGGCGAGGCTGACGAAGCCTGCGCCAAGGCCGGCATCGAGGCCATCAAGGACAGGCTGGATTTCTGACCGGCCGTAGCGAACGGCGTCAGGCCTGTTTCCTCAGCCAGTCGGGAAACGGCAACGTATCGTAGCCCTTTTCGCGCACGTAGCGGAACATGGCGAGAAACTCCGCAGGCTCGAGCAATCCAGGCATGCGGGCGATCTCGCGCGCCTGTCCGCGCTTGCCGGCAAGGCCGTCGACCTTCTCGGGCAGGAACTGGATCGTCGGGGTGAAGCGAATGCCATAGGCCTCGCCGAGCGCCTTTTCCGTCAGCTTGCGGCCGTCGAAATCGGTCACCGCGCGGGAGCCGATGTGATTGAGGTGCAGCACCTCGAAATTGTCGCGGATATAGTTTTCGATCTTCGTATCCATCAGATGCACTTCATGCATCCTCTTGCAGGACGGGCAGCCTCTGAGGCCCCACATGATCGCGAAGCGCTTGCCTTTCGCTGCAGCGCCGGCAAGGTCCTCGGAAAGATCGAGAAAACTCTGCAGGTACCAGTCCATCTGATACAGGCCGTCATCGCCAAGCGTCGCCGCGGCCTTCGCCGGCGCGGCACCGACACCCATGGCGCCAAGGCCGAGACCGGCCACCACGCTCCTTCGCGTCAGTCGGTTTGCAGGTTTCAGCACAGCCGCCTCCTCTCCGATTTCCGATTCAGCCGATCGACCCAAAAGCCGGAAATGCCTGCAGCAGCCAGCCGGCCAGCAGCGGCATCGTCCCAGTCAAAAACAGAACGCCAGTGAGCACAAGCGCGGAGCCGATCAGCTTCTCGACAAGGTTCATATGATGGCGTAGCCGCACCATCAGCCGGACGAAGTGGCGCGCAAACAGCGCGGCAAGCAGGAACGGAATGCCAATCCCGAACGCGTAGACGCCGAGCAGCAACGCGCCCCGCCCGGCGGATCCCTCGACGCCGGCGACCATGAGGATCGCAGCCAGCACCGGCCCGACGCAAGGCGTCCAGCCGAAGGCAAATGCCAGCCCCACGAGATAGGCGCCGAGAAAGCCGGCAGGTTTTCGCACCGCCTGGAAACGCGCCTCGCGAAACAGCAGGCCAATCCTGAACACCCCGAGAAAGTGCAGGCCGAGAATCAGGATCACCACACCGGCAATCATGCCGAGGGTGTCGAAATGTTCCGTGACGGCCTTGCCAATCAGCGAGGCCGACGCGCCGAGCGCCACGAATACAGTGGCAAAGCCGAGCACGAAGGCGATGGACATCGCCACCACGTGCCAGTTCGGCCGGGCGTTTCTGCCCTGCTCCGGCCGCGTCAGCTCGTCGAGGCTAATGCCGGCGAGAAAGCAGAGATAGGGCGGCACCAAAGGCAAGATGCACGGCGACAGGAACGACAGCAACCCCGCTCCCAACGCGCCGACAAAGGAAATATTTGAAATCACGGCATTACCGGCTCTGGCAGATACATGCGAATTCGTCTATATGTATCACATGATCAAGAAATTGCTTGTGGAATCGTGGCTTATTCGGCTGTGCCTTTTCATCGTGTTTCTTGTGCCGGTGACGTCGCAAGCGGCCGAACTGCTGATGTTTGAGCGCGACGGCTGTGTCTGGTGTCAGCGATGGAATCGCGACGTCGGCCAGATCTTCGACAAGACCGACGAAGCCAGGCTGCTTCCGTTGCGGCGCATCGACATCGACAAGCAATCGGAGTCCGGTGTCACGCTCGCTTCTGCGGTGCGCTACACGCCGACATTCGTCGTGGCCGACAATGGGCACGAAATCGGGCGCATTACCGGTTACATCAGCGACGACGCATTCTGGGGATTGCTCGGCACATTTGTAGCCAAACTTGAATCCCGCCGCCTGACCGAGCACTCGTCATTGGGACAGGCATCTTCCGGCAGTTCGAACGGCACGTTGACGCCATGACATCCATCATTTCAAGCGACATTGAGACCGAACTTCGCGACGGCGCGGAATATTCGCCCGAACTCGATCAATTGATGCGCAAGGCGCGCAAGGCCAGCAATTTCCTGAAGGCCGTCTCGCATGAAAACCGCCTGCTGCTGCTTTGCCTGCTCGCGGAGCGCGAACGATCGGTTTCGGAGCTGGAAAACATTCTGTCCTTGCGACAGTCCGCCGTTTCCCAGCAACTGGCGCGCCTGCGCTATGACGGCATGGTCGACACCCGGCGCGACGGCAAGACGATCTACTACAGCCTGGCCAATGAAGACGTGCGGCGGGTGATTTCGGTGATTTACGATATCTTCTGCGCGCCGCCGGCGCCAAAAACCAAGAAATAGATCTGCCGCCGGCAGACAGGTGACAGGGCAGCGCCAGCGCGCGACACAAGCCCTGCGCTGAATTCGGGAGAGACGCCATGCAGAGCCTGTCTGCCTGGGTGCTCGCGCTGGCTGGCTTTGCCATCGGCGCGGCTGCAGGATTTTTCGCCCGTCACGCCAAACTATGTTCGTTCGGTGCGATTGAAGACGCGCTGATGGGCGGCGACAGCCGCCGCCTCAGAATTTTCGGATTGGCACTCGGCGTTGCGATTGTCGGAACGCAAGCGCTCGTCATCGGCGGTTTTCTGGATCCGGCGCAAACGACCTATACGCCGTCCGCCATTCCCGTTGTCGCGATCGCCATCGGCAGCGTCATGTTCGGCATTGGAATGGCATTGGTTGGCACCTGCGGTTTCGGTTCGCTGGTGCGGCTGGGGGCCGGCGACCTGCGCAGCCTGATCGTGCTGATCGTGCTCGGCGCGACCGCCTATGCTACGCTGCGCGGCGTGTTCGCCAATTTTCGCATCGTCGTCCTCGAAGGCCTCTCCGTTGCGATGCCGGACGAAGTCCGTTCCGACCTGGCGTCGCTCTCGGCACGGGCTCTGGGTTTTGACGTCCGCGGTATCATCGCCGCCATCGCAGGAGGCGGGCTGTGCCTGCTCGCCTTCAGCCACCCGAAACTCCGCCGTTCGCCGCGCCTGCTGTCCGCGGGGCTGGCACTCGGTCTTCTGACGGTCGCGGGATGGATCGCCACGTCCTCGATCGGAGACGATTTTGCCGGGCCGCTCCGTCCGCAGAGCCTGACCTTCGTCTCCACCGTGGGAAAGGCCTTCTATGCGACCCTGCTGAGTACCGCCGGCTTCGCGGATTTCGGCGTCGGCTCCGTGTTCGGCGTGGTCGCCGGCGCGTCCCTGGCGGCGTGGCGCGCCGACGAGCTGCAATGGGAGGCCTTCGACGACGACCGCGAGATGCGGCGCCATCTCGCGGGAGCGGCGTTGATGGGGATCGGCGGCATCCTAGCCGGCGGCTGCACCATCGGCCAGGGCATCACCGCCGGTTCGATGCTGTCGCTGTCCTGGCCGTTCGCCGTGGGCGGCATGATGGTCGGCGCACGGCTGGGAATCGCCACGCTGGTGGACAGCACGCCACGCGAACTGCTGGCACGCGGCTGGGCCAGCCTGCTCGGAAGAACCACCCCGTCGAAATAGCAGCGGCGGTTCTAGGGCCTGAGATAGCTCCAGCCGTCTTCCTGAAGCTCGATCAGGCGGACCGCGCCGGACGGTACCAGCCCGGCCTCCGGGATCATGCTGATGGCCCGCCCCTCACGCTTCTCCATGCCCTCTTTGGTATTGTTGCAGGCGGCCAGCTTGAGTTCGGACGGGAAGCTGGCGTCCACGATCTGCTTGATCCGGTCCTTCACCGGGGAGGTATCGGCGCGCAGCATGTGCAGGCCCGGCCCGTAGGTCACGATCTCGACCTGAACCGTCTCGCCCTTCGACTTGTACTGTTCCATGATGTTGGTGGCGTTGTTCAGCGCCAAATTCATCACCTCGGCATCGTTCTGATCGACCTGGATTGCGACACGATGCAGCTTCGGCTCGGCAGCGGTCCCCGCCACGGCGCTCGCCACCAGCAATCCGATGGCGACAACTGCACTGCACAACAACTTCATCTCAACGCTCCTTCATGGGCGGACAATCGTATAGCCGCTTTCGGTCAATTTCAGCAATTGAGCGACGCCGGCCTCGACTTCCTTCGCGTGCGGATTGATATCTGGCCGCTTGCCGGTCTCGCGTTCGATCGTATCCAGGGTATTTCCGCACACCGAGAAGCGCACGCCCTGGCTCACCAGACTGTCCACAAGCTGTCGGTGCTCGTTGCCGACTCGGAGGAGATCGATACCGGGACCGAAGGTCACGACTTCGATGGCCACCTTGTCGGGGCCGTAGAATTTCAGGATGTTGCTCGCGACGCTGAGGACGAGCCGCTCCTTCCTGGAATCGGAGTCCGAGAGCTGCAGCGCGAGGAAATGCTCGGCAAAAGGCTTGTCTTCGGATGCCGCTGCGGCTGCGGGCCTGGTCTGCGAGGCCGCGGGCATGACCACCGCAGATCCGACAGCGATCGCCGTTAGTGCCGTCAGGCAATGTCGTCGCAGCATCGGGGCGCGCTCCTCATGGCCTGGCTTCTTCCGAGCCGGCCGTGATGATCTAGCCCATTCCGTGCTCCCAGACCATCGCGCCGGCGCGGTCCGTGTATCGCGCTGACCGCTATTGGGCCACCAGTGCAGGCGCCACCGCGCGTCGTCGCATGCCCACCGCCGCACCGGTCAGGATTCCCGCGACTGCAATGACCGACGAGATCGAGAGCGTCGAGAGGCCCGTCAGGCCCTGCCCGACCGAACAGCCATAGGCCATCGCGCCGCCGATTCCCATCAGCGCCGCGCCCGACATCGAGCGCATCATGTGATCGGCCGATGCATATCCTTCGATACGAAAGCGTCCGGTGAGGAGCGAGGTCGCGACACTGCCGGTCAGCACCCCGAGCACTATGGCGATCCCGAAATTCAGCGTGAGCCCGGTCGAGAACATCGCATACTGCAACGTGTCAGCAACCGGAGCGATGAATGTCAGCGAGGTGACAGGGATCGGGTTGAATTCGTCAGCGCCGAGCCAGCCTGTGGTCAGCCACCCGGCTGTCACCAGGAGACCGATCGCGAGCCCAGCCGCGATCTGCGCGCGAGAACGACGGAACTGGCGGTCCGAAAATGCGAAGACAAAAAGCGCTCCGCTGCCGATCAGCGTCGCAACCAGGCGTGCGGCGGTATCGCCAAGTCCAGTCGAAGCCAGCAACGCCGGGACCGAGCCGCTCGCAGGTGATATCTGGGTCCATTGAATGATCGCGAGACGCGACGGCGCCAGCAGGCCCTTCAGCGTCATCTGGGCGGCGATTGCGATGATCACCAGAACCACGAGTGACCGCAAGTTGCCGTTGCCGAGCAGCACCAGCGCACGCGACGCGCATCCGTTCGCCAAGACCATGCCGAGGCCGAACAGCAGGCCACCGGCGAACATCAGCGGGAGCGAAAATGAGGGCTGCAGATACAGCGACTTGCCGATATCCACGAACCCCGCTGCGGCAAGGAATTGCGTTCCTGCAATCGCCACGGCCAAGGCGACGGCGTAGGTACGAATTCTGCGGCCGTCATTTGCGCTCCACCAGTCGCGCAGGCTGCTGGTAAGGCAAAACCCGCTCAGAAAGCCGACGACTCCGAAAGCAATCCCAATCGCGAATCCCGCAGAAACCGATATATCGAGCATGGAAATTCCTCGGCCGAACCGAATTTATCAATATCGGCATACACCTATGCTGCCGCCGGGAAGCGGTCCATAGAGTGCGGGAATTAAGAAGGAAGTTGCCGACGATAGGGCCGAAGGAGTGACTTCTGCCATCGTTGGCAGCATTTGGATGAAAATATCCTCCGGGGAACTCATCGCGGGTTTTCAGGCGGCCGCATGCAACTGCGCTCATCCGGGATGTGGGTATCTCAGTCCAGACCGGATGATCCTGAAACGCGCAATCGATGGGCAACCCGATGGCGCCGGGACTACTCGCGGGCGATCACCGAATCCAGCCAGGGACAATTGAGCGGCGGCACCGACGGATCCGGCACCTGCACACCACGCGCGGCAGCGTCCAGCCTCATGTTGCGCAATCTGGCCCGCAGATCGTCCGGCATGTAAAGCCGCTCATGACCCCAAAGGCTGGGCCCGTCGAAGGTTTCGTGCGGTTGCCAGGTCGCCGGATCGATCACCCTCCCACCCCAGCCGTACTCGATGAAGAAGCCGGACGGCGTGTGGGAATAGAACGAAGTGACGTGGTCGTTGGTGTGGCGTCCAAGCGTGTAGGCAACGCGGCCCTCGTCCAACTGGGCGAGATCGTAGCCCTGGCCAACATCATCCAGGCTGCCGAGCTCGACCATGAAATGATGCATGCTGCGCTTGCCGGATTCCACCATCGCGAAGCTGTGGTGGCGGCCGTTGAGATGGAAGAAGTACAGTTTGTACGGCGTCAGCCCGTAATCGCTGACATGGAATCCGAGGAGATCGCGGTAGAAGGCGAGCATCGGCGCGATGTCGTCGACATTGAGCACCGCATGCCCCATGCCGAGCGGCCCGGTCCGGAATCCGCTGATCGGACGTCCGGGGACGAACGGCTCGCTGGCGATCTCGGGCTTCCAGAAGATCTCGATCCGGTTGCCGCCGGGATCGGCGAAGGAGATCAGCTCGGCGACGCGGCGCTCGTCGGCCAGTGCCCGGCTGCCTGACGTCACCGCCGTGCCGTGGGCCTCGAGACGCGCCGCGATCGATTGCAGATCGGACTTTTGGTCGACCTCCCAGCCGAGGAAGCCGAGGCCGTTGTCGTGATCGCCATCCACCACGAGACGCTGCTTGCGGTCGTCCATGCGGAACGCACGCACCTTGCCGCCGCGGTCGACTTCCTGCATGCCCAGCAACCGGGTCGCCAGATTGCTCCAGTCATCGAGTTTGGCAGATTGAATTCCGATATATCCCAAGGACTTGAGTTCCATCGGAGCCTCCGTGATCGGCGATCTGTTGTTGCGGCGCGAAAGCGCATCGCGCCTGGTTGCAGAATACGGGGCGCGTGACGCCCCGCAATCGGCCCGCGCAATGTGTCCGGTAAGCGGACGATGCGATTGCCGCTGGCACGCGCACTCCGATATTTTACCGACGATTCCGGCTAATGTTGCGGATTCGAGTTGCGAATGACGCGGCGGCGCGCCGCCTTAAGCAGAGATGACGATGCCCGACCAGAAAGCCAGGAGAACGGAAGGCGTTCGCGCCTTCAAGCGCGGGCTCGACGTGCTGCAGGAGGTCAATCGCTCCGGCGGCATTCGCGCCGGTGAAGTCGCCCAGCGGCTTCAACTGGCGCGGCCGACCGTGTATCGGCTGCTGGAGACGCTGGAAGAGCTCGGCTACATCGCCCGCAGTTCGTCCGACGAGCGGTTTCGGGTAACCCGCCGCGCCAGCAACCTTGGCGATGGCTACGACCCCAGCGTGGTCATCTGCCAGGCGGCGGCGCCCTTCATCACCGACCTCAGCAAGCGGCTGATCTGGCCGATGGATCTGTCGACTTACGAAAACGCCGCGATGGTGATCCAGGAGACGACCCATGCGCGCAGTCCGCTCTCGATCGATCGGGCAATGATCGGGCGGCGGCTGCCGATGCTGCGCACCTCCGCCGGCCGCGCCTACCTGGCGTCATGTCCCGCGTCCGAGCGCGACGTGATCGTCAAACACCTGCGGCGTATCGACGATCCCGCCGACGGCCCGTATCTGGAACCGGGACATTTCGAACGCATGATGGCAGAGACGGCGGAGCGCGGTTACGCAGTGCGCAGCGAAGGCGAATTCAACGTCAAGACCTCGAGCATCGCGGTGCCGATCGTCCGCGACGACCTGGTACTCGGCTGCATTTCCGTGATCTGGATCAGCGCCGCCCTCAAGCTGGAGGAAGCGATCACCCAGTTCGCGCAGCCGATGCAGGAGACGGCGGCGGCCATCCCGGTCAGCATTTAGCACCCCGCGGAACGAACGGAGTCCTCTCGCGGCTCCCGAGAAGCCGGCCGGCCTGCTCCGGATGAGCAGCGGAAATCAGCCGGCCCCGGGCGCAACGGCGCGGCCGGCGCCCAGATAGGAGGCGACGATGCGCGGATTGTCGGCCAGCGCCCCGGCCGGCCCCTCGAAGGAAATCTCGCCGGTCTCCATGACGTAGCCATAGTCCGCGACCTGCAGCGCCGCGCGCGCGTTCTGCTCCACCAACAGGATGCCGACGCCGGTACGCCTGAGATCGGCGATGACGTGGAAAATCTCGCGCACGATCAGCGGCGCCAGGCCGAGGCTGGGCTCGTCCAGCAGCAGCAATCTGGGTTGCGACATCAGCGCGCGGCCGAGCGCCAGCATCTGGCGTTCGCCGCCCGAGAGCGTCTTCGCCAGTTGCATCCGGCGCTCCTTCAGCCGGGGAAAGATGCCATAGATCCGATCGAACGAGGCGGCGAGATCGCCGCGCGCGGCCCGCCGCGGATAATGCCCGAGCAGCAGATTGTCCTGCACGCTCATGGTGGTGAACAACTGTCGGGTTTCCGGCACCAGCGACATGCCCTCGGCGACCAGCCACTCCACATGCTCGCCGGCGTCAGGCTGGCCGCGGAAGCTGATCTGGCCGGACTGGCGCGGCAGCAGACCCATGATGGTGGACAGCAGCGTCGTCTTGCCCGCGCCGTTCGGCCCGATCACCGTGACGATGGCGCCGGCATCCACGCTGAGCGAGACCGCGCGCACGGCCTCGATCTGGCCGTAGGAGACGCCGAGATCGCGGACCTGCAGGAGGGGAACGTTCATGCCACACTCCCGAGATAGGCTTCGATGACGCGCTCGTTCTGCTGCACCTCCGCAGGCGTCCCCTCGGCGATCTTCTCGCCGAAACTCATGACCACGAGGCGGTCCACGAGGTTCATCACGAAATCCATGTCGTGCTCCACCAGCAGGATGGCGAGGCCTTCGCTGCGCAGGCTCTTGAGCAGGTCGGACAGCGCCTCCTTCTCCTTCAGCCGCAGGCCGGCCGCCGGCTCATCGAGCAGCAGCAGTAGCGGATCGGCGGCGAGCGCACGGGCGATTTCGAGAATGCGCTGCTGACCGAGCGACAGCGAGCCGGCGAGATCGTTGATATGCGCGCCGAGGCCGACGCGCGCGATCTGGCGCGCCGCTTCCTTCATCAGCATCTCCTCCCGCTTCCGCTCGGCACGGAGCGCCGACAGCAGAACGCCGTGCGATGCGCGCAGATGCGTGCCCAGGGCCACGTTGTCGAGCACAGTCATGTCAGGCAACAGCCGAACGTGCTGGAACGTCCGGCTGATGCCGCGGCGGGCGATGGCCGGCGGCCGCAATCCGTCGATCCGCTCGCCATTGAAGGTCACGGTGCCGCCGCTGATGCCCAGGCTGCCGGCAATCAGGTTGAACATCGTGCTCTTGCCGGCGCCGTTCGGGCCGAGCAGGCCGAGGATCTCGCCGCGGGAAATATCGAGACTCATGTCGCGAACGGCGGTCAGGCCGCCGAAGCGCTTGCTGACGCCGTCGACCTGCAGCAGCGGCGCGCGCGTATCGACCTTCTCGCGCGTCAGCAAGTCGGCTGCGGTCGCATCGATTGCGCGGGGTTGCCGCTTGACCGCCACGCGGGCGATCCAGGGCCACAGACCATCCTTGGCGCGCTGCAACACCAGCACCATGATCAGCCCGAAGGCGATGCCCTCGAGATTGCCCTGGCTGCCGGCGAGGTGCGGCAACACATCCTGCAGTTTCTGCTTGAGCAAGGTGACGACGCCGGCACCCAACACCGCGCCCCAGATATGGCCGGCACCGCCGAGCACGGCCATGAACAGGTATTCGATGCCGATCTGCAGGCCGAACGGCGTCGGGTTCACGAAGCGTTGCATATGAGCATAGAGCCAGCCCGACACGCTGGCGAGACCGGCTGCGATCAGGAACGCGATCAGCTTGCTGCGCTGGGTATTGACGCCCATCGCCTCGGCGACATCGATGCCGCCCTTGAGCGCGCGCATGGCGCGGCCGGGGCGGGAATCCAGCAGGTTGCTCGACAACCACAGCGCCCCTATCACCGTGGCCCAGATCAGATAGTAGAAGGCCGAATTTTCGCTCAGTGCCAATGTCCCGATGGTGACGGGCGGCAGACCGCCCATGCCGGTGTGGCCGCCCAGCGTTTGCAGATTTCCGAACATGAAATACAGGCTGACCGCCCAGGCGATGGTCGCGAGCGGGAGATAGTGTCCCGACAGTTTCAGCGTCGCGAATCCGATGATCGCACCGACGCCAAGCGTGAACAGCAGGCCGATCACCAGGGTCAGCCACGGCGACAGGCCATAGGCGGTGGTCAACCAGGCCGTGGAGTAGGCGCCGAGGCCTGCAAACGCCGCCTGGCCGAACGATGTGAGCCCGCCGACGCCGGTCAGCAGCACAAGGCCGAGCGTCGCCAGCGAATACAGACCGATATAATTGAGGATCGTCACCGAGAACGGCGACAGCACGAAGGGCGCGACGCCCACAACGGCGACGAAAACGAGGACCAGGATGCGCGGATGAATCATTCTTCTTCGTGCCCCGGATCATCGGTCAGCAGCGTCCGGGCCAGCAGCACCGGAATCAGCAGCGAGAAGACGATGACCTCCTTGAAGGAAGATGCCTCGAAAGCGGAGACGGACTCGATCAGGCCGAGCAGGATCGCGCCCAACGCCGCCAGCGGATAGCTCGCCAGGCCGCCGAAAATGGCGCCGACCAGGCCGCGCAGTCCGATCAGAAATCCGGTGTCGTAATAGATCGTCGTGGTCGGCGCGGCGAGCAGACCGGCGCAGACCGCGATGAACACCGCCAGCGCAAAAGCGCGCTTGCCGGATTTTCCGGTCGCAATGCCCATCAGCCGCGCGCCGACGCGGTTGACGGCGGTGGCGCGCAGCGCCTTGCCCTCGAGCGTATGTTCGAAGAAGACGTAGAGACCGGCGATCAGCGCGGCGGACGTTCCGAGGATCACCAGCGACTGGCCGGTGATCGTCAGCGGCCCGAGCGCGAAGTCGGTGTCGATCATCGACGGCGCCCGCATGCCGTCCGATCCGAACACCAGCAGGCCGAAGCTGACCAGCGCGACGTCAACGGCGATGGAGACGATCAGCAGCACAAGAACGCTGGCAGCTGCGACCGGCGCGTAGACCAGGCGATACATCACCGGTCCCAGCGGCACGAGAATCAGGCAGCACAAGGCGCCCTGCGCCAGGACCGGCCAGTCGTCGGCCTTCACCACCTGCAGCAGCGCCGCCAGCGCGAGCGGGTATCCGACATTCCAGAGCAGGATGGCGCCGACGTCGCCGCGGGTGCGCCATTGCCGCTGATGAATATCGAGCGCGGCGACGGCAAGGCCGCCTCCGACCAGCAGCCAGACCGTCGCCGGACATTTGCCGGCCTGCAGTGCCGCAAGCGTCAGCGCGGCGAACGCCACGAACGTCCCCGACGGAATGAAAATCACCCGCGTGATCTGGAACACGAGCACGGTTGACAACGCCAGCAGGGCATAGATCGCACCGTTCACGATCCCGTCCTGGGCGAGCATCAGGGCAATGTCGAAATTCATGAGCGATGCGATTCACAACTGTCGGAAGCGGCGGGGCGAAGCCGCGGCAGGCACGACACCGCCACCGGCCGATGCCGAAGGCGGTGCCGCGGAGAACGTTCTGACGATTACTGGACCAGCACCCACTTGCCTTGATCGAGCTTGCCGAGCAGCAGCGAGCTCTGCTCGAGCCCGGTATGATAGGTCGGGCTCATGTTGTATTCGCCACGCGATCCCATGACGCCCTTCAGGTTTTCGATCGCGGTCCGCAATCCCTCGCGGAATTCTGGCGTGCCGGGCTTGCCGGCCTTGAGCGCGGCGGGAACGGCCCGCTCGACGAGGATCACCGCGTCATAGGCCGATCCGGCAAAGATATTCCGGGTGTCGACGCCATACTTGCCTTCGTATTTGGCGATGAAGTCCAGGGCCGCCTTCTTGGCGGGATAGCTGTCGGGGAACGATTCCGCAGCGATGGTCGGGCTCAGCGGCACGAAGATGCCTTCGCTCTTTGTCCCTGTCAGCTTGCGGAAATCGCCGAAGGTCGCACCCAGCGTGCCATACAGCGCGCCGCGGTAGCCCTTCTCGCGCAATTGCAGCACCGGCAATGCCGCAGGCGCTGCGGAAGCCGCGATCAGAACCGCGTCCGGCTTGGCGGCCACGATCTTCAGGACCTGGCCGACCACGCTGGTGTCGGTGCGGGCATACTTTTCATCTGCCACGATCTCGATGCCGGATTTCTTGGAAAACTCGGCAGCAACCTTGCTCCAGGCTTCGCCATAAGGATCCGCAAAGCCGATCATCGCGAGCCGCTTCACGCCGGACTTCTTCATGTTCTCGAACAGCGGCGTGGCTTCGTGCTCATCGTTCGGCGTGGTCTTGAACACCCAGCGCCGCTTCGCGTCGACCGGAGACACCAGCGCATTGGTCGGCGCCAGGCTGATCATCGGGACTTTGGCTTCGGCCGCCGTGTCGAGGATCGCAAACGAGCCCGGCGTGGTGGTCGGCCCGATCAGAATGTCGATATTGGATTCCTGGATCAGCTTGCGCATCCCGGTCACGGCCGCCGTCGTATCCGAGGCTTCGTCCACCGCGATGTAATTGACCTTCTGCCCGGCGATCTCGGCGGGGCCAAAAGCTGCGCCATTCTTTTCCGCGTTGCCGATCGTGGCCGCAGGGCCGGTCGACGACACCAGCACGCCGACGTTGACGTCGGCCTTTGCACCGATCGGGCAGATGACGAGCCCCAGCGCCATCACAAACGAAAACCTGTCGAAATGAAACGTCACGGAGTCCTCCTCGAAGCGTTGTGTTTTGCGCCTGTGCTCGGCGTTTCCAGCGCTACCGCTAAACGACAACCCTCGATAAAAATAACCAATTGCTTGGTTTGTCCGCGTGGCGGACTCTTGCCAGCTCTGTGCTCGGCCGATCCCCGCAGGTCCCGCCGATCGATACCGCCGATCCACTGGGGCCGACGGCCGATGCGGCGTCATCCAGCGCGACAAGCATGCCGGCCGATCATGCTGTCCGCTGCGCGGACAAGTGTGGCGATGGGGTTGAACGGCCGCGACAGCTGCGAAACAGATGATGCATGGTAAACAACAATCCTGCAGCATCCGACGCCAACACCGACGTCGTCATCGTCGGACTAGGCCCGGTCGGTTCGACACTGGCAAACCTTCTTGGTCTTTGCGGCGTCCGCACGCTTGTCCTCGAGCGCGAGGCCGAAGCTTACCACCTGCCCCGCGCGGTCCACTTCGACGACGAGGTGATGCGGGTATTCGAGACGATCGGTCTCAGCGACGAGATCGCCCGCGACGTCATCCTGTCGCCCGGCATGCATTTCGTCGATGCAAACGGCAAGATGATCCTCGACTGGTCGCGTCCCGCCGACATCTCGGCGATGGGCTGGCACCCCAGCTACCGCTTCCACCAACCCGATCTCGAGCGGGTGTTGCGCGCCGGCCTCGCCAGGTGGCCGAGCGTGACCGTCCGCAACCGCTGTGACGTTTTCGCGCTGGATTGCGACGCGGAAGGTGTCACGGTCCGCTTCGAGGACCTCGCAAACGGGCGCCTGTCGCGCTGTCGCGCCAAGTATGTGGTCGGCTGCGATGGCGCGCGCTCGCTGGTGCGCCGGCTGATCGGGTCCGGCATGCAGGACCTGGGCTTCCACGAGCGATGGCTGGTGATCGACGCGCTGCTGACGCGACCGCGCCCCGATCTCGGCGACTACAGCCTGCAACATTGCGACCCGGCGCGGCCGGCGACCTATGTGCGTGGCACTGGCAATCGCCGTCGATGGGAAATCACCCTGCGGGACGACGAGGATTCCCAGGTCATGACCACACCGCCTCGGGTGTGGGACCTGCTCCAGAAATGGATCACGCCGGACGATGCCGAGCTTGAGCGCGCGGCGGTCTACACGTTCCATTCGGTGATCGCCGAACGCTGGCGCGCAGGCCGCCTGCTGCTTGCCGGCGATTCCGCGCATCAGACGCCACCGTTTCTCGGACAGGGCATGTGCGCTGGCATCCGCGACGTCGCCAATCTGGCGTGGAAGCTGGCACGGGTGGTCAAGTTCAAGGACAGCGACGCGCTGCTCGACAGCTATCAGAGCGAGCGCGCTCCGCACGTGCAGGAATATATCGAGCTGGCGATCAGGCTGGGCGGGATCATCAACACCAAGGCCATCGAGGCCGGGTTGCCCAATGGCAAGCGCAACGCCGACGGCGCACCGCGGATGGAATCGACAAAGCCGCTACTGGGCGCCGGCCTGAGCGGGGGACGAAGCGAAATGACCGGGCAGCTTGCTCCGCAGCCCGTGCTTGCCGACGGCACGCGACTGGACGCGCGCATCGGCTATCGGTTTGCGCTGCTGGCAACTCCTGTCGTTTCTGCCGCGCTGCCGGACGACGTGCGGCGCCAGATTGCCGACGCCGATATCGTCCTCGTCGACGATGCCGTACCGGCGCTGCAAGACTGGCTCTCGCGGAACAAGGCCGGACTCGTTCTGGTGCGACCGGATCGCTACGTGCTGGGGTTTGTCCGAGATCAGGCCGACCTGCCGGCACTGCTGGGAGCACTCGTTTCCGCCCCCTGCCCGGTGTCCTAGTTGCGGCCCTTCGCAACTCTCCAAGTCAAACGGAATATCAAAAAGGAAGTCCCATGAAGCTCGTCTCGTTCGTCGAAAACGGCCGCTCCTCCTACGGCGTCGTGAAGGAAGAAGGCGTCGTCGACCTCGGCCGGCGACTGAGCGGGCGCGGCTTCTCGACGCTGCGTCAACTGCTGGCGGGCAACGGGCTCGCGGACGCCGCCAAGCTGGCCGCATCCGAGCAGGCGGATTTCCCGCTTGCGGGGCTGCAGCTTGCGCCTGTCATCCCGGACCCCGACAAGATCATCTGCGTCGGGATGAATTATCGCGATCACGTCGCCGAGGTCGGCAGGGCCGTGACCGAGAGGCCGTCGCTGTTCGCGCGCTTTGCCGGCAGCCAGGTCGGCCATCTACAGCCCATGGTCAAGCCGACCGTATCCGACCAGTTCGACTACGAGGGTGAAGTCGCGGTGGTGATCGGCAAGGCCGGCCGGCATATCTCCGAAGCCGCCGCGCTCAGCCATATCGCGGGGTATTCCTGCTACAACGAAGGCAGCATCCGCGACTGGCAGCGCCACACCACCCAGTTCCTCGCGGGAAAGACCTTCGCCGGCACAGGCGCCTTCGGCCCTTGGCTGGTCACGTCGGACGAGATCCCCGACCCGACAACGCTGACGCTGGAAACGCGGCTGAACGGCCAGACCGTTCAGAGCACCACGACGGACAAGCTGATCACGGGCATCCCCGAACTGATTGCCTATTGTTCGACGATCCTGCCGCTGCTTCCGGGTGACGTCATCGTCACCGGCACGCCGGGTGGCGTCGGCCTGAAGCGCAATCCACCGCTGTTCATGAAGCCCGGCGACACTGTGGAGGTCGAAGTTTCCGGCATCGGTGTGCTTCGCAACCCTGTGATTGCCGAATAACAAACGGCGCGGCATCGATCCCCATGCCGCGCCAAAATCAAAAATAATACTCGGAGGAGAAGACGCGATGAGCGCTGCGATTCCGTCATATGACGTCGATCTCTACAGCGACGAGGTGCTCGCCGCGCCCTACCCGCATTACCGCGCCCTGCGGGATGGGGGTCCCGTGGTCTGGCTGCCCCGTAACGGTCTCTACGCCATCGCGCGCTACAAGGACGTGCGTGAATCGCTGCGCGCCCATCAGCTGTTCTCTTCGGCCGAGGGCGTTGCCGCCAACGACGCGGCCAACCAAGGCTCGAAGGGCACCACAATCGCCAGCGACCCGCCCGACCATACCGCAATGCGGCAGGTGATCGGCGCGCCGATGCTGCCAAGCCAGCTGGCGCTGATCCGCTCGCGCATCGAAGAGATGGCCGGCGCGCTGGTCGAGCGGCTGGTGGCGCAACGGGAATTCGATGCGGTCACCGATCTGGCCCAGCATATCCCGGTCAATATCGTATCCAAGCTCGTCGGCCTGCCTGAGCAAGGCCGGCAAAACATGCTGAAATGGGCTGCGGCAACCTTCGACATGCTCGGCGCCGCCAACGATCGCTGCGCCGCCGCGCAGGACAGCATCCGCGAAATGCGCAGCTATGTGATCAACGAGGCAACCCGCGACAAGATTCGCCCGGGGAGCTGGATTTCCAAGATCTACGAGGCCAGCGACCGCGGGCTTTTTCCGGAATCACGCTGTCCGGTGCTGATGCGCGATTACCTTGGTCCCGCCCTCGACACGACCATCTTCGCCATGGCGAACATCATCTGGCTGTTCGGCAGGTTTCCGGAACAATGGGATCTGGTCCGCGCCGATCCGGGCCTGATTCCGAACGCCCTCAATGAGGCGGTGCGCCTGGAGTCGCCGATCCGGGGTTTTACGCGCCAGCTGACGGCCGATCGCGACATCGAGGACGTCCGGATTCCAGCGGGCGCGCGCGTCGCGCTGTTCTATGCCTCCGCCAATCGCGACGAACGCAAATGGGAGGCTCCGGAAGCATTCAATGTCCGCCGCAAGGTCAACGACCATGTCGGATACGGCCACGGCGTCCACACCTGCGCGGGCATGCATCTGGCGCGGCTGGAGATTCACTCGGTGCTTGCGGCTCTGGTGACAAGGGTCGAGCGGTTCGAGATCGGCGCGGCCGTTCCCGCCATCAATAATTTGCTGCGCGGCTTTTCGAGCGTCCGGGTTCGCGTTCACTAGATCGGTCCGGCCGGCCACAAAATGCGTCGGCAACTGGCGATTCCAGTCGGAAGCCTTTTGTGTCTGGTGAGAGCCGGTGCGAGCCCAATTGCCTCGCACCGGATCAATTCCGCAGACCTATTTTGCCGTCGGCATCGCGAATTCGGCACCGTGCGCCGTGCTTTCCGGCCAGCGCTGCATGATCGACTTCTGCTTGGTGTAGAAGCGCACGCCTTCCTCGCCATAGGCATGCATGTCGCCGAACAGGCTGCGCTTCCAGCCGCCGAAGCCGTGCCAGGCCATCGGCACCGGGATTGGCACATTGATGCCGACCATGCCGACCTGGACGCGGCGCGAGAATTCGCGCGCAACGTTGCCGTCGCGGGTGTAGCAGGATACGCCGTTGCCGAACTCGTGGTCGTTGATCAGCTGCAACGCCTCGGCGAAATCGGCGACGCGGACGCAGGACAGCACCGGCCCGAAGATCTCTTCCTTGTAGATCTTCATTTCCGCGGTGACGTTGTCGAACAGCGTGCCGCCGGTGAAGAAGCCGTTCTCATGGCCGGCAACCTTGATGCCGCGGCCGTCAACGACCAGCTTGGCGCCTTCCTCGACGCCCAAGCCGATATAGCCTTCGATGCGCTCCAGCGCCTGCTTCGTCACGACGGGGCCCATTTCCGCCGCGGCTTCCATGCCGTTGAGGATCTTGAGCTGCTTGACCCGCTCGGCGAGCAACGGAACGATCTTGTCGCCGACATCGCCGACCAGCACCGCGACCGAGATCGCCATGCAGCGCTCACCGGCCGAACCGAAGCCGGCGCCGATCAAAGCGTCGACGGCCTGGTTAAGATCGGCGTCGGGCATGACAACCATATGGTTCTTGGCGCCGCCCAGCGCCTGCACGCGCTTGCCGTATTGCGAACCCTGCTGGTGCACATAGTGGGCGATCGGCGTCGAGCCGACGAAGCTGACGGCGGAGACACCGGGATGCTGCAGCAACGCGTCGACAACCACCTTGTCGCCCTGCACCACGTTGAACACGCCCTTGGGCAGCCCTGCCTGCATCAAGAGGTCGGCCATGAACAGCGAAGGCGACGGATCGCGCTCGGAGGGCTTCAGGATGAAGCAGTTGCCCGCGGCGATCGCCACCGGGAACATCCAGCACGGCACCATCACCGGGAAGTTGAACGGGGTGATGCCGGCGACGACGCCGAGCGGCTGGCGCATGGTCCAGTTGTCGATGCCTGTGGAGACCTGGTCGGTGTAGTCGCCCTTCAGCAACTGCGGAATGCCGCAGGCGAATTCGATGATGTCGATGCCGCGCGCGACTTCGCCCTGGGCGTCAGAGAACACCTTGCCGTGCTCGGCGGTGATCATCGCCGCCAGCGTGTCGGTGTGCTCGTTCATCAGCGCCAGGAACTTGTTCATGATGCGGGCGCGGCGGATCGGCGGCATGTCGGCCCAGGCCGGGAAGGCGCGGCGCGCGCTCTTGACGGCCTCGTTCACCTCCTCGACCGAGGACAGCACCACCTGGCGCGCAACGGCGCCGGTCGCCGGATTGTAGACCGCCTGCCTTCGGTTTGCCGCAAGCGCGGACGGAGCGCCATCGATGAAGTTTCCGACGTCCTGGGTGGCTGAATAGGCTGGCGTGCTCATGATCGGTCCTCGGTTGATAGGTCCGGGGTGTTTAGCGAGCCCGCTCCCGCGACCACAGATCAAATGATTGGACTGACTGTTCAGGATATTGAACAATGCTGCCATGAAAACCAAGAAGGTGGAATCGCTGTGGTCGCACCTGCACTGGCTCGGCGTGCTGGCCGAGACCGGCAGCTTCACGGCGGCCGCCGGCCGGCTCCGCCACGCCCGCTGAAAGCCGCGATGCGCTGATGGCCGAAGGCATCGCCTGCTACAGGATGTTCATCCAGGC
>LNAP01001434.1_pt1 | contig 46202 bp, 40 predicted proteins | sample 602601 | NCBI WGS metagenome assembly LNAP01 (sample SAMN02440304, study PRJNA202911) | soil metagenome | biome: Subtropical and temperate rainforests or woodlands; isolation source: soil samples (1 kg each in a 20% v/v slurry with milli Q water) were... ...
CAGGCCCTGATGGAAGAGATGGCCGCGCTCGGCCTGCGCAGCTTCCTGCCGGCCGCCATCCAGGCGCCGATCATCGCGACCTTCCATGCACCGAAAGATCCGCGCTATCAGTTCAAGGCGTTCTACGAGCGGGTCAAGGCCAAGGGTTACATCCTCTACCCCGGCAAGCTGACCCAGGTCGAGACGTTCCGCGTCGGCTGCATCGGCCATGTGCAACCTTCGCAAATGCGCGAAGCGGTGGCGGCGATTGCCGAAGTGCTGCGCGAGATGGAAGTACTCGAAATTTAACCCCCACCACTTTCCCCTGTGGGAGCGGGCTTGCTCGCGAAAGCGTCCTGACATTCAACGATGATGTCGACTGACACTCCGCCTTCGCGAGCAGGCTCGCTCCCACAAAAAGCAGCTCTCCATTTAGCCAGTTGCCACAGGACTTGATCACCATGAACTACACCACCCCAACCAAACTGCAAGCCGCCATCCTCGACTGGGCCGGCACCGTGGTCGACTTCGGCTCGTTCGCGCCGACGCAGATTTTCGTCGAGGCCTTCGCCGAGTTCGACGTCCAGGTCTCCATTGAAGAAGCCCGTGGCCCGATGGGCATGGGCAAGTGGGACCACATCCGCACCCTGTGCGATCAGCCGCAAGTCGCCGAGCGCTATCGCAAGGTGTTCGGCCGTACGCCGACCGACGATGACGTCACCGCCATCTACCAGCGTTTCATGCCACTGCAGATCGAGAAAATCGCCGAACACTCGGCGCTGATTCCCGGCGCCCTGGACACCATCGCCAACCTGCGCCAACAGGGGATCAAGATTGGCTCCTGCTCGGGATATCCGAAACAGGTCATGGATAAAGTCGTCGAACTGGCCGCCACCAACGGCTACGTGGCCGACCACGTGGTCGCCACCGACGAAGTGCCGAACGGCCGTCCATGGCCAGCTCAGGCATTGGCCAACGTGATCGCCCTGGGCATCGACGATGTCGCCGCTTGCGTGAAGATCGACGACACCGTACCGGGCATTCTCGAAGGCCGTCGTGCCGGCATGTGGACCGTGGCGCTGATCTGTTCGGGCAACGCGCTGGGGCTGGACTATGAAGGCTATCGCGCCCTGGACAGCGACACGCTGGACAGCGAACGCAAGCGCATCCACGCCTTGTTCGAAGGTTCGCGCCCGCACTACATGATCGACACCATCACCGACTTGCCAGAAGTGATTGCCGACATCAATAAGCGCTTGGCCAACGGCGAGATGCCGCAAAGTAACTGACTCACCGCCCCCCTTTGTAGGAGCTGCCGCAGGCTGCGATCTTTTGATCTTAAAAAGTCAAAAGATCGCAGCCTGCGGCAGCTCCTACAGAGCATTCAGCGTCAAATAGCCTCAGGCAAACCCGGTGAAACAGGATTACAGTTAACGGTGGTTACACCCCCCCTGTGAGGAACACCGTATGCCGTGGAAAAATTCCGACTCGCGCTACAGCACCGTTTCGATCGCGCTGCATTGGTTGATGCTGGTCCTGCTGGCATTGGTTTACGCCTGCATCGAGCTGCGCGGCCTTTTTCCCAAGGGTAGCGGTGGTCGAACGCTGATCGTGGAGTCGCACTTCATGCTTGGCCTGACCGTATTCGTGCTGGTCTGGCTACGCTTGTTCGCCCGCAGCCTCGGCCCGGCACCGCAGATCTTCCCGGCCTCGCCCCAATGGCAAACCATGCTGGCCAGATTGATGCACTGGGCGCTGTACATCTTTATGATCGTCATGCCCATACTGGGTTGGCTGGTCACCAGTGCCAAAGGTAACCAGGTGATGTTCTACGGCTTCGACCTGCCCCTTTTGATCGCGCAGGACAAGGACCTGGCCAAGCAGATCGAGGGCTGGCACGAACTCGGTGGCACCATCGGTTATTGGCTGATCGGCCTGCACGCCATCGCCGGGCTGTATCATCACTATGTGGTGGGCGATAACACCTTGTTGCGGATGATGCCCAAGCGGGTGAACAGGGATACTTGAGATCACCCCGTATCAGGCTTGTGGATTGAAACCCCGCAGGCCTTGCAAACCACCCGTGTGAATAAAGATCAGTCGCGTACCGGGGGCAAACTTCCCCGCCTCGACCTGCTGCCGGAGCGCCAGCAATGCCTTGCCGGTGTACAGCGGTTCCAGGGCAATGCCACTGGCTTGTTCGGTGCGCGCGATGAATTCGAGTAACGGCAGGTCGACCTTGGCAAAGCCTCCACGGCTGGCGTCGAACAGTTCATAAGACGAATGATTCACGCCCGCCTCCTCCACAATCTTTGCGACCTGCTGTGCCACGCCATGATCACCGGGCACCGCCAGGGCACCGTAGACCGGGTGCTCTCCCGCCTCGGCCATGACCAGGCCGGCCAAGGTCGTGCCGGTTCCGCAGGCCAGCCACCATCCGTCGTAGCCGCTCCAGCCCAGTGCGTCCAGTTGCCGACAGGCCAATGCCTTGAGTTGCACGCAACCCTGCGCCCCCGGCAACCCGCCGCCGCCTTCCGGGACCGCAAGCAGATCGGGATACTGCGCCAGCCATGGCTCCCAGAAACCCGCTTCATGCCGCGCCCGATAACCGCCATAACCGAGCCAGTGCAGTTGCATGCCGAACGCCTGCAAATCATCCACCGTCGGCGTTTGCTGAGCGTGTCCGCGCAACAGGCCGACCGTGGCGAAACCGAAACGCTTGCCGGCAGCGCCCAGCGCATGCAGGTGATTGGAATGCGCGCCGCCGAGGCTGATGATGCCTTTGGCGCCGCACTGGTCAGCGGCTTTGAGATGTTCGGTGAGTTTGAACCATTTGTTGCCGCTGATCAGCGGGTCGATCTGGTCCAGGCGCAGGATGGCGACTTCGATGTCGGCGGTTTTGAGCCAGTCTAGATGGAGGGACTCGAGGGGGGCTTGGGGTAGCCAGTTGGAAGCAGAAGAAAACATTGGCGCCTGATTGAGCTCATGAAGAGTCAGCATTCTAATCGCTCATAAGCAGCTATCGCGAGCAGGCTCGCTCCCACAAGGGTTCTCTGAACGACACAGATCCAATGTGGGAGCGAGCCTGCTCGCGAAGGCCATTGGCACGCGGGGCCTTCGGATTACAACTCGGCCGCCAATCGCGAACCCTGATTGATCGCCCGCTTGGCATCCAGCTCCGCCGCGACATCCGCGCCGCCGATCAGATGCACGTTCTGCCCCGCCGCCACCAGGCCGTCCTGCAACTCGCGCAACGGGTCCTGCCCGGCGCAGATCACGATATTGTCCACCGTCAGCACCTGCGGCTCACCGGTTTCGCCGATGCGGATGTGCAGGCCTTCGTCGTCGATCTTCAGGTACTCGACGCTGTTGAGCATCTGCACCTTCTTGTTCTTCAATCCCGTGCGATGAATCCACCCAGTGGTCTTGCCGAGGCCGTCGCCGACCTTGGATTTCTTGCGTTGCAGCAGGAACACTTCGCGGGCCGGCGCATGGGGGGCTGCCTTGATCCCGGCGACACCGCCGCGTGCTTCAAGGTGGGTATCGATGCCCCACTCCTTCCAGAACTCATCGCGGTTCAGGCTGGTGGCCTGGCCCTGGTGAACCAGGTACTCCGAGACGTCGAAACCGATACCGCCGGCACCGATCACTGCGACACGCTTGCCCACCGGTTTGCGCTCAAGCAGCACGTCCAGGTAGCTCAGCACCTTGGCATTGTCCACGCCCTCAATCGCCGGCAACCGCGGCGCAATGCCGGTGGCCAGGATGATCTCGTCGTAGCCGCCCTCGACCAGCTTTGCCACATCGACACGGGTGTTCAGGCACACCTCGACGTTGGTGGTCTGCAGCTTGCGACCGAAATAACGCAAGGTCTCGAAGAATTCTTCCTTGCCCGGCACGCGTTTGGCGACGTTGAACTGACCGCCGATTTCGCTGGCCGAATCGAACAGCGTCACCGCATGGCCACGCTCGGCCGCCACGGTCGCGGCAGACAAGCCGGCAGGCCCGGCACCGACCACGGCGATTTTCTTGACCTGCTGCACCGGCACATAGTTGAGTTCGGTTTCGTGGCAGGCACGCGGGTTGACCAGGCAACTGGTCAACTTGCCGCCGAAGGTGTGGTCCAGGCACGCCTGGTTGCAACCGATGCAGGTGTTGATTTCATCGGCGCGACCTTCAGCGGCCTTGTTGACGAAGTCCGGGTCGGCCAGGAACGGCCGCGCCATGGAAACCATGTCGGCATCGCCCTCGGCGAGGATCTGCTCGGCGACTTCCGGGGTGTTGATGCGGTTGGTGGTGATCAGCGGAATGCTCACCGAGCCACGCAGCTTGGCCGTGACCTTGCTGAAGGCCGCGCGCGGCACTTTGGTGGCGATGGTTGGAATCCGCGCTTCGTGCCAGCCGATACCGGTGTTGATGAGCGTCGCACCGGCCTGCTCGATGGCCTTGGCCAACAGCACGATTTCATCCCAGCTGCTGCCGCCTTCGACCAGGTCGAGCATCGACAAGCGGAAAATAATGATGAAGTTCGGGCCAACCGCCTCGCGTACGCGACGGACGATTTCCACCGGCAGGCGCATGCGGTTTTCGTAGCTGCCACCCCAACGGTCGGTGCGGTGGTTGGTGTGGGCGGCAAGGAACTGGTTAATGAAATAACCTTCCGAGCCCATGATCTCGACACCGTCGTACTCGGCCTGCTGGGCCAGCGTCGAGCAGGTGACGAAATCGCTGATCTGCTTCTCGATGCCTTCCTCGTCCAGCTCTTTAGGCTTGAACGGGTTGATCGGCGCCTGAATGGCGCTTGGCGCGACCTGTTTCGGGCTGTAGGCATAACGACCGGCGTGGAGGATCTGCATGCAGATCTTGCCGCCCGCCTCATGCACCGCGCGGGTGACGATGCGGTGCTTGAGCGCTTCTTCCTCGGTGGTCAGCTTGGCTGCACCGGAATACACACCACCCTCGTCGTTCGGGCCGATACCGCCAGTGACCATCAGGCCGACACCGCCACGGGCACGCTCGGCGAAGTACGCCGCCATGCGCTCGAAACCGCCGGGCTTTTCCTCAAGGCCGGTGTGCATCGAACCCATCAGGGTGCGGTTGCGCAACGTGGTGAATCCCAGGTCCAGCGGGGCCAACAGGTGCGGGTAATGAGCGGCGGTCATCGGTAACTCCACAGCGAGCGATCACGGAAAAAAGCGGAAGCTCTACGGCCCCCGTCAGTCATGTTCGACAGACTAAGAGCCGCACCGCCAGCACTCAATGACCGAAAGTGACAACTTAATGATCGAAATGTGCAGCCAAGTTCAAGCTGGCGCTCCCAACAACTGACTCAACACCGCTCGCAACTTGCCGGGTTTCACCGGTTTGTTCAGCAGCGGCGCTTCGAGCCGTTGCAATGCGCGCCGGCACTGGTCCGTGCGATCCGCGGTGATAATCACCGCAGGAATCAGCTGGTTGTAATGCTCGCGCAGATGCCTGACCACATCACACCCCACCACGCCGTGGTCAAGGTGATAGTCCGCGAGGATCAGTTCCGGGGCCTGGCCGGCCAGGGCTGCCAGCGCCGAGGCTTCATCGGTGGCCGTGACGACGTCGCAGCCCCACTGCCCGAGCAACGCGCCCATGCTCTGCAAGATGCTGACTTCATTGTCCAGCACCAGCAAGCGCCGGCCCGGCAATGGATTGCCCGTGCCTGATTGAGGCGCCGTGAGGCTGATGGGCAACGGCACTTCACGGGAGATCGGCACCTCAATGCTGAACATCGAACCCCGGCCGGGCAGTGAATGCACCTGGATCCGGTAGTTGAGGATCTTCGCGATGCGCTCGACGATCGCCAGCCCCAACCCCACGCCCTTGCGGTCGGCAGCGCGGCCGACGTCCAGTTGATTGAATTCGAGGAAGATCGAATCGAGACGATCGGCCGGAATCCCGCGTCCGGTGTCCCACACTTCCAGGCGCAGCTTGTCGCCCCGGCGCCTTGCCGCCAGCAGGATGCTGCCTTCGTCGGTGTAGCGGCAGGCATTACTGAGGAAGTTTCGCAGGATCCGGGTCATCAGGCGCAGGTCCGTGCAAATGGCGTAGTCGCCCATGTGCACCCGTAAACGCAACCCGGCGGCCTCGGCCACGGACTGGAACTCCGAGACCAGGGGCCCAAGCAACTCGTCGAGGCGGTATAGCGCGACATCCGGCTTGACCGCCGCTTGATCGAGCCTTGAGATATCCAGCAAATCGGTGAGCAGATCCTCGGCGCCTTCCAGTGCCTGGTGAGTGCGTTCGACCAGCACCTGCTCGACTTCGGGCAGCTTGCGCTCACGCAAGGTGGAGATCAGCAACCGTGCGGCGTTGAGGGGTTGCAGCAGGTCGTGACTGGCGGCAGCGAGGTATTTGTCCTTGCTGTGATTGGCGGCCTCCGCGGCGTCACGGGCGTCGCGCAAGGCCTTGGCGATCTGCTTACGCTGGGTGATTTGTTGTTGCAGGTTGCGGTTGGCTTCCAACAGCTCATCGGTGCGCGCGGTTACGCGCTGCTCCAGTTCATCGTTGAGTTGCTGCAGGCGTTGCTGGGCGAGTTTGCGCTCGGTGATGTCGGCGACGAATCCTTCCACCAGCCCTTCCTGACCGGGCTTGAGCAACAGGTTCATCAGCACGTCGAGATGGCTGCCATCCTTGCGCCGCAACTGGGTTTCATAGCCGTGCAAGCTGCCCTGGTGGGTGAGGATTTCGCCAATGTTTTCCAGCTCCTGCACACCGCCGACAAACAGATTGCTCGCCAGGTCCGCCAGGGAAAACAGCACCTCCTGCGGGTCTTGATAGCCAAGCATGCGCGCCATCGCCGGGTTGGCGGCGCGCATGCCGTCTTGCAGGCTGGCCTGGAAAATCCCGTGGACCGCGTTTTCGAACAACCATTTGTAGCGATTGCGCTCGGCTTCCAGTTCATCCAGGCGCGCCGCCAGCTCCGGGTAATGGCTCTTGCGCGCCGAATGATTGCCTAATCCGAGCAGGCCGGCCAATGCCCGTTGTTGCTCGTCAGAGGGCTTCGCCATAGACGACCTCGACATCACGCTGGCTGGATTCACGCGGGTTGGTGAGGATGCACGGGTCATCCATGGCGTGCTGCGACAGGAACGGAATGTCGGAGGTCCTGACCCCGTGCAAACCGAGGGTTTCGGCGTGTTTCAGGGCGATCAGGTGCTCCACCAGGCGCCCGCAGATTTGCCGGTGATTGAGGCCCCGGCAGTCGATGCCGAACGTCTCGGCGATGACCTTGAAGCGGTCCGGCGCCGAGTCGTAGTTGAACGCCACGACGTGTTCCACCAGCACCGCGTTGCACAGGCCATGGGGCAGGTCGAGAAAGCCACCGAGACTGTGCGACATGGCATGCACCGCGCCGAGGATCGCGTTGGAGAACGCCAACCCGGCCTGCATGCTGCCGAGCATGATTTTCTCGCGCAGGGCGATGTCCGTCGGGTTGGCGATCATCTGCACCAGGTTGCCGTTGATCAGGCGCATGGCTTCCAGCGCATGGGGATCGGTCAGAGGCCCGTGCCCGGTGGAGACGAAGGCTTCGATGGCATGCACCAGCGCGTCGATACCGGTACAAGCCGAGAGGAACGGGTCCATGCTCAGGGTGGTTTCGGGGTCGATCAGCGACACATCCGGCACCACCGCCTTGCTGACGATGGAGAACTTCATGCGCTCCTGCTGATTGGAGATGATCACGAATTGCGACACGTCGGCCGAGGTGCCGGCCGTGGTCGGAATCAGGATCAGCGGCGGGCTCGGTACGCGGATGGTGTCCACGCCTTCGAACTCGAGGATGCTGCGGCCATGGGCGACGACTATACCGATGCCTTTACCGCAATCCATCGGGCTGCCACCGCCGACGGCGACGATCACATCGCAGTGATTTTCCCGGTACATCTCGGCACCGAGCATCACCTCTTCAACACGCGGGTTGGGAGAGACGGCGCTGTAAAGGCAATATTCGATGCCCAGGGCTTGCAGGCTGGCTTCGACATCCGCCACCCAACCGGCGGCAATCACCCCCGGGTCGCTGACCACCAGCACCTTGCGCGCGCCAAAGGTCTTGGCGTAGTTGCCGACGTTGTGCCGGCAGCCGGCACCGAAGATGATTTCAGGCGAAACGAATTTACGCAGCTGACTGAGACTCTGGCTCATTGGAAAGCCTGTTTTTTATTGTTTTGGAAGGTAAGGTCCACACTAACCCATCCAGTGGTGAATGCAATCAGACCAATGGCTGGATTCACCGCAGATCCCTTGTAGGAGCGAGCATGCTCCGGGCGGCGTTCCGACGATGGTCGTCAACGATCACGCTGGGAACCTGACACCCCACGGCGCACTCTGGTTCTTCGCGAGCAGGCTCGCTCCTACAGGGGATTTATGTCGCTTGGGTCAGCCGCGGTAGATCAGGCGGGAAGCCTTCTCATTGCGCAACGTCAGGTGCTCCATGCCTAGCCCTGGCGCATCTGCTTCCTCGCGGGCCTTGAGGATCACCCCGTGATGAGGCGACTTGCTGCACACCGGGTCGGCGTTCTCGGCATCGCCCGTCAACATGAACGCCTGGCACCGGCACCCACCCAAATCCTTGTGTTTTTCATCGCAGGAACGGCAGGGTTCTTTCATCCAGTCATGGCCGCGAAAACGGTTGAAGCCAAACGAATCGTTCCAGATGTGCTCGATGCTGTGCTCACGCACATTGGGAAACTGCACCGGCAATTGCCGGGCGCTGTGACAAGGCAACGCCGTGCCGTCCGGGGTGATGTCGAGAAACAGGTTGGCCCAGCCATTCATGCAGGTTTTCGGGCGCTCTTCGTAGTAATCCGGGGTGACGAATATCAATTTGCACGGATGGCCCTGCGCCTCGAGGCGCTCGCGATACTCGTTAGTGATGCGCTCGGCGCGTTGCAATTGCTCGCGCGTCGGCAACAGGCCGACGCGGTTGAGCTCGGCCCAGCCATAGAACTGGCAGGTGGCCAATTCGACGAAATCCGCTTCCAGTTCCAGGCACAAATCAATGATCCGGGCGATGTCATCGATGTTGTGTCGATGGGTGACGAAGTTCAGCACCATCGGATAGCCCTGGGCTTTCACCGCCCGGGCCATCGCCAGTTTCTGCGCGAACGCCTTGCGCGAGCCGGCGAGCATGTTGTTCACCGCTTCGTCGGCGGCCTGGAAACTGATCTGGATGTGATCGAGCCCGGCGACCTTGAAGTCCCGCACCTTCTGCTCGGTCAGGCCGATGCCCGAGGTGATCAGGTTAGTGTAGTAACCCATGTCCCGCGCGGCCTTGATCAACTCGGCCAGGTCTTGCCTTACCAGTGGTTCGCCACCGGAAAAGCCCAGTTGCGCGGCGCCCATGTCCCGCGCCTCACGGAATACCCGGATCCATTCCTGCGTGTCCAGTTCCTCGCCGTGCCGGGCGAAATCCAATGGATTGGAGCAATACGGACACTGCAACGGACAACGGTAGGTCAGCTCCGCCAACAGCCACAACGGCGGCCCCGGTAGCGCGTCACTCGATCCAGAATTGCGCATGGGCCACCTCCAGGAAGGCCAGTACGTCCTCGTCGATCCCCGGCACGTCAGGAAAACTCGCCGTCAGCCGATCGATGATCGCCGCGACGCTGCGCTGGCCGTCCACCAGATCGAGAATCTGCCCGGCACTGGCGTTGAGTTTGATCATGCCTTCGGGGTACAGCAGCACATGACAGTCCTGGCGCGGTTCCCATTGCAGGCGAAAGCCCCGGCGCAATGAGGGTGACTGCTTGCGATCGATCAGGCTCACAGGACAATCCCCCGGTGCCAGACGTTGTCCCGTGTGACGGTGTGATACGGCGGACGCTCCAGCTCATAGGCCATGCTCATGGCATCGAGCATGCTCCACAACACGTCGAGCTTGAATTGCAGGATCTGCAGCATGCGTTGCTGGGCCTCGAGGGTGACGTAATGTGCCAGGGTGATGCGCAAGCCATGCTCTACATCGCGCCGGGCCTGGCTCAGCCGTGTGCGGAAGTAGTCGTAGCCGGCGGAATCGATCCACGGGTAATGGGTCGGCCAGGCATCGAGTCGCGATTGATGGATCTGCGGTGCGAACAGCTCGGTCAGCGAACTGCTGGCCGCTTCCTGCCAACAGGCACGACGGGCGAAATTGACGTAGGCATCCACGGCGAAACGTACGCCGGGCAGCACCAACTCCTGTGACAGGATCTGCTCGCGATCGAGCCCCACCGCCTCGCCCAGGCGCAGCCAGGCCTCGATGCCGCCTTCGCTGCCGGGCACGCCATCATGATCGAGGATGCGTTGCAGCCATTCGCGGCGCACTTCACGGTCGGGACAGTTGGCCAGGATCGCGGCGTCCTTGAGCGGGATGTTGACCTGGTAGTAAAAGCGATTGGCGACCCAACCCTGGATCTGTTCGCGAGTGGCGCGGCCGGCGTACATCGCTTGATGGAATGGGTGGTGGATGTGGTAGTAGGCGCCTTTGGCACGCAGGGCCTGCTCGAATTCGGTGGGGGTCATGGGTGTATCGGTCATTGCGGGTCTCCGGGGAATCTTCGGTGTCTGATCTGGACACTTCGCGAGCAGGCTCGCTCCCACAGTGGATTGCGTCGCCCTTGTGGGAGCGAGCCTGCTCGCGAAGGCGTCCGTCGCTACAGCACAATATCCATGCCGTCGTAAGCCACCTCGATCCCCCGCCGTTCCAGCAGCGCCCGCTCGGCCGAGTCTTCATCGAGGATCGGGTTGGTGTTGTTGATGTGGATCAGCACCTTGCGCTGGCGGGGAAAACCTTGCAGCACTTCCAGCATGCCGCCGGGACCGCTCTGGGGCAGATGGCCCATGTCGCTGCCCAGGCTTTGACCGACCTCGCAGACACGCATCTCGTCATCGCGCCACAGGGTGCCGTCCAGCAACAGGCAATCGGCGCGCTGCATCCAGGCCAGCACTTGATCATCGACCTGGCCCAGGCCAGGTGCGTAAAACAGCGATGCGCCGCTGCGTTGGTCTTCAACGAACAACCCGATGGTGTCGCCCGGTTGCGGATCACCGCGATTGGGCGAATACGGCGGTGCGTTGCTGACCAGGGGAATCGCGTGAAACCGCAGGTGCGCGCAGGCGCCGATACTGAACGGTTCGCGATCCAGCGCAATCGGTTGCCACCGCAACCCGCCATTCCAGTGCCTGAGCATGGTAAACAACGGGAAACCGCTGCTGAGATCCTGATGAACCCGCTCGGTGCACCACACCGCATGTGGGCAGCCTTCACGCAAGCTCAGCAGGCCGGTGCAGTGATCGATCTGGCTGTCGAGCAACACCACGCCAGTGATGGCGCTGTCACGCAAGCGGCGGGCCGGTTGCAGCGGCGCAAAGCCCTCGAGTTGCGCGCGGATGTCTGGCGAAGCATTGCACAGCACCCAGTCCTCCCCGTTGTCACTCAAGGCAATCGAGGACTGCGTGCGACGCCGGGACCGCAGGCTGCCATTGCGCACACCGGCGCACTGGCGACAGTTACAGTTCCACTGCGGAAAACCACCGCCAGCGGCGGAGCCGAGTACGCGGATGTGCATGGGCAATGCTCCAGAAGGCAGGCCCGGCCAACGCAACGGCTGGCCGGGTGGTCAATCAACGGTTGGCGAAATACATCGTCACTTCGAAGCCAATGCGCAGATCGGTAAACGCGGGTTTAGTCCACATGGGTCATTGGGCGATTCCGGTAGAGCCATTAATGCACGGGGCGCCGGGCGCCCGAATGCTACTTTCGAAGGAGGTTTGGGGGGGCTTTGGTAGGGGGTAAACGTATACATGAAACACACATAAACCCCTGTAGGAGCTGCCGCAGGCTGCGATCTTTTGATTGTGAATTCCAAGATCAAAAGATCGCAGCCTGCGGCAGCTCCTACAGGGGTTTATGTGCAGTCAGTGAGTTAGAAGAACCCGAGCGGATTGATGTCGTAGCTCACCAGCAGGTTTTTGGTCTGCTGGTAGTGGTCGAGCATCATCTTGTGGTTCTCCCGGCCGACGCCGGACTTCTTGTAGCCACCAAACGCCGCATGCGCCGGGTACAGGTGGTAGCAGTTGGTCCACACGCGCCCTGCCTTGATCGCCCGGCCCATGCGGTACGCGCGGTTGATGTCGCGGGTCCAGAGACCGGCACCGAGGCCGAACTCGCTGTCGTTGGCGATGGCCAGCGCTTCGGCTTCGTCCTTGAAGGTGGTGACGCCCACCACCGGCCCGAAGATTTCTTCCTGGAACACGCGCATCTTGTTGTGGCCCTTGAGCAGCGTCGGCTGGATGTAATAGCCGCTGGACAGGTCACCTTCCAGGCGCTCGGCCGCGCCGCCAGTGAGCAGCTCGGCGCCCTCCTCCTGGGCGATGGTCAGGTACGAAAGGATCTTGTCGTATTGCTGTTCGGATGCCTGGGCGCCGACCATGGTCTCGGTGTCCAGCGGGTTGCCGCGCTTGATCTTGACGATCTTCTTCATGACTTCGGCCATGAACGGTTCGTAGATCGATTCCTGCACCAGTGCCCGGGACGGACAGGTGCAGACTTCGCCCTGGTTGAAGAACGCCAGTACCAGGCCTTCGGCGGCTTTTTCGATGAACGCGGGTTCAGCGTTCATGATGTCTTCGAAGAAGATATTCGGCGACTTGCCGCCCAGTTCGACGGTGCTCGGAATGATGTTCTCGGCGGCGCAATGCATGATGTGGGCGCCGACGGGGGTCGAGCCGGTGAAGGCGATCTTGGCGATACGCTTGCTGGTGGCCAGGGCCTCGCCGGCTTCGCGACCGAAGCCCTGGACGATGTTCAGTACACCCGCCGGCAGCAGGTCGGCAATCAATTCGGCGAAGACCATGATCGACAGCGGCGTTTGCTCTGCGGGCTTGAGCACGATGCAGTTGCCCGCGGCCAGCGCTGGCGCGAGTTTCCAGGCGGCCATCAGCAGCGGGAAGTTCCACGGAATGATCTGCCCGACCACGCCCAATGGCTCGTGGAAGTGATAGGCAGTGGTCAGCTCGTTGATCTCGGCGGCGCCGCCTTCCTGGGCGCGGATGCAGCCGGCGAAGTAACGGAAATGGTCGGCCGCCAGGGGTACGTCGGCGTTGAGGGTCTCGCGCACCGCCTTGCCGTTGTCCCAGGTTTCGGTGACGGCGAGGATCTCCAGGTTTTGCTCGATGCGGTCGGCGATTTTCAACAGCACCAGGGAGCGGTCCTGGGCCGAAGTCTTGCCCCAGGCATCGGCGGCGGCATGGGCGGCGTCCAGGGCCTTCTCGATATCGGCGGCGCTGGAGCGCGGGAATTCCGCGATCACTTCACCGTTGACCGGCGAGGTGTTGGTGAAGTACTCGCCATTGACCGGCGCGACGAATTCGCCGCCGATGAAGTTGCCGTAGCGTGGCTTGAAAGTAACGACGGCGCCAGGTGTTCCGGGTTGGGCGTAGATCATGGTGGGCCTCTGTCTGGGTCGATGCCTGTCGTGTCGACAGGCGATGAACCGATACTAGAGAGCCCCGAGTGCCAGACGAATGCATCGTTGGCAGGAGGGACTCTCGTTATTTGGTCGTATATTTCACACCGCCCCCTCCCCCTGTAGGAGCGAGCATGCTCGCGATGAACCTGAGAACGCCGCGGGGCACCAGACACCCCACGTCATCGTTGACGACCATCGCGAGCAGGCTCGCTCCCACAGGGGTTATGTGGCGGATTCGGATCAGTGCTTGGCGACGAGGTCCTTGGGCAGCTTGAAGGTCCAGAGCATGCCGCCCTGGTTGAAGTCCTTCACCCGCTTGGCCACTTCGCCGCCCCACAGCGGCACGGCGCCGCCCCAGCCGGAGAGCACCGAGACGTACTGCTCGCCGTCCATTTCCCAGGTCACGGGCGAGCCGAGTACGCCGGAGCCGGTCTGGAATTCCCAGACCTTCTCGCCGGTCTTGGCGTTGAACGCCTGCAGGAAACCTTCCGGCGTGCCGGTGAATACCAGGTTGCCCTTGGTGGTCAGCACCCCGCCCCACAGCGGCGCGAAGTTCTTGTGCCGCCACACTTCCTTGCCGGTTTTCGGGTCGATCGCCCGCAGCACGCCGATGTAGTCTTCATTCAATGGCTTGATGGTGAAGCCGGCACCGAGGAACGCCGCACCTTTCTTGTAGGCGATGCCTTCGTTCCAGATATCCATGCCCCACTCGTTGGACGGCACGTAGAACAACCCTGTGTCGCGGTTGTAGGCCATCGGCATCCAGTTTTTCGCGCCGAGGAATGCCGGCGCTACGAACACCGAGCTGCCCTTGGCTTCAGTGCCCGGTGCGCCAGGACGGCTGGCTTCGTTGTAGATCGGCCGGCCGGTTTTATCCAGGCCGGTGGCCCAGGTGATCTTGTCCACGAACGGGAAGCCACGGATGAATTTGCCATTGGTGCGATCGAGCACGTAGAAGAAACCGTTGCGGTCAGCGGTGGCCGCCGCCTTGATCTCCTTGCCGCCCTCGGTGTAGTTGAACGACACCAGTTCGTTGACGCCGTCATAGTCCCAACCGTCGTGGGGCGTGCTCTGGAAGTGCCACTTGATGGTGCCGTCGTCCGGGTTGAGCGCCAGGCGCGACGACGAGTACAGGTTGTCGCCAGGGCGCAGGTGCGAGTTCCACGGTGCCGGGTTGCCGGTGCCGAACAACAGCAGGTTGGTTTCCGGGTCGTAATAACCGCCCAGCCAAGGCGCCGCGCCACCGGTCTTCCACAGGTCACCCGGCCAGGTCTTGCCCGCCTCGCCGCCGGAGATGCCGTTTTCCACGGCTTTGCCGTCCTTGTAGACGTAACCCATGTGGCCTTCGACCGTCGGCCGGGACCATAGCAAAGTACCGTTTTTCGGGTCGTAGGCTTCGATCTTGCCCACCACGCCGAATTCGCCACCAGCCACGCCGGTAATCAGCTTGCCGTTGATCACCAGTGGTGCGGCGCTGATCGAGTAGCCTTCCTTGTGGTCGGCGACTTTCTTGCTCCAGACCACCTTGCCGGTGTCCTTGTTCAGCGCCACGAGCTTGGCGTCGAGGGTGCCGAAGATCACCAGGTCGCCGTACAGCGCGACGCCACGGTTGATCACGTCGCAGCAGGGGCGAATGTCATCCGGCAGGCGCGCGTCGTATTGCCAGAGTTTCTTGCCGGTGCGTGCATCCACGGCGAATACCCGTGAATAGGAGCCGGTCATGTACATCACACCGTCCTTGACCATCGGTTGCGCTTGCTGACCGCGCTGCTTTTCCCCGCCGAAGGAGAAGGCCCACGCCGGTCGCAGCTCCTTGACGTTGTCGACATTGAGGATATCCAGCGGGCTGTAGCGCTGCCCCTGCACACCCAGGCCGTTGGTCACGACCTGCTCGGGGTTCTTGGGGTCCTGGAGAATGTCCTGGTCGGAAACCCCGGCCAATGCCTGACCGGACAACAGCATGGCACTGAGCAACAGGCTCAAGACGAAGGGCTGGCGACGTGCGGGTTGAGTCATGACGGCTTCCTCTGCAGTTTTTTGTTATTTCCGGGAAATTTTCCCGGTCTGGTGCAGATTCTTGGGCGCCGCCGCCCGGACAACAATTGCCCGCAATGTGGAGATTCCTAGTTCCTTGGTACAGGGTTGGGTGTTGAAATGATCATTCCCACGCTCCGCGTGGGAATGCAGCGCGGGACGCTCCGCGTCCCTTCAAGAGCCGAACGCGGAGCGTCCGTTGAGGCATTCCCACGCAGAGCGTGGGAACGATCGAATCAGTTGCTGGCGGCGGAATCGACTCGCGTCATCTGCGCACGCTCGTATCGCGGGTACAAATGACTGACGCTGCGAATCAGCTCGTAGCGGCTCAGGCTGATCCCGGCGAACCGTTCGGGAATCGGGCTGCGGATCATCTCGCTCATGTCGCTACCATTGGCCGCACCGTCGCGCATCAATTGATCGAGCCAGCCCAGGTAATCGCGCATCTGTGCGAAGGGTTGCGGATCACTGGCCAGCGGGCCGTGACCGGGCACGATCAGTTTCCACGGCAAAGACTGCAGAGTCGCGATATCGGCCAGCCACACCGACAGCCCCGGACTGTTGGGCGTGGTCAGTGCCCGTTGATAAAACACCAGGTCGCCGGCAAACAGCACGCCGGTTCGCTGGTCGAGAATAGCCAGATCCGCACCCGTATGCCCACCCAGGCTCAGCAGGCGCAGATCGTGATTCCCAAAACTTTCCACACCAGGCGCCAGCGCCCGGTTCGGCAACACCACTTCGGTGCCGCGCATCCAGTCGCCCACCAGCCGGTACATGTTCTCGGCCATGGCATCGCCCTGCTTTTGCAGTAACTCAGTGGTGCCGGCCAGGGCGCCGATCGGCACGTCGGTAAACGCCTGGTTGCCCAGCACATGATCAGGATGATGATGGGTCAACAGGACCTGGATCACCGGCTTGTCGGTGGTCGCCGCTATGGCCCGGCGCATGGCCTCGCCGTAACGTCTGGACGGCCCGGTATCGATCACCACCACGCCGCGCTCGGTAACGATGAATGCCGTGTTGACGATGTTGCCGCCATTGTCCTTGGCAAAATTATCGGTGCTGCCTTCCAGCAACCAGGTGTCTTCGGCGATTTGCCTGGGCTTGAGCGAATATTCGAGATCGGCCATGGCTGGCAGGCCCAGGCCGAGCAACAACAGCAGCATCCAGCGCATGACAGGCTCCTTGAATTCAGGGGATCGACGCATCGAATTGGTTGCCGCTGTTATCGCGTAGCAACAGGCGCGTCTGCCCTGCCCCTTCGATATCAAAGGCCAGGCTGGGGTTTTCGCTGACGGCGGGGAACAGTTCGAGACGGGCCAGCAGTTGATCGTGCTGATCGCGCAGCTCGGCATGTTCGAGGAAAAATTCCGGGATGCCACTGACCATCCCGTTGTCCATCGGATGCGCTACCTGCACGCGCACGCGGCTGAATTCACCACGAGGATAACGACCGCCGAGCACCTCACCGACATGCTCTTCCCAACCCGCCTCAGTGCGCACCACGCTTGGCGCGGTACAGCCGCCACCCGCGGCGTCGATCAGGGTCGACCCCACATGCCACACGCCGTCACGGGTCAGTACCGCCGCGCGCAAAGGCGTCGCCTGTTCGACGCGGATGCGGATCGACAGCCATGGCAGCACGCCACTGAGCGGCTGGAAATCGACGATTTTCGGCAAGGGGTTGAGTTCAGCCCAGGCGAGGATCCTGACCACTTCGCCCTTGAAGGCTCGGGCATCGATTTCCAGCGGCACTTGACGTGCGTCTTCGGCGAACGGTGGCGCCAGCAGCTTGACCCGCTCATCGAACACGAACGGCGCCTCACCGAGCATTTGCTTGTGATAGAAGGCCCACATCACCGACGGCACCGGGTCTTTGCCGGGATCGACAGCGCCCGCATGGGCCGCCAGGCTCAAACAGCAGGCCAACAGACAACTCCTTTGCCAATTCATCGCCTGCTCCTATTGGTACATTTCGGGCACGTCGTAGCGCAAGCCGTACTGGCCGTAGATGGTTTTCACCGAACCCTCGCGGATCAGGCTTTCCAGCGCCTCCTCCACGGCATAGGCCAGTTGCCGGTTGCTTTCGTGGACGGCCATGCCGATCTCCCAGAGTTGCTTGCCCATGTTCGGGTAAGCGTTTTCTGCCAGGGCCAATTGCGGGTCGGCGGCTTCGTGCACCTGCCAGTCGATTTCGCCACGCATGGCCATGACGGCGTCGACCTCACCGGCCTTCATCGCCGCAAACGCCTGAGGCACGCCCGGGTAGTGGCGGGTCTTGCCGGCGAGCATGCCGTTGAACACCGAGGTCAGGTAGAACGAAGGCACGCTGTCGACTTCGACGCCGATCGGGTGCTGTTCAAACACCGCGACACTGGCGACCTTGTCCAGCCGGCGGCGGTCGTAAGCGACTTGCCATTGCTCGTTCTGGTAAGGGCCGAACATCACCACATGGCCGTTTTCCATCTCGCCGAATTCGTTGCGTTTCTGCGCGTAATCGCGGTCATAAGGCACCCGCATCATCAGGTCGGCCAGTTGCTGATTGTGCAGTGGGCTGGGACGCCAGATGTAATCGCGCAGGTCATCGTCGAGCTTTTCCCCGGCGGGCGCCCAGATCAACGTCAAGCGCACCCCCAGGGCCTTCGCCAGCGCCTGGGCCAGTTCCACGTCTACGCCCCGGGGCTGGCCCGCGTCTTCAAAACTGTAGGGGGCGAAGTCCTTGTAGACCGCCACTTTCAGTTCACCGGCGGCGATCATTTCGTCATAGTTGCGAACCTGCGCCTGCACCGACTGGCAGCACAGCCACACAGCGCTGATCAACACCGCGAGCAGGCGCATGGGTCACTCCTCGACGTGGACGCTGTCCAGATAAGTACGCACCGCCCACAGGGCTTCCTGGCTCAGGTAATCAGCCATTTTCGGCATGTAGACCCGACCATCACGCACCGCGCCGTGGCGTACTCGTTCGACGAACCACTCATCACCGGCATCCGCGACATCGAGCATGCGCAAATCGGGGGCGATGCCACCGGACTTGGCTTCCAGGCCATGACAGGCCGCGCAGTTCTGGTTGTAGGCCGACGCGCCGATTTCCACCGCCTTATCATGTTCCGGGGAAGTACGGTAAGGGTTCACCGCTGCCCAGCCATCGGCATCGAGCGGTACGCCGGCATCCTTGATCGGGGTCAGGCCCTGGGTGGCGACGGCCTGCGGCACCACATTGCCGTGGGCCCAGACGGAACCCGCACTGATAAGACCGACCAGCAGCCCGGTCACGAGCAAGGCGTTGCGTTTTGTTGTCATTGTTATGCCCTCAGGATTGCACGCAAGACCTCTTGGCAGAGGCTATGGCAGCCATCTTAGAAACCCCGTGGCATGCACCCCATGCTGCTTTGGTGGTCGGCGCCTAATCCCTTGGTAGTAAGGCCTTGGAGGGACACCTAAATCAGGTGGCACATGGGAAGTTTTCCCGGCAACGGCGGGACATTTTCCGTATCCGCCGTCCGCCCCGGCGCCCCACCCTGTGCAGGTCAAAACCTCCACTGGGAACTGCAACCATGACAATAAGATCGCTACCCGCCCTTTCCCCCTTGACCGTCGCCGTACACGCTTTTTTGCTGGTCGGCAGCCTGTCCCTGAGCCCTGCCGGATTCGCCGAGACCGCACCGGCCAGCGCCACCCGTAACGTGAGTTGGGAAGACATTGCCAACGATCACCTGACCACCAAGGACGTGCTGCAGTACGGGATGGGCACTAACGCCCAGCGCTGGAGCCCACTGGCCCAGGTCAACGACAAGAACGTGTTCAAGCTGACTCCGGCCTGGTCTTACTCCTTCGGCGACGAGAAACAGCGCGGCCAGGAATCCCAGGCGATCGTCAGCGACGGCGTGGTCTACGTCACCGGCTCGTATTCGCGGGTATTCGCCCTCGATGCCAAGACCGGCAAGCGCCTGTGGACCTACAACCATCGCCTGCCGGACAACATTCGGCCGTGCTGCGACGTGGTCAACCGCGGCGCGGCGATCTATGGCGACAAAATCTACTTCGGCACCCTAGATGCTCGGCTGATCGCCCTGGACAAGAACACCGGCAAAGTCGTGTGGAACAAGAAGTTCGGCGACCACGCCGCGGGCTACACCATGACCGGCGCGCCGGTGCTGATCAAGGACAAGGCCAGCGGCAAGGTGCTGTTGATCCATGGGAGTTCCGGTGACGAGTTCGGCGTGGTCGGCCAGCTCTTCGCCCGGGATCCGGACACCGGCGAGGAAGTCTGGATGCGGCCTTTCGTCGAAGGCCATATGGGCCGCTTGAACGGCAAGGACAGCACCCCGACCGGCGACGTAAAGGCGCCGTCGTGGCCGAACGATCCGACCACCGAAACCGGCAAGGTCGAAGCCTGGAGCCATGGTGGCGGCGCGCCTTGGCAGAGCGCCAGTTTCGATGCCGAAACCAACACCATCATCGTCGGCGCCGGTAATCCAGGCCCATGGAACACCTGGGCGCGCACCTCAAAGGACGGCAACCCACACGATTACGACAGCCTCTACACCTCTGGCCAGGTCGGCGTCGACCCGAGCACCGGCGAAGTGAAATGGTTCTACCAGCACACGCCGAACGATGCCTGGGACTTCTCCGGCAACAACGAATTGGTGCTGTTCGACTACAAGGACAAGGACGGCAAAACGGTCAAGGCCACCGGCCACGCCGACCGCAACGGCTTCTTCTATGTGGTCGACCGAAACAACGGCAAATTGCAGAACGCCTTCCCCTTCGTCGACAACATCACCTGGGCCAGCCACATCGATCTCAAGACCGGCCGCCCGGTGGAAAACGAAGGCCAGCGTCCGGCCAAGCCGTTGCCGGGGGAAACCAAGGGCAAGCCCGTGGAAGTCTCGCCGCCGTTCCTCGGTGGCAAGAACTGGAACCCCATGGCCTACAGCCAGGACACCGGGCTGTTCTATATCCCGGGCAACCAGTGGAAAGAGGAATACTGGACCGAAGAGGTCAACTACAAGAAAGGCTCGGCCTATTTGGGCATGGGTTTCCGCATCAAGCGCATGTACGACGATCACGTCGGGACGTTGCGGGCGATGAACCCGACCACCGGCAAAGTGGTCTGGGAGCACAAGGAACACCTGCCGCTGTGGGCCGGCGTGCTGGCGACCAAGGGCAACCTGGTGTTCACCGGTACCGGCGACGGGTTCTTCAAGGCCTTCGATGCCAAGACCGGTAAGGAACTGTGGAAATTCCAGACCGGCAGCGGCATCGTTTCCCCACCGATCACCTGGGAGCAGGACGGCGAGCAGTACATCGGCGTGACCGTGGGCTACGGCGGCGCGGTGCCGTTGTGGGGCGGCGACATGGCGGAGCTGACCAAGCCGGTGGCTCAAGGCGGATCGTTCTGGGTGTTCAAGATTCCGAGCTGGGATAACCAGACCGCGCAAAAATAACACCCCAACACCTGATCGTTCCCACGCTCTGCGTCGGACGCTCTGCGTCCGTTCGGCAATCTCACTCCCAAGAGAACCCTGCCATGAAATACCTGCCGCTGTTTCTTCTACTGACCCTGCAGCTGGTCCACGCCGACGACGGCGGCGACACCCCACTGATCATCAACGGCTGCACCATCGCCGAACACAGCCAATGCCCCGGCGCCAAACTCAAGGGCGCCAACCTGCGTAACCAGGACCTGCGCAACATGAACCTGAGCGGTGCCGACCTGCGCGAGGCCGACCTGCGCCACGCCCGCCTCGACCTGGCCAACCTGGAACAGGCCCAGCTACAGGGCGCCAACCTGACCCGCGCCAGCCTGCAACAAAGCAATGTGCGCCTGGCTGATTTCACCGGCGCCACGCTGGTGGCAATCCAGGGCTGGGGGCTGTTCGCCCAGGGCGCGCAATTCGAGAACGCCGACCTCAGCGCCGCCGACCTGCAATTCGCGCGGCTGTCCGGGGCCAGGTTGCACAACGCCAACCTGGGCGCCGCCGATCTGGAGATGACCTGGCTGAGCAAGGCCGATCTCAAGGGCGCCAACCTCAGCGACGCCAACCTGCAAGAGGCCAAGTTGGGCGAAAGCAACCTGGAAAACGCCAACCTCGGCGGCTCGCGCCAGCATTATGCGAATTTCCAGGATGCGAACATGGAGGGCTGCACGGGGTGCCCGACGACATGGGACAGGTGACCGGGTACCGATCGTTCCCACGCTCTGCGTGGGAACGCCTCTTGTGACGCTCTGCGTCACGCTTTTGGGGACGCGGAGCGTCCCGGGCTGCATTCCCACGCAGAGCGTGGGAACGATCATCAATCCCGCGTCAGCCCGCCTTGCGCACCACCCCCATATCAATCCCCAGATGCACCAGCTCGGCATGGGAGCTCACCTGCAACTTGCTCTTGAGCAACGTCAGGTGATTGGAAACGGTCTTGCTGCTGATGCTCAACTGCTCGGCGATCTGCCGCGTGGGGGTGCCTTTGGCGAGCATCACGAAAATCTCCAGCTCGCGCTGGGTCATGCTCTGCAAGCGCGGGTCGCTGGCGTCCTGCTGGCGATGGCAGGCCAGTTGAGTGGCCAGCGGTTGTTCGATGTAGGCATGGCCTGCGAGCACGCGCCGCACCGCCTCGATCAACACTTCTGGCGCCGAGCTCTTGGTCAAATATCCCGATGCCCCTGCCTCCAGTGCCTGACGCACCAGCGGCAGTTCATCGTGCATGCTGAAAAACAGCACCCGCAATTGTGGCAGGCGTTGCCGCAGCCGCCGAGTGGTTTCCAGGCCACTGATACCCGGCAGGCCGAAATCCATGATCACCAGGTGCGGCACGCTGTCCTGAACCCGCAGCAACGCCTCCTCGCCCGTTGCCGCCTCGCGAACTTCCATCGCCGGCATCAGGGCTCGCAACAAGCTGGCGTAGCCCTGGCGGACTACCGCATGGTCATCGACCAGCAGAATACTCATGAAACCTCCAAAGGCACGCTCAAGGTTAGCGCCCAACCGGCGCCGGGCTGGCTGATGATGCGCAACTCAGCGCCCAGGCTGCGGGCGCGTTCGCGCATCGAATACAGCCCGACACCGGGGCGCTGTGGTTGCTCCGCACCGCGACCATTATCGCGCACCAGCAGGCGCAAGCGTGCGCCGTGATGTTGCAGGCGCACCCGCACCTGACTGGCGTCGGCATGCCGGGTGATGTTGGTCAGGGCTTCTTGCAGCAATCGGTACAGATGGGTTTTGTCCGGCCCCGACAGCGCCGGTAACTGCGCACTGAGCCGCAGCCGACAATCAATACCCTGCCGGCCTTGCCATTGCTCCACCAGCAACGTGATGGCTTCGGCCAACGGCAAGTGTTGCAGGACCACCGGATAGAGGTTGTGCACCAGGGCCCGAAAGCCTTGTTGAAGGTGTTCGCAGTTGTGCTCCAGTTCGCGCATCGTGCGCTCGACGGTCTGCGGTTGATCGGCCGCCAGGCGCAACAGGCACGCCTGCGCACGGATCCCGGCCAGGTACTGGCCGAGATCGTCGTGCAGGGTCTGGGCCAGCTGGGTACGTTCCTGTTCCTGCACCGCCAGCAAGGCCTGGGTCAGCCGGGCATTATCGCTACCAGCCTGTTCCAGCGCGACGGTCATGCGGTTGAAATGCGTCGCCAGTTGCCGCGCCTCCGGCCCCCCTTCTGGACGCAGGCGCACTGTGAGCTGTCCGGCACACACCTGCTGGAACGCCCGCAGCAGCTCATCGAGCAGACCCATGCCACGACGCACCGCCCAGCGGATGGTCAGCAGACTGACCACCAGGGCCATCGCACACAGGCTGAGCAGTTGTTGCACGGAGTCCCAGACTTCGTCGATTTCATCCCGTGGATCAAGCGCAATCTGCACCCGTCGGCCATCCGCCAGATCGAGGATTCTGGCGCCATGACGCACTTCGGCGAACAGCAGGCGGCCCAGCCAGGCATCGAGCCCGCCTTGCACGGCTAGCGGTGGCTGTTCCTCCGGCCCCAGCCAGCGTACGCGGACGTGGCGCAGGCCTTGGGTCAGCCGCGGTTGCAGGCTGATCGGGTCACGTTCGGCGGTTTCGCTCAGGTACTCGACCACCGCTTCGGCCGATTGCAGCTCACGTTCCACGTCCTGCAGCGCTTGATGCACCAACAACGTCATGCAAGCCAGGGTCACCAGCGCAAAAAAACCGCAGACCCACAGATTGATCCGCCACAGGGCTGACATGCCTAGCGCCCCGGTGTCGCGGGCATGACCTGCAACGCCACGGGACGCGAGCCGTGGAGCCGGTCGACGCCGATCAGGGTCAGGATCAGCAAAAACGGCAGGAGCAGTGCCTTGACGATACGCATGGTCAATCCCCTCCAGAGCAGTGGCCGTTGTTGATCATGCTAAAACCGCGCCGCCCGGCGCGGGCTACTACCTTGGTACTGGCTGCTTGGTACTTTCTGCATATTTCCCCGGCGGCATGGGCTTCCTATGCTGGCGCTACCTGTAATGGAGTGCCCTATGCGCCAGCTTGCCCCTTACGCCCTGATCTACCTGCTGGCGATTGCCTGCGCCGCCGGGCTGGTCACCCAAAGCCAGGCGGCGGACGCGCCGTTGCAGGTACGGATCGGCTACCTGGGCTATCGCCCGGACCCTGGCCCGCTGCTGTCGAACGTCATCCCCGAACCCAGCGACGCCGGGTTGCGCGGCGCCGAACTGGCGATCACCGACAGCAACAGCACCGGGCGTTTTCTCAATCACGCCTACAGCCTGGTCAGCGCCAGTGTCGACAGTCCCGAAGCCTTGCTCAGCGCCGCAAAAAACCAGCACGACCAAGGCCTGCGCCTGTTCGTGGTGAACGCACCTGCCAGCAGCCTGCGCCAACTTAGTGCAGCGCTGCCCGATAGCCTTCTGTTCAATGCCGGCAGCCCCGACGACAGCCTGCGCAGCACCGATTGCTTGCCCAACGTGCTACACAGCCTGCCGAGCCGGGCGATGCTCGCCGACGCGTTGGCGCAATTTCTGGTAGTGCGCAAATGGCAGCGGGCGCTGCTGATCGTTGGCCCGACCGGCGACGATCAAGCCTATGCCGCGGCCCTGCGCCGCGCGGCCAAGCGCTTTGGCTTGCAACTGGTGGCGGAAAAACCCTGGAGCTTCGATAACGATCAACGGCGCAGCGCCCAGGCCGACATGCCGCTGTTCACCCAGACCGCCGAATACGACGTGGTGCTGGTGGCCGATGAGCGCGGTGATTTCGGTGAGTACGTGCCGTACCAGACCTGGTACCCGCGGCCGGTTGCCGGTACCCAGGGCCTGACCCCGGTGGGTTGGCACAAGACCGTGGAAACCTATGGCGCCGCACAACTACAGAAACGCTTCGAAGCCTTGGCCGGGCGCTGGATGAATGACCGTGACTTTGCGGCCTGGATCGCCGTGCGCAGCATCGCCAGCGCCGTCAGCAAGTCGCGGCAAACCGAGCCGATGGCCATCCGCGACCTGGAAATCAGCGATCAATTGCCGCTGGACGGTTTCAAGGGACGCAAGCTCAGTTACCGCCCGTGGAACGGCCAACTGCGCCAACCGATTCCGATCGTGCAGCCGCGGGCCCTGGTCAGCACCTCACCCCAGGACGGCTTCCTGCACCCCTTCAACGAGATGGACAGCCTGGGTTACGACAAGCCCGAGGTCAGTTGCCGCTTTCCCTGAATACAACAACTACAACAAGGAAACTGCCATGCGCCGCACTCTGATTTCCTGCGCCCTGCTGCTCGCCACGGGCCATGCCGCCGCCAGCACCGCCTGGGTCTCCAATGAAAAGGACAACAGCCTGAGCCTGATCGACATGCAGACCCTGCAAGTCACCGACACCCTCGCTGTCGGCCAGCGCCCCCGTGGCCTGTTGCTGTCCCATGACAACAAGTTGCTGTACATCTGCGCCAGCGACTCGGACCGGGTCCAGGTGATGGACGTGGCCACCCGCAAGATCATCAAGGAACTGCCCTCGGGTAAAGACCCCGAGCAATTCGCCCTGCACCCTAACAATCGCTGGCTGTACGTCTCCAACGAAGACGATGCGCTGGTCACGGTGATCGACACCGAGACGTCCAAGGTCCTCGGGCAGATCAACGTCGGTGTCGAGCCTGAAGGCATGGCCGTCAGCCCTGACGGCAAGTGGGCGGTCAACACCAGCGAAACCACCAACATGCTGCACTGGATCGACACCAGCACCCAGACCCTGGCCGACAGCACGCTGGTGGATCAAAGGCCGCGCTTCGTCGAATTCAACAACGACGGTTCGCAGCTCTGGGCCTCGGCGGAGATCGGTGGCACGGTGACGATTCTCGACGTCGCCCACCGCAACATCCTCAAGACCCTGAACTTCCAGATCAAGGGCGTGCACCCGGACAAAGTGCAGCCGGTGGGCATCAAGCTCAGCGCCGACGGCAAGTACGCCTTCGTTGCCCTGGGGCCGGCCAACCACGTGGCGGTCGTCGACGCCAAGACTTTCGAGATCCTCGATTACCTGCTGGTGGGCCGACGTGTCTGGCAACTGGCTTTCACCCCCGATCAAAAGCAGTTGCTCGCCACCAATGGCGTCAGCGGCGATGTCTCGGTGATCGATGTCGACAACCTCAAGGTCAGCAAATCGGTGAAGGTCGGACGTTATCCCTGGGGCGTGGTGGTGACCCCATGAACGCCCTGGAAGTCAGCGACCTGAGTTTTGCCTACGGGCCTCGGGAGGCCTTGCGCCAGGTGAATTTCAGCCTCGCACCCGGGCGTTTCGCCGCGCTGCTGGGGCCTAACGGCGCCGGCAAATCAACCCTGATCGCTTTGCTCACCCGCCTCTATGACCTGCAGCACGGCGATATCCGGGTCGGCGGCTGTTCATTGCGCAGCGCCCCGCGTCCGGCGCTGAAACAGCTGGGTGTGGTGTTCCAGCAAAGCACCCTGGACCTGGACCTGAGCGTCGAGCAGAACCTGCGTTATCACGCCGCGCTGCATGGCTTGTCCCGCCGCGAGACCGGCTTGCGGGTCGATGCGGAACTGGCTCGCCAGGCCCTGGACGAGCGCCGTGGCGAACGGGTGCGCGAACTCAATGGCGGCCATCGCCGCCGGGTGGAAATCGCCCGCGCGCTGTTGCATGAACCGCGTCTGTTGCTGCTCGACGAAGCCAGCGCCGGCCTCGATCCGGCCAGTCGCCTGGCGCTCAACCTGCACATTCGCACGCTGTGCCACGAGCAGCACATCAGCGTGCTCTGGACCACTCATCTGCTCGACGAAGTGCAGCCCGGCGATGACTTGTTGATCCTTCACCAGGGCCGCCTGGTAGCCAGCGGACAGGCCGACGCACTGAGCCTGGAATACGGTGGCGACCTGGGCTCGGCCTTCACTCGCCTGACCACTCCAGGAGCTGCCCAATGAACGCCTACTGGCAATGCTTGCGCGGTATCGTCCTGCGCGAGTGGCTGCGCTTCGTACTGCAACGCACGCGGTTTCTCAGCGCCCTGGTGCGGCCGTTGCTGTGGTTATTGGTGTTCGCCGCGGGGTTTCGCGCGGCACTGGGAATCGCCATCATCGAACCCTACGACACCTACATTCCGTATGAGGTCTACATCATCCCGGGACTGGCCTGCATGATCCTGCTGTTCAACGGCATGCAAGGGTCACTGTCGATGGTCTATGACCGCGAGATGGGCAGCATGCGCGTACTGCTTACCAGCCCCCTGCCCCGAACCTTCCTGCTGTGCAGCAAGCTGCTGGCCACCTCGCTGATCTCGCTGCTGCAGGTCTATGCCTTCCTGGCGATCGCCTGGCTCTACGGCGTGCGACCGCCAGCCATGGGTTTGCTGGTTGCCCTGCCGGCGCTGTTGCTGGTGGCGTTGATGCTCAGCGCACTGGGCCTGTTGCTGTCGAACGCGATCCGCCAGTTGGAGAACTTCGCCGGGGTAATGAACTTCGTGATCTTCCCGCTGTTTTTCCTGTCTTCAGCGCTGTATCCGCTGTGGAAAATGCGCGAAGCCAGCGAGTGGTTGTACTGGCTATGCGCGGTGAACCCGTTCAGCCATGCGGTGGAGCTGGTGCGCTTTGCCTTGTACGAACGATTCAATCCGCTGGCGCTGGCGGTGTGCGTAGGGTTGACCCTGCTGTTCGCCCTGCTCGCCGTGCTCACCTTCAACCCACAACACGCGGCCCTGCGCAAATCCAGCTGACACTCCCTGATCATCCCCTCGCCACAGAAAACTTACTACTTTAGTACTGGTTTTACCTGTCTATCGTCGCATTCCCAACGCAGCGCGACTGGCATGTAATGGGTTCATAACTATAAGGACCTACCCCATGCCGCGTGCCCGACGTCACCTGTTGCGTCCCACACTCGCTGCGTTGTCGCTGAGCCTGTGGCTGGGCGGTGTACACGCCCAAACCCCGCTGTTTTCCCATGACGGCTATCGCATCGACCTGTACCGCAGCCCTACGCCGGACGTGATGCAGGACGCGACCATCATCGATACACCCATCCTGCAAAATCTGCTTGAACAGGAACCGCGCCCGGTGCTGATCGACGTCTACCGCCGCCAATGGCTGCAAGGCCGCTTCATCGAAGACCAACTCCACGAAAACCTGCCCGGCAGCCATTGGCTGGCCAACACGGGCGACGGTGAGCTGACGCCGCAGTGGCAGGCGTATTTCGCCGACAACCTGAAAAAACTGACGGCCGGCAACCCGACGCAACCGCTGGTCTTCTACTGCCGCTCCGATTGCTGGTTGAGCTGGAATGCGGTCAAACGCGCGGCCAGCCTGGGCTATAAATCACTGTATTGGTATCGCGATGGCCTCGACGCCTGGCAGGCTGCCAGGCTGCCGGTCACGCCAGCCCAGCCCGAACCCTTTCCCTGAGCTTTACGCGTGCGTGTTGTTGCCACACCATAATCAAAATAATGAGGTGAAAGGCCATGTACAAAATTCTGATTGCCGACGATCACCCGCTGTTTCGCGAAGCCATACACAACGTCATCAGCGATGGCTTTGCCGGTAGCGAGGTGATGGAGACCGCCGACCTCGACAGTGCCCTCGCGCTGACCCAGGAACACGATGACCTGGACCTTATCCTGCTCGACCTGAACATGCCCGGCATGCACGGGCTCAATGGCCTGATCAACCTGCGCAACGAAGCGCCGACCATTCCCGTGGTCATCGTCTCCGCCGAGCAGGACAAACAGATCGTCCTGCAAGCCATCACTTACGGCGCGGTGGGTTTCATCACCAAATCCTCGCCCCGTGCGCAGATGACCGAAGCGATCCAGCAGATCCTCAACGGCAATGTCTACCTGCCGCCGGACATCATCCGCACCGCAAAAAGCAGCACGCACCGGCGGATGAACGATGCCCCGAGCTTCCCGCCGGAACTGCTCCAGGCCCTGACCCGCAAGCAACTGCAGGTCCTGGAGCGCATGACCAAGGGCGAATCGAACAAACAGATCGCCTATACCCTGGAAATCGCCGAAACCACGGTGAAGGCCCACGTCTCGGCGATCCTGCGCAAGCTCAACGTGCACAACCGCGTGCAGGCGATCCTGAGTGCCGGGGATATCGATTTCGGCTCATATCTGCGCCGGTGACCTGATCGTTCCCACGCTCTGCGTGGGAATGCCTCAACGGACGCTCCGCGTTCGGCTCTTAAAGGGACGCGGAGCGTCCCGGGCTGCATTCCCACGCAGAGCGTGGGAACGATCAGACCTCAAGGCCTGGCGAGCAGATGACTCATCGCCGCCTTCAGCTTCATCGGCCGTACCGGTTTGTGCATCAGGGTATGGCCCAGTTCGCGGATCTGCTGTTTGAGTTCATTGCTGTAGTTGGCGGTGATCATCATGGCCGGGATAGCGCAAGCTCGGCGGGCATTGATCCGCGCGACGGCATCGACGCCGTTCTGGTCGTTGTCCAGGTGATAGTCGGCAATCAACAGGTCGGCGCCGGCATGGTAGTTGTCCACCTGCCGTGCCAGGTCCTCTTCCGACAATGCCGTCACCACGCGACACCCCCATCCTTCCAGCAACGTGCGCATCCCGGCGCAAATGGTCGCGTCGTTGTCCAGCACCCAGACCCGCGCGCCGCGCAGCCGTTCGAGCATCGGCTCGCTCATCAGCAGGTTCGGCAATGGCTTGGGTGCGGTGGCGCTGATCGGCACTTCCACTGAAAACATCGAGCCCCGGCCAGGCCACGAACGCACGTGAATGCGGTGGCCGAGAATGCCGGCGATTTTCTCGACAATCGCCAAGCCAAGGCCCAGGCCACGGTCCTGATCCGGGCGTTGCACATCACCGCGCTTGAACTCCTGGAAGATTTCTTCCAGGCGATTTTCAGCGATGCCCATCCCGCTGTCCCAGACCTGAATCGACAGGCTTTGCTCATGACGCCGACAACCCAGCACCACGCGACCGCTGTAGGTATAACGAATAGCGTTGCTCAACAGATTGCGCAGGATGCGCGCCAGCAACTGGATGTCGCTGCGTACCAGGGCCGAACAGGCGATGAAATGCAGTTGCAGGCCTTCGCTGCGCGCCACCTGGGTGTATTCGGCGGCGAGGTTTTCCAGCAGTTCGCTCAAGGCGAACGGCGCAACATCGGCCTTGATCACACCGGCATCGAGCTTGGAAATATCCACCAGGGTGCCCAACAGGCTCTCCACATCTTCCAGTGAGTTGCTGACATTGCGCACCAGGTTCTCGTTGGCAATCGGCTCGCGTCGCTCCAGCAAGGCACTGGTGAACAACCGCGCGGCATTCAGCGGTTGCAGCAGGTCGTGACTGACGGCGGCGAGAAACTTGGTTTTCGACAGGTTGGCCTGTTCCGCTTCCAGCTTGGCCTCACGCAAGCGTGATTCGACCCGGCGGCGTTCTTCGATTTCGCGCAGCAACTGGTCGTTGAGATGGGTCAGTTCGGCGGTGCGCTCACGCACCCGCAGTTCGAGATTCTGATAAGCCTGGTGCAGCGCCTCGGCGGTACGGCGGCGCTCGGTGATGTCGCGGATCAACACGAAGATCCCCACCACCTCGCCGCTGGCCAGGCGATTGGGCACATAGGAGCGCAACATGTAGCGCTCCTGGTTGTTGACGTTGGTCTCGGCGAATTCGAAGGTCACGCTCTCCCCGGCCAGCGCTCGGGCCACGTAGGACTCCAGGCGCTGGTAATGCTGCTCGCTGTGCACTTCGCGCAGGCTCTGGCCGAGCATCACGCCGCGCGGCCAGCAGTACCATTCTTCGTAGACCTTATTGGTGAACTCGTAGACCAGATCGGCATTGAGGTAGGCGATCAATGCCGGCACATGGTCGGTGATCAAGCGAATCCAGCGCTCGCTTTCGCTCAGGGCTTCGGCGTGCTGGTAGCGTTCGGTGATGTCGGTGAAGGTGTTGACGAAACCGCCGGTGGGCAATGGATGGGTGCGGATTTCCAGGACCCGGCCATCGCACAGGCGTTGTTCGCACTCCTGCACGGGGCGCCCATTCGGACAGCGACTGGCCGGGGTCAGCAGGGTCAGTTCGCTGTCGGCGATGACTTCGGCAAAGGGCCGATGGGCGGCCACCGGTGCCAAGCCGCTGAGCTCGAGGAAGCGCCGGTTCCACAGTTCGAGAATGCCCTCGGCATTGACCATCGCCACCCCTTGGGACAGGTTGTCGACCGCCCGTTGCAGCAAGTGCGACTTCTGCGCCACCGCCTGTTCCCGGCGCACGGTCTCGCTGAGCTTGACGTCGGTGATGTCGGTAAACAGGATCACCCGCCCACCTTCCTGGGTCGGCCGTTCGCTGACTTGCAGCCAGCGACCGTCCTGCAGGCGGTACAGCAGGTTTTCGTCGGCATGCCCGCGAGGCTCTTCGGTAAACAACCCGTTGCTCTGCATCAGGCGCTTGACCTCGGTCAAACGCATGCCGGCGTTGATCCGCACCCGGCTGTTGCTCCAGAACGCCTTGAAGCGGCTGTTGAACAAGACAATGCGCTGCTCGGCATCGAACAGCACGAAGGCATCGGAAATGCTCTCGATGGCATCGATCAGGTGTTGATGGGCCGTTTCGGCACGCAGGCGCGCGTCGCTGAGCAAATGGTTGCCGGCCTTGAGTTCGGCCATGGCCTGGTTCAAGGCATCGGTGCGTTCTCGCACCTGCTCGGCCAGCACCACCGAATGCTGGAAGGCGGCGTACGGATCGTTGCCGCGGGTGACGCCGGACTCGATGCGCTCGATCAGCGCCGCATTGATGCGTTGCAGTTTCTGATTGTCGTTTTGCAGGACGGCGATTTGCGCCCGCAGTTCAGCGCTGTCCACGGGACCGGCCGCGGGCAATGGCAACGCCGGTGAAGGTCTGGTTGATGTGCATGCCATTGAACTGTTCTCCGTAGGAGTTGAACCCCATCACCCGCTGTTCGCGCAAAAAACTGCCGATCTGCTCCAGGCTGCCGTTGTCCTCCAACTCCAGGCGCCTGAGGAAACAGTCACAACCAATGGTCAGCAACAGATCGCCGAGCCGTTGCTGCAAGCCGTCGAACAGGCTCTGCAGATTCGGCAGCAGCGGGCCCGGGGTCATGGCGGTGAGCACGATGCCGTTCTCCACCGCGCAGTAAAAACTCAGGCTCAGGTCCGGATGAACCTGTTGGATGGCGCGCACGTAATACTGCTCGTTGATCCGCACCGCCAACGGGTGCGCGGCGAAGACCCGGTGGTCGAGTTGGCCCACCGGCACGCCGATGTGCCGGGCGTACTCGGCGGCGGCCGGCTCGGCGTTGAGTTCGAAGACCCGCCGCGAGGCGCTGTCCGCGCCGGTGACCACCAGTTTCTCCGCTCGCGGCAGAATGTGGTGGGTGGTGAACACTTCAAAGTCCAGCCAGGTATTGACCAGCACCACCACCGCCGCGCCGCTGTGGAAACCGCCGCCTGAGTAGACATGGGTGTGGGTCAGGTAGTTGTCGTCTCCGGCCGAGCCGCCAAAGTGCGGGATGTCGCCCAGCGCCGCACTCAAGGCGGCCAGGACCATTTCTTCGCGGCTGGACAGGCCATCAAGCAACGTCAGGGCAAAGCTGTTGCCCTTGATGGGTGCCAGGGTGTTGCTGCGACAGCCGTTGACCAGGCGCTCGACCATCTGCTGAGCGTCGATCAGGCTGAAGTGCTCCATCTCGTCGATCAGTTCCAGGGCGATGGAAAAGTACCGATGATCAAAACCCACCGCCGTCACGCAATTGCGCCCATATCCCTGCGCAGTGATTTCCCCGGCGCTGGTGCAACCCGCCAGGCGTATGCCGCCGAAGCCTTGCTGCAACGCCTGGCCCAACCCCTGCAAATCGTACTCGGCGGAACAGAAAAACAGCACGAAGCCCAGGTGCGGATGCAGCAACTGCCGCGCCAGCTCCTGCGCCACCTGCTGCGGATCGGTGGCCTGGGACATCGCACTGACGATCCCTTCGTTCTGGACCTGCTGCATCGTCGCCCCTCGCAGGTGCGTGTGTGTGAGGCACGAGTGTACGAAGCCAGCCGAGTGCCACGAATGCTACTTGGGTAGCAGGTAGGCGCTTCAATGGGATGAGACTTGTGCCGCAGATCCAGCAGATAGTTAAATCCTTGTGGGAGCGAGCCTGCTCGCGAATGCTCTCTTGCAGTCAATAATGATGTTGCCTGAGACACCGAATTCGCGAGCAGGCTCGCTCCCACAGTGGATAGTCACGTAGCCACTACCAGGTCAACACCGCGCCGACTGCAACGGTATCGGTGTCTTCGTTCTGCGCACTGCTGTCATGCCCGTTGATTTCGAACTGGTTGTACTCGGCCACCAGCTTGAGGTTGTCGTTCACGTCATGGAACAGCGCGATGCCGCGGGTCTCGTAGTCCGCGCCACTGCCGACCACGCCGTTGCCATCGTCATTGGTCTTGCCGTAGGACAAGGCCAGGCGGTTCTTGCCCAGTTTGTAGGAGCCCTGCAACAGGTACCCGTCACTGTCGACGTTGCGCAGGGTCGGTTCGCCGGCGTTGTTGGTGAAAAACGGGTTGATGCCCTTGGCCTGGAAGCCCGACCCGGTCAGGGACAAGCCACCCATTTTTGCCTGCACGCCATAACCGACGCCTTTGGAGGTGACGGTGTCGACGCTGGAATCGGTATTGTCCGAGGTCTGGTAGCTGCCGTTGACCCAGCTGTAGATCTTCGCCCCGGCGAGGTCGAACTGATAGGTGATCTCGCTCTCGGTGCGCGGATTTTCCTGGTAGGCCTTGCCGGTCGGGCTGCTGTCATTGGTGTCCACCGGGTCCATGATTCCCACCGCCACGCGCAGTCCATCCATCACCGGCGTGCGGTAGGTGATCTGCGAGGTCGGGAACGGATAGGGATAACCGGTGCCGATGTTGCCGAACGACACCCCGCCACCATCCACCAGCCCCAGGGTATCGCTGACCTGGCCGTAGCCGGCGAGCAGCTCATCGAGCAGGATGTTGGAGCGGGCGAACAGGCCGAAGTCCTTGCCGATCAGCACTTCCCCCCACTCGGGGTTGGCCACGGTGCCGTAGAACTGCCGCACATCGATGGCGGTGTCGGTGCCATTGGTTTCACTGTCGTTGATGGTGACCCAGAACGAGGCGCGGGCACCCAGCTTGAGGTCATCGACCTGCTTGCCCATGTTGAAGCCCAGGTAGTTGGGCAGGAAGCCCATTTTCACCCGCGATTGACGGCGGTCGTACTGATCCCCTTCGCGGTCGACATCGCTGTTCACATAGAAGGCGTTGATGTAGCCGTCGGTGGAGAACGTGGTCTGGTCCTTGTCGTACAGCATGATTTCGGCTTCGGCCGTGGCACTCATGCCGAGGGCAGACAGGCTGGCGATCAAGGCCGGTAAAAAACGATGCGTGAAGTTCTTATTGTTGTGCATGGCGCGCTCCGCGACTGGGACGAGGTGTCGGAGGCGATTATCGAAAGCTGGCAGGCGGCGCCATACGCTGCCTTGGGGGTGGTTTCGAGGTGCTTTGGAATGGCCGCAAGCGCGCGGCAACTGTGGCGTAAGACCGCCGGTCGGCAGGGCTCACAACTTAGGGTGTAGGCCTGTACGCCCATCGAAAAGCCCGGTTCTTGCGACCCGGGCTTTTCCTGCATCGACTGCACGATTGCGGCATCTGCCGGCGTTAGAAACTCGCCTTGACCGACAACATGAAGTTGCGTGGATCACCGTAGTAGTTGCCGAACGTCTCAGTGCCGATGGTGGCGTAGTAGCGCTTGTCGAACAGGTTGTTGCCGTTGAGCGCGACCGACCAGGTGTCGTCGATGCGGTAGCCGATGCGGCCGTTCCAGATCGCATAGCCTGACTGGCTGATTTTCTCACCACTTGAAGGTGAAACACGGAAGTTATCGCTTTGCGCGTTGACCCCTGCACCCAGGGTGAATCGCTCAAGCGAGCCACTCAGGGCGTAATCGCCCCACATCCGCAACATATGCCGCGGCACATAACTGTTGAACGCTGCGCCGTTCAGGCTGGTGTCGATATCGTCGAGCGTCTTGGTCTGGGTATAGGTGTAACCCGCCAGCACTTGCAGGCGCTCAATGACTTCACCGCTGATCTCGGCTTCGAAACCCTGGGCGCGAACCTTGCCAGCATTGACGTAGCAGTAGCCGTCGGACGACGGGCAGGACGAGTTGTAGTCAGTCTGCGCCTGGTCCTTCTGGATCGTGCGGAACAGGTTGAAGGCGCTGTTCAGTCGACCGTCGTACCAGGCGCCCTTGATCCCCAGCTCATAGCTCTGGCCCACGAGCGGCTTGAGCGCAGCACCGTCTTCTGAGCGGTAATTGCCTTGCGGGGTAAAGATTTCCGAATAGCTGGCGTAGGCGGTCAGGTTCTCGTTCAGGTCCAGCAGCACACCGGCAAACGGCGTCACTTGCCCGGTCTCTGTGGTGCTGGCGTGCTCCGAAGTGCCTGTGTTGATGAAGTCGTAGTCGGTATCGGAGTTGTACCAGCTCACCCGGCCGCCAACGACAACGGTCAGTGGATCAGCCAGTTTCAAGCGCAGTGTCGAGTAAATGCCCTTCTGCCTGGTGACTGAGTCGACCGGACCGCCGCGAGATGAATTGTCGATGAAGTAGCTGTCATCCGGCTCCGGAATATACTTGTCGGGGTTGAACACATTCTGGCGCTGCGGCAGGAACGCCACCGAGTAGAAGTCGTTCTTTTTCGAACGGCTGGCATTGAAACCCACCACCAGTTCATGGCGTTGACCGAACGCGTCGAACTTGCCGTCGACGTAGGCATCCAGGCCGTAATCGACCTGATCGTAGTCGTACATGCTGCCCAGCATGCCGGTGGTATCGGTGCCGGGCGTCACGGCGCCGGAAGCGAATGCGTACTTGATGTCCTGGGTGTTTTTTGTATAGACACTGGCGACCTTCAAGGCCCAGTCGTCGTTGAGCTGGTGACTCAGGTCACTGAAAACCGTGGTGCGCTGGCTGCGCCAGGTGTTCCACGAGGGATCGAGACAGGTCGAGCGGCTGAGCTTCAAGTCGCTGCGGTCCTTGTAACGCGGCAGGCCTCCCCAGCAAGGGCTGGCATCCACGTCTTCATAGGCAACCCCCAGGCCGAGCGTGGTGTCGGGGCTCAGGTCAAGGTCCAGCGCGCCGTAATACACCTGGTCCTGGCGACTGGCGTCGTCGACGAAATAGTGCCGGCTCTGCTCCGCGACCACCGCCCGGCCGCGCAAAGTGCCGGATTCGTTCAGCGGGCCACCGGTATCGACCTGTCCGCGATAGTTGTCCCAGCTGCCACCGGACAGCGTGATGTCCGTGTGCGCGGCAGCCTGGCCGCGTTTGCGCACGAAGTTCACCCCGCCGGCGGTGCCACCCGCGCCCTTCATCATGCCCGCGGCGCCGCGCAGAATTTCCACCCGGTCGTAATACGCCATGTCACCGCTGAAACTGTCGGCCTGGACATACAGGTTGCCCATGTCCAGGGGCACACCGTCGTACTGATACTGGCCCGACATGCGGAACCCGCGCGAGTAGAAGTACTTGCCGCCCATGGTCGAGTCGTAGACGGTGATGCCCGGGGTCTTTTCCATGACCTGGTCGATGGTGTTCAGGTTCTGGTCATCGAGCATCTTGCGCGTCATCACCGTGACCGATTGCGGCGTTTCCCTGAGCGAGTGCTCACCCTTGCCGATGGTGACCGCTCCGGTGGTGTACGAGCCGCTGTTTTCGGTGGTCGCGCCCAGCACCTGGCCATTGATGTTGGTCGCGCCCAGTTCCAGCGCCGAACCAGCCCTCGGAGCTGGCCGCAGCACATACGTACCGTTAGCCTGCGGTTCGGCCTGCAGTCCGCTACCCGCCAGAATCCGCGCAAACCCTTCGCTGACACCAAACGCTCCCTGGAGCCCTGGAGATTTCAAGCCATCGGTTTGTCGCGCATCGAACGAAAGCGCAGCACCCGCCGCGCTGGCGAAATGACTGAGGACTTCAGTCAGGCTGCCGCCAGCGATGTCAAAGGACTTGACCGAGTTTTGCTGTTGCGCCGGCAGCTGCACCGCCAACGCTACGCTTGACCAGACACCCGCCGTCGTTGCCGCCAATAGCCCGAACTTTACTGCGGCCGCCAAACGACCCGGCTTGTACACCCGAAACATGCTTCCCCTCCCCCAAAGACGATCTGTAAAAACTCATTGAGGGATGAGCCGAACGATGTGCATCAATAGTGCAAAACGCTGACAAACTTTTTCAACTCACTATGAAAGCGTGGTGGCAGGCGACGACACATCGACCCAATACCGGCTGTACCGAGTGACCTGTAGCGCGAAACCACTCTCCAGCGCAGCCAGTGCCAGATCAGTGTCATCAATGGGAAAAGCGCCGGAGACTTTCAGTTGGGCAATTCGCGGATCGCAGCGCAATACACCTGGGCGGTAGCGCGAAAGGTCGTCCAGCAACTCGGCCAGGGGACGATTGATGGCGATGATGCTTCCCTGTTGCCAGGCACCGACCGAAGCATCGTTGCGCCGTACAACGCCCAATGAGCGGCCATCGAAGTCCAGGGACTGGCCGGCTTCCACACGCACCGTCGAGCCAGCGCCAGCCGAACGGACCTCGACGGCCTTCTCGATTACCGCCACGCCAGCGCCCTGCTCATCGCAGCGGACGATAAAGCGCGTGCCGAGCGCCAACACTTCTGCATGACGAGTGAGCACCTTGAACGGCCGCTGCAAGGGATCGACCGCGGTTGTCACTCGTATCTCGCCCCGCAACAGGTCGAGTACACGGTGACGACCGTCGAAGCGAAGGTTGACCGACGTATCGGTGTTAAGTAGCAACGCGCTGCCATCGGCCAAACGAAACTCACGGCGCTCACCCACTGCGGTGCGAAAATCGGCAAACAGGTTGCGCGAGGTCTCGCTGTACCAGCCCAGCCCGCCCAGCGAACCGGCTGACACGAGCACCAGCACACTGCGCAATACCTGGCGCCGGGATCGATCAGCGCCACGCAAGGCTGGCGCAGCCAATGAGCCCGGCACACTGGCCATCTGCTCGCCCACGTCGAGCATTCGCTGCCAGGCTTGGCGATGGTCAGGGTCGCAAGCCAGCCAGTCTTTCCAGGCTGCCAGATCCGCATCGGTGGCGATATCCGACCGAAGTCGGGCATACCACCGGGCAGCGGCGCCAATCGCCTTCAACTCAGCGGGCGAAAGGCTCACGCCAGTTGCAGCCGAATCTGCATCAAACAGCAATGCTCCATGGCCTTGGCCATGTAGTTGTTGACTGTGCGCGTGCTGATGTTCAAGCGCTCGGCGATCTGCGGGTAGGTCAGCCCGTCGAACTGCGACAGGATGAACGCCTGCTTGACCTTGGTCCCCAATCCTTGAAGCAGGCGGTCGATTTCCATCAGGGCTTGCAACAGGATCGCCTGTTCCTCCAATGAAGGTTGCTGCCATTCGGGCATGGCGGCCAAGGCTTCCAGGTAGGACTGTTCCAGCGAACGGCGGCGAAACAGATCGATCAGCAAGCCCTTGGCGATCATCGACAGGTAGGGCCGTGGCTCGCGAATCTCCAGCGCGTTTCGCGCCTTGATGACCCGAACGAACGTGTCCTGCGCCAGGTCCGCCGCATCGAAAGCATTGCCCAGACGCTTGCGCAGCCAGCCCTTGAGCCAACCGTGATGGTCGCAATACAGATCATTGACAGCGTTGCGCAGGGATAAATCGTTGGCGGACATGACGATGGAATAATTCGCGAGTGATAATGACTCGCATTGTCATGTGTGCGCAGGGTGATTTGCAATAGCCACTGTGGCCTGTAGGAGCCAGCGGGCGGCAAAGCACGATAACGCGGTATTACTGATACACCACAGCGCCTGGTTCGCGGGCAAGCCTCGCTCCTACAGGCGAAGAACGAGGGCAAGGCAAGGGCGACGCTGATATCATTCAAGAACTTACAAGCCAGGTGGAAAAACATGAACCGTCAGAAAAAGCTGAAGCAGTTGTTCAAGGAGAAGGCCAAAAAGGCCAGCGCCAAACTGGCGCCGAAAAAGCCTAAATACATCAGCAAGGCCGACCGATTGAAACTGGCTGCCGAAGCTGACGCCTCGATCAGTTCCCCTAGCGAAAATTGATCCAGTTGGGGGCGCTCGAACTCATGGCCACACAGCTCGCGTAGCGCTTGCAGGCCTTGACGCTGGCCGGTTCCGGCGGCACGGAAAACAGTACGGTAAACACCAGGAAAAACAGGACCAAAAAAGGGATGTAGTAGGCGAGAAGACTTTTTATTTTCATTGTCTGTGCTCTCATGACCTTTGAATCGAAACTGCGTTAGCAGTGCCTTGGGAACGGCGCCTTTCCGCGACGGATGGGGTTCTCGGGAAGGCGCCCTGTTGCTCTGTCAGCGCTCGTCCACCGTGATGAACTCGCGACGCTCGGCCATGAACGCGGGCACGTCGTCCTCGTCGGTGAAGAACTGCTCGTACCACTCGCGCAACTGATAGACCGGGCCGTCGGTTTCGGCCAGCACTGGCTTGTCGATGCGGATCTTGTGCTTCCAGATCACCACGTCCTGATAGAACGAATCGCGGTTGCCCTGGACATAGGCCCTGGCCACTTCCTGGTTCTGCTCTTCGGTCCAGCCCGGCACCCTCTTGACCATGCAACCAAAGCGCAGGTCGAAGCTGTTTGGCGTCACCGGCACGTGGCTGTTAAGCAGGATGGCGTGGATGCGCACATCGCCGAACATCGAGCTGATATGGGTGAAGTGGGTCGCCGGGCCGTAGTAGGCCGATGGCGCGATCAGGTCGCCGCCCAGGCGCTCGGAGTCGCCATGGAAAATCTGATGGCCGATGTGCCCTTCGAAGACGTTGGCGAAGTACTTGGTCGGCGTACCGTGCACCGGCCCGAAGTGCTGGGCATCCACCAGGTTATCGACCAACTCCCGTGGGTTGGTTTCGATGTGCATGGTGTCGATGTTCCAGTCATGAATCCAGTCCGGATCGTCCATTTCGGGCAGGTGCGGAATGACCACGCCGTCTTTCGGCGCACGGCCTTCGGGGTTGTTCCAGACGAACAGCAGGTTGTTTTCCTCGCAGCTCAACCAGCTGCGGGTCTTGGCCTTGGGTGGAATGCGCTTGCAGTAAGGGATCTCCACGCATTTACCACCGGTGTCGTACTTCCAGTGGTGGAACGGGCAAACCAGCCTGTCGTTCTCGACGGTGCCCTGGGACAGGTCGGCGCCCATGTGCGGGCAATAGGCATCCAGGATGCTGATGGTGCCCTGGCTGTCGGCAAAGGCCACCAGGCGGGTGCCGAAGATTTCCAGGGTGTGGGGCTTGCCATCACGGTAGTCGGCGGCATTGCCCAGGCAGTGCCAGCCGCGCGCGTAACGGTGGGTACGCTGGGCGTTCTCGATGTTGAGTTCAGCGAGTTTCGTCATTGTTATTGTTCCTCGATTACAGACTTCGGGGCAGGCTATGCCCCCAAGAAAATCAGGGTGATCCCATGGCGAGCATCATTGAGCAGCCTTGCCGGGAGAACATCCTTCAGTTGGACTAGATCAAACGCGAGCCACTCTCAATGGGCGCCCCTGTCTCCACGGGCGCCACGCCGGGTGGTTACTGGCCGAAGCGGCGAGCGGCCTCCGGGCCGAAGTCCCGGGGGCTGAAACCGGTTTTGTTCAACAGGTAGCCGTTGCGCTGTTCGTTGATCAGGTTGAACGCCAGGTAGCTGCCGGCATTGAGGTCGTAGTACAGGCCCACGCCCGCTTGCGGCCGCTGGCTTTCGTAGGCGTAGAAATAGTTGACCATCGAAGTGCGCCACAGCTCGCCACGGTTGTCGTAGTTGTCGGCGAGCATCGGGAACCAGGTGTCTTCGTCGATGTACAGCTTGCGTTTGCCATATAGATGGCGGAAGCCCGGCTTGAGCGTGCCTTCCAGCTCCCAGACCCGATGGCGCTCAAAACGCATGGCATCCGGGTTGATGTGGCCGGGAGTCAGCAGGTTGGCATACTTGAGGTTGGCGGCATGCAGGCGGTAGGTATTGTAGGGAATGAACATCTCGCGCTTGCCGACGATCTTCCAGTCATAACGTTGCCCCGAACCGTTGAACAGGCGTACCTCGTCGACGGTGATGGAACCACCGCTGCCCGGGAACGACATGTCGAAGCCATACCCCGGTGACTGACGCACGCGGCGGGTACCCGGATCGTAGCGCCAGGACTGGCGCGGTTCAGTCTTGTCGTTCCAGAATTCGGTGCCGGTGTTGATCTCACCCTTGTCCCGTTGCGGCAGCAGGGTTTCATTGAGATAAAACGACGAGTTGCCAGTGGTATCCCCAATCTTGTCCGGTTCGAGCCCTGGCGCCAGGTTGCGCGAATGCACGCGGCCCCAGTTGATGTTGCCGTCCTTGAGCACGTAGGCGTTGTCGGAGATGTACTCCTCGGTCCAGGCCCGCAAGGTAAAGGTCGAGGCATTCTTCAACAGTTCCAGGCCGCTACGCGGCACCGGGAAAGCGGTGCCGCCGGTCTTGCCGACCACCCCTTCGCCATCATCGACCAGCCGCGCCACCTTGGCGTTCTCTTTGGTGGCCTGGCAGACCGCGTCGTTGAAGCGAAAATCCCGGCGCGTGGGGTAAACCGGTATTTTGTAGGTGGCCGGGTACAGTTTGAACAGGGCTTTCTGCCCATCGGACAAGTAGTCATTGTATTGGCCGATGTTCTGCGCGGTCACCACGAACAGCGGCTTGTCATCCGGGTAAGGGTCTACCGGGTGGTTGCCGGTGCCCTTGAAATCGACGTGGGGTGGAACACCCAGCCACTTGCCGCTGAACGGCGGAATGCTGCCGTCGGCATTACCGGCCTTTTCCGCGCCCAGGCACGTCAAGTCCTTGCCCAGGCGCTCGACGTCCTCTGGCGCGGCATGCACCGTGCCGATGGCACAGCATCCCAACAACAACGCCAAGGCCCAGCTTGGGGACTGATTACTGCCGTTCATTTTTATTCTCCTTATTCACGTTCGCAACGGTTGCCCAGTATCGACAGGCGAGGAACCCGGCAGCATCGTCCGCACGGACTAACGCGTTTTGGCACTGGCCGGGTTCACCACCGGCTGCGGTGCCCCCAGGGCCACCACGCTGTTGAGCATGATCCGCACCAGTTCGGTCTGGCGCCGCACGCCGGTCTTGGAGAAGATCGAACGCAGATGGGCGCGGGCGGTGTTGCGGCGGATATTGAGGATTTCCGAGGCTTCCTCCAGCGACAGGCCGTTGGCCAGTTCCAGGGCCAGCGTGGTTTCCGCCGGGGTCAGGTTGTACAGTTGCGAAGTCAGCACCGTGCTCACCAGCGACTTGCTTACCGCATCGCGCACATACACCACCACCGTGGGCTTGCCGTTACCTTCGAGCAGTTCCTGGGACGGGATCAACTCCACCACCACCCCCAGGCTGACCTGACCCGAGGGGCGGGATATCGACGTCGCCTCCGCCACCTGCACGCCCTTGCCCACGCCCTGTTTGGCGCGCTGGAAAGCATTGCGCACCAGGCGCGCCAACTCGCGATTATCACTGGGGTAAGTCGCTTCCAGCCGCCCGCCCACCACCTTGAGGCCGTCCTGGCTGTCGAGAATCTCCCGGGCCACGGGATTGAGTTGCAGCACACTGCCGGTTTCATCGAGCACGAAAGTCGCCACCGCCAGGCGGCTGATCGTCTGCGAATACAGGCTGCCCAGCGACTCACTGCGATCGAGCAGCGAATGCATGTGCAGGGCCCGGCGCAAATGCGGTAACAGCATCGCGCACAGGGCCCGTTCAAGGGCGCTGAAAGCCGGGTGCCCCTGGGGTCGATTGATCCGCAAGCGCACCGTGCCGCCATCCGGCATGCGGATATCGGCACCGAGCATGTGGTAGCAATCGTGGGGTTGGCAAAACAGCAGGTAGAACGCCGAACTGGACCATTCGGCATCGCTCATCAGTTCATCGACGGTGAACACCGTATCGGTGGGCAGGCCGTCGAACAGGGTGGATTTGGCGTAGTAGGCATAATGGTTGATACCGCCCTCCCCGAGTTCGACATCGCCCGCCACCACCATGGGCGACAACAACGGCTCATCCTGGACCCGCAAAATCAAGGTCACGAAATTGGCCTTGAACAAGGTTCTCAACTCGCGCAAAGACTCGTTCAGGCAGCGGGTGTCCATCGCCGAATCGTAGATGTTGCCAATAATCCGTTCGTACTCGGCCAAGTCCAGGCCCATTTGCGCCAGGACCTGTGCATTGGGCACACAACTTTGCATAACCATTCCCCAGCAGAGGACCCGACTGGCGGGCCCCCATGGATTTAATCGACAGAACGTCGGTGTCCCGCTGGCCTCATGGCAGCTCGAACAGGCCGGCGGCGCCCATGCCACCACCGATGCACATGGCAACCACTACATAACGCACACCGCGCCGCCGTCCCTCGAGCAACGCGTGGCCGACCATCCGCGCGCCGGACATGCCAAACGGGTGACCAATGGCAATCGCCCCGCCGTTGACGTTCAGGCGCTCTGCCGGGATCTGCAGCGCATCGCGGCAATGCAGCACCTGGCTGGCAAAAGCCTCGTTGATCTCCCACAGGCCGATGTCCTTCACGCTCAGGCCAAAGCGCTTGAGCAGCTTGGGAATGGCGATCACCGGGCCGATGCCCATTTCCTCCGGCGCACAACCACCCACGGCAATGCCGCGGTAGATGCCCAGTGGCGTCAACCCGCGGCGCTTGGCTTCGGCCCGGCTCATCAGCAGGCTGGCGGCGGCACCGTCGGAGAATTGCGAGGCGTTGCCGGCCGTGACGAACTCGCCCTGCTCGATCCAGCTGCCGTCCTTCCACACCGGTTTCAATGCCGCCAGGTCTTCCAGGCGCGTATTGGGACGGTTGCACTCGTCCTTGACCACCTGCACGCGTTCATGGCCATTGGGCTGGCCATCGGCGAACAGTAATTTATCCACGCTCAGGCCGACGATCTCATCGTCGAACAAGCCGTCTCGCTGCGCGGCGGCGGTGCGCAGCTGGCTCTGCAGCGAATACTCATCCTGGGCGGCGCGGCTGATGCCATAGCGGCGCGACACGATCTCAGCGGTCTCGATCATCGGGATATAGGCGCTGGGCATCACCTGCAGCACCGCTTCGGATCGGGCGCGATAGGCGTTCTTGTGTTTGGTCTGGGTCAGCGACAGGGACTCCACGCCGCCGCCGATGGCGATGCTCATCTCGCCGGTCATGATGCCCTTGGCGGCCATGCCGATGCTCATCAGGCCTGAGGCGCACATGCGGTCCACGGCCATGCCCGGCACGCTGTCCGGCAAACCGCCGGTGTAGGCGCAGAGCCGACCGATGTTGAAGCCCTGGGTGCCTTGCTGCACCGACGCGCCCATGATCACATCCTCTACATCGGCAGGCTCGATGCCGGCGCGTTCGACCACCGCGCGCACCACATGACCGCCCAGCACCGGGGCCTCGGTATCGTTGAACGATCCGCGAAACGACTTGGCCAGCGCGGTACGGGCGGTGGCGACGATGACGACTTCATTCAGGTCCATGGGTACTCACTCGCAAATGGGGTTGAAGGTGTAGCGGCTGATGGTGTCGATCACGCAGCCGGGACGGGCCTGGCCTTCGACTTCAACGGTGATGCGCACCGTCAGTTGCACGGCATCGCCCAGTGGTTCGGCGCGGATGATCTGGCCGCTGCCCCGCACCCGCGAGTCGACCTTGACCGGCGCCGGGAAGCGCACCCGGTCGCTGCCGTAGTTGACCCCCATCGCCATGTTTTCAATGATCAGCAACTGCGGCATGAACAGGTTCGCCAGCGATTGGGTCAGGTAGCCGTGGGCAATGCAGGCACCAAACGGGCCACTGGCGGCGCGCACCGGGTCGACGTGAATCCACTGGTGATCGCTGGTGGCTTCGGCGAACAGATCGATGCGCTGCTGGCTGATGGTCAGCCATTCGGTGTGGCCCAGGTCCAGGCCCTCGGCCGCAAGCAACGCCTGGGCACTGCTGAAAACGTGACTCATGCGCCCATCCTCAAGCTTGTTGTGAACTGACGGACAACACTTCGCCCACCATGTAGGAGGCATAGTCGCTGGCCAGGAACATCATCACGTTGGCCACTTCCCAGACTTCGGCAGCGCGACCGAACGCCTCGCGCCCCGCCAGGCTGGCGAGCAACTCTTCGCTGGAGGCTTTCTTGAGAAAATCGTGCAAGGCAATCGACGGTGAAACCGCGTTGATGCGCACGCCGAACTCGGCAGCTTCCAGGGCGCTGCAGCGAGTCAGGGCCATTACTCCGGCCTTGGCAGCGGCGTAATGGGCCTGTTCCTTCTGTGCCCGCCAGCCGAGCACCGAGGCGTTGTTGACGATGGCCCCGGCGCCACGGCGTTGCATGTGCGGCAACATCGCCCGGGTCATGCGGAAGGTGCCGGTCAAGGTCACGTCCAGCACCCGAAGCCATTCTTCGTCGCTCATCTCCACCACGCGTTTCTGACCACCCAGGCCCGCGTTGTTGATCAGCACATCGACCCCGCCCAGCGCCTCTTCGGCCGCCGTCACCAGGGCCTGGACTTCGTCTTCGACGGTGACATTGCACAACTGGCCATAAATCGCCTGCAGGCCAGTCTCAGCCTTGAGCCGCTCCACCGCTTCCTCCAGGCGCCGCGGATGCACATCGGAAATCATCAACGCCCGACAACCTTCCTCGGCACTGCGCCGGGCCGCCGAATAACCGATACCGGCACCCGCGGCAGCGGTGATCAGCACCGACTTGCCGACCAGCAATTGATGACCGGGAACATAAGGGGGGGCTTGTTTCACAGCGTCTACCTCCGAAGAAATCAATACGCTGCAGTTGTACGCAGGGAGTTGCGTGGGCACATCGTCAAAATGGGGTAGAAAGGCCGTGGCGCAATCCCTTGCTCCATTACACCTAAGCCTGTCCGTTAATCTGTGACTACCGACGTTGATCCATGCCGCGTTAAAGCCTGGGGGAGAGTTTTTGGGAGTACATATCCATTGCTGCGGTAACGGCGGCTTATGGTTTCGCTCTTACAGCGACTCCCTTTTTCAAACGCCAAAAAGGAAGCAAAAGGCTTTGCCCCACCACTCGGTGCCTCGCCAGGGCTCGGCATGCCCTCTCTCCGGCATTGCTCCGTGGGTCGCCGCGATGGGCCATCCCTGGCCCAGCGCGGCTAAACCGGCGTCCTGCCGGTTTACCCACTGCGCAATGCCTGCGTT
>LNAP01001128.1_pt1 | contig 46093 bp, 33 predicted proteins | sample 602601 | NCBI WGS metagenome assembly LNAP01 (sample SAMN02440304, study PRJNA202911) | soil metagenome | biome: Subtropical and temperate rainforests or woodlands; isolation source: soil samples (1 kg each in a 20% v/v slurry with milli Q water) were... ...
ACTTTGTTCAACTTCGAACCATTTGGTGAGGGACACGATGAACGAAACCGCATCCGCAAGCTCATTCTTGAAGCTTTTAGCTCTGTTCGTGTTTGGTTGTTTGACCCTCCTTCTGAATATACCAAGGAGTTGAAGCAAAAGCTTGCATATCAAAACACCAGCCACGCCTTCCGCACCCAGGTCCGTGCGCTGCGGGAGGCGCTGGCCCAGCAGCTCAAGGAGCCCACCTACCTTGCCGACAATGTGCTCACCGGTCGCACCTACATCCCGCTCACTGAGAACATTGCAGAGGCCCTCAACAGCGGCCAGGCCGTGTTGCCGAGGGCGATGTACTTGCATGTGGTGCTACAGGACCTCGAGCTGCTGACCAAGGCGTACCAGGCGGAGCTGAGAGAGCTCGCATCGGCCCTTGTGACAGAGAAAGCCCAACAAGCAGAGTCGTCTCGTGATTGTTGGGTGAACACGTGTGAAGTGTATCTTTTCAGTGAGGGACGCCGAGCTTTCACCACCCTATCTGCTCCGATCACTTCTGTCTACCAGTCGCTCGGCCAAGACAAGTTACTGCATGTTGCCGCCGCTCCGGGCACTCCGGTGGCGGTGATCCTGGGCGAGTACGCCACACAGCTGCAGGACATTCACACCTCCTCAGAGACGCAGTTCCTAGCCCTCTACAGCCAACAGTTCAACCAGTGGCTGCTGAAGGCGCGCAAGGCTGCGGAGAAGACCATTGACAACGAACTTCTTTTGATCGAGAAGTCACTGCCGATGTCGGACCAGGACCTGTCTCAGCAGCTCGATGCCGCCTACCGCCTTGGCCTGAACCTTATTGGAGGCACCAAAGCGTACGGCGCGAGCTGCACTGCAGCGATCGACGCGGAGCAGGTGCTGCGTCGTTACTTCGAGTCCGCCAGCGCGTCTCTGCAGGAGACCAATGCTCGATTAAACCAGTCCCGCCGCCGTGAGGCTGAGGACCGCCTGCAGGAAGCGATGCGGTCCATGGAGGCAGCTTTGGAAGTCACGGTGCAGGAGATGGTGCGCACTCGCCCCGCCGGGTATCTGATGGTACAGCTGGAGCAGACGCTGAACCAAGAGTACCACAGTCTGAAGAAGACGCTTCAAGCCCAGCTGAAGCAGTCTGCCTTCTCCGCCCAGACGCTTCTTACATTGGCCGCCAGCGGCGAGCTGGAACGCCCGCTGCAACCCGGCGAGCTGCGCGAGCAAATGGCCGCCGCGCTGGCGGAGTGCAACGACGAAGCCCAGTTGGGGCAAACCCTGCGCCGTCTGCGCAACCGCCAGCAGGTGCGGATTATCTGGCGCGACGTCAACCGCCTGGCCGACTTGGCGCAAACCTGCAAAGACCTCTCCGACCTGGCCGACGCCAGCATCGACCTCACCTATAACTGGCTGTACCCGCGCCACTGCGAACAGTTCGGCACGCCCAAGGGCCGGCGCAGCGGCGAGGCGCAGCACATGGTGGTGCTGGGCATGGGCAAGCTGGGCGCGGTTGAGCTCAACCTGTCTTCCGATATCGACCTGATTTTTGCCTACCCCGAAGGCGGCGAGACCGAAGGCGTTAAACGCTCGCTGGATAACCAGGAGTTCTTTATCAAACTCGGCCAACGCCTGATCAAGGCGCTGGATGCGATAACCGTCGACGGGTTTGTCTTCCGCGTCGACATGCGCCTGCGCCCCTACGGCTCGGCCGGTTCGCTGGTGTTCAGCTTTAACGCGCTGGAGCAGTACTACCAAGACCAAGGCCGCGACTGGGAACGCTACGCCATGATCAAGGCCCGCGTGGTGGGGGGCGATCAGGCTGCCGGCGCGCAATTGCTGGATATGCTGCGGCCGTTTGTTTACCGCCGGTACCTGGACTTTTCCGCCATCGAAGCGCTGCGCGCCATGAAGCTGCTGATTCAGCAGGAAGTGCGGCGCAAGGGCATGGCCGAGAACATCAAGCTCGGCTCCGGTGGTATTCGCGAAGTCGAATTTATCGCCCAGGCCTTTCAACTGATCCACGGCGGTCGAGATTTGAGCCTGCAACAGCGGCCACTATTAAAGGTGCTGAAAACCCTGGAAGGGCAGGGCTACCTGCCGCCGGCTGTGGTTGCGGAAATGCGCGATGGCTATGAATTCTTGCGTTACACCGAGCACGCCATCCAAGCCATCGCCGACCGCCAAACGCAAATGCTGCCGGACAACGACGACGAGCGCGCGCGCGTGGCTTTTATGATGGGCTTCGAGACCTGGGCTGCATTCCACGAGCGCTTGATGTACTGGCGTGGCCGTATCGAGTGGCACTTCCGCCAAGTGATTGCCGATCCGGATGAAGATGAAAACGGCGAGGCCGATTTATGCGTGGGCAGCGAGTGGCTGCCGTTATGGGAAGAAGCGCTGGATGAAGAGAGCGCTTGCCGGCAATTGGCCGACGCTGGTTTTACCGATGCGCCAGCGGCGTTACATCGCCTGGCCGGTCTGCGCGGCGGCAACCAAGTGCGCGCCATGCAGCGCTTGGGTCGTGAGCGTCTCGATGCGTTTATTCCGCGCCTGCTGGCGCAAGCGGTTGAACATGAAAACCCAGACCTGGTGCTGGAACGTGTGCTGCCGCTGATTGAAGCGGTGGCGCGGCGCTCGGCTTATTTGGTGTTGCTCACGGAAAACCCGGGGGCGCTGCAACAACTATTAACCCTGTGCGCCGCCAGCCCGTGGATTGCCGAGCAGATCAGCCGCTTCCCGTTGCTGTTGGATGAGCTGCTGAACGAAGGCCGCCTATTCAAGCCGCCATTGGCGCCAGAGTTGGCCGCCGAGTTACGTGAACGCCTGACGCGTATTCCCGAAGACGATCTGGAACAGCAGATGGAGGCGTTGCGTCACTTCAAGCTGGCGCATCGTCTGCGCGTGGCAGCTTCGGAAATCTCTGGCGCGCTGCCATTAATGAAAGTCAGCGACTACCTGACGTGGTTGGCGGAGGCGATTCTTGAACAGGTGCTGGCCTTGGCCTGGCGCCATACCGTGGCCAAGCACGGGACGCCGCAGCGCGCCGATGGCGGCTTGTGTGATCCGGACTTCATCATCGTCGGCTACGGCAAAGTTGGTGGTATCGAACTCGGCCATGGCTCCGACCTGGATCTGGTGTTTATCCACGACGGCGACCCGCAAGCCGAAACCGATGGCGCCAAGCCCATCGACGGCGCGCAATTCTTCAACCGTTTGGGCCAGCGCATCATTCACCTGCTGACCGCACAGACCAACTCCGGCCAGCTTTACGAAGTGGATATGCGCTTACGGCCCTCCGGTGCCGCTGGCTTGCTGGTGAGTTCACTGGGCGCCTTCCAGCGCTACCAGGAAAACGAAGCCTGGACCTGGGAACACCAAGCGCTGGTGCGTGCGCGGGTGTTGGTTGGCAGCGAACGGGTCGGCAAAGCGTTTGAGCAGGTACGAGCCCAGGTGCTTGGGCGTGAGCGTGATCTGCCCAAGTTACAGGCCGACGTCAGCGAGATGCGGGCGAAAATGCGTGACAACCTCGGCAGCAAGCAAACCGCTGCCGGTACCGCAGCCAACGCCTTCGAAGCCGCAGCACCGTTCGATCTCAAGCAAGATGCCGGTGGTATCGTCGATATTGAATTTATGGTGCAATACGCGGCCTTGGCTTGGTCCGGCGCGTATCCGCCGCTGTTGCAGTTCACCGATAACATTCGCATTTTGGAAGGGCTGGAGCGCTTGGGCTTGATGCCTGGGGCCGATGCCACCCTGCTGCAAGAGGTCTATAAGGCCTACCGTTCCGCTTCGCACCGCCTGGCTTTGCAAAAGCAGCCCGGCACCGTCAGTGGCGAACAGTTCCAGCAAGAACGTCAGGCAGTGATGCGTATCTGGCGTGACTTGGGGCTGAGTTGAACGGCCCGGTGCACGCACAGAAACGTACGCAAGCAATCCATTCAAGCAACCCTACGAGCAAAATTCTGAGGAGCTGAACGATGTCGATGGCCGATCGTGATGGTGTGATTTGGTATGACGGCGAGCTGGTGCAATGGCGCGACGCAACCACCCACGTACATTACGGCATGGGTGTATTCGAAGGCGTACGCGCCTACAACACCCCGCAGGGCACCTCGATTTTCCGCCTGCAAGCGCACACTGACCGTCTGTTTGATTCGGCTCATATCATGAATATGAAGATGCCGTTCACTAAAGAGCAGATCAACGAAGCCACCCGTGCGGCGGTGCGTGAAAACAACCTCGAAAGCGCCTATATCCGCCCTATGGTGTTCTACGGGTCGGAAGCCATGGGCATTCGCGCTGACAGCCTGAAAGTGCACGTTATCGTTGCTGCCTGGCACTGGGGCGCGTACATGGGCGACGAAGCCCTGCAAAAAGGCATCAAGGTGCGTACCAGCTCCTTTACCCGCCACCACGTCAATATTTCCATGACCCGCGCCAAGGCCAACGGCAACTACATCAACTCGATGTTGGCGTTGCAGGAAGCGGTGTCTGCCGGTGCCGACGAAGCCATGCTGCTCGACCCGGAAGGCTATGTAGCCGAAGGCTCGGGCGAGAATATCTTCCTGATCAAGGACGGCATTCTGTACACCCCGGAAGTCACCTCGTGCCTGAACGGCATTACCCGCAGCACCGTGCTGACCCTGGCCGGCGAGCTGGGTATTAAAGTGGTGGAAAAACGCATCACCCGCGATGAGGTGTATATCGCCGACGAAGCGTTCTTTACCGGCACCGCCGCTGAAGTGACGCCGATTCGCGAAGTCGATGGCCGCAACATCGGTATCGGCAGTCGTGGCCCGGTTACCGAAAAACTGCAAAAAGCCTACTTCGACCTGGTTACCGGCCAGACCAGCGCCCACGCTGAGTGGCGCACTGCCGTTAAGTAAGCCGCAGGTTAAAACAGCAATTAGCAGTGACAGGGAGGCTTAAACGCCTCCCTGCTCATTTGCGGAGTTTGAATGAACATATTGATCGTAGGGCCGAGCTGGGTTGGCGACATGGTGATGGCGCAGACCCTGTTTCAGGTGCTGAAACAGCGTCACCCCGACTGCCAGATCGACGTACTGGCGCCTGACTGGAGCCGGCCGATTCTTGAGCGCATGCCCGAAGTGCGCAAAGCACTGAGCTTTCCTCTGGGCCATGGCGTGCTGGAATTGGGCACGCGGCGGCGCATCGGCAAATCCCTGGCAGGCCAATACGATCAGGCGATTTTGCTGCCCAACTCGCTGAAGTCGGCGCTGGTGCCGTTTTTCGCCGGCATTGCGAAACGCACGGGTTGGAAAGGCGAGCTGCGTTACGGCCTGCTGAATGACGTGCGTAAGCTCGATAAAGAACGCTACCCGCTGATGATCGAGCGTTTTATGGCCTTGGCTTACGAGCCAGGCGCCGACTTGCCACAGCCATATCCAAAGCCCAGTTTGCAGATCGACGCACAAAGCCGTGATGCCGCCCTGGCCAAGTTTGGCCTGAGCCTGGACCGCCCAGTCTTGGCCCTGTGCCCCGGCGCCGAGTTTGGTGAAGCGAAGAAATGGCCCAGCGAGCATTACGCCAAAGTGGCCGAGCTGAAAATTCGCGAAGGCTGGCAGGTGTGGTTGTTTGGCTCGAAGAATGATCACCCGGTGGGCGAAGCCATTCGTAATCGGCTGATCCCGGGCCTGCGTGAAGAAGCGCGCAACCTCAGTGGCGATACCTCGCTGGCGGAAGCGATTGATCTGTTGTCCTGCGCATCGGCCGTCGCTTCCAACGACTCCGGTCTGATGCACGTAGCGGCGGCGCTCAATCGCCCGCTGGTGGCGATCTACGGTTCCACGTCGCCGGGCTTTACCCCGCCGTTGGCCGACCAGGTTGAGATCGTGCGCCTGGGCATCGAATGCAGCCCCTGCTTTGACCGCACCTGCCGCTTTGGCCATTACAACTGCCTGCGCGAACTGAAACCGCGGCCGGTGGTGGAGGCGCTGGCGCGTCTGGCGCCCAATCCGGCTGAGGTCGATTGATGCGGGTTCTGCTGATCAAAACCTCATCCCTTGGTGATGTTATCCACAGCCTGCCGGCGCTCACCGATGCGGCGCGGGCGATCCCTGGTATCCAGTTCGACTGGGTGGTGGAAGAGGGCTTTGCCGAGATTCCGGCCTGGCACCCGGCCGTGGCCCAGGTGATTCCGGTGGCCATTCGCCGCTGGCGCAAAAACCTCTGGCAGACCCTCAAGAGCGGCGACTGGAAACGCTTTAAACAGCGCCTCGGCGAAACCAAATATGACTTGGTGATCGACGCCCAGGGCCTGCTGAAAAGCGCCTGGCTGACCCGCTATGTGCAGGGCCCGATTGCCGGCTACGACCGCGATTCAGCGCGTGAGCCCATCGCCTGCCGCTTCTACGATCGCACCTACGCCGTGCCCCGTGATCAGCATGCGCTGGAGCGCATTCGGCAACTGTTCGCCCAGGCGCTGGACTATCCATTGCCGGCGGGCATCGGTGACTACGGTTTAAACCGCGCGTTGCTGGCCGATGCCGGCGCGCCGCCGTACTTGGTGTTCCTGCATGGCACCACTTGGGCCAGCAAGCATTGGCCGGAGAATTACTGGCGCCAACTGGCCGAGCAAATGAGCGAGCTGGGTTATGCCATTCGCCTGCCCTGGGGTAACGAGGCGGAGAAACAACGCGCCGAACGGATCGCGGCGGGGTTGGAAAACGCTGTGGTACTGCCCAAATTAAACCTGGCGGGCGTGGCCAAGGTGATCGCCGGGGCGCAAGCCTGTGTGGCGGTGGACACCGGCCTGGGCCATTTGGCCGCCGCCTTGGATGTGCCGAGCATTTCCCTGTACGGCCCAACCTTGCCGGGCCGTGTCGGCGCTTATGGCCGCTCGCAGATTCATCTGTGCGCCAGCGGCCCTAACGCCGGCCTGGGTGACCGCGATAAACCCTGTTTCGACGACCTGCTGCCCGAGCGCGTGGCGACCGAGCTACATGCTCTGCTACTTCTGCCTGAGACTGTCTGATGCAACTGGCTTTTGTTTTATACAAGTACTTCCCCTTCGGTGGCCTGCAGCGCGACTTTATGCGTATCGCCCTGGAGTGCCAGAGCCGTGGCCACAGCATTCGCGTGTACACGCTGATCTGGGAAGGCGACATTCCACCCGGTTTCGAAGTGCTGGTGGCACCGGTTAAAGCGCTGTTTAACCACCGTCGCAACGAAAAGCTGCTGGCGTGGGTACAGGCTGATTTGGCCAAGCGCCCGGTGGACCGCGTGGTCGGCTTTAACAAGATGCCGGGGCTGGATGTCTATTACGCCGCCGACGGTTGCTTTGAAGACAAAGCGCAAAACCTGCGCAACGCGCTGTACCGCAAATGGGGCCGTTACAAGCATTTCTCCGAATACGAGCGCGCGGTGTTTGCACCGGGCGCCAAGACTGAAGTGCTGATGATTTCTGAGGTGCAGCAGCCGCTGTTTGTTAAGCACTACGCCACCCCGGCCGAGCGCTTTCACCTGTTGCCGCCGGGTATCGCGCCGGACCGTCGGGCACCGGCTAACGCGGCGGAAATTCGCGCCGAGTTCCGCCAGGAATTCAAACTGGCTGACGATGATTTGCTGGTGGTGCAGATCGGCTCTGGCTTTAAAACCAAAGGCCTGGACCGCAGCCTGAAAGCCCTCGCTGCGCTACCTAAAGAATTGAAAAAGCGTACCCGGCTGATCGTGATTGGCCAGGACGACCCCAAGCCGTTTCTGCTGCAGGTGGCGGCGCTGGGTATTAGCGAGCAGGTGCAAATCCTTAAGGGTCGTAGCGATATTCCGCGCTTTCTGTTGGGCGCCGATGTGCTGATTCACCCGGCCTACAACGAAAACACCGGCACCGTGTTGCTGGAGGCATTGGTGGCGGGGTTGCCGGTGCTGGTCACCGAGGTGTGCGGCTACGCCCACTACATCAGCGAAGCCGATTGTGGCCGCGTGGTGCCCAGCCCGTTCCAGCAGGAACACCTCAACAGCACCCTGCAGGCCATGCTTGAAGACGACGCCCAGCGCGCGACCTGGGCCGCCAATGGCCTCGCGTTCGCCGACACGGCGGACCTCTACAGCCTGCCGCAACGCGCGGCGGATGTAATTCTGGAGGCACGGTCTTGAAACTGATGCTGGCTGAACCCTTCAAGCACCTGTGGGCTGGCCGCGATGCGTTCGCGGCCGTCGAGAGCCTCGACGGTCAGGTTTACCGTGAACTGGAAGGGCGCCGTACCTTGCGCACGGAAGTGGAGGGGCGCGGCTACTTTGTGAAAATTCATCGGGGTATTGGTTGGGGCGAAATCTTTAAAAACCTGCTCACCGCCAAGTTGCCAGTGCTCGGTGCCGGGCAAGAGTTGAAGGCCATTCAGCGCCTCACCGAAGTGGGGGTGCCGACCATGACTGCGGTGGCCTACGGCGAGCGCGGCAGCAATCCGGCAGCGCAGCATTCTTTTATCGTTACGGAAGAATTGGCGCCCACCGTTAGCCTGGAAGATTTCAGCATCAACTGGCTGACGCAGCCGCCCGAGCCACGCTTGAAATGGGCGCTGATCGCCGAGGTGGCGAAGATGACCGGCATGATGCACCACGCCGGGGTGAACCACCGCGACTGCTATATCTGCCACTTTCTGCTGCACACCGACAAAGCGGTGACCGCGGATGATTTCAAACTTTCGGTTATCGACCTGCACCGCGCCCAGAGCCGCGAGAAAATTAGCCGCCGCTGGCGCGACAAAGACCTCGCCGCCCTGTACTTCTCGGCGCTGGATATCGGCCTGACCACGCGCGACAAACTGCGCTTTTTACGCCGTTATTTTCTGGCAGCCAAAGGCACCGGCTCGCTGCGCCAGATAGTGCGCGAAGAAGCCGCGCTGCTGGCCTGGCTGGAGCTCAAGGCCGCCAAGCTCTATGACCGTAAGCAGCGTTACGGGGACGCGCTCTGATGGCGTCGTGGCAACTGGACCTAGCCTATCAACACCTGGCCGCCGACTTCGGCGACCTTGATCGCGTGTTCGCCCTGACTGGCGAGCGCATGACCCGCGACCCGATCTCCGAGGTCATTCGTGTCGAGCGGGATGGCGTGAGTTATTACGTCAAACGCTACCGCAGCGCTGGCAAGGGCTTGCGCAAATACTTAGGGCGTCTGCGGGTGCGCAGCGAATGGCAGAACCTCAAACGGTTCGCCGAGTGGGGGCTGCCCACCGCCGAGGTGGTGGCGCGCGGTTATGAGCGTCAGCGTGGCGCCTTTGTGCGCGGCGCGATGATTACCCGCGAGCTGCCCAATACCGATGACCTGGGGCGCATGGCCAAGAAAGGCGATGCCCGTCTGCAAGACCCAGCCTGGGTCGATCGCATTAGCCGGCAACTGGCCCATGGCACGCGGGTTATGCATGACCAGCACTTCACCCATAACGATTTGAAGTGGCGCAATTTGCTGGTGGATGACCAGGCCCGGTTATTTTTTATCGATTGCCCCAATGGTGCGTTCTGGCGTGGCTTTGTCCTGCGTTATCGCATTATTAAAGACCTTGCCTGCCTGGATAAGGTGGCCAAGTACAAGCTGTCGAACACCCAGCGTCTGCGCTTCTACCTGCAATACAGCGGGCACGCCACGCTAGACCAAGCGGACAAAAAACAGATCCGCCGGATCGTGAAATTCTTTGAGGGGCGGGAATGAAGGACTTTATCGCCGACGAGGACCGCGCGGTCCTTGCCGCTCATCACCTCGACAGCTTCGATGCGCTGTGGGCCTTGGAGCTGGAAGCGGTGGACGAGCCCAACACCGAGCGTGGCGGCTACAGTACGGTGTCGCGCCTGGTGCTCGGCGAGCACGCCTATTACCTCAAGCGCCAGACCAATCACCTGACCCGCAGCCCGTTGCATCCCTTTGGTGAGCCGACCTTTGCCCGCGAGCTGCGCAATATCGAGCGTTACCAAAAGCTCGGTATTCCCGCTCTGCATGCGGCGTTTTTTGCTCAGCGCCACGTTGACGGCAAGCAGCAAGCGATTCTGCTCACCCGTGCCTTGGATGGCTGGCAAGACCTTGAACACTGGCTGCGCGACTGGAGCGGCCATAGTCAACAGCAGCGCCTGGATATTCTGCGCGCCTGCGGTGAACTGGCGCGCCAGCTGCACGATGCCCATCAGATGCACGGCTGTTTTTACCCCAAACATATTTTTCTGCGCGAACGCGCCAGCGGCTTTGACGCGCAACTGATCGACCTGGAAAAAACCCGGCGCCTGGTGTTTGGTAAGCGCGACCGGATCAAAGACCTTGAGCCTTTGTTGCGCCGCGCCAGCAGTTGGACCCAGGAAGAGATTTGGCATCTGCTGCTGGCCTATGTCGGCGAAAAAGGCGATGCCAACCTGTGGAGTAAACGCCTGGGTGCCCGTAGCGCACGCAAGGCGGCGCGCAAATGAACTTACGTGATCTGCACCACGCCGGGCGCACGCCGACACTGCCGCTCACGCTGCAGGTGGGTGGCCAAACGTTGCGTCTGCACAACCTGCTACGGGTATTGCCGGGCCAGCGTTATGTTGGCGTGGCCGAGTGGCAAGGCCAGCGTGTGCTGGCCAAGTTGCTGGTCGGCGGCAAGGCCGAACGGCACTTCGCCCGTGAGTCCAAAGGCGCGCATCTGCTCGCTGACCAAGGCCTGCTGACCCCCGCGCTAGTGGCTGAAGGCTACGCGGCAGGCGAGGGCGGTTGGTTGCTGTTCGACTACCTGGACGGCGCCCAGAGCCTCGGTGATGCCTGGCGCGCCGTGGAGCATGAAGCACCGGCCTCGCCCGCTCAGCAGCATGTGCTGGCGCAAGCCCTGGCGGCTATTGCCCAGTTGCACAGCAAAGGTCTGTGGCAAGCCGACCTGCACCTGGACAATCTGCTGCAGCACAACGCTCAGCTGTACCTGATCGATGGCGGCGGCGTGCAAGCGCAAGTGCCCGGTCAGCCCTTGGGGCGTGACGAAGTGCTGCGCAACCTTGGCGTTTTTTTCGCCCAATTGCCCACCGCGCTCGAACCGTTTTTGGAAGAGCTGCTGATTCATTACCTGCTGGCCAATGGCGAACACGCCTTGCCACTGGAAAAACTGCTCGCCGAAGTTGCCGCTGTGCGGCGCTGGCGAGTGCGCGATTATTTGAAAAAAGCCGCGCGCGATTGCAGCCTGTTTAGCGCTCGTATCGGTGCCTTTGGTGCGTGCGTTGTACGCCGTGACGCCGAGCCTAACGTACGGGCCTTACTGGCTGACCCGGACGCCGCGCTCGACGGCGGCCACCTATACAAAACCGGTGGGGCGGCGACCGTAGGACTCGTGCAGGTGGCGGGCGAGCCGCTGGTGATCAAGCGCTACAACGTAAAAAACCTCGTGCATTGGCTGAAGCGTTTTTGGCGCCCGAGCCGCGCCTGGCACAGCTGGCGTGAAGGCAATCGCCTACAGGTGCTGGGCATTGCCACGCCACAGCCGCTGGCGGTCATCGAACGACGCTGGTGCTGGTTGCGCGGCCGCGCTTATCTGCTAACCGACTACTGCGGCAGCGAAGACCTTATCGCCCGTTTTGCGCCCTACCTGCATAGCGCGCCACCGGAGAGCGATTTGCTCGCCCTTGACCAGTTGTTCGCCGCGCTGATTCGCGAGCGCATCAGCCATGGCGACTTCAAGGGGCATAACCTGTTTTGGCACCAGGAGCGCTGGACCTTGATCGATCTGGATGCCATGCAGCAGCACCCCCGTCAGGCCAGCTTCGCCAAGGCCTACGCCCGTGACCGCGCCAGGTTTTTGCGTAATTGGCCGGTGGATTCGGCTTTGTACCAGTTACTTAATCAACGTCTGCCGACCCTGTAAGCGCTGCCTGCATCCGTAGGCCCGAGGGCGCGGTCGTCCGTTTACGGGCGACGCTGTTGGGTCTACAGAGGAGCTTCGCAAGCGAGCTCGCGCCTACGCGAAGCAGGCGCGGGCGGTTTCCGGCGTGTTTACTCAAACGTGTAAGAAACCCCAGCCCCCGCATACCAAACACGCCCCGGCGCCGCTTCGTAATAGCGGTTATTGCCGTCGCCAACAATCACCGAGCCGACGTATTGCCGATCCAGCAGATTGTCCAGGCGCACTAACTGGTGCACGGTCCAGGGGCCTAGGTGCTGTTCAAAGCGCGCGCGCCAGTTAAATACGCTGTAAGCCGGTGCCGGTTTGGCGCTGTTGCTGTCTTCGACATACACCTTGCTGCGGTACAGGCCTTCAATGGCGGTGCTGATGCCCTCGACCGGTTGCCAGTTGAGTTCGGCGAACAGCGTGGTGCGCGGCACGCCGGGCAGATCGTTGCCGCTGTCGATGGTGCGCGTGCCGCTGACAAAACTGGAGTCGTACTGCGCTGCCAGGTAGGTGTAAGCGAGATTGGCTGTCCAGTGTTCGCTGAGCTGGCTTTCCACGCCCAGCTCAAAGCCGCGCCGCAACGTAGGGCCGGCGTTTTGGTAGCTGGTGCGGCCGTTGCTGTTGGCGAACACGACGATTTCATCTTCGGTGTCTATCTGAAACAGCGCAGCATTGACCCGCGTGCCTTCGCCAATCAGGGCCTTTAGCCCCAGCTCATATTGCTTGCTAGTGGAGGGGGCGAGGTTGTAGTTGACCCCTGACGCATTGTTGGGGGCATAGGCCAGTTCGCCTTGGGTGGGTGTCTCGAAGCCACGGCCGACGCTGATATAGCCGTTGAGTTCGGGCGTAAAGGCGTAGCCCAGGCTGAGCGTTGGGTTGGCCTGCTCATAACGACGGTTGCCGCTGTCGTCGCCATTGACCAGGTAGTGGTCGTCGACCTCAATTTCTACCGTGCTGTAGCGCAGGCCACCTTGCAGGGTCCAGTCGCCAACTTTCCAGGTGGCTTGGGCGTAGGGGTCTAGGCTGGTGGCGGTGTCTTGCTCGTCGCGGCGCAATTGGCCTTTGACGCCAAGCTGGTTGCCGGAAAAATTCTGGTAGCCCTGGCGATCGTCTTCGCTGCGGTCGTAATCCAGGCCGAACACCACGTCGACGTCGCCCAGCGGTTGTAGCCAGCGCAGGCTGCCGCCGTAGAAGGTGCGGTCAAAGGCGACCACGCCGCCGCCATACAGATTGTTGGAGGGTGTGCCCTTGGGAATCGACAGGTACTGAATCACGCTGCGCTTACCCACATAGAGGGTGTTCTGCAGCGTCGCTTCGCCAAAGTAATGCTCGTAGTTAACGCCCAGTTGCTGGTGGTCGATGCTTTTGCGCGTGTTGTAAATCTCAGCGTTGGCGGTGACCGAACGCGGGTCGGCTTTATAGGCCGCCCAGGTTTGCCCTAGCGGGTCTTGGGTGCCGTTTTGTTCCAGGCTGCTGTAGATCAGGCTCAGTTTGTCGTCGGCGCCTGGGCTCAGGTTGAGCTTGGCAAAGGTTTGGTCGCGGCGCGCGGCGCTGTGGTCGCGGTAGCCGTCGGTGTCCATGCGCGAGGCGTCGAGCAGAAAACCGGCGCTGTCATTGCCGCCCTCGGCGCTGAGGTGGTTGCGCTGCATGCCGTCGCTACCGAACAGCGTATCGGCGCCGACTTTTGCCGGGCCTTCAGGATCGCGCGAGAACACCTGAACCACGCCGCCAGCATTGCTGCCATACAGCGCAGACGCTGGGCCGCGCAGCACTTCGATGCGCTCGGCGGTGTCGAGGTTAAAGGTTGCCGCCTGGCCTTGGCCGTCGGCCGTGCTGGCCGGAATACCGTCGCTGATCAGCTTTAACCCGCGCACGCCAAACGCGGAACGGGCGCCAAAGCCACGGGAAGAAATCTGTAAATCCTGGGCGTAGTTCTGACGATTCTGTACCACCAGGCCTGGCACGCGGGTGAGCACTTCCGAGGCGTTGATACCCAATTGCCCGTCGCTGATCTGCTGACGATCTACGCTATCTATCGAAAAGGGCAGCGTGAAGCTGGCGCTGGATTGACGCGAGCCGGTGATTACCAGCGGGTCGAGTTGCACCGCTGCGGTATCGGCATTGGCATTGCTAACGGCTAATACAGTTAACAACACGGAGTAGGGGGGGAGTCGGTTCAATGTAGTCATCGCCGGCGTTATACAGGGCCGAAAGCCCCGTGCGGTCGTGGGCTGAGCATAGTGGGCGATTATCGACCATAAAGTCACGCGTTCCGAAGCCGCTCTGGCAGTGGGCTTGCGGCTTTTTTCAGGTCGATAGCGGGCTAATGACCTACGCCGCGCACGGTGTATGCCGTGGCGATGCAGGGCAGAATCCGCGCCCTTTACGGCGACTGGCGATGGCCAGTCGCCTTGTTTTTCCGCTAGGCGCTAGAGCGCCAGGCAGAGTGCGACAGCAAGAGGATAACGAGCATGAGTGACCCGATACGCGTAGGAGGGGCCCGCGCAAGCGGCTTAGCCCGTTGGCTGCTGGTGTTGGTTGGCGCGGCGATAGCCGTGGTTGGCCTGTACCTGGTTGGCGCCGGTGGCTACCTGGCGGTACTCGGCGGCAGCTGGTACTTCGTGCTCTGTGGCCTGGCCACGTTGGGCGCCGGCGTGTTGATTGCCAAGGCCAATCCCAATGGCGCATGGCTGTTCGGCATTGTTCTGCTGCTGTCGGTGATCTGGGCGGTGTGGGAGGCCGGTGTGGAATTCTGGCCGCTGGTATCGCGGTTGGCGGTCTTCACCGTGATCGCTTTCGTGGTGACGCTGCTTTACCCGACCCTGCTGCGCGCGTCCCCTGAGCGGCATGACGGTAATGGTCGCGGTGCCTATGTGTTGAGCGGCTTGCTGGCGTTGGTGATTGTTGCCGGTTCTGCTTACGCCTTCGTGCTTAATCCTATTGTTGCGGCCGAGCACGAGGCGGCGGTAACCCCGGTGGTTAAGGGGCAGGAACAGAAAGACTGGAAGCACTGGGGCAATACCACCCATGGCGACCGGTTTGCCGCCCTGGACCAGATCAACAAAGACAATATCGACAAGCTGCAAGTGGCCTGGACCTTCCGCAGTGGCGACCTGCCGCAAAGCACCGGTTCTGGCGCCGAAGACCAGAACACCCCGCTGCAAATTGGCGACACGCTTTACCACTGCACCGCCTACGGCAAAGTGTTTGCCTTGGATGCCGACAGCGGTAAAGAGCGCTGGCATTTCGACCCTAAAGGCTCGGCGCCGAATTGGCAGCGTTGCCGTGGCTTGGGCTTCTATGAAGAAGCGCCCGCTGCTGCGGCTGAGGTTGCCGCGGCCCCGGTCGCCTGCGCCAAGCGCATCTTTCTGCCGACCATTGATGCCCGCTTGATCGCTCTTAACGCCGAAACCGGCGAGCCCTGCGCCGACTTTGGCAATGCCGGCACGGTGGATCTGAAAACCGATATGGGTGAAGTCAAAGACGGTTACTACCAACAGACCTCGACGCCGCTGGTAGCAGGCAATGTTGTGGTGGTGGGCGGCCGCGTGGCGGATAACTTCTCCACCAATGAACCACCGGGCGTGGTGCGCGCGTTTGATGTGCACAGCGGTGAACTGGTCTGGGCGTGGGATCCGGGTAACCCGCAGACCACCAAGCGTCCGCCGCAAGGGCAGACCTATACCCGTGGCACGCCGAACGTGTGGTCGGCCATGGCTTACGACGAAAAACTCGGCCTGATCTATCTGCCAACCGGTAACGCTACCCCCGATTTCTGGGCCGGTGAGCGCACCGAGCTGGACGATAAATACAGCTCCTCGGTCGTTGCCGTCGAAGCCGCCACCGGCGCGGTGAAATGGCATTTCCAGATGACCCACCATGATCTGTGGGACTTTGATATTCCCGCTCAGCCGCTGCTCTACGATGTGCCGGACGATGCCGGTGGCACCCAGCCGGCGCTGGCGCAAATCACCAAGCAAGGCGAAATCTTCCTGCTCAACCGCGTCACCGGCGTGCCGATTGCCAAGGTTGATGAAAAGCCCGTGCCGCAAGGCAATGTGCCAGGCGAGCGCTACTCACCGACCCAGCCGTTTTCGGTGGATATGCCGTCGATTGGTAATCAACAGCTGCATGAGGCGGACATGTGGGGCGCTACGGTATTCGACCAGTTGCTCTGCCGCATCCAGTTCAAAGGCATGCGCCATGAGGGCGTTTACACCCCGCCAGGTCTGGACCGCGCTCTGCAGTTCCCGGGCTCGCTGGGCGGCATGAACTGGGGCAGTGTGTCGGTGGACCCGACCACTAACTATATGTTCGTCAACGATATGCGCCTGGGCTTGGCCAACTACATGATCCCGCGCGAGAAGATCGCCGCCGGGGCCAGCGGTATTGAAATGGGCGTGGTGCCGCAGGCGGGTACCCCGTTTGGTGCCATGCGTGAACGTTTCCTTTCGGTGGCCGGTATTCCGTGCCAGAAACCGCCGTTCGGCACCCTGTCCGCTATCGACCTGAAAACCCGCAAATTGGTCTGGCAAGTGCCGGTTGGCACCGTGCAAGACACCGGCCCGCTAGGGATCAAAATGCACCTGCCAATTCCGATCGGCATGCCGACCCTCGGGGCTTCGATGGCTACTCAGTCGGGCCTACTGTTTTTTGCCGGCACTCAAGACTTCTACCTGCGCGCGTTTGATAGCGGCAGCGGCAAGGAAATCTGGAAAGCGCGGCTGCCCGTGGGGAGTCAGTCGGGGCCGATGACCTATGTGTCACCGAAAACCGGCAAGCAGTACATCGTGGTGAGTGCGGGAGGGGCACGGCAGTCGCCGGAGCGCGGGGATTATGTGATTGCTTATGCGTTGCCGGATAAACCGTGACCGGGCATCTACGCCCTAGCGCCAGTCGTCAAATGAGGCTGGCGTGGGGTTGCCTTAACGAGGCTGCGCGCGAATAATCGCCCCTTCGAAGCGACTGACTGGATGAGATTGAGCGCTTCCCAGCTGGTGCAAACCAGTGCTCGCGCAAGGCGGGCCCAAGCGAAAGCTGAAGTGGTGTCCGGGTGGCTGTACAAATGCTTCACCAATAAAGGCGCTTAGGCGCCTTTTTTGTTTTTAGCGTTTTGTCGTTAGCGGTTTGCCGGTGTAGACCTTGCCGCACAGCAGCGCAAATCCCATGCGGCCGAGTACGCTAGGCCCCCCGCGTAACTCGCCTTCGGGATACGCGCTTTCAACAATTAGGCTTAAGTCTTGCCGGCTGTGGCTGTGGCTGTTCGCTGAGCCGCGCTTCAGCGCAAAGAACACGTGGTAAGGCCCTTGTGGACTGGCCATGGTGATGGAGTACACCCAGTTCCTTCGCTCGGCCGTCTGCGCTACCTGGACCTTTGGGTGATTGAGGTCGTTGATCAGCTGACCTAATTGAAGGGAGAGTCCATAGCGAGTTGGACAGAAGCTGCGTTGACGCCTGCCCTCGTCGAGCAAAATCGGTTGTCCGAGTGGGTGCTGTTCAGGCTCGTAGCCTTTGGTAAAGCAGTGGTTGCTAAACCGTACACCTACCGTCAGCGCCTTAGCCGCCATGGCGCTGTCGACTTTGAGCGTCAGAGGGTCGAGGTGGGAAAGGTCATAAATCTCGCCATCTATGGCGATGGGCGGGAAAAAGGGCATGGCCAGCCTAAGTAACGTCCGTGTCTGGCCAAGCAACCTATCGCGCTTGGCTGCCTGCCGAAGTCCGACGCGGCAACGCCTATGCGTTGGCGAGTCCGACCGTTACGTGCGGCGGGTCTTAAGTCTCAAGTTGTTATCCCCACCCCCCGCCACGCTCGCGCCCGGCGTAACGCAACGGCTATAATCCCCCGCTTTATTAGGCAGCCGTAGTTTTCCTGGGCTGTCGTCCGACTTTTCGCGCTGGCCGCTGGTCATGCGTCGTTGCAAGAGGTTTCCCGTGGCATTGACGATTCTCGGCCTTTCCGGCGCCCTCAGTCATGATCCTTCCGCTGCGCTGTATATCGACGGCAAGTTGATCGCGGCGGCCGAAGAAGAGCGCTTTGTGCGCGACAAGCACGCCAAGAACCGCATGCCCTATGAGTCGGCCAAGTTCTGCCTGGAGCAGGCCGGCATCAAGCCGTCGGATGTCGATGTAGTGGCTATCCCGTTCGCGCCCATCAGCCTGTTCGGCAAAGCCCGTTGGCATTACGCCAAGCGTTATTGGTATGCGCCAGACCGTTCCCTCGACGCCATTCTGATGGGCAACCGTCGCTACAAGCGCTACCGCAACAAGATTGTCTGGTGCTTGGAGCAACTGGGTTTCGATCCGAAAAAAATCAAAATCGAGCCGGTCGAGCACCACTTGGCCCACGCCTCCAGCGCCTACCACTGCTCGGGTTTTACCGAGAAGACCGCGATCATGGGCATCGACGGCAAGGGTGAGTACGCCACCACGTTCTTTGGCTATGGCGAGAACGGCAAGATCCACAAGATCAAAGAATTCTTCGATCCGGACTCCCTCGGCGGCCTCTACGGTGCTATCACCGAGTTCCTCGGTTTCGAGATGCTCGACGGCGAGTTCAAGGTCATGGGCATGGCGCCCTATGGCGACGCCAGCAAGTACGATTTCTCCCGTTTGGCCAAGTTCGAGAACGGTGAGCTGATCATCAACACCGAGTACGCCAACGTCATCGGTCTGCGCCGCTATAAAGAGAACGGCAAGGGCTTCTACTTCTCGCCCAAACTGATCGAGTGGCTGGGCCCCAAGCGCGAGGGCGATATCGCCGACGACCCGTACATCCATTACGCCGCCAGCATGCAAGCGCTGTTCGAGAAGCTGGCGCTGCAGATGATGGATTACTACTTGGGCGACATCCTCAAGGAAACCGGCAAGATCGCCTTCGCTGGTGGTTGCGCGCTGAACGTTAAGCTCAACCAGCGCATCATCGCACGCCCCGAAGTGAAGGAGCTGTTTGTGCAGCCGGCTTCCGGTGATGCCGGTACCGCCGTTGGCGCTGCCGCGTACATTTCGCACAAGCGCGGCGTGCCGGTGGAAAAGATGGAGCACGTTTACCTCGGCCCGTCCTATTCCAACGAAGACGTGATCGCCGCCTGCGCCCGTCACCCGAGCAAGCCGAAGTGGAAGCAGATCGAAGAGATGCCACAGCGCATCGCCGAGATCATGGTGGCTGGCAACCCGGTGGCCTGGTTCCAAGGGCGCATGGAGTTTGGCCCACGTGCGCTCGGTGGGCGTTCGATCATTGGTTGCCCGAGCATTGCGGGTGTGGCCAACCGCATTAACGAGCAGATCAAGTTCCGTGAGCGCTGGCGCCCCTTCTGCCCGTCGATGCTGGATACCGTCGGCCCGCAGATGATCAAGGTCGACCACCCGGCGCCGTTTATGACCTTCACCTTTGAAGTGGCTGAAGAGTGGAAAACCCGCGTGCCGGAAGTGGTGCACGAGGACGGTACTTCCCGTGCCCAGGTGCTCAAACGCGAATACAACCCGCGTTACTACGACATGATGAAGGCCTTGGAAGGCCTGACCGGTAACGGCGTGTCGCTGAACACCTCGCTGAACCGCCGGGGTGAGCCGATGATCTGCTCGCCTACCGATGCCCTGAACATGTTCTTTGGCTCGGACCTGCAGTATCTAATCATGGAAGATATTTTGGTGATCAAGGAAGGCGCGGAAGGGTATGACGCAAACAACTGAACTGCGTGTTCTGCAGTTCTGTCATGGCTATGACGGGCCGTTTCTCGACTGCGCCCGTCAGTACGCCAGCCTGTTCGATGGCACACCGTACAAAGTCACGACGGTTTACCTGACGGGTGAACCGAGCACCGCTGTGGAGGCGGGCTCGGGTTCTGACGAAGTGATTTTTCTTGGTTACCACAGCTCAGACGTTCGCGGCCTGAAGCTGGCGGCTATCCGTGATATCAAGCGTATTGCCAGCCAGCGCTCGTTCGCCTTTTGTATCGCCCATCGCTTTAAGCCGGTGTATGTGGCGCTGTTAGCGACTGGCCTGCCTGTGATTGGCGTGCACCATGCCTTTGGCGACTACCGCCGACGTTCGCGCTGGCTGTTTGCCAATTGGTTTAAGCGTCGCTTGCGCCTACTGGGCGTGTCTGACGCGGTGCGCGACGATATCCGCGATAGCCTGCCCGGCTGGCCAGCCGAGCGTATTGAAACCCTTTACAACCGCGTTGACCTGGCTGCCATTGACGGCGAGCTGCTTAGCCGTGAGCAGGCGCGCCTGCATCTCGGTTTGCCGGTGGATGCTTGGGTGGTGGGCAATGTCGGCCGTCTGCATCCTGATAAAGACCAAGCCACTTTGCTGCACGGCTTCGCCCAGGCCTTGCCAACACTGCCGGTTGGCAGCCTGTTGGTGATTATGGGCAGTGGCAAGCTGGAGGCGCCGTTAAAGGCGCTGGCAGCAACGCTGGGCATTGAGCCGCAGGTGCGCTTTCTCGGTCAGGTTGCCCATGGCCGCCGTTATTTCCGCGCCTTTGATGTGTTTGCCCTGAGCTCCGACCATGAGCCGTTCGGCATGGTGTTGCTGGAAGCCATGGCCGCCGACGTGCCGGTGATTTGCACCGATTGCGGTGGCGGAGCCGAAGTGGTGGCCGGCGTGGGTGGGCTATTCCCCTTGGGCGATGCCGCTGAGCTGGCGCGCCAATTAGTGCGCCAGGCCAATGAACGTGAACATCTGCCCGAGTGCCGTGCGCGCATGGCCGCGCGGCTGCGCCAGCGCTTCACCGATGAAGCGGTGCGTGAGCGCTTCTGGGCGCTGCCGATGGTGGTCGGGACGCTATGAGTCAGGGCACTTGGGCCGCCCGTGCGCGTGCCCTGGATCACTACCGTTGGTTACTGTTGCGCGAACGGTATGGGCTGCTTGGCAGTGCCGTGCGCTTTGCCCGCGAAGCCCTGGCTGATCTGCGCTTTGGCTGGAACGCCAAGCGGCGTCTAGCCCGCGGGGTGATAGCCGAGCCCTGCGATATCCTGCTGCTGCAATCGGCCCCCAAGGTGATCGCCTTTGCCCGCAAAAAGGGCTTTATCCAAGCCCTGCGTGAGCGTGGCTATAGCCTGGTGGAAACGGCCCTGCAGGCGCCCAAGCGCATCTGCCGTGAGCGGCTCTTACGCCCGCCGCCCGAGCCGGTGCCGCTGCGCTACTTTGGATACGCCGCCTACGCCCAATGGCTGGTGGCGCACCATGCGCCCAAGCTGCTACTCAACGACCGCAACGGTAGCCTCTATTCGCCATTTCTGCGTTTGGCCATGCAGGCAAGCGGCCGCCCAATGGTGCACCTGGCCCATGCTTCAACAGTGGAAAGCTCACGCCGCCTGGGCATGAACGACTACGACTTTTACCTGCTGTTTGGTCGCAGCTCGCTGGAGGCCCTGCAAGCGCGCACCCTGCGCTTTGGTGATTCGACGGCGGTGCTCGCCGGCTCGCATATGATCGACAGCGCCTATGACCTGCCGCCGGCCGCTGGCGACCTCAAGCGCCTGCTGGTGCTGGGTGTTGGGCCGGACAAGGAAAAGCAGCCAGGCTACCAGCGTACCTACGCCTTGCTGCGCGATTGGGCGGCTGCCAATCCAGCGTGGCAGGTGTTGATCAAGCGTCATCCGCGCAGCCAGGCCGGCTATTGGCAGTCGGCTGCCGAGCAACTGAGTAACCTCGAACTGCTGCCGGCCGAATGCTCACTGGCCGAGGCTTTGGGGCAGACCTCGGTGGTGGTCAATATCATGTCCAACGCGGTGATTGAAGCCGGCTTGGCGGGGCGTCCGGTGGTGTACGTCAACCTCAGCGATGACCCCGATATCTTCGCCCAGGAACGCTTTTTCGGCCCGCGCGTCGAAAGCCTTTCGGCCTTGCAGCAACGTATCGACAGCATCAGCCAAACCTACCCTGAGCACGTGCACACGGCGCGCGAGTTTGCCTTGTTTCACTTGTCTCACGCCTCTCTCGGGCTGGAGCAGAACGTAAGGGTGGTGGCCTGCCTGCTGCAGCAACAGCCCTTACCCCATGACATTGAGCATTACCCGTTGCATGGCACGGTTTGCCAAACAACGCCCAAGCGGGCCATCTGATTGCGGATCGACCATGACCAATTTTTTGTTTTTCTCTCTGGCCAAACACCAGAGCATTTATTTTCAACGGCTGCTCAGCGAAACCGACCTTGACGGCAAAGTAGTCGTGCCTGCGCAAATGCCCTGGCCGCGCCCGTGGCAGTTGCCGGCGATTATTTCGCGCATCGACTGGGCCCACGTGATCGAAGAGAAGTGCCAGGAGCGGCGGGTTAAAAATAAGTACCAAGGCGGTCTCTATCGCTTGTTGCTGCGCCTGGAGCTGGCTTGGATGGCTTTGCGTGCACAAGCGCTGCTCAAGCGCGAACAGCCGAAAACCCTGGTGATGTGGAACGGTTCGCACCGCTACTGCCAACTGCTACTGGCATTGAAGCCGGCCGAATGTGGCACCTTCTTTTTCGAAAATGGCTTGCTGCCAGATACCACCACCTTGGATGCCAAGGGCGTCAACTTCCGCAATTCGGTGCCGCGCGATCGGGCGTTCTACGAGCGCTATGCCGAGGCTGATGCCACCGATGGGCAGGCTGAGGTGGTGCTGATTCCACGCAAGCCGCGCAACAGCGACCTTGCCTCTATCGAGCTGCCAGCCAGCTACATCTTTGTGCCGTTTCAGGATGACCGCGATACCCAAGTGCGGTTGTTCTCGCCCTGGGTTGGCAATATGCGTGAGCTGTTTGCCTTAGGCGAGCGCCTGGCCGCTGAAACCGGCATGACCGTGGTGTTCAAGGAACACCCCTCAAGCCGCGAGGTCTATCCCGACTTGCATCAGCGCGCCCACGAGCGTCTGTTGTTTGCCAATGGCAACGCGACCCAGCAGTTGATCGAGCAAAGCCAGTTTGTCATCACGCTGAACTCGACGGTGGGCCTGGAAAGTCTGCTGCTGGGTAAGCCGGTGCTGACCCTGGGCCAGGCGTTTTTCAATATCCCCGGTGTGGTCATGCACGCTGACTCAGCCGAGGCGTTGTTGGCGGCTGCCAAGAGTTTCCCCAATTGGCCATTGGATGAACGGGTAAAACGCAATTTTCTGCGCTACCTGGCGCACGACTACTGCATCAAGGGCGGTTGGCAAAATGCCGATAAGGCCCAGCTTCAGCGTGTTGCACAGCGTATGTTGAACAAGGACTGACGGATGAAAGGAGTAGCTGTGCTGTCGAAGATTTCCCTACCGTTTTGGGCCTGCTTGGGGCTGACGGCATTGTTGTGTTTGGCCTGGTTGTTACCCAGCAAACACTATCACCAGTCGGTGATTTTTCTGCTCTGGCTGCCGGTAATTCCAGCGCTGTTTCGTGCTGATTTTCGTCATGCACTGAAGCAGCCTGAGCTGTTGCTGTACCTGCTATTTATGGCCTGGACATGGTTGGTGCTGGGGCTAAAAGGCAGTGAGGAACTGTCCAGCGATGTGAAGGTGACGTTTTACGTAACCCTCTCGTTGCTAGGCATTGTGCTGGCGTCCATGGCGAAGCCGCGGCTCGAAAGCTGGCTGTTCGCTGCGGCTGTGTTTGGTGGTGTGCTGTCGCTGGTATCGGTGGCCGAATTCTATTGGTGGCACCCCGTGCTGGATGGGTCTCGGCTGATTGCAGTGGGCGTTTGGAATACCGCGATCATGGCCGCCCATGCCGTTGGGGTGCTGGCAATTCTGGCGCTGTTCCTGACCAGAACCCAGCGGCTACAGCCGTGGCAGTGGCTGCTGGTGGCAATCTCGGCGGTGGGCTTTGTGTTGTTCCTCGCGCTGAATCAAACCCGTGGTGTGTGGGTCGCGCTGGCGGCAACCCTAGTGGTCATGGTGGTGACGCTGCGCTCGCGTCCCGGTTACTACTTGATCGGTGGCGGCCTCGCAGCGGTTGCAGTTATCGCCTTGCTGCACCCTGAGGTACTCACCCAGCGTGGCATCTCCTTCCGGCCGACACTCTGGCACGGCGGTTTGCAGCTGATGCTGGACAACTGGGCGCTTGGTTATGGCTTCACCGATTTCGGCATCTATGTGCCGGAGCTCGACCGTACCTTTAAGCACCCGCACAACTTGTTCCTGAATATTGGCGCCCGTGAGGGGGTGGTTGGTCTGGCCCTGTACTTGGCGCTGTGGGCCTGTGTCGCTTGGCGTGCCTGGAAGCATCGTCAGCAGCCGTTGGGCCAGGCACTGTTGGCTATCTGGGTATTTTCTTCGGTGTCGCTAATGACCGACGGGATTGGGCTATGGTTTAAGCCCAACGCTGATTGGCTGGTGACCTGGGTGCCTATCGCCCTGAGCATGGTGCTGGCGCGCCGGCAGAAACAGCCTGAACCATTGATGCCGTAGACGATTCGAATGTGTAACAGCCTGCCAGTAGGGTGGCTGGTGTTTTCTTATGACCAGGGAGGGGGGGCTGATGGCCGCCAGTTTTCAACTTCATTGCCCGGCATTCACCGAGCCGTGGCTTGCCAGCGTGCAGAGCGACGGCACTCACAACCCGGCGCCACAGCTACAAAGCTTTGAGGCCTATCGCAATACCTGCTCGGGGGCCGTGTTTATCGTTGCCTCCGGCCCCTCGACCAAAACATTTCCATTGGAGCGTTTTGCCGGCTACCCAATGATGGCGCTCAACGGCTCCATCTGCCGTTTCGCGGATGCCGGCATCCGACCGCGCTTCTACCTGTGTGATGACAGCAGCTTTGTACGCAATCGTACGCCGCTGCTAAAACAGGCGGCTGCTCTGGCGGAGCATTTGCTGTTGTCGCCGCGGGTGATTGATACGTTGTTGGGCTTGGACCTCCACGCGTTGGATGGTCGTTCGCTGTTTAAATTGCAGCGTGCCGGACGTACTGGGCAAAACCGCCTAAGCCCGCGGCAGTTTGCCTGGACTGTACGCAACGACCCGGACTTCAGCGTTAACCACTCGTGGTGGCGGCAAAAACCGAACCGGATCGGTTTCAGTCGCAATTTAAGCAAGGGTTACTTCAACGCGCGGACCATCCCGTATGCAGCCGTGCAACTGGCCTATCACCTGGGTTACAGCAAAGTGTTTATGGTCGGTCTGGACCTGAGCAGTTGCGCCGGGCGCTTCTACGAAAGCTGTGAAGGCGGCGTGCCGAGCCGCCTGGATGGCGATTATGACGAATACATTCTGCCCAGCTTTCGCTTGCTGGCGCAGAAGGTGATCAATCCGCAGTTTCAGGTGTTCAACCTGTCCCAGGGCAGCCGCTTGCCGGCCACGCTGGTGCCGCAGATTGATGTCGATCAGCTTGAGCGTTTGCTCGCCAGCGAGTAAGCCGCCAGTAACTCTTCCAGCGGAAACCCTTCGACCTTGCGCCGCTGCAAATAGCCGCGCAGGTGCTCGAAGTTGCGCCGCACCAAGCGTTGGCTTAGCGGGGCGCGCTTAAAGCGCATGTCGAGAAAATCAATCAGGCCAAAGCCGCCATCAGGTGTTTGCAAAATGTTGCCCAAGTGCAGCGAGCGGAAATAAATACCGCGCTGATGCAGTTGGTAGATATAGGCGCCCAATTTAGGCAGCAGGCTTAGAAAACGCGCGCGGTCATGGCGGAACATGCCATCCAGCGGTTCCCCTTCCAGCGGCTGGTAGAGGCTGGCGCTCACCGCCTTGTCGCGGTCTACCCACAGGGTTTCGTCGATAACCGGGGTGGCGATGCCCGCCTGTTGCAGGCGCTCGGCATTGCGCTTGAAACGTTGCGCCGAGGGCAGCAGGCGAGCCAATAATGGCGTGCGGCGGCTGCGCATAATCTTCAGTAAACGGCCATCGGCCAGGCGCACGACCTTAGGGCCGAAACTGTCTTTTTCCAAGAGCTCACCGTGGCTGAGCCAATCTTGTAATTCGTTCGCTGCTACAATCCGCATCTTTTCTCTCAAGCCAGTCGTATGAGGCGTGCCGAATGGCCAAAACTAGTGAGCAATCCAGTCTGAAAATCTACTTGCGACTGCTCAAGTATGTGCTGCCGTACTGGGGGGCTTTTGCCATCAGTATCGTCGGCTTTGTCATCTTCGCGTCCAGCCAGCCGATGTTGGCGGACATGCTCAAACACTTTCTTGATGCCCTGGACCCGGCTAAAGACTCGAAATTCTTCGGCGTTTCCCTGGTACTCGGCGTGCCGATTCTGATTGTACTCATTGCCATCTACCAGGGCATAGGCTCATTTCTGGGCAACTACTACCTGGCCAAGGTCTCCCGCGGGCTGGTGCATGACCTGCGCGTAGCGCTGTTCAACAGCCTGCTGACGCTGCCCAACCGCTACTTTGACAACACCAACTCCGGGCATCTGATTTCACGCATCACCTACAACGTCACCATGGTTACCGGTGCTGCCACTGACGCCATCAAGGTGGTGATTCGTGAAGGGCTGACCGTGGTGTTCCTGTTCGGCTACCTGCTCTATAGCAACTGGAAACTGACCTTGGTGCTGCTGGGGATTCTGCCGGTCATCGCCATTTTGGTGACCACTGCGAGCAAAAAATTTCGTAGCCAGAGCAAGAAAATTCAAGTGGCCATGGGCGATGTCACCCACGTTGCGTCGGAGACTATCCAGGGCTATCGCGTAGTGCGCAGCTTTGGCGGCGAAACCTACGAGAAAAACCGTTTTCGCAAAGCCAGCGAAGACAACATGAACCGCAGCCTGGGCATGACCCGTACCCAGTCGATCTACACGCCGAGCCTGCAGTTGGTGATCTACATCGGCATGGCGATTCTCATGTACTTGGTGCTTTACCTGCGTGGCGATGCCTCGCCTGGTGAGCTGATCGCCTATATCACCGCCGCCGGCCTGCTGCCCAAGCCGATTCGCCAGCTTTCGGAAGTCAGCGCCACTATTCAGAAGGGCCTGGCTGGCGCAGAAAGTATTTTCGAGCAGCTCGACGAAGCGCCGGAAGTGGACAACGGCAGCACCGCTATCGAACGTGCCAGCGGCCACTTGGAAGTGCGCAACCTGACCTTTCAGTACCCCGACACCGACCGTGTGGTGCTGAACAATATTTCCTTTGTTGCCAAGCCTGGGCAGATGGTGGCGTTGGTGGGCCGTTCCGGCAGCGGTAAGTCGACCCTGGCTAACCTGATTCCGCGTTTTTATCACCACGATCAGGGCGAAATTCTTATCGATGGTTTAGAAGTTGAAACCTTCACCTTGACCAACCTGCGCCGTCATATCGCCCTGGTCACTCAGCATGTCACCCTGTTTAACGACACCGTGACCAATAACATCGCCTACGGCGACCTCGCCGGTGCGCCGTTCGAGCTGGTGCGCCAGTCTGCCGAAGATGCCTATGCCGCCGAGTTCATCGAAAAAATGCCCAAGGGTTACGACACCTTGGTAGGCGAGAACGGTGTATTGCTCTCTGGCGGCCAACGCCAGCGTTTGGCTATCGCCCGCGCGTTGCTGAAAAATGCGCCGATCCTGATCCTCGACGAAGCCACCTCAGCGCTGGATACCGAGTCTGAGCGGCATATCCAGGGCGCGTTGGACAAGGTTATGCAAGGGCGCACCACGCTGGTGATTGCCCACCGCTTGAGCACCATTGAGAAGGCCGATCTGATTCTGGTGATGGACCAGGGCGAGATTGTCGAGCGCGGTACCCATGACGAGTTGCTGGGCCTCAACGGCTACTACTCGCGTCTGCACGCCAAGCAATTCAAGGACGGTGATGAGATCGCCGCGGAGCCTGTCCAGGCATGATGCCGCGGCAACTCCTGAGCCACTGGCGCGGTTGGCGTGAACGTGGTTGGACGCCCATTGATGCCGCGGCCTATGCCGCCGCGTGGGCGCAATGGGGCGGCAGTGTGGCCACTCACCCGCAGGTGGTTGAGCGTCTGGCGGGGCTGGCCGGTATTGCCGTGCGTTACCTCGGTTGGTTCGACGGTGAGCAGTTGGTCGCCGCCGTGCCGTGCTGGGGCAAGCATTTGGCACTGTCCAAAGACGTGCTTAAACGGCAGGGCAAACGCGGCCTGTTCGACCTTGGCAATGCCGAAATCATTCTGCCGATAGCTGCCAGCGCGCAGGTGCCGGTGCGCCAGCGCATGCGCTATGTGTCTGAACTGAATGCCGGGCGTATCAGCACCCTGCAGGCGCAACCCGAAGGCCTGGCCCTGGCGCGGGTGCCCGAGGACTACTCGAAGAAGTTTCGCTACAACCAGCGCCGTGAGCAGCGTTTGCTGGAAGAGGCGGGTGGGGTAATTCGACCGATGCTGGAGCTGTCCGCTGCTGAGCAGGCCACTATTTACATCGACTTGTTCGAACGCCGTTGGGGTTTTGCCACGCCCGGCAAAGAGCACCTGCCCGAGGTGTTCGCCCTGCTGCGTGAGTTTATGACCGGCTCGCTGATTTACCTCAACGACCTACCCGTGGCGATTCAAGTGCTCTACCAGGTGCAGGCGCCCGAGTGGGTGAGCCTGGAATACATCAACGGTGGCGTCGACCCGCAGAACCGCGAGTTCAGCCCCGGCAGCGTGCTGAGCTTTATTAATACTCAGGACGCCTGGGCTGCCGCCCGTGCCCTGGGTAAACCCCTGCGTTATTCCTTTGGCCGCGCCGACCGCGAGTACAAGGAGCGCTGGTGCCATACGGTGCCGGTCTTTTGTATATAAAGAGCTTCAGGGGTAAATCGCGATGAGCGCACGCAAACAGCAGCTATTGAAAAGCCATCGGCGCAGTAAGCGTCTGTTTCTGCTCGCGGCGCTGGTGCTGCTGGCGGTGCTTGGCGTGTTGCTGACCTGGTGGTTGGTGCCGCTGTTGCTGCTGCTGGGCTGGGTCGGCCATGAAGCCTGGTTTGCTGACCATCTGTTTTATTCGCCCAAAGATGACTACCGCTACCAGTTCCCTGCCGGCACTGCGCAGCAAGCGGTCATCGTCGTCGACGGCAAGCTGCAGCTCAGTGACGCATTGGCTCCGGGCGAGACCTTGATTCTTGCCGTGCACGTGCGCGCCAGTTGGTTGGGGCGTCTGCTGGATCCGTATGTGCTGATTGGTGATGACCGGCAGGATTTCGAACGCGGTGTGGCGGGGCGGCGTTATCTGAACCTGTCCGGTCAGGCTGCGGCCTTGGCCCAAGGCCAGTTGCGCGTTAGCGCACGCTTCTGCCGGCTGGCGGGCGAGGGCGAGCTATTGAGCCTAAGCAACCCAGACTATGCCGAGCAGGCGCTGATGATCCTCGCGCCGCATGCCGACGACGCCGAACTGGCCGCGTTTGGCTTATACAGTCGCAGCCCGAACGTCAGCATCGTTACCCTGACTCAAGGCGAAATCGAGGCGCAGCATTATCAACAGATGGGCTTGGCGCCCGCCGCAGCCGCCCAACTCAAAGGCCGCCTGCGTGCCTGGGATAGTCTCGCTGTGCCGCTGTGGGGCGGCGTGCCGGCCAGCCGCTGTGTACAGTTGGGGTACTACTGCCTGCAATTGCCGGCCATGGCCGCCGACCCAGACAGGCCTTTTGGCTCGCGCGAGTCGGCTGAGAGCGATGTGCGCAGCGTGCGCCAGCACAACCCGTTGCGGCTGCCGGCCGATATCGACGGCAGCCCCAACTGGCGCAACCTGGTCGCCGATTTGGTCGAAGCGCTGGAGCATTTTCGCCCGCAGGTGGTGGTCACTCCGCACCCCGAGCTGGACCCCCATGCCGATCACGTCGCCACCACCCAAGCGTTGCAACAAGCGATTGCGCGCAGCAGTTGGAAGCCCCGCACCTTGCTGCTCTACGCCAACCATTTGCATGACAACGACCGCTGGCCCATGGGCCCAGCCGGCACTGGCATAGCCCTGCCGCCGGCGATTGATGCGCTGCCGGTTGATCTGTTGTGGAGCCCGCTATTAAGCCCTGCCAGCCAGTTGGACAAAGCCATGGCCTTGGGTATGCAACACGACCTGCAAGGCCGGCCGCCGTTGAAAAAGCGCCTGCGCCGGGTGATTCAGAAAGTCCTTGCCGGCCGCCGCTGGCCAGTTACCGGTGAGGATGAGTTCTTTCGCAAGGCGGTCCGGCGGCATGAGCTGTTTTGGGTTCGTCATTTAACTGATTGAGGCCTGGCGCCGCCCACTGGGCTGGCCGCCAACCTTGCTGTGCTATATTTTTTGCCGCGTTTTTAGCGTCCCGGAGAGTCCATGAAGTTGTCCATGCCCCGTTTTGATCAGGCCTCAGTATTGGTGGTCGGTGATGTCATGCTCGACCGCTACTGGCATGGCGGCACCTCGCGGATTTCCCCTGAGGCGCCGGTGCCCGTGGTGCGTGTTGACCATATCGAAGACCGTCCCGGTGGTGCCGCCAACGTTGCGCTGAACATTGCCGCGCTCGGTGCGCCGGCGCGTTTGATCGGCGTGACCGGTGAGGACGAAGCCGCCGCCAGCCTGGCCAACAGCCTTAAGGGTGCCGGCGTGCACGCGCACTTTCAGCGCATCGCCAGCCAGCCGACCATCGTCAAGCTGCGGGTGATGAGCCGTCATCAGCAACTGCTGCGCATGGACTTCGAAGAACCGTTCAAAACCGATACCGTGGCGCTTACCGCATCGGTGCAAAGCCAACTCGACGGCATCAAAGTGCTGGTGCTCTCGGACTACGGCAAAGGCGCATTGAAGAACCATCAGGAGCTGATCCAGGCCGCACGCGCGCGCAATATCCCGGTGCTGGCCGACCCTAAGGGCAAGGACTTCGCCATCTACCGTGGCGCCAGCCTGATCACCCCTAACCTCAACGAATTTGAAACCATCGTCGGCCGCTGTGCCGATGAAGCTGAGCTGGTGGCCAAGGGCGCCGAGCTGATGCGCGAGCTGGAATTGGGTGCTCTCTTGGTGACCCGTGGCGAGCACGGCATGACCCTGCTGCGCCCGGACCACCCGGCCCTGCATCTGCCCGCCCGCGCCCGCGAAGTGTTCGATGTAACCGGTGCTGGCGACACGGTAATTTCCACCCTGGCCGCTTCCATCGCTGCCGGCGAAGAACTGCCGCAAGCCGTGGCCCTGGCCAACCTGGCTGCTGGCATTGTGGTCGGCAAGCTCGGTACTGCCGCGATCAGCGCCCCGGAACTGCGCCGCGCCGTGCAGCGTGAAGAGGGCTCTGAACGTGGCGTACTGACCCTTGAACAACTGCTCACCAGCATCGACGACGCCCGCGCCCATGGCGAGAAAATCGTCTTTACCAACGGCTGCTTCGACATTCTCCACGCCGGCCATGTCACCTACCTGGAACAAGCCCGCGCCCAAGGCGACCGTCTGGTGTTGGCGGTGAATGACGACGCCTCCGTCAGCCGCCTCAAAGGCCCTGGCCGGCCGATCAACTCGGTAGACCGGCGCATGGCCGTGCTCGCCGGTTTAGGCGCGGTGGATTGGGTGGTGAGCTTTAGCGAAGACACCCCGGAAAACCTGCTGCGGGCGGTCAAGCCTGATGTGCTGGTAAAAGGCGGTGACTACGGCGTTGAGCAGGTGGTGGGTGCCGATATCGTTAAAGCCTATGGCGGCGAAGTACGGGTGCTGGGCCTGGTGGAAAACAGCTCCACCACCGCCATCGTCAATAAGATCCTCGAGCGTAAATAACGCCCCGCGCCTATGTGGCTGACCTGCCATAACCTCTTGGCGGGACGGTCATAGGCTCGGGCTTTGTACGCGAGCATGCTTTGGGCATCTCTATCCTGGATGGAAAGATGCCCATGAATGCCGATGTCCAAGGCCGCGCGCTGGCCCTTCTCAATCGCATGGCCCAGGCCGACTGGCCTGATCGCCTGAACCTGCGCAAGCCCTTTGAAAAATTGATCTACAGCGGCAGCCGCGCCAGCTTTCGCCTGGCCGCTGACCGTGCGCAAAAGGGCGGCAGCCGCACGCCGCGCAAAGCCGACCCGGATGCGTTGTTCGACCTGTCCTTAAGCGACGAGCAACAAATGCTGGTGGAGATGCTCACCAGCTTTGCCAGTGAAGTGCTGCGCCCAGCCGCCCACGATGCCGACGCCAATGCCGCCGTGCCCGCTGAGCTGCTTAACCAAGCGCAAGACCTGGGCCTGACCTTTTACGGCGTCAGCGAAGTGCATGGCGGTATGGCCGGCGAGCGCACTACCGTGAGCAATGCGCTGATCGCTGAAGCCTTAGCCAAGGGCGATATGTCTCTGGCCGCCGCGCTGCTGGTGCCGCTGTCGGCCGCCAACTGCATTCGGCGCTGGGGTTCGGCTGAACAGCAACAACGCTGGCTGCCGGCCTTTGTTGGTGAAAGCAGTGCGCCGGTGATGGCCATTGCGGTCAACGAGCCAGTGGCCCTGTTCGACCCGCAACAGCTGGCCACCAAGGCGAAACGCAAGGGCAAGCACTACCACCTCAGCGGCGAAAAATGCCTGGTACTGCGTGGCTTGGATGCTAGCCACCTGATCATCGCCGCCAAGGCGGAAAACGGCCCAGCGTTGTTTATCGTTGAAGCGGGAAGCAAAGGCCTGCAACGCTTGCCCGAACCCGGCATGGGGCTCAAGGCCGGCGCCACGGCGAGGGTCAAACTCAAAAACGTGAAAGTAGCGGCCGAGCAGCGCCTCAACGCCGAGCACTTTAACTACCAAAGCTTTCTCGACCATGCCGCCCTGGCCTGGTGTGCCCTGGCCATCGGCACCGGGCAGGCGGCATTGGAGTACGTCACCACCTACTGCAACGAGCGTTGCGCGTTTGGCGAGCCAATCAGCCATCGCCAGGGCGTGGCGTTTATGGTCGCCGATATCGCCATCGAACTGGATGCCATGCGCATGCTGGTCTGGCGTGCCTGCGCCCGCGCCGAGCAAGGTTTGCCGTTCCAGCGCGAAGCCTATCTGGCCCGTCTGCTGTGCGCCGAAAAGGCCATGAAGATCGGCACCGACGCCGTGCAGCTATTGGGCGGCCATGGCTTTACCAAAGAACACCCAGCCGAGCGCTGGTACCGCGACTTGCGCGCCGTGGCCGTGATGGCCGGCGGCTTGCAACTGTGATGGCGCACATGAATCTGGAAACCCCGAAGAAATTTTCTGGCCTGGTGCATCAGGCCCATCAAGTGGCGGCCAACTATTTCCGGCCGATCTCACGTAAATACGACAAAGCCGAGCACGCCTACCCCAAGGAGCTCGACCTACTCGCGGCGCTGTTAGACGGCATGAACGCCGGCTCGCCGGACGCCATTGGCGCGGGCTCGGCAAGCAAGCGCGGTGCGGCTAAATCGCTGGAGGAGGGCGTCAAAAACGGCGGCAATCTCTCGGCGCTATTGGGTGTGATGGAACTGTGCTGGGGCGATGTCGGCCTGCTGTTGGCGATGCCACGCCAGGGCCTGGGCAACGCCGCCATCGCCGCCGTGGCCAATGACGAACAGCTGCAGCGCTTCAGTGGCACTTGGGCGGCGATGGCTATTACCGAGCCTGGCACCGGCTCGGACTCCGCCGCCATTCGCACCACGGCGCGTAAGGACGGCGACCACTACGTGCTCAATGGCGAAAAAATCTACGTTACCTCTGGCGAGCGCGCAGATGCGGTGGTGGTGTGGGCTACGTTGGATAAAGCGCTGGGCCGCGCGGCAATCAAATCCTTTGTGGTTGAGCACGGCACGCCGGGCATGAGCGTTACCCGGCTGGAAAAGAAACTCGGCATCAAGGCCTCGGACACGGCGGCGATCAGCTTTAGCGACTGCCGCGTACCGGCTGCCAATTTGCTGGGCAACCCGGAAGTGGATGTGCAGAAGGGCTTTGCCGGGGTGATGGAAACCTTCGACAACACGCGGCCTTTGGTCGCCGGCATGGCCATTGGCGTGGCCAAGGCCTCGTTGGACCGTACCCGTGAACTGCTTAAAGACAGCTTTCGCTTTGACTACGCCAAGCCGCTGTTGGCTGTCAGCCACGCCGAAGCCACGTTGTACCGCCTGGAAGCCGAATGGGAAGCCGCGCGTCTGCTCACCCTGAAAGCGGCGTGGATGGCTGACAACAAACTGCCCAACTCCAAAGAAGCCTCCATCGCCAAGGCCAAGGCCGGGCGCGTGGCTAATGAAGTGACGCTTAAGTGCGTGGAATTGGCCGGGGCGCTTGGCTATGGCGAGGATGAGTTGCTGGAGAAATGGGCGCGGGATTCGAAGATTCTCGACATCTTTGAAGGCACCCAGCAGATCCAGTTATTGATTGTGGCGAGAAGGTTGCTGGGTAAGAGCTCGAGTGAGTTGAAGTAGCGGGGACGGCGGTATGCCCGGCCCTCTCCCCTGGCCCGGCGCCCGCAAACAGGAGAGGGGGCCTGACCGCGCTCCGCCTGTCTCCCTTCGCCCGCTTGCGGGAGAGGGGCCCTGACCGCGTTCCGTTTGTCTCCCTTCGCCCGCTTGCAAGAGAGGGGCCCTGACCGCGTTCCGTTTGTCTCCCCTCGCCCGCTTGCGGGAGAGGGGCCGGGGGAGAGGGCCAGGCCAAACGACATTCCGAAGCTTTAGCTACACGCCACTTTTGCCTGGGGCTTTTTTACGTTAAGCCCCTGCTGCTGTACCCAATCCTTCCAGCGAATCCGCTCATCACGCACCAGCCAGCCTTCCTGCGGGGCAAAGCTTTCGGCGAGAAAAATGCCGCGCGTGCTGGCCGGCACGACCACGCCTTGCTTCAAGCTCAGCAGCTCCGCAGTAGGTTTGCCCTGCTGCAGCGGAATCAAATACAGATCGGGTTTGCTGCGGTCCAGGCGCGCCACTAGCTTGCCGTCCTCAAGCTTTTCATCGACATGAAACAGGCTGAGCAGGCGCGTGTCTTTGGGCAACTCCAGGCGCAGGTCGTAGACCAATTGCAGCGAGGAGGTCGGCAGATGCACGTAAGCGCGTGGGCGCTCGATCAAGGTCAGGTTGCCGCAGCGAATCGGCCGCGCCGCGCCAGATAGGGGGCTCAGGCTAAAGCTCGCCGATTGCCGGTAACGCAGCGCGTTGTGGTACGGCGTTGGCAGCCAGGTGTCGCCAAAGCGCCCGCCGAGCCAGCCTTCGGGGGTTTCCAGCAGGCATTCTTCGGCCACTTCCTGAATGGCGGTCAACAGCGGCAGGTTTAGTTCGTGGGCCGGTACGTAGCCCGAGATCAGCTTAAGCACCACATCGCCCCGGTCCAGCCGCCGTTGGCGCACCAGCACCCAATAATCACGGCCCTGCCAGCTCAGCGTCAGGCGCACCGAGACGCCCAGGTTGGCCAGGTCGGCCTGAAACTGTTCGGTATTGTCGAGGGGCAGCGGTTGGCGGCGGTCCAGCACTTGCGAGAAATTCAGCGGTGGGCCAATGCCTCGGTAGCTCAGATCGGTGGCACTGGCTTCGACGCGCAGTGCCAGGGTTTTGAAATCAGTGGGGGCCTTGCGGACTAGGACTCGCGGCATATCGGCTCCTCAGGGACATCTACCGCGCAGCTGGGCTGCGATTCGATGGTTAGCGATTGGCGGTCGTTATTGTTTTAGCCCCGCCCGAGTGCGTGGATTACGGACGCGACGGTAGCGACGTTGTGTGACAGATGCAGCGGATTGATGGTTCCGACTATCGCGCTGGCCACAGCCGGGTGGGCGAACGCCAGTTCAAAGCTGGCGCGTACCGGGTCGACGCCAGGCTCCAGGCAGATATGCCCGCTGGCCAGGGCCTTCTTCAGCAGAATGCCTTTGCCGTGCTGGGAAGCGTAGTCGAGCACCGGGCGCTCGTTCTGTTCATTGAGGTTGTAGGTGACCATGGCGCAGTCGCCGTGCTCTAGGGCCAGCAGCCCGCCTGCCACGGTCTTGCCGGAAAAACCGTAAGCGCCGATTTTGCCCTCGGCCTTGAGCGCGGCGAGTGTCTGGTACACCTCATGTTCTTGCAGGACGTTTAAGTCGTTGCCGTCGGAGTGCACCAGCACCAGCTCAATGTGCTCGGTTTCCAGGCGTTTGAGGCTGCGTTCTACCGAGACGCGCGTGTGGGCGGCAGAAAAGTCGTGGCGAGACACGCCCGCGTCGAACTCTTCACCGACCTTGCTGACAATCACCCACTGCTCACGTTGACCGCGCAGCAGCGGGCCCAGGCGTTCTTCACTGCGGCCGTAAGCGGGCGCGGTGTCGATCAGGTTGATGCCCAGGTCGCGGGCCAGGTCCAGCAGCAGGCGCGCTTCATGGTCGTCGGGAATGTTAAAACCGTTGGGGTATTTCACCCCCTGGTCACGCCCCAGCTTGACCGTGCCCAAGCCCAGCGGCGACACCAGCAAGCCCGTGCTGCCCAGCGGGCGATGTAGATCGTGCAGGGTTTTCTGGCTCATGGCAGCAGGGTGTCCCAGGCGGTGGCGGCAACGGCCGGGCGTGGCAACTCGGGCATGGCGGGGTAGTGGCCCGGGTGAATAGCATCGCGCTTTAAGGCTGCCAGTACGCGGTCGGCGAAATCCGGAGCGAGGGCCAGCTTGGTCGGCCAACCCACCAGCAAACGTTTGTGTTCGGCGAGAAAAGCGTTGTCCGGGCGCACCAGGCCGCTTTGCGCTGGCTCCGCGCGGTCGATGCGCAGCGTGGCCCAATGCGCTTGGCTGAAATCGACCCAGGGCAACAGGTTGCTCATTTCCTTTTGCGCCGCGGCGATTTGCGCTTGTCCGTCACGGGCCACGCCCTCGGCTTCCGCCAGGTCGCCGCCCAGGTACCACAGCCATTGGCCATCGGCAGTCGGATGGCTGGTGACGGTGACGCGCGGTTTCGGTCCGCCGCCCAGGCAGTGGGCATACAGCGGCTTCAGGGTTGGGCCCTTGACCATCACCATATGCAGTGGCCGGCGTTGCATCAGTGGTTGGCTTTGGCCAAGGGCGCTAAGCAGCGCGGCGTTGCCGGCGCCGGCGCTCAGCACCACGCGCTGGGCGCGGATTTCGCGGCCATCGACCTTAAGGCCCGCCAGCTCGCCGTTGTCCAGCAGCGGTTCGATGGTTTCGCCACGGAGTAGGCTGTCACCCGCCAGCTCGGCCAGGCGCGCGATCAGGCTTGGTACGTCGAGCACCAGTTCGTTAAGGCGGTAGACCTTGCCTTTGAACTTGGGGTCTTGCAGGGCTGGCGGCAGATCGGCGCCTTTGACTTGATCGACGCGGGTGCGCACCGCCTTGCTGGCAAAAAAGCTGGTGAGGTTGCCGGCCAGGGTGCCGGGGGACCACAGGTAGTGGGCTTGGGACAGCACGCGGGCGCCGCGTAAATCCAACTCGCCGCTGCCATCCAACGCTTCGCGCCAGCGGCGTGGCATATCGGCGATGGCTTCCGACGCGCCGGTTAGGGCGCCGTGCAGCGCGTACTTGGCGCCGCCGTGGATGATGCCCTGCGACTTCACACTTTGCCCGCCACCTAAGGTGGCGCTTTCCACCAACAGGGTGGAAAAGCCCTGCTGGCGCAGGCGCGCATTCAGCCAGAGGCCGGCGATACCGCCGCCGACAATCACAACGTCAGTGCAAAGCGCTTGGGACATGGGGCCGGGTGCCTCGGTGAAAAATAAGGCGGGCAGTATAACCCTGAGGCAAAGGGGAGGGGATTTGCGTTGGATCAGCCCTCTCCCCCGCCCCCTCGCCCCTGGCCGGGCGCCCGGCCAGGGGAGAGGGGCTAAGGGAAAGGGTTGCAGGCGCAGCGGATCAATGCCCAGTAGTCCCTGAAAACAACTGAATCACCACCACGCCCGCGACAATCATCGCCATCCCGAGCATCGCCGGCAGGTCGAGCTTCTGATCGTAGATAAAGGTCGCGGCAATACTCACCAGCACAATCCCCAGCCCCGCCCATACCGCATAGGCCACCCCCACCGGAATGGTGCGCACCACCAAGGTCAGCATCCAAAAGGAAATGGCATAGCCGACAATCACCAGCGCCAGCGGCAGCGGCTTGTTGAAACCGTCGATGGCTTTCATTGAGGTGGTGGCAATGACTTCAGAGGCGATGGCAATGCCCAAGAACAGGTAACCGGACATAAGAGGTGCTCCTACTTAAAAACGCGTGTGCTGATAGGTTGGCGATTCTAAGCGCTGCTGCGATGGGATAAAGTCATTACCCATCTGAATAAAAGATAGGTTGCCGCCATGCAATGGAACCTTGAACAGCTGCGCTTGTTTGTCAGCGTGGCCGAAAGCCAGTCGTTTTCGGCGGTAGCGCGGCGTTTGAATCGCGCGCAGTCGGCGGTGAGTAATGCCATTGCCCTGCTTGAGACTGACTTGGGCATGTTGCTGTTTGATCGCAGCAGCGGACGCCAGCCACGGCTGACCGAAGCGGGCCTGGTGTTGTTGGAGGATGCGCGGGAAATTCTGCGCCAATGCGAGCGCCTGGAAGGCCGCGCGATGGGTTTGGTGCGCGGCGAAGAGGCGTGCCTGCGTTTAGCCCAGGATGAAGCCATGCCGTTTCAGCCGGTGCTCGATAGCTTGGAGTCGCTATCCCGCCAATTTCCGCGTTTAGAGGTGCAACTGGCCAGCGGCGCCCAGGGCGATGTGGCGCGCAAGTTGGTGGAGCGCCGTGCCGACTTGGGCTTGCTGTTTCACCACGAAGATATGCCCCGTGCGCTGGAGCGTCAGCGCCTGGGCACCATTGAGATGGTTACCGTGTGCGGCGCCGGACATGCCCTGGCGGGCGCGCAGTACGTCGACCGCCACACGCTGGCCCAGCACCGTCAATTGCTGATGGCGCCACAAGAGCGTCATTACCCGGGCGGTGAGCCGATCAGCCCGGCGGTGTGGCGTGCCGATAGCTTTTATGTGATGGCCGAACTGGTGATGCGTAACCTCGGTTGGGCCTGGCTGCCGCGCCATGTGGCGCAGTACCCCACCTACCTCAACCAGTTAGTGGAGCTGCGCAGCGACTGGGCGCCACCGCCCTTGGTGGTGGAACTGGTCTGCCGGCGTGACGAAGCCTTGGGGCCGGCAGCGATGTGGCTGGCCGAGAGTTTTGCCAAGCACCTACAGGCAATTGGTTGAGTGCAGTGCTTCAACATCAGGCCGAACTCAGTAAACTGCGGCGCATGAATCGAACCCTCTATACCCTGCTATTTCACCTCGGCCTGCCGCTGATTGCGCTGCGCCTGTTTTTGCGGGCGCGCAAGGCGCCGGCCTATGGGCAACGGATTGGCGAGCGCTTTGGCTTCCTGCCGCCGTTGCAGCCGGGGGGCATCTGGGTACATGCCGTATCGGTGGGCGAGAGCATCGCTGCCGCGCCGATGATCCGCGCGCTGCGCACGCGTTATCCACAGCTGCCGATTACGGTCACCTGCATGACGCCCACCGGCTCCGAGCGCATTCAGGCGCTGTTTGCCGGGGATGCGCTGATTCAACACTGCTACCTGCCGTACGACTTGCCGTGGGCCGCCGCCCGCTTCCTCAATCGCGTGCAGCCAAAGCTGGCGGTGATTATGGAAACCGAACTGTGGCCGAACCATATTCACCAATGCGCGCGGCGCGGCATTCCGGTGGTGTTGGCCAATGGACGGTTATCCGAGCGCTCGGCTCGCGGTTATGGCCGCTTCGCCAAGCTAACCGCACCGATGTTGGCGCAAATGAGTGTGCTCGCGGTGCAGACCGAAGCCGAAGCGCAGCGCTTTCGTAGCCTGGGCGCGCGAGCGGAGTGCGTGACGGTTACCGGCTCGATCAAATTTGATCTGAGCATCGACCCGCAGCTGCTGCTAGCGGCCGAAGCCCTGCGCGGCGAGTGGCAAGCCAGCAAACGGCCGGTGTGGATTGCCGCCAGTACCCATGCTGGTGAGGACGAAATTGTCTTGGCCGCGCACCAGCAGTTATTGGCCCGTCACCCTGACGCGCTATTGATTCTGGTACCGCGCCATCCCGAACGGTTTAACAACGTATTTGAGCTGTGCAGCAAGGCGAACCTGAACACCGCGCGTCGCGCCACGGGTGCACCGGTTAGCGCTGCCACCCAGGTACTGCTGGGCGACACGATGGGCGAGCTACTGTTTCTCTATGCCTTGGCCGATGTCGCCTTGGTCGGTGGCAGCCTGGTGGCCAACGGAGGCCACAATTTGTTGGAGCCAGCGGCACTGGGCAAACCCGTGCTTAGCGGGCCGCACCTCTTCAATTTTCTGGATATCGCCGCGCAATTGCGTGAGGCCGGCGCGCTGCGTGAAGTGGGTGATGCCAGCCAGTTGGCCGCAGCGGTCGGTGAGCTCTGGCAGCAGCCGCAGCTGGCTGCGCACATGCGCGCCGCAGGGCTGGCCGTGATGCAGCGCAATCAGGGCGCGCTTGAACGTTTACTGGAAGCGCTCGCCAGGTTGCTGAGGTAAGCCTTGCCGTGGCACGTGCAGATAAGTTGCGGCGCTAATGGGGCTCAGCGTTTCTCCTCCACAGCGCAACTCGAATCACGGCTTAAGGCTCGTTACGAAGCCGTTCACGCCTGGAGCGATAGCTGCGCCCGTACTCTCGGATTGGGCTGACCGCCTGACGCGATGTTGTTCGCGTCTGTGCCGGGTTTAGCCTGCATTTTGCTGCAGAGGAAGTGGGTAGTTTTCTGCCATCCTCCCCTCCAGTGAGAACACTATGAGCCTAATGGTCCGATACCCTTTGGCGCGGTCTGCGTTTGCACTTTCCCTATTAGCCACCTGCACACTTTCTGCTTTCTCACATGCCGCGACCCCGCTCGGATTTATTGACCAGCAAGCGACCCGCAATGACCTGATCGGCGCGTTGCAGGGCACGGTCAAGTTTGCTCAGACCCACACCATTGATGCTGCAAACAACGGCCGTAACGAGCAGCCCACGTTGGTGGCCGAACGCGATGCGTTGGTGATGTTCATTCCAGAAGAGCCTATTGCTGAAGCACAAATGGGCCATGTTAAGGTCACCGCGCTGCACAACGGCACCCCGTTGGGCGAGCGGCTGCTTGCCCCTCCACGTTTACTGCCAGCCTCTGACCGCAGTGCATCCGATAACCGGCCGAACGTGGAGTATTCACGCAAGGCCTGGAGCGCACAGCTGCCTTGGGAGTGGATGAAACCTGGGCTGTCGCTGCGCTTTAGCCATCAGCAACGCAGCGGTTTGCTGGGTGAGCAGGCGCTGGAATTCACTGGGCCGGCCGAGCTGGTGCTGCAGAACATTCGTATTGGCATGCTGACCGAACCGGTTCCTGCCAGTAGCAACTGGCTTGAAACCCATGGCGCGCTGGCAGCCATTGATTACTTTCAGAAAATCCCGGTCGCCCGCCTGATGGTGGGGCAGTACTTGCCTGTTCACTTGGACAAAGTCGTGCTGCCCAACGGCACGGTCTACACCAAGGCCAGCGCCGATACCGGCACTGCTTATAACGGTGATATGCGTAATCAAGTCGGTCGAGCAATTGCGGCGGGCATTAATTTGGCTAACTTCGGCATTGTCGATAGCGCTGGTAGCGCCTTGCCTTACCCGGGCAATTTCCGCCAGGCCGTGGTGCTGCAAAGCGTTGGTGTGTATGCCAATGGCACTGTGCGCCATGGCTTGAGTGCGGGTAGCGGCATTGCGTCACTGCTTACCACCACAGGTAACGAATTCACCCATGAGTTGGGGCATCTTTTTGGCCTCGGACATTACCCCGGTGGCGGTCAGTGGGCATCGCACCATGGCGCCAGCGGCTGGGGCTACGATGCGTTCCGTAATCGCATGCTGGGTAACTTGCGTTGGTCTACGAGCACGGGTGACAACGTTGTTGAAGGGGTTAGTACGCCGCCATTTCAGGGCCAGTATCGCTACCGCAACGACCCCATGGGCGGAGGGGAGCCGGATGGCACATTGTCGCAGTTGACCCATCACACCGGGTACAGCGCCAAACGGGTGCAAGAGGCCATGGTGGCGTCGTCGCAGATCGATGCGAGCAGCCCAACGGGCTACTCGTATTGGAACAGCAGCACCAAAAGGCTGGAGGCCACCCCAGGAAGAACCCGCCCGTCCCGGTTCGGTGTGCCGGTTGTAACCCTGATGGGCCTCTATGACCCGCTTGGCAAACTACCCACCACGTTGTATCAACCGCTTTATGGCAACTACGGGCACACCTATGACCTGCCCAAACCAGCGGCCAATACGGGCTGCTACCTGAATGTGTGGACACGGAACGAATCGGGGCAAGGCCATCGGCAGCTCGATATTCAATTGGCTGGTAGCCGGCGCTCGGCAAGCGAGATGAATAAGTTTCACATCAACCTGCCGGCCAGCAGCCGGCCCGAACTGGCCAACTTGTACTGCGTTATCGGTGGTCAGCAACGCAAACTTGCCGAGCTTGGCTTCGACGAGCCGAAGGGGAACTTGCCGGAGGTGATTCGCGTCGGCAAGGAAGATGGCTACCTCAGCGCGGGCCTGCAACTACCAAGCATTCTGGCCAGTGTGCCTGGTCGCTTTGCTACCACGGACGAGTTTGAACAGCGTCTACGAGACGTCTATGGCGATATCCATAGCTGGAGTGACGGAAAAAACGGGCGGGTTGGCTCGCTGTACGTCTACCAAAACCCTTACACCGGCCTGCGTGAATATTTCATGCTTAAAAAGCCACGCTACGGTTACTTCCCAGCTAACGGCACGAGCAACCAGGACTGGCGTTACCTAGGGCGCGCGGAGAATAGCGTGGTCTGGAGCCCGGAGCCGGTTCGTGCGCGGTCCACGCCAGGTGGCTCGCTGAGCGAGAAGATACTCGCCTATTACGGGGTTCCATCACTGAAAAATTGGGCTCAAAACGACACTACCGTGCGTCGTGGGCAGATTTATCACTACAACAACCCTAAAAACAAACGCCATGAATACTTTATGGCGCGCGGTACCTTGTCCGGCTATTTCCCCACTAATGCCTCGTCCAACCAATACTGGATGTACCTGGGCAACGATGAATCCATGAGGGCAATGTTCTATCCCGAATCGGCGGCTGCGTTCGAACGGCAGTTGCTGGCCTGGAGTCAGCAGGACGCTTTACGGGTCTGGGGCATGCCTACCACCGAAGGGGTGGTGGGTGAGCTTTACCGTTACGCCTATCGAGGGCGAGTGGATTACTTCCGCCTTAAAACCCCGAGCTATTGGTATTTCCCCACCAATAAAACCAGTAACTCAAGCTGGGAGTACCTCACCAGTTGGGAGTGAAACAGGTTTTTAGCGGGTAATAAAAAGGCCGTTCGGTAAACACCGAGCGGCCTTTTCTATTGCGATGACTGGCGGCTTAGAAACGGAACACTTCGCTCGACTGACGAACAGGGGCCGCCTTGGGAATTTGCGGCGGCTCCGGTGCCTTGGCCGGTGCAGGCGCTGGCGCAGGCTTACGACTTTCTTCGGCAAGCGGTTGCTCCGACAACGGCTTGATCGCTGATGCCAGCTGCTCTGCCAGACGGCGCAGGATCACGCTCTGTGCCCGGACTTGATCGGCGGAACCCCCTTGATGCGGTTCTTCGATATGAATCAAACGGCTATCGCGTAACTGCCCGCGCCGGTCGAGCAGGCGCCATTGGGCGTCGAGCACGGCTGGTTGCTGCGGGCCGGAGTCCATGCGGCTGATGGTCAGTTGCACCTGCACATCCGGCACAAAACCAGCGGCGCCAGGGGCCATTACCAAACGTTGGGTGTCCAGCCGCGACGCCAGCTGGCGCAGCAATACTTGGTCGATATCCGCGCCCAGAGCCCCGGCCCAGCGGGCTTCGGTGGCGGCGGTCAGGCTGCCGTCTTGCTGGCGTTGTAGCAGGGTTGGCTGTTGCAGGTAGTCGGCGATGGACACCGGCCCCAACAGCACCGCAACCCCTTTGTTGGTGGCCGGCATTGTGGGGTTGCCACTGTCCAGTTGGTACAGGGTTAGCGGGGGCTGCGCGACGCAACCAACCATGCTGAGCAGGCTGGTCAAGAGCAGCAGCGAGGGAATTCGCAACGAAATCATCTAGTCATCCAGGCAGCGGCACATGGCCGCTTGTAGTCCAAACACTGGGTCGAGGCTGGCTATCATCCGTCAAAGTTTCCGATGACTCCAGCCTTGCAGAGGTTACGGCGTACTTCGAAGGCGCTTTTTAGAGCGTTCAAAGTACGCCGAAAGGCCCGATCTGGCGGCGAACAGCGCGTATCAAGCGGTAAACCGCGCTGCTCGCGGCACCTTAGCCCTCTACCAGCAGACCATCCACACGCTGGAAGCCACGGGGCAGCTTGTTGCCGCGCCGGCCACGTTCGCCTTTGTAGTGTTCCAGGTCATCGGCTTTCAGTGACAGCGTGCGTTTGCCCGCTTGCAGCACCAAAGTCGCGCCGGCAGGCAGCACGGCCAGGCCAGTGACGAACTCTTCGCGGCTGGCGACCCGATCGCCCGGCACGCCGATGATCTTGTTGCCTTTCCCTTTGCCCAGTTGCGGCAGGTCGCTGACCTTGAACAGCAGCAGGCGACCTTCAGTGGTCACCGCCGCCAGCCAGTCTTCCTCACGGTTGGCCACGGGCTGCGGTAGCAGCACTTTGGCGCCGTTAGGCAGGCTGAGTAGGGCCTTGCCAGCTTTGTTTTTGGCTTGCAGGTCTTCACCCTTCACCACAAAGCCGTAGCCGGCATCGGAGGCGATGACGAATAGCGCGTCGTCGTCCGGCAGCAGCACGCATTCAAAATTGGCGCCTGGCGGCGGCGTCAGGCGCCCGGTCAGCGGCTCGCCTTGGCCACGGGCCGACGGCAGCGAGTGCGCGGCCAGCGAGTAGCTGCGCCCGGTGGAGTCGATAAATACCGCGTATTGATTCGAGCGTCCCGGCGCCGAGGCTTTGAATTCATCCCCGGCTTTGTAGGAGAGCCCAGTGGCGTCGATATCGTGGCCTTTGGCGCAACGTACCCAGCCTTTTTCCGAGACCACCACCGTGACCGGCTCGGTCGGCATCAGCTCGGTTTCCGACAAGGCTTTGGCCTCGGCGCGCGCAACAATTGGCGAGCGACGGTTATCACCGTATTTCTCGGCATCGGCAATCAGCTCACTGCGCACCAGCTTGCGCAGTTTGCTTTCGCTGCCCAGCAGGGCTTGCAGCTTGGCTTGTTCCTTCGCCAGCTCTTCCTGCTCGCCACGAATCTGCATTTCTTCAAGACGGGCCAACTGACGCAGGCGCGTTTCAAGAATGTATTCAGCCTGAATCTCGGTCAGCGCAAAGCGCTCCATCAGCACCGACTTGGGATTGTCCTCAGTGCGGATGATGTGGATAACTTCGTCGAGATTAAGGAACGCGATCAGGCGCCCTTCCAACAGGTGCAAGCGGTGCTCGACCTTGTCCAGGCGGAACTGCAGACGGCGCCGCACCGTGTTAACGCGGAACGTCAGCCACTCAGTAAGCAGTGTGCGCAGGTCTTTGACCGACGGCTTGCCGTCCAGGCCAATGATGTTGATGTTGACCCGGTAGCTGGATTCCAGCTCGGTGGTGGCGAACAAGTGCGCCATCAGTTCGTCGGCATCCACGCGGTTGGAGCGCGGAATAATCACGATGCGACACGGGTGCTCGTGGTCCGACTCATCGCGCAGGTCGGCAACCATCGGCAGCTTTTTCGCCTGCATTTGCCCTGCGATCTGTTCCAGCACCTTGGCGCCGGACACTTGGTGCGGCAGGGCGGTAACGACGATGTCGCCATCTTCCACGCGGTACACGGCGCGCATGCGCACCGAACCTTTGCCGGTTTCGTAGATTTTCAGCAGATCGGCACGCGGGGTGATCACTTCGGCTTCGGTCGGGTAATCCGGGCCGAGCACGTGTTCGCACAGTTGCTCAACGGTGGCGTTCGGCTCATCGAGCAAACGCACGCAAGCGGTCGCTACTTCCCGCAGGTTATGCGGCGGCACGTCGGTGGCCATGCCCACGGCGATACCGGTGGTGCCGTTGAGCAGCAGGTTGGGCAGGCGTGCCGGCAGCACAGCGGGCTCATCCAGGGTGCCGTCGAAGTTCGGTACCCAGTCGGCGGTGCCTTGGCCCAGTTCGCTGAGCAGCACTTCCGAGTAACGCGACAGGCGCGCTTCGGTGTAGCGCATGGCGGCGAAGGATTTCGGATCGTCCGGCGCACCCCAGTTGCCCTGGCCATCGACCAAGGTGTAGCGGTAGCTGAAGGGCTGAGCCATCAGCACCATGGCTTCGTAGCAGGCCGAGTCGCCGTGGGGGTGGAACTTACCGAGCACGTCACCGACGGTACGCGCCGATTTTTTGTGCTTGGAGTCAGCGTCCAGGCCCAGCTCGCTCATGGCGTAAATGATGCGTCGTTGCACCGGCTTCAGGCCGTCGCCGATATGCGGCAAGGCACGGTCCATGATCACGTACATGGAATAGTTGAGGTAGGCCTGCTCGGTGAAGTCGGCCAGGGAGCGTCGCTCCACGCCGTCCAGGCTCAGGTCTAGAGAG
>LNAP01005717.1_pt1 | contig 46083 bp, 46 predicted proteins | sample 602601 | NCBI WGS metagenome assembly LNAP01 (sample SAMN02440304, study PRJNA202911) | soil metagenome | biome: Subtropical and temperate rainforests or woodlands; isolation source: soil samples (1 kg each in a 20% v/v slurry with milli Q water) were... ...
TCTTTAACTCCCTAATATTGCGGATATTTATTGCAATTAATATGGAGTTTTGCCATTATGTGCCATGGAATGGGATACAGACGTCTCTCTTTACATGCCGCACTTTCGGAATAGGCTCCGCCGTGGTCAAGGGCTGGGAGTACATGCCGCGTACAAGCCATGGCTTAGAGTCCGGGATGTCCCCTCTCGTGGGACCTCCAGCATAGTTAGAGGAATTCGAACGTCCCGATCTGTCCATTTACTTTCAAAGATCGAAACCACCTACTTCTTTCTGCTAGAACGTAGACGCACTACCCAGGACTGTCGCGAGCAATTCCCAATCCTCGAGATAACGCGCACGCTCGAGTTATGTGAAGAATTAGGTGTCCGCCATCCTCATAAGGGCTTTTATCCCGAGCCGTTCACCATCGATTTCATGGTTACCGAACTTATAGACGGAAAACCTTATTTTCGTGCCGCAAGCATCAAAACCCCAAATGATGCAACCAATCCTTCTGTACTGAACCGCTTGGCCGTCGAGCATCGTTGGTGTGCCGAACACAATATTCCTTGGACGCTCGTAGACACATCCGCATTCGACGATACATTGCTTAAAAACCTCAGGTTCATGCGGGCCTGGTTTCTACATCGACATATACCCGACTATCCTCAAGCGATACGGTTTGCGGCATGCTTCCTCGATATCTACCGACGGAACACCCTACTAGATGAAATCGTCCACGATGTATGCCAACGATTACACCTACCAATTAATTCGGGACACGACACTTTCCGTTTCTGTGCATGGAGCGGACTCATACCCATTTCCTTAAGCCATGGGTTGGCTCTTAATTTGCCATTGGTGCTTCGCAATGTCCAAAATACCCATTGAGTTCGAAAAGGTAGGAAACATAACGCCCACAGAAGGCCTGGTACTGCGCGTGGGGAATCAGCAACCCAAATATTTAAGAGTCACGCATGTGTTTACCAGCTGCATATATGGAATATGGGTGACTACACCCCAACAAGCGCGGAGCGCTCGTCGGCCAAAACGAATCTCTTCAAACGAAGTTACCCATCTTATTGAAAATAACGGTGGCCAATGGGGGAAACTACGCCTGCCGTACCAATTCATAGGAATTGGCAAATTTCGTAAAAATGACCACACCGAAGCGATCGAAGCGGCCTGGAATCTCATCGAACCGTTGGTCTATGCGTTTAAAAATGAAGAAAATCTTTCGTCGGCTCATTTCACTTCGCTTATACGCAATCGCTCCGAAACGTTGGGAGTCAATTTCCTAACCCTTTATCGACTTGTGCTGCGCTACTACTATTTCGGCGGAACAAGACTTGCGTTAATTCCATTGCCACCTGGGGCTAAGCCTGCAGCACGCGCATACTCACTAGGCGAGAAAAACGAATCGACGCCAACCCAACCAAGTATGCGTCGAGGGCGACAACCGGCACTGGCATCAGAACTAGGACGTAACAATTTCATCATTGATGACGACGACATATCTGACATGCTGGCCTGCCTTAAAGGAAGCCTACGCAAGGGACCGGCGTTTTTCACGGAGGTACATCAAGAATATCTTTCTACTTATTTTCGACGTAGGCATCCGGACACTTTTAGTCAATATATTGATAACAGGCACCCGGAACCCATAACGCTGCGTCAGTTTCGATACTACGTAAATGAAAATCTACAACTCACTGACGATCTGGCACGAAACCTTCGAAAGTATGAACGTAATCCCGGACGAACAGGTTCTGTTAGGGCCGCCGGCCCAGGCGAGGTTTATGAAATCGATGCAACGGGCGGGCGGATATTCTTAGTAACCGATGAAGAAAATCCCGTCACTGTCGGTAAGCCGATTATTTACCTGATCATTGATCGCTGGAGCCGTTTCGTTGTGTCCGTGTATTTATCCTTGCGTCCACCGTCATGGAGCGAAGTTCAGTACGCTTTACTTATCGCGTTTACATCACGCACAAAGCGCTTTGCCTCAATGGGAGTGGATATCGACGACGAGCGCTGGCCCATCGGGCGATTCCCTTCCACACTTTGCCCTGATCGTGGATCGGACTTCATGAGTCGATCCATGGAAAAAGTCGTCACCGACGATTTACGGATTGAGCTTACGCCACTGCCTCCGCTATGCCCAGATGGGAAAGCGATCGTCGAACGCACGATTCGGGAAATAAAGCGCCGTATGTTTATGTCGAAGCTAAAAGGCACATACGCCGATAGGCCGCTCGACCCACCTACCAAAGCACAAGCTACCGCTGTCAACTCCCTTGCTGATGCATATAGAGCTGTTATCGAAATTATTGACGACCACAATAACCGCCCACATTCGGCTCTACGCAGAAGGCGCACTCTAGCCCGGGCAGGCGTGCCGCCAACTCCCAAAGAAGCATACCTATGGGGACTCAAAAATATTACGGGATTACGCACTCCGCCTTTAGCAGAGGGTGACTATCGGCGATTACTGCTCGGAATAGATGATGCGAGCATCGCTAAAGGCGTTATTCGCTATTGTAGTCGGCTCTATTATCCTGTTAATGAGCCCGCCCAAGAGCTGGCGTTTAGATCAGCCGCTCGTCCAAAACGCGTAGAAGTGCGAATCGACCGAACAGACCCCTCTGAACTGTTCATCGAAACATCGAAACCAGAATGGGCTCATTTCTCTCTTGGCGTTGGCGGGGCAGGAGAATTGATGTCGCTCACTCTAGATGAAGAAGCTGCCTTAGCCGACCAAACAGCGCTTGCCTTTGCAAGAGCTGACCACGAAAGCAAAATAAAGCGTATCCGGAAAAAGGTCGCCGACGTGGCAAAGGCTCCCAAAAAGAACCTCAACGCAATGCCGACGGTAAATCGCGATAAGCTCAGCCAAATTGATCTTTCCCTGGCGAGACAACACGAAACAACCAAAATGAAAGAGGCTCTGTTCGGTAAATCAGCGGCAAGAGATCATGTACCAGCAACACTTGAACCAACGTGGGAAGCGCTCGAAGAACAAGAGCGGCTGCGAAACTTGGAAATTATCCGCAAAAATAGGGGTAGACAGTGAGCGACATTATGGCGGCACATTACCAAGAGACAGGCGTTCGTTCCTTTAAAGGCAATCCTTTCATCGAAGCGCTGCCTGTGCTCGAAGAACGAAAAGAACAATTCTTAACAGAGCTAAGTCATTACCCTCCCAGACCGACCATAAAAGACAGGCAAGCCGGTGACGTGAGCCGCATCATGGAACTATCCATTTTGAACGACATAGTCCATCCCTTCCCTGAGTTCCAAAAGGCTGGGTTAGCATTGGCCACTATTATTCGCCAAAGCTATATTGGCCGTAATCCGCTTACTGTTATCGATCGACAACGGCGCCATGCCATGGCGTCCCATCAACGTGCCTTTTCCTAGAGACTGGACTTCATCCGCAAGGGGCCATCTCATCATGGGCATTAGCGGCATGGGCAAAACGACCTTTGCAACGACTTTTCTAATGCGCTATCCCCAAGTTATTGCTCATACCTGTTATCAAGGCTCAAACCTTGTATGCCACCAAGTAGTCTTCGTTGTTCTTCGCGTTCCTCACGATGCCACCCTGCGAAGCTTATGTGTGCAATTTTTCGAAGAAATCGATAAGGCCCTCGGCACGAACTACGTTAGGCAAGCCAGATCTGTGCATCAAATAGCGCCCATGGTGGCACTAATGAATCACGTAGCAACCGCTGTCTCGCTGGGATTTCTCGTAATCGATGAGGTACAGAATTTGCGCTATGCCCGAGGAGGCAATGCAGAATTTATGCTGAATCTATTCAGCGAAGTCATTGAACGACTAGGGATCAGCTTACTTTTGCTAGCCACTCCAGCAGTTCAGCCGGTTCTCGAGGGTAGCGTGCGGAATTTACGAAAGCTATCGTCTAGCGGAGAAACGATCTTCAAACCCATGTCGCAAAATGATCCTCAATGGGACGAATTTTGTGAAGTCTACTGGGACTACAGCTTAACAAGAAACAAATGTCGACTGTCCGACAGCATCAAGAAAGCCTGGCATACATCTTCTGCCGGCAACACCGCGTTTGCATCATTGGCGTTTATGCTGGCGCAAAGAAACGAAATCGGAGGACGCGAAACTATTGACGAACAATCTTTTGAACGAGTTTCAGCGACTGATATGGCATTTCTGCAGCCGGCCATCCGAGCGTTATCCAGCCGCGACCCCAAAAGACTACGCGTTTTCGATGATCTGCTTTTTAGCGCGAAGTATCGTGACTTAAGAAAACAACTTGGTGCGAACGAACACACGGCCAACAGCCGGGTTAATCGAATCGACGAATTTGAAGATTGCCACGACGAAACGGTCCGTCCCGAACAAAAAAACACGTCAAGTAAAGCCAGAGCACCAAAGAATAGGATTCATCCAGAGCCTGCTCCGGACATCAAATTACCTATGGAAGACCCACTGGCATTAGATTAGGGCGCTCGCCATGCGAACGGTTCATGTCTTGACACCGAAATTGTACTCACCATTGTGCTTCATCCCTGAATTACTTCCCGATGAATGCCTGTATTCTTTTTTACAGCGCATTTGGACATTAAACGCGTTTACGTTACCCCGCCAATTTATGGTTCTCCTATTTGGGTGCGACAGCCACATACCTGTGCTTGATTTACCAACAGGACTGGATGCTTTACAACGCACACTGGGAGAGCGGTCCCCATTTAAATCAGCCGACGATCTCATTGATCGTGCAACGTTATATCCATATCACAGGCCATTTCTATCGGCTTCTCGGAACACGCGACTAGTTCATCTATTTCGTGGCACAGGTGGACAGGGCGTAAAGACACTGCTGGGGCGCGTAGCCAACGGCTTCGGTGCGCAAGTCATAGCCCGCTACTGCGTGCTTTGCAACACGAGCACGGCCAAACAATATGGATGCACGTATTGGCAACGAAGTCATCAACTCCCTGGCGTTGTGTACTGTACGGTCCAGCTCTCTGGGCTCAGCTGTTTGTCACATCGACAGCAGCTGCAACAGTCCCCATGGCCCTCCACTTTTGAACCGACCTGCATAGCCCGCGAATCACACAACTATCAACTAGCCTTAATGTCAGTGGCATTGCTTCAAGCGAACCGCTATATCAGCGACGTAAGCGCCCTCAATTTCGTCTACATTTCTAAAATTCTAAGCCTTGGTTTTAACAAGACTCACGGAAAAATTGACTTTCCTGCACTGACTGACGCTATTCGAGAATATTACAACCATTTCCAAGGGTTCGAGCATCGCGAAAGACTGCTTTCCAGCGCGAACCACCCGCTGTTTTGGCTCTATTCAACGTTAAGACGACCCGGCCGGTCATCTCATCCGATCTGCCACCTTCTTCTGATTCGGTTCTTGTTCGGTTCTATTGAAAAATTCCTTGACGCCTTCGATTCGTCGAAGAACAACATGGCCGACAGGTGGCGAACCCAAGAAAACGATACCTTGCCGCGGCAAACTATCGTTGTCCCGCGCCATCCTCGTCGCGACACCCCATTCTCGAATCAAACGGAATTTGGCCAAGCCACATCCGACCGATTGGGGTCCACTAGCTCAGCGGTGTCGGGAAGCCGACAAACCATCGAAATGACCAACCAGGGCCGCTGCCATAGGGTTCCCGAAGTGATCCGCTTGGCCATCGTTACAGACTTGTGCGCCGGATTAGCAATAGCGGAAATCTCGAAAAAGCACAGTGTATCTATAAGCGTAGCCTATCGTATTCGCGCTCACACGCCAGGCCTCAAGCAGCTACACGCGGACCACAAAATCGAATCAGAAAGGATAACGCATCGACAGCACTGGTTAGCCTTGTGCAAAAAACTTCCCGCAAAAGGAGTAACTATGATTCGCGCCACATCGCCAGGCGAATATGCATGGCTTCGGCGCAATGACCAGCAATGGCTTAAAGATGTTTGCTCTACATTACCTCGTGCCCCCACTGGTCCCAGAAACAGCAAAGTAGATTGGACTAAACGTGATCAAAGCCTTGCAAAACAGGCCCAACAATTTGTGAGGAACGAAAGAACTCGAATCAATCGCTCTCGGATCAGTGCAACGCTCATTCTTCGGCATCTGAACCGTGAAGCAATGGTAAGAGCAAATCGAGAACGACTTCCCACACTTAACAACACTCTCATCGAACTGTCGGAATCAATTGAACAGTTTCAAAAGTTTCGCATTGATCTGGCGATTGATAAATTGAGGTGCCTTGGTCTTCTGCGATCACGTTGGCGGATCCAACGACTGGCTGGACTAAAGAATTGGACGCCTAGTCTTAGTGCTTACGCAATATCGCGCGGAATAGATATGTCATAACCCTAATCACTTTCGCCATGCCGCTACTTCCCTTTCGCCTGCAACCTTATCCTGATGAGCTTCTGTGTTCGTGGCTTGCTCGACTTGCCCACCATAATGGTAGCGGAGCATGGCGTCCTTTCTTAGAAGCAACTATTCACAATCGCCGCGTGCAACATCCCATGCTAGGCATGCTCAGCTATAGCGATAAACTCGAAAATCTGCTGAACGCGCTTGGTACGAATTACTTTACGGCCATGATGGAGTTGACAACGCTTCCATACTGGCTTGCGTTCGACTCACCTGAAAATCTGGACAATGAGTCCATGGCTAGCAATCCTACACGCCAGATAAGAATCCAACTGAAGAAACCTAGAACACACGGCATCCGTCAAACAGGCTCTAAACATACGGCAGGCCTTGCTGACTCGGCCCGCCTATGCCCTGCATGTTTGGACAATGACTACCGGCGTTATGGTGAACCCTACTGGCATAGGATCCACCAACTTCCCAATGTATTCGTTTGCGCCTCTCATGGATGCATTCTGCTAAGTGCATGTCCCGCATGCAATCAAACAATCGTGCCTTTAGCCCCCCGGTTGCTAGACCTTCCTAAACTGCAGTGTTCTTGCGGCTATTTATTAGGCCGACCAACGCCTCATCAACCGACCATACCCACCATATACAAGCAACTCGTAACTGTTAGTATTGCTGCGCTAAACAATGGGCGACCAGAATGGTCATATGCCGAGATCCGCCATTATCTTGAACTGAAAATGAACGAGAGAAACGGGCTCAACAGCTACAAAAAGATTCTGCGCAGCGCCTTTGAATTAGAGCAAACACCGCTGGGCCAACCGTTACGATTATGTATAAACGATCGATCGATCGTTACCTTTCGACCTTATTTTTCCGTAGCGCGCTCCTCTGATCTTTGCGCCCTCATGGTCGCCCTTAACCTGGACTTTAAACAAGTATCCAGAGAATTAGCCGATAGGACCGTCCCCGGTCCAGAGCACGGCAGACCACTCTCCAAGGTGGTGCGGCAGACGTTAACCATTGAGAGCGCCAGACAAGAAATGCGGCAATTCATGAGTGAACACCGAGGCTGTTCACCTTCTAGGAGCAAAGTGCTTTATTGGTTCCTAAAATTATTCGATGAACAGTGGCTAAGTAAAAACTTTGTAGTGACTACAACCATCAATCCTACCGTCGGCCAAGACAGAAAAAACTTGCTAGAAGTATTTATGCAACAGCAGTTTTCTCGAGATAAAATCAGAGAAAGACTAATAAATTCGCCGGCGGGCGTGCGCGCTTCATTGCGTGATGAGGTGTGGCTAAAAAATAAGCTGCACGAGTTGGATGTGCGCAAGAAAGAACACAGAACCGCACGACGCATTCTAAACGACGCCTCACGTGTCATAGTGCTTCATGCTGTGCTGCAGAAAATTCTTGCCGCGCAAGACTGGCCCGTGCGAATCAATGGTGCTGTTTTGGGCCAGAGGGCCGGGCTAAGCAGTAGCCAAGCACAGAGTGCCATTAGACGTAACCCTGGACTTCGGCGTGCAGTTGAAGCGGCTAACGAAAGCAAAACTGAACGCCAAATAATTTGGGCGGCACGGCAGTTTCAAGGCGAAGGGCACTCGATAAGCCTCAAGCAAATTCTTCGCCGAGCTCGAGTGCCTACTCTTGTCCAAAATTTTGAGATGGCACGAAAGGCTAGGGATGGCCTGTCAATGGCATAGCCTCGGGATCTGGCTGTGCCGCGCCAAGAATACAGCTCGCTGACCGGGAATACTGAAGCGGCGAAGTGCACACCATGCATCCAATCGAACTTCGCTAGCTACCTTTTCCCTTTCGCTATGATGCGGGAATAATTGCCATAGAGGTTGGCCTGCAAATTGACATTAATTGCCAAATTTTACAATTCATCGCTAAACGTATACATTGGTCCCGGTTCAATATCGTAATTACCCCGGAGGATGAATAATGGCAAGCGTTACCGTGCTCGTAAGCAAGCTCGATTTTGACTTGGAGAATCCTCGGTATATTGCGCAAAAAAGCCAGCGGGAAGCCTTTGAACGGATATTGCTTGATAACCCGGCAAAAACCATAGCATTAGCCGAACATATCGTAAACAACGGCCAGAACCCTATAGACCTTATTGCCGTGATCGCGACCGAAAATAACCGGTACATTGTTCTCGAGGGAAATCGTCGAGCGGCGGTATTGAAGGCATTGAACAAACCTGTATTGCTTGACGCAATACCCCAGGGCACGGGGGTCCCCGCCTTTTGCAAGAAGATGAAGATTCTAGCGAAGCGCGCAGATAAATCGGCAATCAATAAGGTGGGGGCCGTCCAATTTGAATCGCGCGAAGATGCAGACATTTGGATTCCGCTAAAGCATACTGGGGAGAACGAAGGCGCCGGCACGGTACCTTGGGACGGCACACAACGGGCGAGGTTTCGTAAAGGTGACGCAGGCCTGAACTTGCTCGACTTTGGAAAAGCCAACAACTGGTTTACAGAAGAGGATTTGACCGACCGTGCGGCATTTCCTATTTCCACGCTTAATCGCCTTCTTGGCGATCCCGCAATCAGGACGGCGCTCGGCCTAGAACTTTCAGCGGGCAAACTACAGTCTACAGTGGCGATTAGCGACTTGGAAAAGGGGATCAAACAAGTAGTCTCTGACCTTGCCACAGGAACATGGAATGTTAACAAGACAGAAAAAAGTATCTTGATCAGTTTCCTGCCGCCTCACTTCCGAACTTGCCTGACGAGGAGACCCTTTGGCCCCTCGACCCCGATCTGGCGCCGGCCCCAGAACCCAAACCGGCTGCAATAGAGCCCAAAGTACGATCTAGGAACGACAAGCGATCCACACTCATTCCTAAGAGCTTCGTAGTCACCACGAGCTCGGAAAGTCCGCGGTTGAACAAAATCTATCGTGAGCTAAAGCGCCTTTCCGTCGAAGACTATGAAAACGCAGTTGCAGTGCTCCTGCGCACTTTCATCGAACTTAGCCTAGATGACTTCATCGCACGCAACAACGTCACCATTGTCAAGGCCAGGCACCAAGCGACGCTCGCAGAAAAGGTACGAAGTACCGCCAAGCATCTTAAAGATCAGGGGAAGCTCGATAAAAATCAAGAGGGCATCGTTAACAAGTTAGCGAGCACGGAGCCCGACGACCAGGCACAGCCGACGAACATTACTACTTTGCATTCGTTCGTTCACAGTCGGTACGCTTCTCCCCTTGGTTCTGAACTGAAGACAATCTGGGACAACATTTCACCATTTATGTTGCACATTGCCCACGTCTAAATTAGATGGCCCAACCAGCTGGCCAAACTCGCTCAAAATTGCTAAAGTGGGTCGAACTTAATGCGGAGGCCCCTTGTCTAGCTATCACTCACCCTTACGCTATCCCGGGGGGAAAACCAAACTCACCGAATATGTAAAGGCATTATTTCGCCATAATGACCTTATGGACGGACATTACGTTGAACCGTATGCCGGCGGTGCATCGATTGCCTTGGAACTGATCATTCAAGAATTTGCTTCCCACGTTCATATTAATGATATAGACCCCTCAGTGTGGGCGTTTTGGCACTCAGTTCTGAATGATTCTGAGAATCTGTGCCGGCTTATCTCCAAAGTAACTGTTGACATGCACACATGGACCGAGCAACGGGAAATTCAGAAGCAGAAGGATACGGTTGACCCCTTAATATTGGGGTTTTCAACATTCTTCCTTAATCGGACAAACCGTTCCGGAATTCTTAAAGCGGGGGTGATCGGTGGTAAAAACCAAAACGGAAACTTCAAAATCGACGCTCGCTTTAGAAAAGATGAACTGATCAGGCGGATCGAGCTCATAGCGGAGCACCATAGCAGGATCAGTTTGTATAAACTGGACGCGGTGGACCTTCTGCAACACGTCGTACCAAGCCTTCCTGATAGGACACTGGTATACCTTGATCCCCCCTATTATGTAAAAGGTGGGGATTTATACGAACACCACTACAAGCACGATGATCACGCCGCTGTCGCCGCGGCGGCAGCAGGAATACGCCAGCATTGCATGGTGTCGTACGATGATGTTCCGGCAATCCGCGAGCTATATCGTGACTATCAATATGTCAGCTATAGCTTGAGCTATTGTGCGCAAAACAGGTATCGTGGAACGGAGGCTATCTTTCTTGGCCCCTCACTGGAGTGCCCAGGATTGAAAGCGTCTATGCAAGCAGCTTGAAGGGACAATTTGCCCCGTTACAGAATCTCGCTATGGTTTCAAGAGCTTCTTCCAGACGAGCGCCAGTAAAATCATTCGGCATTACTCCATAGGTACTGCAGCATCGGCTAAGGTTCAGTCGGCGTTGCTTGCTCGCGTCAATTGCCGGTATGTGGGAATTCTGGTCGAATGTGACCGATTTCTTTGATTGGCCGGAATGACCGGTCACAACATAAGAATCACATTACGCATCAAACCTAGCCCAGGGTGGGGGATTTCCTGGTAGTCATGTGGAATCGAAAGCTCGCAGCATTAATGCCCTGCGGATCAAAATGCTAGCTCGCTCCGCCATTATGCTCGGGCGTCAGTCGATTTATTTCGATAGTGACATGCGCCAGTTCATTATGTACGCTTAAGGCCTTTTTAAAATACGCTGGCGATATCGCTTCGTCAGTGACAAGGCCCACGATACAGGCGAATTTTCCCTTGCCGACGCGCCACACATGTAGATCGCTGATGGCTGCCTTCATTGGACTTGTCTCAATTATCTGTCGGATTTCGCCTACCACCGGTGTGTTCATCTCGGCATCGAGCAACACTCGTCCCGAGTCGCGTAATAAGCCATAGGCCCACACTGAGACCAGCATGGCACCTACAATACCCATCACAGGGTCCAACCAACTTGCTCCCCAGAATTTCCCCGCAATAAGTGCCACAATCGCCAGGACGGATGTCGCCGCATCGGCAATGACATGCACATAGGCCGCACGCAGATTCAGATCCTGATGATGCCCATGATCAGCATGACCGTGAGTATCGTGACTGTGACCGTGCCCATCCTTTAGGAGCCACGCACAAACAATATTCACGACCAATCCAATAAACGCGAGGGCAATGGCTTGGTCGTAGTAGATCGGGCCTGGAGATAACAAGCGCTCAACGGATTGGAACAGCATTGATCCCGCGACCAGGACAAGCAACAGGGCACTGGTATAGCCAGCTAAAACTTCAATCTTCCAAGTCCCAAAGGCAAACCGGCTATCGTTTGCAAACCGTCGTGCAAAGACATACGCCAGCACGGATAACCCAAGGGCTAACGCATGGGAACTCATGTGCCACCCGTCCGCAAGCAGCGCCATGGAATTGAACGTATAGCCGCCCACAATTTCGACTACCATCATCACGGCGGTGAGGATGACGGCCCGAGTGGTGTTTTTTTGAGCTAGCGGATTGCCTTCGTTGAAAACGTGAGAGTGCGTCCAATCGTTGTCGGGCTGGCGTTGTTCCATTGTTCATTGTCCTGATGCGGGCTAAAGTCATATACTATACCCCTGTATAGATAATGGCGAAAAGGAAAATAGATGTCGCACACAACTCGGGATCAAAAACCACTGTTAACCCGTATCCGACGAATTAAAGGTCAGGCTGAGGCCCTGGAAAAGGCCATCACAAACGAAACGGAGTGCGCCGCGGTGCTTCAACAAATTGCCGCGATCCGGGGCGCGGTTAACGGCTTAATGACCGTGGTTTTAGAAGGACATATTCGCGAACATCTTGGGGCCGAAGAGATGTCTACGTTGCAACGTCAAAAAGAGGTGGAACAAATCGTGCAGGCTTTACGTTCGTATTTGAAATAGAAAGCGCGTCAAAAGGATTATGGAATGAAGTTTCAGGAGGGAATGCGCCAAACGGGCGTACCGGCCGCCCTGGGTGCCGCTTTGCTGTTCGGAGCCGGGACGCCGTTGGCAAAACTCTTGCTCGCTTCGGTGAGCCCATGGCTGTTGGCTGGCCTGCTGTATCTTGGCTCGGGTGTCGGCTTGAGCTTGTATCGATATTTCAGCAAAGCACCTGCGGTCAAATTACCTCGTCAAGAAATGCCATGGTTCCTCGGTGCGATCCTCGCAGGTGGAATTGTCGGACCGGTACTCTTAATGCTCGGTTTGACGGGAATGCCCGCCTCCGGGGCGTCCCTTTTGCTCAACGCCGAAGGCGTGTTTACGGCGCTCTTGGCCTGGTTTGCATTCAAAGAGAATTTTGACCGGCGTATCGCGCTGGGCATGGTGGCGATCGTAGCCGGAGCCGTAGTCTTGAGCTGGCCAGGAGAGGCACGTTTTGCCGGTGCATGGCCAGCGCTTGCCATACTGGGTGCCTGTTTTGCCTGGGGTCTGGACAATAACTTAACTCGTAAAGTGTCGCTCTCGGACGCGACCTGGATTGCGTCGGTAAAAGGCCTAGCTGCCGGTTCGGTCAATCTGGCCCTGGCTTTCATAATGGGCGCAAGCATTCCGCCGTTGCCCAATTTGGCCGGGGCGCTTGTGGTGGGGTTTTTCGCATACGGCGTGAGCCTGGCTTTATTCGTGGTGAGTCTGCGCCACTTAGGTACGGCCCGCACGGGGGCTTACTTTTCGGTCGCGCCGTTCATGGGTGCCATGCTGGCGGTAGCTCTGGGCGACCCTCTAACGGTGACGTTGCTTATCGCAGCCGCACTGATGGCTCTGGGCATTTGGCTGCACCTAACAGAGCGGCATGAGCACCTTCATCGGCATGAAGCCTTAGAACATGACCATGAACATATTCATGATGCCCATCATCAGCACGAGCATGATGTGTATGTTGCGCCGGGGACGAAACATCGTCATGCACACCAACATGTGCCTTTGACTCATTTCCATGCACATTTCCCCGACGCCCACCACCGGCATCGCCATTGATTACGGATAAAAGGCGCCCCTGCGCGCCACCTTTTACTTATTGTCTTGTAAGGCGATAAAACTACTTCTGCTGTTTTTTATGCTGGGCAAGCCATTGGTCAAATTGAGCGATTTCTTTATTCTGAGCCGCGATAATGTCCTTGGCCATTTGTTGCATCTTCGGGTCTTTTCCTTTTTTCAGTTCCAACTCGGCCATATCGACAGCACCTTGATGATGAATGCGCATCATTGCGGCAAAGTCATGGTCGATGTCGCCGGATGACTTCATAGCGTCCATCTGTTTGCGCATATTCATCATGGAGCCGCGCATATCCATAGGCATGTTGCCTTTCATTGCTCCGGAACTCATTGACCCTTGGTTCGATGGTGTAGTCGTCTGAGCGGACGCCAACACTGAGGTTGCCCCAAGGCTGGCGCCTAGCATCAATGGTAATAAAATGTGGCGAGCGACGCGGACCTTTTTGCCATTTGAATCTTCATGATCATCTCCTATACCAGCTGAAAGAACGTCCAAGATATCGAGCCGAGATGCCCATATTTACAAAAACGCTGCAAAATTCATCCCCTCAATCGCATTAAGCTCCTAGCCATTGTGCGACCACTAATTGCGCGCGATTATGGAAGTCTCGAAGCAATGAAGCATGCGTTTTGGCTCGCGTTATCTGTACAAACTTTGTTCGTCAGCAATTCGCGTGCCGCCACCAGGTTATTCTAGCTATGCTAATAATATGATTCATTGATATCGCTACTATCGTCGTTCATCATGACAAAAACGTAATGCTGCTGACAGCAAACTGTCAGTTTCGCAAGCACTTAAGTGTGGCATGATTGACACACCTGCCATCCGTTGCGATCTCGGACTCTACGCTGTTTTGGGATGGTGAGAGGTCAGCGTAGTCCAATACTAAATGGAAAACGGCTACGTCATGACACCACACGACCACGAACATGCTCATCACGGCCAATCCGGTGACTTAACCGGCGGATCAACGGGAGCTGACGGCAGCCACGTTAAACGGGCTACGGCCTCGGCCCCAGCGTTAAAAGACCCCGTATGCGGAATGTCCACCATCTTGAGCATGATGGTCAGTCGTTTTATTTCTGCAGCACGGGCTGCCAAGCCAAATTCAGCGCGGACCCGGCCAAGTATCTTTCTAAAAAACGGCCAAACGAACAACACACTGAGGCAGCCGCACCGAGCACGATCTATACCTGTCCGATGCATCCCGAGATTCGCCAAGACCACCCCGGAAACTGTCCCAAGTGCGGCATGGCGCTGGAACCGCTTATGCCCACGCTGGAAGACGATAATCCCGAGCTGGCGGACTTCACTCGTCGGTTCTGGTGGACCTTGCCTTTAACGGTAATCGTCACCACGCTGGCCATGTTCGGGCACCAATTGGGTTGGTTTGGCATGGCCACCCAAAGCTGGATCGAGCTAGTGCTTTCCTTGCCGGTGGTGCTCTGGGCGGGTTGGCCGTTTTTTGTGCGCGGCGTACAGTCTGTGATTAACCGTAGTCCTAATATGTGGACACTCATCGGCTTGGGAACGGCGGCGGCTTTTATCTATAGCGTCGTGGCCACCGTTGCACCAGAAGTGTTTCCCGACACGTTCTTGTCCATGGGGCGCATCGCGGTGTACTTTGAAGCGGCAGTCGTCATCATTTCCTTGACGCTTTTCGGGCAAATCCTTGAGTTAAAAGCGCGCTCGCAGACTTCTGCGGCCATCAAGTCGCTAATGGGATTAGCTCCCAAGTCGGACCTGATGGCACTGAGGAAGATGTGCCACTCACCCACGTCCATGAAGGCGATCGCCTACGCGTGCGCCCGGGCGAGAAAGTGCCGGTTGACGGGGCGGTAGAGGAAGGCGCGAGTTCGGTGGACGAATCCATGCTCACCGGTGAACCGCTGCCGGTCAGTAAGCGGGTGGGCGACAAGGTGATTGGCGCGACCATGAATACATCCGGCGCCCTGGTGATACGTGCCGAGAAAGTGGGCTCGGCGACGGTGCTGTCTCAAATCGTGCAGCTCGTTGCACAGGCACAGCGCTCGCGAGCCCCTATGCAACGCATGGCCGATCGCGTGGCTGGTTACTTTGTTTTGACGGTAGTTGCCATTGCCATCCTTACCTTCTTTGTATGGGGTTTCTGGGGGCCACAACCCAGTTGGGTCTATGGTCTGATCAATGCGGTGGCGGTCCTCATCATTGCCTGCCCGTGTGCGCTAGGGCTGGCCACGCCTATGTCCATCATGGTGGCCACTGGCCGTGGCGCAACGCAAGGCGTCTTGTTTCGCGATGCGGCCGCCATCGAAAACTTCCGTAAAGTCGATACCTTGATCGTCGATAAGACCGGCACACTGACCGAAGGACGACCCACATTCGAGCAAGCGGTTCCCGTCCAAGGCGGTACCGCTGAGGAGGTGCTGCGCTTGGCCGCCAGCCTGGATCAAGGCAGCGAACATCCCTTGGCCGACGCCATCGTTAGCGCCGCACGTAAGCAGGGTGTTGCATTGGCCACGGTAGATGAGTTTGAGTCCGGTACGGGGATCGGTGTGCGTGGCATAGTCGAAGGCAAGCGTTTGGCGCTCGGTAACACGGCGCTGATGCAGCAAGAAGGCGTCGATGTGGCGATATTGAGCGAAAAGGCCGAGAGCCTGCGTGTCCAGGGTGCAAGCGTCATGTACCTTGCCGCAGATGGTCACCTATTGGGCCTGCTTGCCGTCTCGGATCCCATTAAAGCCAGCACGCAAGAAGCATTAATGGAGCTGAAGGCCGCAGGAATCCGGGTCATTATGGCGACCGGTGACGGCGTGTCCACGGCAAAATCGGTAGCCGGGCGCCTGGGTATCGACGAATTCCATGGCGAGGTCAAACCGGCCGATAAGCTCGATCTTGTCACCAAGCTTCAAGATCAAGGGCATATCGTGGCCATGGCGGGCGACGGCATTAACGACGCGCCGGCCCTGGCGAAAGCTGATGTGGGCATTGCCATGGGCACCGGCACCGATGTGGCCATGAACAGCGCTCAGGTTACGTTGGTCAAAGGCGACCTACGGGGCATCTCGATTGCCCGCCACCTGTCTGACGCGACCATCGCGAATATGAAGCAGAACCTGGGGTTTGCCTTTGTGTACAACTCGCTGGGCGTGCCGCTGGCGGCCGGCGTGTTATATCCATTTACCGGACTGCTACTCTCGCCTATGTTTGCCGCGCTGGCGATGAGCTTGAGCTCGGCCTCGGTGGTGGCGAACGCGTTGCGGCTGCGTAAAGCAAAATAGATAGCCATCCTGCTTAAAACCATGATTGTGGTTGTTGCTGCGTGAACTGCTAATGGCGGGCACACTAGATGCTCATCTTGGGCTTGATCGATCGTCAACTAAGCCCGGCAGGTTAGCTGGGCCTTTATATCAAGGAGTATTTTATGCGCGGTAATGCGATTTTCTCGAAATCTCGTCTAGCGGTTCTCGCAAGTAGTGTGATCATGGGTGGTTTGGCTGCAGGCTATGGCGTGGCCATGGCGGCTCAAAGTAAAGTAATGCTAAGCGGTGCTCACGAAGTTCCCGCTGTCACCAGCTCGGCCAAGGGCGACGGCACAATCACCATTGGCGAGGACAAGACGGTGAGCGGCAGCGTCACCACCTCAGGCGTGGCTGGCACCATGGCGCACATCCACGAAGCCGCCACCGGTAAGAATGGCCCCCCCATAATCACTCTGGAAAAGAAAGGGGACAACCAATGGATGGTACCGGCGAATGCCAAACTGACCGATGCGCAATACAAGGCATATAAAGCGGGCAATCTTTACGTCAACGTGCATAGCGCCACTCACAAAGGCGGCGAGATCCGGGATCAGCTGAAGCCCTGAGCTTCGGCGGTGACGAACGTGTTGCGTTTGTCCAAGTCAAAATGAAGGCTCATCCCGGCCCAAGTCATTACTGTGGCGGTTGCAGCGTGATTTCCTTCTGAGCAGCCAATGCCTGCTTGGGCCAGGAACTCTTGATATAAGCCAGCACGGCCTGGATATCGTGCTCGGTCAGCAACTTGCCGTAGGCTGGCATGTCGCTCACATAGCCCGGTGGCGCCGTGACGCCAGGTACAAGACCGTTTTTGATGATATCAATCAGAACAGTGTCTGGATGATGCCAGGTGTGCCCCGTCTCGTTGTGCGGCGGGGCGGGCAAGCGTCCGTTCGCTTGACGAATCCGCCAATCGGGCTGACCCTCCAGCTTGGCGCCATGGCAAGCGGCACAGTTATTGGCATAGACATTCTTCCCGAGAGCCACCAGTGTTTGATTCGAGGGGTCGATATATGCGCCAGCCGAATCGGTGAATGTTCCATACAGATATACGCCAACACCGAGCGCCAATACGCCGACTACACCGGCAATCATTGCCTTCTTTTTCACGCGGTTACCATTCAGGTTATCCTTTTTTTCATCTTGCGGCGTAATACGCGCAACAGGTCGAGCACCACTATTTGGCATATGAAGCCAGTTGCCGTTTGGCTTGCACCGGGTCCACCGGCTGATTATTGACTCTCAGTTCATAATGCAAATGAGGGCCGCTGGCTGTTCCAGTTGAACCGACATAGCCAATGATTTGTCCTTTTTCGATGCTGTCACCTTTCCTCAGCCCGCGCTTAAAGCGGCTTTGGTGCGCGTAGACAGTGGAATAGGCATTGTCATGTTCTACGAAGATGACTTTCCCATACCCATTTTGAACGCCAATGAACGTGACCTCGCCTTGTGCGGTTGCTCGGATCGGTGTGCCTTTGGACGCGGCGTAATCAATGCCTTGATGGCCGGCCCACTTGCCCGATACCGGATGCAGCCGGTAACCGAAAGCCGAGTTGATTCTTACACGTTCAGTCAAAGGCGTTCTAAGAAACGTCCTCTGCAAGCTCGCCAGTCGAGATGTCACTTTATGAGAGCGGTTGCCAAGCACCTGGACAGGGCTTTCAGTGATGGGGATCTGCCTCGCCTCCGACGCCATGGCGGTACCTGCCATAGAGCAAGCTAGGATAAAAAGTAATTCTTTAAACATGGAGTATCGGTAAAGCAGGATGCATTGGAATGATGTCGGGTTAACTTTCCCGTTCGGGCCCTAGGTTGTCGCGTGGTGGGTGCTGAAAGAAGAAAGAGTCAGTCGCGGTAACCGCCTAACCGCTAAAAGGTGCGAAGATCCCTGTCGCCACACCTTCGGAGTTCTACATACTCCCCGCCCAGTCAATGAATCAAAACGCTGAAGGAGTCTTTATGACAAATATCAGCCCACCTTGATCTTTCCCACCATCCCGGCTTCCATGTGCCCCGGAATAAGGCAGGCGAAGTCAACGGTTCCGGCCTGGGGAAACTGCCAGACAAGACCGCCTTTTTGACCAGGATTGATCGTGATCATATTAGGTTCAGCATGTTTGATCCCCGGCATTTTTTGCATCATGGCCGCGTGCTCTTTAAGTTCAGCGACCGAACCGATCACCATTTCATGAGGAATCTTACCGTTGTTCTTCATAAAGAAACGGACCGTCTCACCCGGCTTGACGTTAAATTCGCCGGGGGTAAAACGCATGGTGTCATCCATGACAAGCTCGATCGTACGCGTGACCTTGGCGGCATCGCCGGGCTGTCCCATAGACAAATCGGCTTTGTTCATGCTGGACATATCGTGGCCTTGCATCATGGTGCCATCCTTCATCTCGTGACCTGCACCATGGCTCCCGGCGGCCAGTGCCAGGACGGGTAAAGTACTCAATAGCAATATGGATAGTGTTTTCTTCATAAACGGCTCTCTTAGACAAGTTACAGGGATGAGAGCACCAAGCGTGATGTTCTCGGGTACAACGATTAGAATCGGAAGCTCAACCCGGCGACAAAGCGGGTTTCGCGGGCACGTTCGCCGGCATCGCGTGCGAAGTTTGCTGTTTGACCGAACTTACTAGCCCATTCCACCCCGATATAGGGGACAAACTGTCGCGTCACTTCGTATTTCAGGCGCAAGCCGGCCGTACCATCCGACAGGCCGCTACCAATCTCGCGGGCCTCATCGCGTTTGCCGTAAAAGTTCACTTCTACGCGAGGTTGCAATACCAATTTTTGCGTGATCAATAAGTCGTATTCCGCGCTCAAGCTCAACGCCGTTCTGCCGCTGGGGCCTACATAGGCGGTGGCATCAATATCGAACCAATAGGGGCCGAATGCAAGCCACTCTCTGCTCGGCCCTTCGCCATGGTCCACGCGCACACCAAGCTGGGTATCCCAGAAGGTGGAAACGGCATGGCTCCATAGCAATTCGGTTTGGGCTTCTTTTAGTTTTCCGCCCGCTACTTCGCCTTCGGCTTTCAATACGGCGCGGTTGTATGTCCCGCCAAACCACGCTTGCCCCTCATAGGCAAGCCCTTCATTGCTACCGGACCTGACGTACTCAAGCCGATCGAACCATACTGAGGCGAAATTGTGCTCGTCAGACATGTGCAAGCGCTGGCCGTGGCCCAGTGAATACTTACCCGAATCCAACGTATATCCCCCGGAATAGGCGTCGGGGTCCCGCGCATCCGGTGGCGCCGATCCGCCTTGCATCTGCATAGCGCCATGATCCATCTGGCCACTGCCTTCACCCATTGCACCCATATCGTGAGCCGGGGCGGCTGGAGCCGTGTTGGCTTTGTCATGATTCATACCTGGCATGGCCTGTGCTGGCTTGGGCGCGCTGGTTGCATTCATGTTCATAGACCCGTGATCCTGGCCGCCCATATTCATCGCACCATGGTCCATGCCGGGCATACCCATTTTGCTGTGATCCATGCCAGACATGCCTGCTGCATCAGCAGGGGTCGGAGTGGCTTGCATGGTGGTATGGCCGCTATGGGCGTCTTGCGCTTGAGCCTGAGCAAAAATCGGGGTCGCGCCTAGCGTTGCGATCGCGAGCGCGAGCACGCGTTTCTTTATTTTGGTATTCACGGTCAAAATTCCCTTTTTCTCATTGGTTGAACTCATGCCACCACCACTTCACGGAACATGCCCATATCCATATGCAGCATCAAGTGGCAGTGCCAGGCCCAGCGTCCGAGCGCATCGGCGGTTACGAGGAAGCTGATGCGTTGCGCGGGTTGAACGGGAATCGTGTGGCGGCGTGCCTGGAAGGCGCCATCGGGCGTTTCCAGTTCGCTCCACATGCCATGCAAGTGCATCGGATGGGTCATCATGGTGTCGTTATGCAAGATGACCCGCACGCGTTCACCGTAGCGAAAATGCACGGGTGTGGATTTGCCAAACTCGACACCATCAAAGGACCAGCTGTAGCGTTCCATATTGCCGGTAAGGTGCAGCTCGATCTCGCGTTCCGCACTGCGTGGGTCCATCGGACCGCCAATGGTATGCAGATCGGCCAGTGTGAGTACGCGCCGGCCGTTGTTGCGCAGTCCGATGCCGGGGTCATCCAGATTGATGCGCGGCATATCAACATGCATATCCGTGCTTGGGCCATACTCGGTCTTCGCATGGCGCACTTTAGTACTGGCTTTGTCCCTACCCATGGCGCTATGGTCCATGCCGGCCATGTTGGCGTGATTCATTCCTGCCATCGAGCCGTGATCCATGCCCGCCATACTGCCCGCGCTCATGCCTGCCATCGCCCCATGATTCATTCCCGCCATGGCAGGCTGGCCCGAGCCGCCATGATCCATGTCTGCCATACCGGCCATGCCGCCGCCCATGGCACCCATCATGTCAGCCATGGTCAGCCACTCAGGGGCATCGAGCTTCGGGACTGCAGCCATCAGCCCTGCGCGGATTGCCAAGGTGCCGCGCGCATAGCCGGTGCGATCCATGGATTGGGCAAAGATGGTGTAGGCGTCGTCTTTGGGTTCGACAATGACGTCATAGGTCTCGCCCGATCCAAAGCGAAATTCATCCACCGTGACCGGATCAACGTTTTGTCCGTCGGCTTGCACGATCGTCATTTTTAAGCCAGGGATGCGTACATCATAAAAACTGTGGCCCGAGCCGTTAATAAAGCGCAGGCGAACGCGTTCGCCCGGCCTAAATAACCCCGTCCAGTTGCCGGCCGGCGTGGTGCCATTCATCAAGTAGGTGAGCACATTGGACGATAAATCGTTCAGGTCGGTCGGGCTCATGCGCATTTCGTTCCACATCTTGCGCTTGTCGATCGCCGCTTTAAGGCCGTCGCGGGACGCGTCCTGGAAGAAATCCACCACAGTTGGCTGGTTATAGTTGTAATAGTCGCCCTGCATTTTCAGCTTGGCGAGCACGCGCATGGGATCTTCGTCCGTCCAATCCGTGAGCTGAACCACATACTCGCGGTCTGCCCGAATTGGGTCGCTTTGAGCAGGCTCAATCACAATGGCGCCGATCATCCCCGTCGCTTCCTGCATACCAGAGTGCGAGTGATACCAATACGTACCGTTTTGCTCGACCTTGAAGCGATAGGTGAACGTCTCCCCTGGCGCAATACCGGGGAAACTGATCCCTGGCACGCCGTCCATCTGAAAGGGCAAGAGGATGCCGTGCCAGTGAATCGAGGTCGCTTCCTTTAGCCGATTTGTGACCCGTATGGTGACCGTGTCGCCTTCGCGCCAGCGTAGGGTCGGCCCAGGAAGAGACCCATTAATGGTCGTGGCCATTTGAGGATTGCCGGTAAAGTTGACCGGCGTCTCACCAATTTCCAGATTGAACTCGGTCCCGGTGAGCACAGCCGGTGCGCCCGTTCGGGTGTCGCCCGACTGGGCCCAAGCCGTGCGGGCAAAGGGCGAAAAGCCCAGCAGAACGCCACCGGCCGCCAGGCCTTGAACGAATCGGCGACGCGGCAGGAGAGGCAGGGCAAGAGAAGGCGCAAGCGGACGTTTCACGTGAGCGTATCCTAGGATCAAAAGAGTCTAAAAAATCGACCGGTAAAAGGAGTCGAAGGATTCATGGAGTTGATGCAAAGCACTTTAGCGAAGTGTCGGTGTCGATCCGATGACGCGGCCATTACATTTCTGTAATGTGCGCGGCTGTTTGTTGCGCCGCACCTGAGCGCTCATCACATTAAAGCGGTATGGCCGAATTTAACGAGGCCAGGAATCGCGTTGGCGACTGGAAGCCAATGACTTGAAAGTCGATTTCTTTGCCTTCCTTATCGAAAAAAATGATGCCAGGCGGCCCAAACAGCGCGAAGCGCTTGAGTAATGCTTGATCGTCTGCATTGTTTGCCGTCACGTCCGCTTTCAGCAGGATTACGTCTTTCAAGCGATTTTTGACTTGAGGGTCGGTGAAAGTGAAACGGTCCATTTCTTTGCAGGATATGCACCATTCCGCCCAGAAATCGAGCATCACGTAGCGGCCGTCTGCCCCCTGCAACTGCGATTCCAGATCGGCAAGGCTCTTAATAGGCTGAAACGTGATCTCAGTCGCCTCGGCGCCTATTGGCGCTGGATTGCTAACACCTTTGAAGACAGCCAAAGGCTGTAACACGTCGCGGCTGCCTGAAAGTCCTCCGACCAGAAGCGCCAAGCCCACTGTTAGCGCAATGATCCCAATCCCTTTGCCCAAACGCCTATAACCGGCCACATGCGCCGGCAAGGGATCCACAGCCTTTAAATACATCGCTGAGATGATGAGCAGGACGGCCCACAAAAACAGATGCACCACCGCCGGGATAACCGGAGCGATGAGGTAAATGGCCACGGCCAACATGGTCACGCCGAAGAAATGCTGGACTGATTTCATCCAGGGACCGGCTTTTGGCAGCAAAGTGCCGGCGGTCGTGCCAAAGACCAAAAGCGGCACGCCCATGCCGATGGCCAGTGAAAAAAGTGCCACGCCGCCCACCACGGCGTCACCCGTTTGCCCGATATAGAGCAGGGCACCTGCCAGCGGCGCGGCCACGCACGGACCCACAATCACAGCAGACAGCACACCCATCAGAAAGACACCGAGCAGCTTGCCGCCTGCCGTGCGGTTGGCTGCACCGGTCAAACGGCTCTGAATTGCCGACGGCATCTGCAACTGGTAAAAACCGAACATGGAGAGGGACAGCAATACAAACACGCCTGCGAATCCACCCAATACCCAGGGATTTTGCAGATAGACCGATAACATCGTACCGGCAAGGCCCGCCGCGACACCCGCTAGCGTGTATGTCATCGCCATGGCAAGGACATAGACCAATGAAAGGCCAAAGGCGTGGCGTCGTGTCGCGTGCTGACCCTGTCCGACAATAATTCCCGACAAGATGGGGATCATGGGAAGCATGCATGGGGTAAAGGCCAGAATTAAGCCGAAGCCGAAAAACGCGGCGACCAGCGCCCACGTATTGCCTGGCGCAAACAAGGCACGGATAACGCCAGTCTCCGATAAGCCTGTGCTGCGTTTTGCTGCGCGAATATCAGTCGGGACGGCTTGCGGCGTGGAAACGGCCGAAGTCGAGGCGTTCGAAGCGCTCGCTTGGAGCAGTGGCACCGTAAGGATCTTCTCAATGGGCGGATAGCAAACGCCCGATGGATCATTGCAACCCTGATAGGAGGCATGCAACGTTAACGACGGCTGAGCCGCGCCATTGGCCGGTCGATTAAGCGCAATGATGGCTTCTATGGGCCCGTAGTAGACCTCTTCTTTTCCAAATGTCGGGTCGTCTTTAAGCTTGCCTGGGGGTAACAACGTACTGGCGATCGTAATGTCCGATGCGTCGGGTAGGCTGAACGCGATGCGGCTTCGGTATAGGTAGTAGTCCTTGGCGGGAGTCAGTGTGGCGACAAGCGTGTCGAAATCTCGCGCTGTGATCGAAATCTGAAACGCTTTCTCGGGTGGCAACAAATCCGGCATCGAGGACGAGTCCCCAAAAACATCCGTTATGGATCTGAAAAGGCCTTTTGATGAAGTGGAGGCGTTCGGTTGCGTGCTACTGGTGCCAAGGGCTGTTGCCTTGACCGGCTCGTGGCTTGCGCCATACGCCAGCGAAGATACCAGCAAGAGCGCGGTGGCAATGAATCGACTCAGATTCACATCAGGTTCCCATCATCCAAAACATCATGGCTCCCATGCCGAGGAAAGCAAAAACGGCAATGAGGCCAATCACTGCCAGCGCGATCACGATGATTTTTATCAGCTTGTTACTCATGAGGTGTCTAGCCTGCTTGACGATATATGGATGTCAAAAGACAGAATATCGGACCTTATTTATCGCGCGTCGCGCCACCGTCAGCGATTTGCATCCATGTTGCACCGCTATCTCGAGTGACATAAGCACTGCGTTTGAAGGTGGCGATAGCAAGCTCTTCGTGGTGGGCTGGGTTTTGAGCAATGAAGGCGACCGCGTCTTCGTTTAGCGCGGGAAGCGTGATTTTTTCACTAGCCCCGCCATCCTTCAGGCTCATGCGGCTTAGCAAGGGAGAGTTCGCGTAACTGCTAACCCAAAGGTGCTCGCCATCCAAGTCGAACCACTGGGCTAACACCCGCGTGTCCGCAACCCGAAGCGCAAAATGATTGCCTGCATCATGCGACAGGTACAACCCGTCGGCGGCACCCGCGGCGACGATGCTGGCATTGCTGGGATGCACGGCCAAGGCGTTAACTTTCGTCTTTAGGCCATTGACTGCTGCCTGAGTCCATGTCATGCCGTCCGTTTGGGTCGCATACAAGCCGGGCTGGGGCATCCGCGTATTGGGACGATAATTCAGAACGTAGATCGCATGGGTCTCGTAGCTGGTAGCCAACGTATGGAAATCGGACTCGCCTTCCAGCCCCAACTGCCGCCACGTTTTTCCTGCATCAATACTTTTGATAAGACCGAAGGGATTGACCAGGGTCGAGCCCGCTGCCGGATGTCCGCTGCTGTAAAAAGCCCCGCGTGTGGCCGAGAAACCCATGTAGTCATGTTCAGGTCCCGCCATCTTGGACCATTGGCCATCGGAATAGACTGCGATGCCATGATGGCTCGGGATAAGCAGCTGTTTACCGTCTACGCTATAGGCAAGCCCGTGCACGTGCATGAGTTGAATCGGCGCTGACCCGGTTATTTCCTTCGTCGCTTGTGTTGTCGCAGATGGTTTAGTGCCGGCTGTAGCTGCGGTAAATCCACCAAACGCCAATAACGAGGCAAATACTGTTGTCGCCATTGCGGTGAAAATCGTTTTAGAACGAAACATGTGATATCCGATAATTCAAGTGTAGCCAGCCATAACCTGCGCTCGAGCAAGATTGAGCGCAACCAGTCAACTAGTCTTTGAGCTGTATTTGTCCGGTCAGTGGTTTGGAGGGCGCTTTATCGGCTTGATCCTTTTCGACGCTTTGCTCTTTGTCGCACGACTGCATGCCTTTCATCATGAACACCATCATGAGAGGGAACGGCGCGCTGGCCGCGATCCACTCACGGGCAACGGGTAAGGTCGCGTACGCGACGGCAACGACTACGCCTAGGCCAAGGCCTGTCTTGATCATTGTTTTCATATCACATTTCATCATCGTTCCTTCAAAAAGCCAGGTGACTTCAGACCTATCGAGCAGGTAGAATGAACAGCGGGTAATCCACTGTAGTGGCCCGTTGCTGTCAATTCGATTACCCGCTCATTACATGTTTGTCATGTTGGGTCAAAACTTCGATGGTGACGATGCAATTTCTTGTTACCAGAACAAAACCAGAAACGGCGCGCCTCTTGCTCGGCTCTAAAAACTGGAACCGCATTTCAGCCAGAGCTGGTAAATACTGCTTCGCGCAAGCTTGACATTGCCGTAGCAGCAAGGTCTACAGTGTCGTTATGATGCCTTGTTTTAGGAGAGCGTAATGATTGAATTCGAAGTGAAAGACATGACGTGTGGCCACTGCGTGGATACGATTACTCGTGTGGTTAAAGAAACCGCCCCAACAGCCTCTGTTCACATTGATCTTCCCCAACATTTAGTACGCGTTGATGGAGTATCCGGTTCAGGTGCTCTCGAGCGCGCCATTCGAGAAGTTGGCTATACACCTGTGCTCAAATCTTAAAGAGCCAAAGGCTGCTAAGCGGCTGGCCCTGGCTTTTTCATTTCTGCGTTCTCTTTTATTTCAAGAGGGCAGATCGTTATCAATAGCCCATTCTTCAGGCCATTTGCCTGCACGCTTGTGCGCACTTTTGGCAAGCTTCAGCACAGCGCTGACAATGATCCATCTGATGCTTGGCACATTCTTGGGCGCAAGCCTCGCAGATGTCTGCACATACTTGACAAATCGTCTGGGCAAATTCACTGCCGCGCGCCATATAGCTGGCCGCTAAACGACAGATTTGTGCGCAATCCATATCAAGCTGAATGCAACGCGCCATGGTTTTTACATCTGACTCGTCCAGGCATGAGGTCGCACAGTGGTCACACGCCGTGGCACATGCATAGCAGGCGTCGATGCAAGATTGATACTGTTCATGAGGCATAGTTCTCTCCAAGGATTAATACAAGCTAATAGAAGACGGTTATTTAAAAAATAAACCAGCTCCTGTACGCAGCAACCGCTATGCCGCCTACCCGATCTTTCAATTCAACACTGGCCATGCTATCGCTCAACGCACTAAAGGAAATTGGATTAGGCTTAGTTCAATTACAATTTTGTAATCAAACCGTCATGCTCGTGTCAGCATGAGGTAGGTAGAGTTGGCGGTGAGTGCTGATCGTGCTGGCTCGGCACGTGCCCTGTTATGGACACAAAACAGAAGAAATTCGCAGGAGCGATCCCATGAAACTGCTCGTCGTTGAAGATGAGATAAAAACCGGCGAGTATGTGCGTCAAGGTCTGATGGAATCCGGTTTTATGGTTGATCTGGCCCGAACGGGATTGGATGGGCACCATCTTGCGCTAACAGAACCTTATGATCTGATCATCCTGGATGTCATGCTGCCCGATGTTGATGGCTGGCGTATTGTTCAAGCGTTGCGCGAAGCGAAATCAGCTACACCGGTATTGTTTTTGACGGCACGCGATAGCGTGGAGGACCGGGTTAAAGGTTTGGAGCTGGGCGCTGACGATTACTTGATTAAACCTTTTGCTTTCTCTGAACTGCTCGCACGGGTGCGTACGTTATTGCGCCGAGGAACCACGCCGGTCTTTAATGATCAATTACAGGTGGCCGACCTCGTGCTGGACATTCCGCGTCGGCGGGCGAGGCGACAAGAGGTACGCATTAACCTGACAAACAAAGAGTTCGCACTTCTGGAGCTGTTGGTGCGCCGCCAAGGCGAGGTGTTACCGCGTTCCCTGATTGCCTCCCAGGTGTGGGACATGAATTTTGACAGCGACACCAACGTCATTGACGTCGCGATTCGGCGCCTGCGCGCCAAAATCGACGACGCCTTTGAACCAAAGCTTATTCATACCGTTCGCGGCATGGGATATATGCTTGATGTCAGCAGCGCGAGCTGAGTAGAGTGGCACGCCGCCCCGCGTCCCTAGCCCTTCGCCTGACCGTATCCATTGGAGCGGTCATAACAGTGGTGCTTCTTACGTTTGGATGGATGGTCGAACGATCCATTAATAGCCACTTTGTTCAGCAGGATGTCGATGAGCTTAATGCCGTCGTTCAATCACTGACGCAGTCTCTCTCCGGACCGCCAGCCAGTCAAGAACCAGATGCGCTGAAGCATCGGCTGGCCGCTGCGGTATCAGGTCACCATAATGCGCAATTTCGTGTATCGGACATTCATGGAAATGTGATTTATGCGACCCCGAATTCCAACCTCGATAGTTTTGCGCGTTTGGCTTCCTCTGTGGACCGGATTGATATCAATTCGGTGACGATCTGGCGCGATAAGGGGCAGACATACAGAGGCGCTGTCGTGCAGCAAATGCAGAAAGGCCTTCAGGATGGCGAGCCTTTAACCTTAGCTGTCGCCACTGGCATCAATTTTCATTTGCACTACCTTGAAAGCTTTCGCAGTTACTTAAGAATTATTACCATGGCAGCCTGCCTGATTGCGATTCTGGCGACATGGCTTGCTGTGTATCAAGGGCATGCGCCGATACGGCGTATCAGCCGCGAAATCCGTCGAATCAAATCCGACCAGCTATTTATTGGTTCCGGTGGAATTAACTGAGCTGGCCGTGTCATTTAACGACATGCTAGATCGCATCGAAGAGGGTTTTCAACGCCTCTCGAATTTTTCGGCTGATATCGCCCACGAGCTGCGCACGCCCATAACGAATCTGAAAACGCAGACGGAAGTGGCTCTCTCGCAAGCGCGTAGCCTTGAACAGTATCGCGAAATCCTGTACTCGAACCTGGAAGAGTACGAGCGCATGGCCAAAATGGTCGGCGATATGCTGTTTTTGGCGCAGGCCGATAATAATCAGCTCAAACCGGAACTGGTCAGCGTGAACCTGGTCACTGAAGTGCAGGCGCTCTTTGACTACTTCGAAGCGTGGGCCGAAGAACGGTCCGTTTCATTGATACGCAAAGGTCCAGCCTTATGTGTTCAAGGCGATAGATTGATGATTCGCCGCGCGCTGAGTAATCTTTTATCCAATGCCATACGCTATACCCCTTCGGGGCAGGCGGTCACAGTTTGCCTGGTGGTTAACAGCAACGACACGATTGTTATTCGTGTTGAGAACCCGGGATTGACGATCGATCCCGAACATCTTCCAAGATTGTTTGACCGGTTTTACCGTGCGGATCCTTCACGCCAACGTAAAGGCGACGGAGCTGGGTTAGGTCTAGCCATTGTCAAATCGATTATTGATACACATGGCGGCACCATTACTGCAAAAGATGAGGATGGACAAATGGTTTTTGAGATCGCACTTCCTAAAGCCACGGTTTAATAAAATATTAGTTATCAATAATACCCGATACGATTGCGAAGGAGCTTTTATTGCAACGTGAATCACGCTTATGTTGATAGCCACATCGGTATGAGACATGTCTGGTCATGGATTTTTCTCGTCAGACGCGGCGGCATACATATCAGCGCCATTGCACTGATCTGTATGTGATTCCCAACTTTGCTTCATGCTCAGAGCATTTTCCGCAGAGTATTGTCATGCAATATATAGTGATGCCACAAGGCAGCCAGAGCATGCAGGCCAATTACGTAATAGAAGATATTCCCCAGTAGCTCATGAGTATCCTTAGCTAGTGGAGCAAGCGCCGCGTTGGCGCCGACCACCGAAAAGGACCAGCCCGAGCCCATCAGGATTACCGGGTGCCCTTCCAAATTGAAGATCAAGATCCCAAGCAAGGGCTGCACGATGATGAATGCATAAAGAGCGATATGCGCCGCTTTGGCGAGAAAACTCATCAAGGCTGAACCGGGTTCATCTGGCGGTGGGGTGTGGGTTAGTCGCCAGCCCACCCGTGCGAGCGACAGACTCAGCACGAAAAGCCCAGCCCACACATGTATCCCGGTCCAGAATTCACGTGTGTCGCTGCCTTTGGGACCGCGCACGTTGATCGCCACATAGGCGATCACTACCAACAAGAAAATCGCCCAGTGCATAAAAATCGCGGGCTTGTTATAGCGGACGATTACGCGATCTCCTTGGGATATCGAGGATGTCATTTTCATTTGAATTCCGTGGGTATAAAAGCACTCATCTGCGATTTCGGAAAAATAACTATGGTGTGATCGCCTTCTTTTCCTATCTATTTTTCAATGACTTAATCACTGTCGGCGTTCCCGAATCCTGGGTAAATTTCCTGGTGTCTGACGATTTTCCAGATTCTGGCTGGCGGAACATTCAAGAGTACCGTATCCAGTTTGTGTGCTCGCAGTCCGAGTCTGTCCAGCAAGCGCAGCGGAATCGGACTGCGCCAGCCATAAGAAAAAAGATATAGGGCGCCATTTTCCCGTAGCGCACCGAATGCTCCTTGCAGTATGCGAAATTGCTGTTTTACTGACATGTTCCGCAGCGGCAGGCCACAGACTGCCGCCCCTGTTGTGTTATTCAAACCTATGGGCATAAGGTAGAGCCGGCATGCATCGATACATAACACTTGGGCCCGGGGAAATTTAGCGTGCAAATTACTCGCAAAAAACGGATCAACTTCGACTAATACCAAGTCCTGAGGCAAGACGCCACGTTCAATGATTTTTTGCGTAAAAACGCCCGTACCACACCCCAGCTCAAGAATAGGGGCGTGCGCCGAACTGATTTCACGCGTAATGGCAGCACATAACGCAGGCCCAGAGGGGCCGGATGTTCCCGCCAGCCCTTCAAAAACAGCAAACCGTCTGACACAGCATTGTTGTGAGCTAGTTGATAAAGACCCAAACTTACGGCTTTTGCCCATAAAGGAAAGGGAGTGCGCGATAGTGTTTTTGAAAAAGGCATTATTTATTCTCGCAGTGAATTTTCTAGCCGTTCGAGGCTGATGTACACCACGATATGGCTGCACACTTAGGACAGGCTTAGATTGACGGATTTGCCGCAATACGGCGAAACACCACTCTGACGCGTAAGCCTGCGGTCGGCTCTTCGCCTCCTGAGCGGTCCAGCGTTACCTCTGCGCCCATGCGTGCCGCAATCGCCGCAACAATGGACAGTCCCAGACCGGAGCCCACCTCGTCATTGCCCAGCACGCGATAAAATGGATCGAACACCCGCGTACGCTCTTCCTTGGGAATGCCCGGACCTGTGTCATCTACCTGCAGGACTACGTGACTGTCAGCGCTATGGACGGACAAATCGACTCGTCCACCTTCAGGGGTGTACCTGATGGCGTTTTCGACGATATTCTTGACCAAAATTTTCAAGTCAATTTCGGATGCCCATACCACGGCGCTGGCATCGCCAATCACGCCCAGGTCGATATGCTTGGCCTGAGCCAAGGGGATTAAATCTTCGAGCACTTGGCGAAAAACGTGGTCAAGAGACACCTCGCCGACTTGTCGGTCATCCAACTCTTGGGCGCGGGCCAATGCCAGTAGTTGTTCCAGCAACGCCCGTGCTCGCCGCAAGCCATTCTGTAATACCCCGAGCCTTTGCTTTGCCTGAGCCGACATATCGGCGGCGCCCAGCAGCTCGGCCTGAAGAGAAAGCGCCGTCAGTGGTGAACGAAGCTCGTGGGCCGCGTCGGCCACAAAACGGCGCTGCAGCGCGACCGATTGCTCAACGCGAAACAATAGCTGATTAATTTCGCTGACAAAGGGACGAATTTCCGAGGGAATGTGGGCTTCGCTGAGTGCGGTCAAATCCTGCTCTGAGCGCTGACTGAGTTCTGATGCCAGTTGCTTTACGGGTTTGAACATTTGACGAATCAATACGCCCACTAACAACAACAGGATGGGAACAAGAATCACAAACGGCAAAAGCGTTCTTAATGCGCTGTCACGGGCGATTTCGTCTCGTGCGGTCGTGCGTTGGCCTATCGCCACCCGAGAGCCGGCGGTAGATGTGGCTACAAACAATCGCCATGCTTCATCGTGTACGCGCAACGTCTGGATGCCATCGGGCAGATTTGCAGGCAAGGCGAGTGCGGAATCTCGTGATACGGCCAAGGGCGCATTGCGCTCAGGCAGCGCTTGCACAACAATCCGCGATTCAGGATCGGTATCGGGTACCTCTTGAGGCAGCGGAGCCTGGCTGATAGGCAGTGGATAGCGGTGGATTAGCGCTGCCATTTGCCGCAGCTGATCATCTTGCAATTCGTTCGCTTCATGAAAAGCGGAAGCGGCAATCGCGATACCCAGAATGACCGTCGAGAGCCAGACCGAAAGCCGAAGCTGCAACGATTGCTTTACTTTGCCTTGGAGACCATCCATCCCATGCCCCTAACGTTCTTAATGACATCCTTGCCCAGCTTCTTGCGAAGGGAGTGGATCAGGAATTCCACCGCGTTACTTTCGACTTCTTCGTTCCAGCCGTATAGGCGATCTTCCAATTCCACCCGTGACAAAATGGCCCCAGGACGAATCATCAAGGCATGCAATAGGGAATATTCTCGTGCGGACAAATGACTGGTCGTGCCGTTTAGCCCCACCTCTCGGGTGACGGGATCCAGGGTAAGTACTCCATTGGACAGTGTGGGGCCGGACACGCCACCCTTGCGGCGAGAGACAGTGCGCATTCTTGCCAACAACTCGGCCATCTCGAACGGCTTTAATATGTAATCGTCCGCGCCACCGTCCAGGCCTCGCAGGCGATCGTCCAGGCTGTCGCGCGCCGTAACGATCAATACGGGAACGGGGTTCTCTTGGGCGCGTATCAAGCGCAGCACCTCCAGACCATCTTTGCCAGGCAGCCCGAGGTCAAGCAACACAAGGCCATAGCTTTGTGCCCGCAGCGTAGTCAGGGCGTCGGTCCCACTGCGAACCCAGTCCACTGCATAGGTGGCGTCTTTAAGCGCCTGCTCCACTGCTTCGCCGATCATCCGGTCGTCTTCGACTAGGAGCACGCGCATTGCTTCGCCTTCAGTGTCTGAAAGGTAGGTTCAAGCCATTTACCGGATATGCGCACGTTGCGCCGACCCACGATAATGTTGCCAGGTTGCATAAACGATACACGATCCCAGAAGAGCCACCAGAATAAGCGACGAGTTGATGGTGCCGACGCCCAAGCCACCACTTTCCAACGGCTTGGTAAACAAATCGCCGAAGGTAGCACCAAAGGGCCGTGTAAGCACAAAGGCAAACCAGAATATAGCTACTTTGGAAAACCGGGTGTAGAAAGCAGCCAGCGCCAAAAGAACGAGCAGTCCACCGATGAGCAAAGCGCCTCCCGCAAATCCCAGACCCGACGTGTCGGCGAAGAAGTCGCCCAATGCCGTACCCAAGGTATTGGAGCACAGGATAGCGATCCAATACAGCAGTTCGGTCTTGGATGATTTGATTTTATCCACCGCCAGCGGCTGGCCGCTCATACGCCAGAACGCGAAAATCGCGAGTAATATCCCAAGCAGAATAGCGGACCCTTGAAGATAGCCCAGTTGCAGCGTGCGATCCATATAGTCTGAAATGGTCGTGCCCACCATAGTGGTTGAGAGAATCACGCTCCAGTACAGGACAGGGTGGTATTTTTTGGCAAGTAGTTGAGGAATGACCGTAAGCAGAAAAAAGCCGAACAGGACAAGGGAACTGACTGCGTAACCTAAATTCAACGTTATGGAGAGCAAGTCGCCGGAGGTTTCTCCTAGCGTGGTGGCCGCTATCTTCATGATCCAAAATAGCAGCGTAATGGGTGCGAGCTTGTTCATTGTTCATAAGTGGCGGCCGATAGCCTGCAAGAAACAACCTTGGTGCCCGCCACACTTAGGCAAAAAATACTTAAGCTATGTCGCCACGAGCGCAAGCTTCATTTCTGCGGGTAACGGTCAAATACCCCACAAGGGCGAGAATGGTCAAAAGAAAAAGCGCACTTGTTCCGATTGTTCCCAGACCCAAGCCTCCATTGGCCGTGGGTTGAGATAGAAAATCGCCGCAAGAAGCACCAAACGGACGCGTCAGGATATAAGCGATCCAGAACGCGGCGACAGCATTGGCTTTAAAGACGTAGTACGCAATGGTCACCACGGCGATTAGTCCACCAAAAATCAAGGCCGATGGGGCGTAACCCAGTTGTAGTCCTTCGGCAGCAAGGTCGCCGGCTGCCGTGCCCAAGGCAAACGTAAAGAGGATGGCCGCCCAGTAAAAGAGCTCACGCTTGGTCGTAAATATTGAATGGATCGAAAGCGTTTTTTCGCTGACATACCAACAAACGAACGTCGCGATTAGAGCCACGCTAAATAGCGTTGTAGTGGTTTGCAGCGTTACGCCAAAATTATCGACAAGGTTATCGGTCAGCAGTGTTCCAAAAATACTGAGCAAGACGACCGTGAGCCAGTAAATCCAGGGAACGTATTTGTTAGCACGAATCTGAACAACGAGAAAAGCTAGCAACAACATTCCCATAACGATGGAAGTGCCCGTTAAACCCAAATGCAAATTAACATTCAAAAAATCGGCGGCTGTTTCTCCTACCGTGGTCGCCAAGATCTTGATGATCCAGAAGTAGATGGTGATTTCGGGAACTTTATTAAGCATTGACCGGGTGGTTGGGCTTATAGATAAATTCATGACGACTCGCATAAAGTAGGAGTATGGCTGGCCCGGAAGTCACTACCCCACGCGCCGCCAGACTGAGGTTCAGACAGCACTATTGCTTCATCCAACCGCGGCGGATGAACGGCGCAAAGAGCACTCGGTAGACGGCCGTAATCAAACGCAACGCAGGCTCTACCAATCGATACCCCTCTCGTGCACACAACCAGGCGCTAAATCCCGCGACCATTGCGGCTCCAGCCATATCAAGAGGAAAATGAACCCCAAGATAGATACGGGCCCAGGCAATGGGCAATCCCAGCAAAGCTAGGGTCGCACCGGCAGCACGTGTGCGGCGATGCATCAGAAAGCTGAACGAGACAGCCCACAGTAAGGTCAGATGGTCACTTGGAAACGATGAGTCAGCCACATGTGACAATAGGGTATGGCCTAATCCCATCATAAAGGGCCTGGGGTGCTGCCACACCAAGCCAATCATCTGATTAATCAGTAGCGCGGCCAATCCCGATGCCGTCGCCTCCAGCATCAGACGGCGTATGCTTTCGTTTCCTCGTAACCAACCCAATATCAGGACCGCGGGGACGATCCATATGGCGTAGTCCGCCAACCCTTGAGCGAGCATTACCAACGCCATGCTTGGGTGTTGGGGAGCGTTCAGAAGCAAAAAGAGTGCTTGATTGATATTTTCCACGAAGGCCTCCAGATTGGATCACCGCCGGCATGCGGTTATATGCGGCGGTGATCCAGCCCCGATTTAGTCTTTCTTGTCGTGGCTGTCATCCTGGTCGACCTTGTCTTGGGTAGACGAGATCACGGTACCTTTGTCGGCATCGACTTTTACGTCGTAGACCTTAGTACCGCTTGCTACTTCCACATCGTAGGCCCAGCCACTTTTGGTATCTTCGTACTCGGCGTGAACCGCCTTGCCGTTGACATGTTGCTCGGCCGCCGTAATGGCCTGCGTGAGCGAATCGCTAGGGCATCGTTTTCAAGGCTGGTGGCGCTTGTGGCGGCATAGCCTACAGCGGAGGCCGAAGCTAAAATGGCAGCGGCAAGGACGCTTTTCGTATAACGGGACATGGTCATTCTCCAAATAAAAGTACGCAGAAAGTTGCGTTAGGATGGAGAATACGGAGTCTGACTTAGCTGAAACTGAGCATTAACAACAAATATCAGGGTCCACCATGCTGAATTACCTTATCGAGCTTGTCACCCGGGCGGGGCATTGGGGTTATTTGGTCATTTTTGTGGGAGCCACATTGGAATCCGCTGCTTTTCTGGGCGTGATAGTACCTGGGGAAAGCCTGGTTCTGGTTGCAGGCTTCTTAGCGGCACAAGGAGTTTTTGACCTCGATGTATTGATTATGGTGATCGCGGTTGGCGCGGCTCTGGGCGATAGCCTGGGTTATGAAATGGGCAGATACCTGGGCCGGCCAGCGCTGCTGCATTATGGGGCACGTTTCGGGCTCACTGAAACACGCATCGCAAGAGCAGACGTTTTCTTCACGCGGCATGGGGGCAAGGCGGTTTTTCTCGGACGATTTGTCGGATTTGCCCGAGCGTTGGTGCCTTTCTTGGCCGGCTCGTCCAAGATGCCATATCGACGCTTTCTGCCCTATAACGTGATGGGTGGGCTGCTGTGGTCGGTCGCCGTAACACTGCTTGGATACTTTCTAGGCGCAAGTTGGCAGCTCGCGGCTGGGTGGATAGGAAAGGCAAGCGCTATCCTGGGCGGTATCCTGGCATTTGTATTAGGCTTGATATGGTTGTGGCGCTGGGCAATGCGCCATGAAGATGCGCTGCGGTCGGCATGGTCTCGATTTTTGCTGCGACCGCGCATTGCGGCGTTATGTCGTCGCTTTGAGCCGCAACTGGCGTTTATTAGGGCGAGGCTTTCTCCCAACGGCTATTTGGGGTTACGGCTGTCTGTGGGAGCCGGCATTCTTATTGCAGCAAGTTGGCTATTCGGTGGTATCGCAGAAGATGTGGTGACTGGCGACCCGATCACCGTCATGGACATGCATATCGCGCACTGGTTGCATGCGCATGCGGCGCCATGGTTGACGCACAGTATGCAAATGATGTCCATGCTGCACGACACCATGGCAATCACCATAATGACCATGGTGTTTGCCGCAATCCTCATAGCGAAACGGTATTGGTACTGGTTGCTGAATTTGGTCTTGGCGGTACCAGGCGGCATGCTGGTCAATGTCTTGATGAAGCAAGCATTTCAGCGTACGCGTCCCGTCTTTGATCATCCTTTAGTAAGCCTTACTAGCTACAGTTTTCCGAGCGGCCATACAGCGGCTAGTACCTTGTTTTATGGGATGCTCGCCGCATTGATTATTACCAAAACAGATTCATGGAGCTTACGTGTATGGACGGCTCTTTTGGCATTTGCCCTTATCACTCTTGTCGCCTTTAGCCGACTGTATCTGGGCGCTCATTATCTGAGCGATGTCCTGGCTGCCCTTGCGGAAGGCCTTGCGTGGCTCGCGCTCTGTCTAACGGCAACGCATACCTATTGGCAGCAGAAACAACAAAAATATCTTTAATTGACCAAGAGTCGGTACATCCACATACTTGTTTCTTTCGTATAGGTCTATGTGAGGCAATTTCACCTGCCCGCTTTGGTTCTGATAATCGGGACCTTATCGTGACGCCATTTAATTTAGCGGCGCCGGCACGTTGACCAGTCTGAACCAAATCCGTTTGACGCCTGAATTCACTCTCGCCATAAGCCTGGAGCCGACCGATGACTCACCAACGGGCCTGCCCGCAGGCAACCGCCACAGACTTGCGCAGCACGCCATGCGCCCGCAGCTCATGTTCCTGCATGGTGTTCAAAGCCGTTATACTGCAATCGATGGCCCCGCAATTTCTCCATAATTCACTACCTTGCCTGTTAGCATGCCCGCTACGTCATCCGCACCCATTCAGTTCGAATATCGTTCAATAAAGGTATTGATTATTGAGGATGACTCGGACATCGCAACCAACCTCTACGACTACCTGGAAAGCGCAGGCTATGAGGTCGACACGGCATCCAATGGCGTAATGGGCTTGCACCTTGCCACCACCCAACGCTGGGACGCAATTCTGCTCGATCTGTCGCTGCCGGGCATTGACGGCTTGACCATTTGCCGCAAACTAAGACAGGAGGCGCGTCAGGATACGCCAATATTGATTCTGACCGCGAAAGATACTTTAGACGACAAACTTGAGGGCTTTCTGCAAGGAGCCGATGATTACCTGATCAAACCGTTTTCACTTAAGGAGGTGGGAGCACGGCTTGGCGCTCTCATCAAACGCTACAAAGGCAAGGTAGCACAAGCCGCCCTGTGTTGCGCCGATGTGCGCTTCGACTTAGCCACACTAAGTGTTGAGCGAGCCGGCCGCCCCATCAAGCTGCCGCCGAAATGCTTGCACCTTCTACGCGTTTTGATGCAGTCGCCCAACCGGGTGTTTGGCCGCGCGGAGCTTGAAACCGAGGTATGGGGCGAGCATCTGCGAGACAGCGATACCCTGCGCTCGCATATTTATACGTTGCGCCACGCCCTGACCATAAACGGTGAAGATAATCTTATCGAAACTTTACACGGCCTAGGCTATCGATTTGTGATGAACAGTGCGTCCCTACCATAGTCTGCGCTTCAAGGTAGCGCTCGTCTTTTCCGCATTGACGATTCTATTACTTGTCTCTCAAGCACTAGGTGTGAAGACGCTTGTCGAAATACAGGAAGAGAAGTTCATCACCGCGTTGATTGCCGATGATATGGCAAGCCTGATCCAAAGCTACCGTATGGATCCGACGCTCGTACCTCCGTTTGACCGACAACTCGGCGGGCGTGTATCGCAAGAAGGCCGAACGCACATTACTCTACCTGCTTCCGTTAAAGACCTGCAAAATGGCATACATGAAATAAGGCTGAGCGGGCAGGAAATTCATGTGGCCATCGCCTCTTTCGACCAGGCGCGAGTATATAGGGTCTACGACTTCAGCACTTATGAGAAGCATTTCAAAAAAACGATTAATGCACTAATGGCGGGAACAGGCTTATTCGCACTGTTGACGATCTGGCTGGCGTTTGGATTGTCAGGCATCCTGGTGCGCCAAGTCGCCGGACTCGCACGCCAGGTGAAGGCGGCCAGGCTAGGCGCATCGACGCCACTGAATCCTGGCAAATACGACGAAGCAGAGGTGGCCGACCTGGTCGACGCATTCAACGACTATCACCATCGAATGGGTCAAATGATTCAACGAGAGAAGGAATTCACAAGCAACGTGAGCCACGAATTTCGCACACCGCTTACTTCAATCAAGACTAGTTGCGAGCTCCTCGCCCAGAATGCGGCCATGGACACAAAGTCTGCAGCGCGTCTGCGGCAGATTGATCGCGCGGTCGACCACATGATCGAACTAATCAATATCTTGCTTTTGCTTGCACGGGAAGAGTCGTCGGCTAATGTGGGACCGATAAGCCTGATTGGCGCGATCAAGGACGCACTAGACCCATTTGCTGACCGTCTGACTACCAGAGGCATCACGCTTTCAATTGACATCGAGAGTGGCCTGCGAGTCGAGGTCAACCGCTCAGCGCTGGCCATCGTATTGTCCAATCTCATCGACAATGCGGTCAGGCACACCGTGTGCGGGCGCATCAGCTTCAGCTATGTAGACAGCTGCTTGAGGATCGTAGACACGGGCTGCGGCATATCGCAGCACGATCTAGCGCATGTATTCGAGCGTTTCTACCAGGCAAGGCTGACACCGGAAGCCGGTCGTACGTTTGGCATTGGCTTGGCGATTGTGAAGAAGATTAGCGACCGCTATCAGTGGTCCATTGAAATCGATAGCACGCCCGGCAAAGGCACATGTGTGTCTCTGAGGGTGCCGCAGGCACCTCGTTAATCGTCGTCATCGTCATCGTCCTGGTGATGGCGCCTCGATTCTCTCTCCCAGTCTCTATCGCGCCAGTGAGGATATTCCCGCTCGTCATAGCGCGGGTAGCCGTAAACAACCGGTGGCCCATAAACTACGGGCGGCGCTCGATACCCTACCGGAGGTGGTCCGTGGTAGACGATTACCGGAGGCCGAATCACAGGAAGGGGAATACCAAGAAATACGCCCACATGCACATGGGCAGAAGCCGCGCCGGGCACGCACGTGGCTGCAATTCCAGCCATTACCAAAACACCAAGTCGCTTCACTTTTTCCCCGGCTCCAAATCCATACGCACTCGGCCAACTACGTGGGCCATCAGTAAAGTCTACCGATTAACCTGAGAAAACTGTGAAACGGCCGCGTGAGATTTGCAACTATTTATAAATTTTCTGCTTGAATTCAAGCACGCGATCCCGATAAAAGTAAAAGAGAGGCATTCGTGCAGCAACAAGTCGCGCAAAAGACTCGATCACTCAGTCTTCACAAAAAATTGACATTGTCTTGACATGCGCTTCACGGGCACCCGATTAGTATCCTTGTATGCCATCGCGTCAGTTTGGCGCGATGCCCAAAATACGCCCGAGCAAGGCGCCCAGACACGAATGAATGCCCATCTGTTCCGACCGTTGATGCTTGCCTGTGTCGTACTGACAGGATGCGCAAGTTATCAGCCCCAGCCCATCACGCCAACGCAGCTTGCCAAAAACTTCGAACAACGCACGCTTGCGGACGACGCTTTGCGAGCCTATCTTGCGCGACAGGTCGGCCACCCTATAAAACCCTGGCCACTACCGCGCTGGAACCGGGAAATGCTCACCCTCGCCGCCTACTATTACAGCCCGGCGCTCGATATTGCGCGGGCGCAGTGGGGCACGTCCAAGGCGGGCATCGAGGTCGCGGGCGCCATCCCGAATCCAGTGCTGCAACTGCCGTTCCAGTACTCCACGGTCAATCCAGGACCGGGCCGCCCCTACACCACGGGCCTGGGCCTTGACATCCCGATCGAGACTGCGCACAAACGCGGTTACCGCATCGATCAGGCATCGCATCTGTCCGAAGCGGCACGCGTAAATATCCGTCACGAAGCGTGGAAGATACACAGCCAGGTTCGGGATGCGTTGCTCAACCTGTTTGCGGCACGGAAACAAATTGTGCTTCTGACGCAAAAAGTGGCGATGCAGCAGCAAATTCTCGACATGATGAAAAAACGGGAGGCAGTCGGACAAACTGCAGAGCCCGACATAAACCTGATCGTGTTAGTCCTGACACAGACGCAAGCCGATCTCACCACCGCAAAAAGCGCATCGCAAGATGCGCGAGCTAGGCTTGCAAGCGTCATGGGCCTTCCAATCGGCCCGCTCGAATCAGTTCAACTCAATCTTGATGAGTTCGAACGCACAGGCGCGGCCCCGCCGCCCGCACAGGCGCGCCGCGCGGCAATCTTCAATCGTGCAGACCTGCTGGGCTCGCTGGCCAAGTACGAGGCGGCCGAAGGTGCACTGCAACTGGAAATCGCCAAGCAATACCCGAATATTCATATCGGCTTAGGCTATACCTACGATACAGGAACCAATAAGATCGGATTCGGGTTGGCCGGGATCACACTGCCGGTCTTTGATCGGAACAAAGGCGGAATCGCCCAAGCCGAAGCGAAAAGAACTGAGGCAGCCGCCAATACGGCCGCATTGCAGGACAAGATTATTAATGATCTTGATCACGCACTCGCTCATTACCGGACAAGTCTTAATACATTACGTCTATCCGCTGTGCGCCTGTCCACCGCTCAGAAGCAGTTGATGAGCCAAGCCGCGAGTTTCGATTCCGGCATGATCGATCGCCCGGCGCTCGCCCAGGCGAAAGCAGACTACCAAACCATCGCTATCGCCCACCTGAACGATGTGGTGGCGGCGCAGCAGGCGGCAGGCGCACTCGAAGACGCCATGCAGCGGCCTCTGTCGCCGAGCACGCCGAACTGGACCTTACCGCAGAAAGAGACACCACGATGAAATACAAAATAGCGCTCTTGCTTATCGCCTCGGCTGTGCTGGCGACCGCCGGCGGCGGGTACATCTATTACACGATGAGCGCCACGCCGACCGCCACATCGGCTCCTTTAGCCCAGGCGCCGCGCGTACACACCTTGAACGGCGAAACCGTCGTTTTGGTCTCCATTGACGTGCAGCGCGCAAGCCATATGGCCGTGGTGCCCCTCACAACCTCGACGCTCCAGCCGGAGACTACCGCCTACACGACAGTGATCGACTTGCAGCCGCTCTTCGATTTGCACAACCGCATAGTGGCGGCTCGCTCCAGTCGCCAAAGCGCGCGGGCGCAAGCCGATGCGTCGCGCGCCCAGTACCAGCGCGACTACGTGCTGTTCCACGACAATCGCAACATTTCGCAAAAAAGCCTGCAGGACGCCAGGGCGGTCATGCTCACGGATCAGGCCAAGCAGCAGGCGGCCGAGGCCGCGCAAAACGTTCTTGATGCAACCTTGAGGCAGCAATTCGGCACTGCACTGGCCAACGCGTCAGCGGCGCCTGGATCCGATCTGCTTCAACGATTGATGGGAGGCCGCAGCGAGGTGTTGCTGGTCACACTACCCGCGAAAGACGGCGTATCAGCACCTACGCAGATCTCCGTCGATAGCCCAGATGGCCGGCTCATTGCCGCCCACAAACTATCGGCTTCGCCGCAAAGCGACCCATCGATCCAGGGCAGTCCCTATTTCTACGCAGCCGATAGCATCCTACCGGTCGGCACCCGCACAACGGCCCACATACCGCTAAAGGGCAAGAGCAGACAAGGCCTGCTGATCCCCGAAAGCGCTGTCATATGGTACGGCGGACAGCAATGGGCCTATGTGAAGACGGCTGCCGATCAATTTACCCGCCGCTATCTGCCATCGGCGCCGGCTGTGGATGGCGGATTCGTCGTGACGAGCGGGTTTCGTGCGGGCGAAGAAGTCGTCATCCGTGGCGCCCAACTGCTGCTGTCTGAAGAGCTGCGCCCGCAGGACATTGCAACCCAGTGCAAAGACCCGCCGGAATGCGATGGCTGACCAGGGTATCCATCCACGAGCACGATAACTTCTCATGCTAAACACGATCATCCGCTTTTCGCTGCGGTTTCGCGGAGTCATTTACGCACTCGCCATCCTGGTGAGTGCCTATGGCCTGTATACCCTGACGCATGTGAAGTTGGGCGTCTTCCCCGAATTCGCGCCTCCCATGACCGTTATCCAGACGGAGGCACCAGGGTTATCCAGCGAACAAGTCGAAACGCTGGTGACCCGCCCGATTGAAGCCGCATTGAGCGGGACGGTCGGCGTACAGTCCATGAGATCCAATTCCTTGCAGGGCTTATCCGCCATCACCATGGTGTTTGGTGACCATTCGAATGTCTTGCAGGCCCGGCAACTGGTGTCCGAGCGCATGAACGCCGTCGCCGCAACTTTGCCGGTCGGTGTGCTGCCACCCAAGATGCTGCCACTCACGACCGCGACGAGCGTCGTCCTGACCGTCGGCCTGACATCGAAGACACAGTCCTTGATGGAGCTGCATGATATTGCCCAATGGATGGTGAAACCGCAATTGTTGAGCGTGCCGGGCGTCGCCGATGCGATCGTATTCGGCGGCCATACACGGCAACTGCAGATTCAGGTCGATCCAGATAAATTGGCGCACTATGGCCTCTCAATCCAAGAGGTCATCGCTGCGGCGAGAACATCGACCGGTGTACGCGGCGCGGGTTTTATCGAGAATGCGAACCAGCGCATCACGATCAGTACCGATGGCCAGATCACGACGCCCAAGGCGTTGGCCGGGATCGTGCTGCGTTGGAGCCACGGCGCGGGTATTCGACTGGGTGACGTCGCTACGGTGGCGTACGCGCCTGCGCCCGCGGTAGGCGCCGCATCCATCATGGGCAAACCCGGTGTCATGATCGTGCTGGAAAGCCAGTATGGAACCAATACGCTGACCGTCACGAACCGGCTGGAACGCACGCTCGCCACGCTCAAGCCTGTGCTCGCCAGGCAAGACGTCGATCTGGAGCCGGACGTCTTTCGCCCGGCGAACTTCATCGTGGAAGCAACCAACCATTTACGCACGGCCCTGCTGATCGGCGGCCTACTCGTTATAGCAATCCTGTTTCTTTTCCTGCTCAATGTCAGGACCGCGGTCATTTCCGCCGTTGCCATTCCACTCTCGCTGCTGGTTGCGGTGATCGTTCTCAATGCCTTGGGCGTCACGCTCAACACGATGACTCTTGGCGGACTGGCGATCGCCTTGGGTGAAGTGGTTGACGACGCCATTATCGACGTCGAAAACATTTATCGGCGACTGCGGGAAAATCGCAAATTACCCGAACCGCTTCCCGCATTCCGAGTCGTGTTGCACGCCTCGCTCGAAGTGCGCAGCGCGGTCGTGTTTGCGACATTCATTGTCATCCTGATCTTCTTGCCGATCTTGTCGCTCTCGGGTGTCGCCGGAAAACTCTTCGCACCGCTGGGTATCGCCTACATTCTTGCGGTACTGGCATCCCTTTCGGTAGCACTGACTCTCACCCCTGCGATGGCGCTCGCACTACTGACCAAGAAGCCGCCCCCGCCTCACGAGCCGCGGTTGTTGGCGTGGCTGAAAACACACTACAGCACTCTATTGATAAAAGTGGAGCGGCGCGCTCGGACCATCATGATTCTTGTCGCTATCCTATGTCTCGTGTCGTTGTCGGTATTGCCATTTTTGCGCGGCAACTTCATCCCGGAGCTGCGGGAAGGACACTACATTGTTCATATGGGTCTTGCGCCAGGCTCGTCCCTGGCCGAGTCAATGCGCATCGGCGCCCAGGTCTCCCGAACACTGATGCAGATCCGGGGCGTGCGCCTGGTAGCGCAGCGTGCAGGCCGCGCCGACGAAGTGGTCGATCCGGTAGGCGTACAACTCAGTGAATTCGAGGTCGATCTAAAACCGATGAACGCCAGTAAGCAAGACGCCACCCTACAGCGCATCCGTAACGAACTTGCGAGCTTCCCGGGCATCTCCACCTCGGTCAATACATTCCTCGTTGAACGCATCGACGAGACGATTTCCGGCTCGACCGCACCCGTTGTGGTCAATGTATTTGGCGACAACCTCGATGTCATCGATCGCAAGGCACTGGAAATTGCACAGTTGATGGGCAAGATCGATGGAGCGACGAGCGTTCGCGTCGAGTCCCCCCCAGGTATTCCGGAGCTGGCCGTCAGGCTCAAACCGGATCAATTGAGCCGCTGGGGCTTCAGATCCATCGATGTTCTCAATACGATCCAAAGCGCTTATCAGGGGACGACCGTGGCACAGGCCTATGAGGGCAATCGCAGCTACGATATCGCTGTAGTCCTGTCACCAGCGGCCCGCACGGACATCGGCCAGATTGGCTCGCTCATGCTGCGCAATCCCGACGGCCTTGCCGTGCCATTGCGGGATCTCGCGAGCCTGCGCCAAGTATCGAGCCGCTACCAGATCTCGCACGATGGAGGCCGGCGTATGCAGACGGTATCGGTCAGCGTTGGCGGGCGTGCCGTGAGCGATTTCGTTCGCGAAGCGCAGGCGCGTGTGAACCGCGAAATCACTATGCCCAAGGGAACGTATGCGGTATTTGCGGGAGAAAGCGAAGCGCGCAGCCAATCGCTGCACGATTTGCTGGTCTATGGCGCCATGGCCGGCGTCGGCATCGCGCTGTTGCTCTTTCTCGCGTTGAAAAACCAGCGCAGTATCGCGCTGGTCATGGCGAACCTGCCGTTTGCGCTGGTGGGTGGAGTGTTGAGCGTAGCGCTCACCGGTGGCGACCTTTCGCTGGGAGGCATGGTGGGCTTCGTGACGCTGTTCGGCATTTCCCTGCGAAACTCGATCATGCTGATAAGCCACTATGAACACCTCGTGCACGTCGACCGGATGCCCTGGTGTATGCAGACGGCTGTGCGTGGCGCGGCCGAACGCCTGATACCCATTTTAATGACAGCGCTCGTGACTGCATTCGCACTTCTGCCGCTGGCGCTTACGAGCGGCGCGGCCGGCAATGAAATCGAAGGACCTATGGCCATTGTGATTCTAGGTGGGCTTGCCACCTCTACGCTACTGAACCTGATCGTATTACCCATACTTGCGCTGCATTATGGCCGTTTTGAAGTCGACGCATTGGCTGAATCGAATCGGAATATTGTCGAGTAGATCAGCCGTGCATCATTGGCATAGCCACTACGACGGCGGTGTCATTGTTGTTTTGAAAGCGGGTCGAACGTGCCAAAATGTCATCGTCATCATCCTCCAAGGCATCCGCCTTAACCCTGTCTTTGGGTAAAAAAAGGCTGAGCAACAAAGCGACGATACCAACAACCGCCGAGACGCTAAAAATCATCGAAAAACCATAATCTTGAACGAGGAATCCGCCTAGCGCTGGCGCAAGGACATCAGGCCCCGAATCACGGCCACCCAGAATACGGATCGGAAGTCATCGGCCCATAGCAGCATCAAACCGACCGCCAGTAAGGGCCCCAGGAAGACCCCGATGGTGTCGAGGGACTGACGCAGGCCAAACGTTGCGCCACGCAGATGCGGTGGTGCAATATCTGCGACCAAGGCGTCGCGTGGTGCACCGCGTATGCCTTTGCCCACCCGATCCAGCAAGCGTGCAGTAAACACAATGCCGACCGTAGGTGCCATAGCAAAGAGGGGCTTGGTCAGTGCGCCCATTGCGTAGCCAAATACGGCCAACCCTTTGCGCTTGCCGAGGTAATCGCTCAAGGCACCCGAAAATACTTTGACAATCAGCGCTGTGGATTCAGCTAAGCCTTCCACCAAGCCGACCGCCAACGCACTAGCTCCCAAGGTC
>LNAP01000452.1_pt1 | contig 46027 bp, 41 predicted proteins | sample 602601 | NCBI WGS metagenome assembly LNAP01 (sample SAMN02440304, study PRJNA202911) | soil metagenome | biome: Subtropical and temperate rainforests or woodlands; isolation source: soil samples (1 kg each in a 20% v/v slurry with milli Q water) were... ...
AGTATCGTTGCCGCGCCGACAAGCACCGGCTGTCCCTTCGCATGACTTGACCGGATCTCTTGCATGATCCGGTCGTGTTTCGCTTCCTTCGTGAGGAAGACCGCGTCCGCTTCATCGTGCCGGATGACAGGCTTGGCCGTCGGAATGGCAATGACATCGATGCCGTATACGCCGCGAATTTCTTCTTCATCCGTAAGGGCCGTTCCCGTCATCCCGACGAGGCGCTCATACAAAGAACAATATTTCTGTATCGTGATTTCCGCCTGAATCCGGTTCTCGTCCGTCAGCGGCACTCCTTCCTTGGCTTCGATGGCCTGCTGCAAACCGTCGGTGTACGACCGATCCTCCATTACCCGCCCCGTGAACGCATCGACCAGGCTTACTTGGCCGTCTCGCACAATGTAGTCCACGTCGCGCTTCATCAGCGTCTTCGCGCGAAGACTTTGCAGCAGCGCGTGATACAACGTCATATGCTCCAGATCGAAAAGATTGCCGATTTGAAACATGCGCTCCAGCCTTCCGACCGCTTCATCCGTAAACATGGCCTGCCGCGTTTCCCGATCGGTTTCATAATAGCGTCCTTCCCGGAACGTTTGCACGATCCGAGCCCCGACCCGAAACAGCTCGGCATCCGCCTTTTGCTTGTCCGCGATGATTAACGGGGTTCTCGCTTCGTCGATCAAAACGCTGTCCGCCTCGTCCACAATGGCGGCGGCAAGGGGGCGCTGCACCCGCTGCCCCTTGGCGAGCGCCAGATGGTCGCGTAAATAATCAAATCCGAACTCCTTGCATACCCCATAGGTAACGTCCTGTTTGTAGGCTTCCTGCTTCGCCGCCCCTATCGCCCCCGATCGGTTCAAGCCCACTGAAAAACCAAGCGACCGAAAGACCGGACCCATGTCGCTGTAATCGCGCTCGGACAAATATTCGTTGACCGTCATCATGTGAACGCCCTTGCCCTGCAGCGCAAACCAGCAGGCCGGCAGCAGCGCCGTTACAGTCTTGCCTTCGCCCGTCGCCATCTCCGTCAGCTTGCCGTCCGCCATCGCCCAACCGGCCGCCAATTGAACATCGCGCATGTCGATCGACAGCGTACGGCGCACCGCTTCCTTCACGAGCGCAAAGACGAAGCATCTTGTGCCGGGATCATCTTCGATTCCTTCGCCTTGAGCGCGAATCGAGCTCATCGCGGCACGCAGCTCTTCGGCGCTATGCGCATGTAACGCGGCCTGCTGCTCGTTGATCGTCTGAACATCATGCATTATCTTTCGGATTGCTCTGGCAGAGGACCGCTGTCTTTTCCCGAATAAGAACATCCCATTACCTCACTTTTCTCCATGCAAGGAAATCGTTCTTACATGATCCAACACTCTCATCAAATTTTCCTTGCCGACAGGCTTAATGAGATAAGCTCTGGCGCCGGCGTCGTACGCTTCTCTGGCATAACGGCCGCTTCGCGAGGATACGATAACGTGGACCGAAGGAAGGATTTCCTGGAGCTTGCCGGTGAAAGCCAGTCCGTTCATATCCGTGAGCTCCACGGCGGCAATCACCACATCAGGGACATTCTTCACAGCTTCCTGCAAGGCGTCTTGCGGGCTCGCGAAGCCTCCCATCCATTCCACACCGGCGAGAGATTTGGCGATTTGCTCCACTTGTTCCCGTTCCGCCGCATGATCGTCGATGACCATTATCTTAAGCACTTCATTGGCCCGCCTCTCTGTACATCCTGCTTTCTCAAATATACGAGATGCCAATGAAAGCATAATGAAAACTTTTGGGAGAAAATCGACAAAATCCGCGCCGCAGCAGGCCTAACGGGTACGAAAAAAAATTTTTTTTCGATAAATTTCGCTATCTATTCCTAGACTACATCTGCTCTATCCCAAAAAAATCCCCCGAATGGGGGAAAGGAAAAGACCGGCCTTCTATAATCTAAGCAAGACTTGATTCATAATGTAATCGGTTGCTTTTTGTAATGAATACAGGCTCGTATCAATTGCAATATCCGGGGAATCCGGTTCTTCATACGGACTCGAAATTCCCGTGAAGTTGGGGATTTCCCCGGCTCGCGCTTTTTTATACAATCCCTTTACATCACGTCTTTCGCATTCCTCAATGGGTGTGCTTACATAGATTTCTATAAAATCGCCGCCTACAATTTCTCTAGCATTTTTACGATCACTCTTATACGGAGAAATAAACGAAGCCAACGTAATAATCCCCGCATCATTCAACAATTTTGCCGCTTCGGCCGCTCGACGAATATTTTCCACACGATCACTTTCTGTAAAGCCTAAGTTTTTATTTAAACCGTGCCTTATATTATCTCCATCGAGCAGCATCGTATGGTGGCCGATGGCGACTAACCGCTTCTCTACTTCATTCGCAAGAGTCGACTTCCCTGAACCCGATAGACCGGTGAACCATAAAGTGAGCGGCTTTTGCCCCTTTTGCCGTGCGCGAATTTCTCTCGTGATGTCTGTTTTTTGCCATACGATATTCGTAGATCTGCGAAGTGCGTGTTCAATGACTCCGCAGGCCGATGTCATTTGGGTATCGCTGTCAATGACTATGAATACACCCAGCGCTTCATTATTTTCAAAGGAATCGAGCGCTATTTTCTCAGACAAGGATATGTCGCATTTCACGAATTCATTTTTAAATATTTGATCCACAGGAATACGATTTCCGGTATTGATATCGATTTTATGCTTGATCGACATTACTGTTCCAGAGACAAGCTTTGTGCCCACCTTAACTACATAGTTTCTCCCCGGCACAAGCTTTGTGTCATCCATCCAAAGCATCGTTGCCGTAAACATATCCGCAGCTTGTACGTATTCTGCGTTCGTTACCCGTAATAGATTCTTCACTGTTGCTCCTTCATGACTCGGCAGGGTGATCACTTCATCACCCACGGCTGCCGTTCCCGCTTCGACCTGCCCTTGGAATCCGCAAAAAGCAGCGTTAGGCCGACTCACACGTTGAACCGGCGTGATAAAGCTCCTCTGTTCCGAATGGTTATCCACTTCAACACTCTCTAAATACGGCAATAGCGGGAGTCCATGATACCAATGTGTCTGAAGAGACTTCCTCGTTATATTATCTCCCTCGGTTGCCGAAACAGGAATCACCCGGATGCTCTCGATATGAAATCCAGAGGCTGTTTTCATAAAATCATCTTTCATTTCATGAAAGCGGTTTTGGTCAAACGCAATCAAATCCATTTTGTTAACGGCTACCACAAAGTGCTTGATTCCCAGTAACGAACAAATTCTCGCGTTACGTCTGGTCTGGGTAACGACCCCTTTGGTTGCGTCAATTACGATAACCGCAAGATCAGCGAAGCATGCCCCGACAGCCGTGCTGCGCGCATACTCCTCATGGCCCGGCGCTTCCGCTACGATAAACGAACGGCGATCCGTCATGAAATAATGATAAGCAACATCAATCTCGCCGCCGCGGCCCCCTGCCTTGCTATCAAGCTCTAAAGCTGCTTCTTGATCTACAAGCCAATATTTTGAATCGTAAAGCAGATGCCCGATCAACGTGGATTTTCCGTCATTTACACCTCCACAGGTGACAAATTTCAATAAGCTTTTCATAAAAATTCTCCTCCAACTTACGTCTCTCCATACTTCCGGCGGTTCTTGATTGGTTCCAGTGTACGATTCGCCAATGAAAGATAAATGAAAGAAATTTCGGTATAAAACGACAAAACCCGCACGGCTGCTGGCCTCGCGGGTTTTGAATTGTCATCAAATTTTTTATATGCCGTCGAACTCCGATTGCAGACGGGCGTACCGCATCACCAGCCCCTGCGGCGGATCGATTCCCAATTCCCGACGAAGCATCTTTCCATACCTCTTAAATAAATTCGTAAAAGCTGCCTTATCCTTCTGCGCAGCGTAAGCGCCAAGCAGAAATTGAACCGTCTCTTCATCAAATTCATTGCGGCTGAGCAGCTTGTTTAGAAGTCTGACCGCAGTGCCGTATTCGCGATGTTCCAACAGTACTGCTCCCAGCTTTTTCACATACCCGGCATACATTACAGATAATCGCTCCATGTCGCTTAATGCCCATCCATAAGCTTTCTCGCCGAACAAATCGCCTGCATACAAATTTTCAATTTCCAGTAACTGATCCAAACGAGAAATGTCGATTGCCGTCCATCGCTTCAGCTTCTCCTCAAATTCGGCAAAGTCGATGGAAGCATTGGCTGCGTCGAATCCATAGCCGTCGTTGTCCGATACAATCTTCGATTTCATACCGTGAGGCTCCAACGCTTTTCTTAGCTGGTAAATCGCCGTATTGAGGTACGTTTCCGCATTTTTTTGCGGCATTTCACCGAAAACATCACAAACAATCTTTGCTCTGGAAACCATTCGGCCGCGTTGCAGCAGCAAATATCCGAAAAGCTCTTTACTCTTGCCGGACATCCATTTCACACTGCCTGCCGCGCTCCGGATTTCAAGCCCCCCCAAGGCGTAAATCTCGATCCGATTCGTTGCTTTATCTTCCTTGGGCGTCTCCGCGAACCGATGGATGGCCATGGCTCTGTTTACCGTTTTTTGAATCCGTTCCAACGAAACCGGCTTCACGATATAATCCAACGCAAACAGATCGAAGGCATCCATGGCATATTCTTTATGCGAGGTCACAAAGACAATATGCAGCTCCGGGTGACGATCGGCCATCCGCTCGGCAAACTGTATCCCGGTTTCCTTAGGCATGCTGATATCGACGAACGCCATATGCACTTCATGCTCTTCAATAAAGCTGGAGGCGGAGGAAGTATCTTGAAAGCAAGCGATGACTTCAATGGAAGGGAGCTTCGCAAGAAGCTTCTTCATGATCAGATGCATAGCCTTCTCGTCATCAATGACGATCACTCTCATATTGCCTCGAGCTCCCTCCATGTTTTTTGCCGCGCGCTTGACGCTTCATTCGCAGGGAGCGTGAAGAAGAATGTGCTACCTGGGCCTCGATTGTCTTCATACCCAATGTCTCCGCCATGAAGACGAACGAACTTGCCGCACAAATACAGACCTAATCCCGTCCCTCTTTCCCCAACCGTACCCGGCCTGGAGCCCTGCTGCACTTCGTGAAACAATGATTTCCCAATCTCTTCGGGAACCCCCACGCCGGTATCCCGGACGAAGACAGTCACCCGCTGCCCGATCTTATTTGCTTCTACATGGATATGTCCGCCCGTCTCGGTAAACTTCACTGCATTAAACAGCAAATTTCTGAGGACCAGCTGCAGCATTTCCTTGTCTGCATATACCATGATGTCCTCTTGCACAGCGGCAGTAACACGGATGCCCTTCATTTCACATCGAGGCTTCATGGCATCGACAGACTGCCGCACAATGGGTTCCAGCTCCCATACAAGCGGACTGAAGTCGATTTTTCCTTTCCGGCTGCGAAACCAGTCCAATAAATTCTCTACCAACAAATATGTATCTTTGACTTGGCTGCTTAACTCTTGAAAAACACGGGATTCCTCACTTCCGGCATCGATGAAATCCTCTTCGATGATCTCCGTTAAATTCACCAGCAAGGCCAAAGGGTCGCGGATATCGTGCGTGACCACGGCAAACAATTTATCTTTGAATGCATGTAATTCCTCTAACTGTTTCGCGTTTGCCAAGAGCTTTTCCTGATATAAGGTAACTTGCGTAATATCGTAGAAGATGATCAGCTTCCCCATCGCAATCCGAGACTTTCCATACATAATAGAGATCTTCACATGATAATAGCGCGTCTCTTCGGCAATGGGGATGGAAACCCTGATCTCCCCGTTTTCCGGAGCCATAAGCTTCGACAACAGCTCCGAATTCGATGCGAACACCTCATTTATAGATTTGGCGGTTAGTTTCCATTCTTTAACCATATGTCTGGCCGCTTGATTAAAGTGAGTAATCTGGTTTTCATCGTCAAGAATGATGACGCCATCCTGCATTGTCTCAAAAACCGTTTGCTGCGCGATCGGGACCAGCCGATACAGGTTGAACCGGTAGATTCCCCAGATGTAGACCAATCCGGACAAGGCAAATCCAAACGGTGTCAAATCCATATTTCTGTATTCTGATAAATAAATCATATTGGACAACCATGGCGCCGCGGCTCCCAGCATCATCACCGCAACCTGCCTGCGGACAAGAGGTCCCGCCCCTACATACTTTCGAGCAAACAAACCCATTCCTACTGCGGCACCGAGATAATTATAAGTGATATGAACCCAGTACCAAGGTCCCTTGGACAAAACGATTGGAGAAAGGTTGGATCCGTCGGGATTAAACTGGACATTCGTGTAATAGAAGTGATGCAAATCATTCGTTTGCTGAAAGACAAAGGTAAGCACAGGGACGGAGAACAACAGCAGCATTACCCATGGTTTCAATACAGCTTGATGTCCCGTGAAAATGATGACCAAGATCAGCCAACAGGTAGAGATAAAAGGAATGCCGATATATTGGACATGCAGCCAGAATCTCGCGTTCTCCGGATTTGCGCTTATGATTTCAAACGCATAGCCCAGAGAATAGAAGGAAGCACTCAGCATAAATAAAGCGCAGTACTTAGCTGCGTCCAGTTTTCTTTTTCGAAAGGAGAGATACGAAACAAAAAGCATGAGCAATGTTGCGACAAGGAGTATGGAGAACATCAACATATTCACACTCAATTTCTCACCTCTGTGCGATCCCGCAAAATTCGACAAATTTTGCCGCACCCTTAACTTTAAGCCGATTTTCGCCGAAAAGAAATCCCCCGAATGGGGGAGGTGCTCATCCAAATATGTTCAATTGTTTGGCACGCTGCAGCGCTTGCACTCGATTGTTGACGTTTAGCTTTCTGTCCTGGACAACCTCCATGGAGGACGATGCAGCCGCGCTTCGATGTCTTTTTCTGATTTTGTCCAACGTCTTGGACAGACGCTGATCGGTTACAGGCTTCATCAAATAATCCAATGCACTTATATCAAATGCTTGAACTGCATAATTGTCATTACCGGTTACAAAGACAATGTTTATGGAATCATCGAGTTCAAGCAGCAGGCGGGAAAGCCGCATTCCGTTAATTTCCGGCATGGAAATATCGAGAAAAGCGAGCTGGATCGGATGTGCCCGCACATACTCGTACGCTTCCAACGGGTCCAAAACGTACGGCCGATTTCGATCTCGCCGCTCTCGGCCAGCAGATTCTTCAAGCGTTTCACGGATAACTCATCATCGTCCACGATGATGGCTCTAAGCATGCGGTACCCCCTTTGCACGACCGGTTAAAAACTGTCACCTTTTACCGGGATATGGTCATTATATTCGGCGGCTTAGGAACATGCAATCACGAAATTCGCCGTGATCGCGAAGCTCAAAGAAGCTTTAGTCCTCATTGGCGGCATAGTCCTGAACCGATGATCCCGCTTGGCCAATCATCATTAACTGCGTCGGATCGGCATGTCCCCTCGCGAAGGGATCATTCCCAAAAGATACCGTCCGCCAAATATGGAGTCAGATCGATATCGCTGGCCTGCACAAAATACGCATTCAACTTCTGCCGCCACGAAAAAAAGCCGCTCAATCGAGCAGCTTTAGCTATCTTGCTATGGCCAAAAAGCAGTATATTTACGAAGCGGAAGACTGAGTCTTAATCTCCGTAGAAAATAAACTCGCACGAGTAATCATATCCCGAAATGAGAGCGAAAGCATGTCCTCAGTCTCTCTCGTTCCAATATAAACACCGACGGATGCGCTTACTGAAACAGCTCCTATCCTTATAACCTCTGACAGGTCCTCCGCCAATGACAGCGTACTTTCTTCATCCTGAAGAGATACGACGACAAATTCATCGCCGGCATACCTGCATAGATAGTCGTTTTTACCTACTGTTTTCTTTAACTTCTCGGCATAGTGAACCAGTATATCGTCCCCGACAGGATGACCGTATTGTTTATTGATTTCGCCGAAACCATCCAAATCGATAAACAACACCTGAAACGCTTGTTTGTTTGCTATGAAACGATTTGCCACGGCGTGTATAAAGTCTTGCCGGTACAACCCGGTTAGTGGATCGATAAGCTGACTTAAGGCGCTTTTGAGAGCTTCGCGCGTCACTATTCCGCAAATCTCGCCTCCGTCTTTGACAAGCAGGCGCTCGATCCGCTTCCTATCCATCAGATGGACGGCTTCCCAAGCAAAACACGTTCGGGGAACTGTAATCAACTCGGTGGACATAGCGTCGGCAACGATCCGATTCGGATGAGCGGAACGAACGTCCCGGGAGGTAATGATTCCTTCCGTGATTCCATGGTCGACAACGAGCAATGATCCGACCCGCCGCTCGTTCATCCTTTCCGCCGCATAAGCAAGGCTCCTGTCGGAAGACACCGTTATCACAGGAACATTCATAAACTGCTCTACCCTCAAGAAAGATCCACCTCCCGTTGAACAGATATGGATACCTTCAACTCCGACCGCAGCACCATGGTTTCGCTAATGAGACCTTCCGCTTCTTCTAAAACGATGGCCATCAAAATGTCCTGATTCATCATTTCAAAGATTGTCTTGCGAACCAGCACCGCCTCAATTTTAGAGTGTTCGAGCTTAACTACGACAAACTGATCCGGCGATAACGCTTCAGCCATACGGCGGACCGCTTCGGGCCCTACCGGCGCTTTCCTGCCGATAATCAGCATATCCTGCATCGGCGGCACTTCGAATTCAGTTATTTTCAGGGACAACGTTGCTTTACGGGAGTAGAGTGAGCGATTCATCCGCATTACCTCATTCATCCATTTATAAATAGCATTGTAACTGTATAAATCGTGCTTGACAATGTAAAGTCACTCAGTCGAGCAGCTTCAGTTGTCTTGCCACAGCAACCGCATGCGTCCGTTTGTTCACCTGCAGCTTGCCGAATATATGGATAACGTGGTTTTTAATGGTGCCTTCCGTCAATAATTGACCACGGCGGCAGGCAGCGCGCAATCCGAAACATGCGGCCGTTCCTGCGCAGCTCCGGCTTGGCCGGACTGCAGAATCGCCGCCGCATGCCACTCCCCGTAGCAACTGCTTCGCCGCTCCCCCGAGTGCCTGATAAACATGAACCAGTATCCGGCAAATATCGGCCCGTTTCAGCGGGACTTCAATGCGTTCTGGCAAACCATTAAGAACCTCTTCCGCCTCAGGAACACGGCCACTCACATATTCGCATTCGGCGTATTCCAGATGAAGCCTGGGACGCCAATTCATCATGGACAGCCGCATCCAGCCGCTTGTCGACGAGCAGCTCCCGCCCTGCCCTGCAAATAATGAAGCGCCTCGCCGTTCCAGCCTACAGCCTGCTTGAACCTGCGCCGCCACTCCTCCGCTTGTTCCTTGCTCTCCGTCAGCATTTGCCGAACAAGACTCGAAAAAGCCCGAACAAACGAAGCGTACGGCATCTCCCTTTGTCTCTGATTGAATTTTCCGGCAATATAAAATGCGTTCGTTTGCAGAAGCTCTCTGCTAAAGCGATCAACCATCGCCGTTTTTCCGGTTTTCGGCATTCAGCTTCTCCAGCTCATCTTCCCGGCTATACAGGTTATGCTGCATTATCTTCTATCGTATCCGCCCATGAACCTTTTTAACTATATTAACACAAAAAACGCCGGGCAGCCTTTTCGTTTTTGCACAATAACGTGTTGTCTATATAAATGCTTGTAACGCTTCTCTTACCTGGGCCGGTGTATCCATCTCCAAAATAAGATCTGCAAGCTTTATGCATTCTTGTCGATCAAGCTTAGAAATGACCTGTTTGATCTTTGGAATGGCAGACGGAGACATACTCCATTCATGCAGCCCTAAACCGATTAAAAGCGGGGCGGCCAACGGATCCCCCGCCATGCTTCCGCACATCCCCGTCCATTTATTTTGGTTGTTGGAAGCGTCGATCACATGTTTGATTAAACGAATGACGGACGGATGGAAATGATCATATAAATAGGAAACTTGCTTGTTCATTCGGTCCACGGCCAACGTATATTGAACCAAATCGTTTGTCCCGATGCTGAAGAAGTCGACATGCTTCGCAAAATTCGGAGCCAGCAGCGCTGCCGACGGAATTTCGATCATGATCCCTAATTCGATGGAATCGGCCGGCGGAATTCCTTCAGTTACAAGCTGTTCGCGCACTTCCTCGTAAATCGCCTTCGCTTGCATCCACTCTTCCATGCCGGAAATCATGGGAAACATGATTTTAATATTTCCATGAACGCTCGCGCGCAAAATGGCTTTCAGCTGCGTAACAAGAAGCTCTTTCTTGTCTAAGCTAAGCCGGATGGCGCGATACCCAAGGAACGGATTCATTTCTTTTGGAAGGTCCAAATAAGGCAATTCCTTATCCCCGCCGATATCAAGCGTCCGGATCACGACCGGTTTTCCCTGCATAGCCTCAGCTACAGACTTATAGGCCTCATATTGCGTCTGTTCATCCGGCATTTGCGAACGGCTCATAAATAAAAACTCCGTTCTGTATAAACCGACGCCTTCCGCACCCTTGCCGAGTAAACCTACGGCTTCATCGGGGGTACCGATGTTCGCGGCAATCTCGACACGAAATCCATCCCGAGTCAATGCGGCTTGCTCGGCGTAGGTTCGAAGAGCCTGCAATCTCACTTCCTCGGCTTCCATCTTCGCGCGAAATGCATCTTTCGTCTCCGCACAAGGATGAACAATACATTCTCCGGTGGTACCGTCAATGATGATTTCATCGTCGTGCCGAATTTCCTCAACATCGTTCCCAAGCCCTAGAACGGCGGATATCCCCAAGGAATTCGCCAAGATTGCGGTATGCGACGTTTTGCCGCCGACACGAGTCACAAACCCAAGGACATAGCTTTTATCCAACTGCACTGTATCCGAGGGAGTAAGATCGTCCGCAACGATGATGACTTTCTCACGAATGTCCGCAAGTCGGTTTCCTCCCTGTCCTGAGAGCTGGGAAAGCAGCCGGCTTCCCACATCCCGGACGTCCGAAGCTCTCTCCCGCATGTATTCGTTCGGCATGCTTTCAAACAAGCCCGCAACTTGCTTCACGATGAGCTGGACGGCATTTTCCGCAATGCATTGCTCCGTTTGGATCAGCTTTTGCATCGGAGGGTAAAAGCTGGGATCGTTCAAAAAGCTGACCTGCCCTTTGAGAATCGTCGCTTTTTCTTCCCCTAATTTAGTTTTTGTGCGTTCGATTAGAGCTTCCAGTTCATTTATACAATTTGCCTTTGCTGCTTCCAGCCGGGATAATTCCGTCTCCGGCTCTCCCGATTGATGTTCGAGCGACTCGGAAATACGAACCGGAGAATAGACGAAAGCTTTCCCGATCCGTATTCCTTCTGATACCCCTAATCCGTGAAGTGTTTTTTCAAACATGGCTTTCCTCCCAATATACCGGCGATATCCGGCTTCATCAGGCCTCTCCGAAACCACTTTCGACCAATACCGCCAGTTCTTCAACCGCTTGCTCTTCATCGGAACCGTCAGCTTCGATCGTAACCACCGCTCCCTCTTCAAGACCTAATGCCATCAAGCCTAGGATGCTCTTCCCGTCGACTTCGGCTCCTGTTCCATTCACCTTAAGGGTAACTGTAGATTGAAATGCGGTCGCCTTTTCGGTAAATAATTGGGCTGGGCGTATATGAAAACCGGTTGCGTTCTGTATCGTCGCTTCTTTGGAATGCATGTTCTTCCTCCGATCAGATCGTTTCTAATAATGCAAATAATTGCTGAGCGTTTTCCACTGACATCAACTGATTCCGGAATTGTTCATCAATCAGCTTACGGGAGATCGCGATCAAAATTTGCAAGTGTTCATTCCCAGCCGCTTCTTCAGGGACCGCAATCATAATCACAACAGATACCGGATTTCCGTCGATTGATTGCCACTCCATCGGCTGCGTCAGCTTTGCAAAAGCCAGACCCGCTTTCGCTACACCCTTTGACTTTCCGTGAGGAATAGCGACGCCAAAACCGATCCCCGTGGAACCGGTCTTCTCGCGGTTCAGCACTGTTTCCAAGTAAGCCGACTTTTCCGAAACGCAGTTTGCCGCAGCCAGACCATCAATCATCAAGCGAATACAATGTTCTTTATCGGAAGCCTCAAGAGGAATAAAGATGGACTTTTCATCAAGCAATTCGGTAATTTTCACAGTTCATGCTCCCCTTTCGATATGTTCAACCGGCTTTAGCTTGAACAGGTTTCTTGATAACCGCTAGCGTAACGGCCGTTACCAGCATCCCTGCAAGGATCGCAACGATATATAATCCTAAATGCCCGACTGCATTCGGGATTGGAAGAACGAATACGCCCCCGTGCGGTGCGCGCAGCGTTGCTCCGAACATCATGGACAGAGCGCCCGTAACCGCCGACCCCGCCATAATGGAAGGAATCACGCGGAACGGATCCGCTGCCGCGAATGGAATCGCCCCTTCCGTAATGAAGGAAATCCCGAGGATAGATGCAGCTTTCCCGGCGTCTTTTTCCTCGCTCGTAAATTTTTTCGGTGCAAAGAGCGTCGCCAGCCAAAGCCCAAGCGGAGGCGTCATGCCCGCAGCCATTACGGCAGCCATCGGCCCGTAAATCTCACTTGCTACAAGTCCAACGGCAAACGTATAAGCAGCCTTATTTAACGGCCCGCCCATATCAAATGCCATCATCGCTCCGAGAAGCAAGCCCAATAATGCGGCGTTAGCCGTGCCGAGCGTCGTCAACCATTGCGTCAAGCCGTCCATAATGCCTTTAATAGGTTGTCCAATAACATAAATCATCAATAGTCCGGTAATTCCGGACGCAAGCAGCGGAATTAACAAAATAGGCTTCAAGCCCTCTAAATTTCGGGGAAGCTTAATCCAATCCTTCAGCCACTTGGAAACATACCCGGCCAAGAAGCCGGAAACAATCCCGCCAATGAAACCGGCGCCCAATTGGGAAGCCAGCATGCCTCCGATGAGACCCGGCGCAAGCCCCGGCTTTTCGGCGATCGAGTACGCGATAAATCCGGATAGGATCGGCACCATCAAAGCGAAGGCCGCTCCGCCGCCAATGCTCATTAAAGCAGCCGCCAACGTTCCTTCTTCCTTGAAAGCCTCAATACCGAAAACAAATGATAAGGCAATCAACAAACCTCCCGCGACGACTAAAGGAAGCATATGGGATACGCCCGTCATCAAATGCTTATATGCGCCTTTGCGGGCGGCGCCGTGTTCCGCCTTCGTTTTTTCAACCCTTTCTACGTAATCCGTCGGAGAAGCCTCCTCCTTATTTAATGCCTCCTCCAGCAGACCGTTAGGATTTTTGATGGCTTGAGCCACCGGGACCTTTACTACCGGCTTGCCGGCAAAGCGCGATTCCGAAACGTCCGTATCCGCGGCTACAATAATCGCATGGGCCTCGGCAATTTCCTGTTCGGACAATTCATTCTCAATGCCGACTGCGCCCCTCGTCTCCACTTTAATGGGAATTCCTTTCTCTTTGGCTGCCTTCAACAGCGATTCTGCAGCCATATACGTATGGGCTACGCCTGTTGGACAAGACGTAACTGCAAGGATCTTTTTCAATGTGCTTTCCTCCTTTTCATGGAAAACGACCTATATTTGTGAAATTTGAACAAAATCAAGCTTCGTCCGAACTTCTTCCAGCGAACAAACTTCAGTTCCAGGCTTTGAAGCCGTTACCGTACCGGCGGCGGAGCACCATTTCGCCGTCTCTTCAAGCGATTTATCAAGCAACATGCAATACACCATCGCAGCGACCATGGAATCTCCGGCCCCCACCGTGCTCAGCGGCTTAATCGGGAAGGGCTTCGCTCGTATCGCTCCCGATTCATGAACCAAAATCGAGCCCTTCCCTCCCATGGATACGTTCACATACCGAATCCCCTTATCGATCAGCTTTGCCGCTGCGGAAACGATTTGTTCGTCGGTTGTAAAGGATTGCCCGAACAACAGCTCTAATTCATGAATGTTAGGCTTCACGGCGTAAGGAACCGCTTCGATTCCCTTCACCAACGCTTCACCGTCAGCATCCAACACTGCCCGAACGCCCTTTACATGGGCAATTTCAATCAATGTTTTGTAATAATCTATTGGTGTGCCGGGAGGCATGCTCCCGGCCAACACTACGATCGACGCTTTCCCGACATGCTCTTCGTAATGCGCTGTGAAACGGTCGATTAACTCAAGATCTGCCGAAAATCCGGACTCATTTAGCTCGGTTGTTTGTTTGGATTTCTCCTCTACAATTTTGAGATTGGTTCGCGTCGTTCCCTTTGCCTCGAGGAAATTCGTGCTTATGCCCATCGAGTTCAGCTTCTCCTCAATGATCTGGCCTTGGACTCCTGCATGCAATCCCCAAGCCGTTACATCCAGTTGAAATTTTTTGAGCACTTTAGCGACATTAATTCCTTTGCCGCCCGCATCCGTTTTTATGTCTCGTATACGGTTTAATCCGCCAAACACAAGCTCCTCTACAGTAACCGTTTTATCCCAGGCCGGATTCAAGGTTATCGTCATTACGGGTGATGATGTCGATGTCATGCAGCTTCACCTCTCCAGCGGCGCAAGTGTAATGTGTAATCCTGCCACTTTCGCTTCACTAATAACATCCCCTGATTTTCCCTCGTCCATTATACATTCGTGAACCGCACTCAAATCGGCCACCTTGGCGAAAGAAATTTTGCCGTATTTGCTATGATCGGCTAACAATACCGCTTTGGTCGCGGAATGAATCATCCGTTGTTTGGTTGCCGCTTCCACCAAGTTCGGCGTCGTTAATCCTGCCGATGGGTGAATGCCGTTAATGGCGATAAAAGCTTTATCTACCCTTATGGAATCAAACGTTCGCTTGGAGCAGGCCATAGAAGCCAAGGAAGGGGGTCCGCTGACGGACGAGAACCGGACTCAGGCGGAGATCACTATACACAAAAATCGACAAAGTGTGCCGTACATTCACTGTAAGCCGATTCCGGCCAAAAAAATCCCCCGAATGGGGGAGAACTGCATTTGGCGGTTTCAAAAGCATACATAAATTCCACGTTTTGCGACATCCTACCTCCATCTAATTTAGATGGAGGTTAACGCCAATGAGCAAAAAAGTACTGATCGTATCGGGAGACGCCGTAGAAGCGCTCGAAATTTATTACCCGTATTACCGCTGTTTGGAAGAGGGCTTCGAGGTGACGATCGCATCCCCCACGGTCAAAAAGCTGCGCACCGTAACTCATGATTTCATCGAAGGGATGGAAACATTCGAGGAGAAACCCGCGTACCGTCTGGATTCGCACGTCGCCTTCGACGACGTTGACGCCGCGCAATACGACGGTCTGATCATTCCGGGGGGAAGGGCTCCCGAATACATTCGCATGAATAAAGCAGTGCCTGCTATTGTCCGGCACTTCTTCGAGGCCAATAAGCCGGTCGGCGCCATCTGTCATGCTGCCCAGCTGCTTGTCGTCGTTGCGGATTTGATGAAAGACCGGGAATATACGGCATATCCCAACTGCAAGCCGGACGTGACGGGCTGCGGGGCCACATATATAGATAAATCGCTGCATACGCACCGAAACTTGGTTTCAGGTCAAGCGTGGCCCGATTTGCCCGGATTCATGAAAGAGTTTCTCGCGCTTCTGAAATAAAATATTGGACCGAAAAGGGTGATTCTCCAAGCACTTCTTCAACCGCTTGGAGAATCACCCTTGTTTCCATTTGCTAAATTCGGCAGGGCGCTCAGCCCCCCCAATCGTGAACATCATTTGCATCGCCGACAACCGGCCGCGAACCGCGGTATGGCAATTTCACCATTCGCCGCCGCGTGATGCTTACATTCCTCGCAGCGAGCCGCCGTTCACCGTGTACTCGGCTCCGGTAACGTAGCTCGCTTGGTCCGAAGCAAGGAACGCGACAACCGCCGCGATCTCTTGAGGCGTTCCCATCCGACCAAGCGGAAGTTGACGAACGTCGCGGGCGAAATGCTCGATCGCCGCTTCCTTCTCCATGCCGAATTGCTTAGACAAACCCTCGGCAAATCCCCCCTGACGATCCCATAACGGGGTACGGGTCGGTCCCGGCGATACGGTGTTCACGCGGATGCCGTGCGGGCCGAATTCGTTCGCCAACGCCTTCGAAAGGCTCAGCATAGCCGATTTAGACACGCTGTAATCGACGAGAATCGTGTCCGGCTGTCTTCCGCTTTCGGATGATATGTTGATAATAACTCCGCTTTTCCGCTCCATCATGTGGGGCAGCACGGCACGGCAGGCTCGGACCATGCTCATTAGATTGGTGTCCATCACTTCCTTCCAGCCTTCATCGGAAATGCTTAGAAAGCCTTCTCTGGAAGGCGCGATGCCGATATTGTTCACCAAGATATCGATCCGGCCGAAAGCTTCCATCGCCTCTCCAATTATTTGCTCACCCGCATCCGGCGTACTGAAATCTACGGTTGCCGGCAGCACAGACGACTTCTCCCCGAGCTCGGCAAGCGCCTGCGGATGGCGGCTTCCTCCGGCAACCTTCGCCCCCTCCGCCAACAATGACTTTACAATGGCGAGTCCGATTCCTTCGCTGGCCCCCGTCACGACGGCCACTTTATCCCTAAGCCCCAAATCCATGTAGCATACCCCTCTCTGTTCAGAAATCATGTGCTTGCTTTTCTCTCGAAATTGACGCTATTTTGAAAGCCTCGGGAAGGTAATGAAGAAGCTGGTTCCCTTCCCAACGTGACTTGCGATGTTGATCTCGCCTTTCATTCGTTGAATACTGCTAAATGTAACCATTAAACCTAGCCCCGTTCCTTTCTCTTTGGTTGAAAAAAAGGGTTCTCCTAATCGCCGGAGCTGTTCTCTGTTCATTCCAATGCCCGTGTCTTTAATCTCCACGATGACGTCGCTCTCACTTTGAGACAGGGCAATGGTAACCTTCCCTTTCGGCGGAGTCGCTTCAATCGCATTTTTAATAATATTGACCATCGATTGGCGGAACACTCCCGAATCTCCTTCAAAATAAACCCCCTCGTCAGCGCTGAATTTTTGAACCAACTCCACTCCCTTGTTTATAGCAAACGGCTCCATCATATTGAAAATGGAATTCATTTCGCTGCTCACGTGTAAAGGTTTGATATTTTCTAAGCTGGGCCTTGAAAATTGGAGATAGTCGGTCAGAATGGATTCTGCCCTGTCCAGCTCTTGGAGAATGAGGTTTGAATACATTTTTCGTTTATCCAATGATACGTTATCTTGGGCAAACAATTGGATGAAGCCGCGTACTACCGTTAATGGATTTCGAACTTCATGAGCCATACTGGCAGTGAGTTCACCTACACTATGTATTTTCTCTGTACGAATGAGTTGTTCATGAATCGTTCGATTGGCTTTAATCGTTTCAATAATCATAGTTAACATCAGTATGCCAAGCATTTGAATGAGGAAAAGAGACACGAGCAAATCTGTAAATCCGATAATAGGCTCGGTTATAAATAAACTATATATGATAACGGTCAGCAGTGAACCGATCAAGGCTAACCCTGTAACCATGGCCACTCTTTTCATCATGCTTTCAGTGCCTTTAATGATCGGTATAGCCGCTACCAGTATAACCGTTAAAATAAGATTCACGTACAGCGCCCCGACAGCCCCCTCGCCTCCTAAATAAAAACGGTAGCCAATAAGCGCGGAGAAAGTAGAAAGCAGTGGGAGGTAGCCGCCATATATGCCGCTCATGATTAAAGGGATTTGCCTTAAATCAAAAATGTGACCCTCCCTAATTGTGCTAATAGGGAACGACATACACAGGATCAGGCTGATCCCTGCGGCAGCTGCAATGAAAAGCCGGCTATTTTTTATTTTCATTTCAAATAATTGATAGATTAGGATAGGAAGCAATAAGAACAGCATGTTAACCGAAAGCTCTTGGATTAGTTTCAATCAATAACCTCTTCCTCTCAGCCAAGACTTTGACTTAGCCGCTTGTCATTGTACAACTATTTTATCATATAAAATATTTTAATGGAGCAGCCCCCGCGGCAAGGCAAGCCTCGGCCTCGGCGGAAGTAATACGCTTGGGTATTTGTCACACAATGTCTCAAATGATCATACTATTTCGTAACTTTAACTTTTATTCATACTTCGAGCGGAATGAAAACAGCTGAACGCAGTATGCCGCATGGAATTTAAGGATATATGAGGAGGAGTACCTTTGGTCAAAAAGAAGCTGGTTGTCATGGGAATAGATCATGGAAACGGATACTTTAAGGGATACAGCAGCCATGTCAAACATATCATACGCCCCAGTGGATTTCTCACAAAAGAGAGTTCAATAAGGGAAGATGCCACAGGAGCAGGTGACGCTGAAGAGTACGATGAGTTCGAGTCAAGCCTCTATGAGGGAGAACGCTATGTGTGGGGCAATGAGGTGAATACGGCAAAAGGCAAGTTCCTTTCCACCTATACAACAGAGGACAGATATACGCAAAAATATTACAAGTTATTAAGCCAATTCGGCTTAGCAAGCCTCATCAAAGAAGAAGAAGGGTCCTTCGATATTCTGCTTGTCACCGGTTGCCCGTCAAGAGAAAAGGGAACCAAGCGGGAAGAAGAGCTGATTCGAATATTTAAGGATAAACACGTTGTTCTCATGAATGACGCGCAAAAAACCATTCACGTAAAGGAATGTAAAGTGTTTCCTCAGCCCCTCGGCAGTATCCTGGATTTATATATCGATGAGGCGGGAAATGTCATCCGGGATGAAATCGGCACCTCATATATCGGCATCGTAGATATCGGCTCCGGTACGACCGATTGCGACGGGATTGATGCATTAAAAGCCATACCCGATGATCGCCATACCATTCGGGTAGGGGTGCATGAAATATATCAGCGCCTTGCGGATTACATTAACTCCGTAAACCCCGATGCTTACGCGACACCTCAAACGGTAGAGGCTCAATTCGATAGCGATGTCTATAAAGCTTCCAAACGCCTTGCCATACCGATCAAAGAAGTCAAGGAAAGAATTGTCCGTGAAACCGCTGAATATCTCATTAATGAACTGCAAGTACGCTGGAGAAACCGAAGCAAATTCGACATGATTATTTTAACTGGCGGGGGAGCAAAAATGATGGAGCCTTGGTTTAAGGATTTTATTAAAGATATCCATGTGACCGAGGACTACCAAATATCGAATGCCAGAGGTTTCTTTAAATTTGGACTATTAATTGCGAAGGAATTTGAGGTTGAGGAAGCCGTGGAAAGAAAAGTGCTTCAAATCAGGGGTTGAACCATGTGAAGAAAAACCAATCCATTAGCTTTCAGTTGGACGTGGCTGACCTGCAAAGCAAGGGACTTTTAACGATTTATAAACGACTTCAAAAAAATCGCATTCTCACACGATTCTGCCGGGAAGCTTTTATCGAGAAGGCTCATCGTCATCTCAACGGACTGGATCCGCACCACGCACATCTGAATGACCTTATCAAATCAAAAGGAATTGAATATGTTCTAGAGGCCGTCCAAGAAAAAGAAGCTCACGTATCCAGTGCAGATGAAATCGCGATTCAAAAAGCCGCCGACAAAATCATTCTAGCCCTTATGAACGTATTTCAAAAAGAGTCCTCCCCTCCAATCGCCGCAGCAGACGAAAACAAAGACGCGACCCAAAATAAGCCCGACATCGAAAAGTTAAAGGCATTGCTGTAAGGCACGTCTCTCCAATGACGCGTTGTTCATACCAATATAAAGGATACCTGCAAGGGTGTCCTTTATATTGATCCAAGACGATGTCTTTCGAATCTGATTATAACACTATACCAATATCTCTTCGATAAATACTATGGTCTGATTGGCTAAGTCAATCTCGGAAACGCTAATTTCGTTATTGTCTTCACGAACAACACGCACAACTGGCCGCCCGCGATGCTGACGAACGACCACATTTCAAAATGCCGCTCTCCTCCCCAAGCTAAGCCGCGGCCGTCAGCCCCCGCGGCCTGTTTCAATTTTTCCAGTCCAACCGATGACTTTACCCACAATATTATCTTGCGAAATTGGACCGCTCACTATACTGTTATTGTAATTTCTCAACCATAGGTCACCTAAAAGAAAATAGTGGCCGTTAGGCACTGTGACCTCTTCCATACTCATGGCTCGTTCAGGTTCGAGATCCCCGACGTGAGCAAACGATTCATTTCCATAAAAAGCTTTAAGCTCTCGATTGTCGATGTAAATTTGTCCCCTGTCTATCCTGACTGTTTCTCCCGGAAGGCCAATAACTCTAACTACATCGAACTCCATTTTCCTTGAGCTATCGATCTCTTCCCTGGTTGCATCTGTCTGAAAGTAAACAACGTCCCCTCTCATGATTGAGTTTGTTTTATAATAGTCAGGATCGACAACCATTTGTGCACCCAATGAATATTGCGTCTTAAAGGCCATTCCATCCGAACGCAAAGCATAGATGTATTGATTGCCTTCCAATTCCGTTCGTATTGGCAACTCATATTCCGTCGTATTGTCTACAACAGGCGGATTGTCATTGCAACCAAATACGAGCAAAGTCAGAATGGTTATGAAAATAACAACTGTCATTCTTAAACGCATAAGATCCCCTCTTCAATCATCGGCCTTCACGACAGTCTCACTGATTTGAATTTCCCACTGATCAGACTCTGAGTTGTAATTGACATTTTTGATTACAGGAACGCCCTCTTCATTCCCTCTTGCTTTTTTACAATAAACCCTTTAATGACCATATCATCGCTGCGATTTTCAATGGTTTCCTCACAAAACTTGTTCGTATCTCCCGTTTGATGGTTCCACATCCCGCGTCTATTTGCTTTCGCATCGTAGTCACGCGCACAGGCATTACACATATTCCCAATAAATGTTCGTTGAGGATGCTCCTTCGATTCATTCGGCGTTCACTATTGAAAACCCTTTCATCTTGCGGAATTATCATTGTGAATCATCACTACAACTTTAAAATAAGCAATAGGAAAAGAGCACCCGCCTATTTATCGGTAGTGCTCTTTCGTATTTTTATGGTGGCAAACTTACACTGTTGCTTTTTCGCTTTTTTCCCGACATCACTCGGGCTCTTTACGTTCAGCTTGCTGCAAGAATTCCCTCACATCTTCACAAGATACCGGTTTGCTTATCGAATACCCTTGGACCTCATCACAATTCAATTCACGCAGCAGAGTCAATTGTTCATGCGTTTCGACACCTTCTGCTACAACTTTTAACCCCATGCTGTGGGCAATGTAAATGATGGCCTTCACGATGGATATATCATTGGATTGACTTTGAATGTTGCGAACAAAGGATTGATCAATTTTAAGAGAATCGATAGGGAATTTCACCAGATAATTCAACGAAGAATACCCTGTGCCAAAATCATCAATGGAAATTTTAACTCCCAACTTCCTTATCTCCTGTAAGGTGGAGAGCACCTTGTCTTGATGGGCCATGCTTATATTTTCAGTAATTTCCAGCTCCAGGTACCGTGGATCAAGCTGTGTCTCGTGTAAGATGTCAGCTATCATCCGAACAAGATTCTCATCTTTGAATTGCCTTGCGGATAGATTCACGGAGACACACACAGGCGTGCAGCCCTCATTTTGCCAAGCTTTATTTTGTGCGCAAGCCGTTCGCAGCACCCATTCTCCTATAGGGCCGATAAGACCGGTTTCTTCGGCAATCGGTATAAAGTCCGCGGGACTGATCATCCCTTGAACAGGATGGCGCCAACGAATCAAAGCCTCGAAACCTAGGATTTGACCCGTCTTCAATTCCATTCGGGGCTGATAGAATAGTTCAAATTCATGATGATCCAATGCTTTATGAAGCATCGTCTCCAAGCTCATTTTGGTTGACAGTGCTGTGGTAAGCTTCCTCTCATAGAAACGATACCCATTGCGACCTGACTCTTTCACCATGTACATCATGTGATCGGCGTTCTTGATGAGTTCCGTCCCACTCGTTCCATCCGCCGGAAACAGGCTGATACCGATACTTGGCGTAGTATAGACCTCTTGATCCATGATCAACAATGGTTTCTTAAAGGCTTTAAGGACGGTTTGGGAAATTTCTTCCACTTGTTCACGGGTCCTATTCGGCAGTAATGCGATAAACTCATCTCCACCCATTCTGGATAGGATGGATCCCTGACCGAGATTATCTTGAATCCTCTCGGCTGCCACTTGCAATAATAAATCCCCGACTGCATGTCCGAACGTATCGTTTACCATTTTGAAACGATCGAGATCAATGAACAGGACCGCAGCGGTACGGCCAAATTCGTTGGCGTTCGCCTCCTCCAAGTATTCTTGCAGTTGTTGATCAAAGTAAACTCTGTTGGGCAAGCCCGTTAAGCTGTCGTAATACGCCAGGCGCTGAATCTGAGCAAACATGCTTTGAAGTCTGCAGGCCGTTTCTTTGCTGTTCGAAATCAATGTATTGATCTCTTCTATAAAACTGCTTTTCCAACTCACGATCTCGTTCTGCGCTATTTTCTCAGGCAAATCTGTAGTCGTGTAGGTTAATAGCTGAATCGGTTTCACAATGATTCGACTGACGACATAAGAAATGAGGATCGACAACAATCCGCAGATCAATAAGATACTAAATATTTTAATGTAGGACTGATATAAACGGTCGCGATAGGGAGCTACCTCCGTCTCGGCAATCATCGTCCACCCGTCCATTGGCGGAAGCGTCATTATCTTGAAATAGGAAGACTCTCCCCATCTGTTCATTGGATTTTTGATTGTCTCCGGAAACCAGTGGTACAAACCATCATCCATCTCAGTTATTCCGCCATTTTTTGCCCAATCATACAGGTCCGACACGGCCAGATCATCACGGGTACTTCCGATGACCTTGTAATTCCGATCTACGATCGTGAGATGCATCATACTATTGTTCGCCAGCTTTTTTAATTCCGTTGTAACATAGGTAAGATCAAGCGCACCTACTGCCGCACCTTGAAATTCTCCGTCAATCATCAGGGGGGAGCCGATAATGACGATAGGTTCGGTAACACCGCCTCTTCCTTCAAACACATCGGAAACAACCGGGACTCGATGCTGCCTCATATATTCAAAGTAAGGCCGATCCGAGAAATTTAAACCGATCGTCGACTGTCCTTCTTCATTCCGGGATGGATAGAAAACCTTCGTGGTTCCTTCACGGTTAGCAATGTACAACGTAAAATAATCCGGATACAACGCCTGTAGAGAAGCGGCTTGGCGCTGCAAGGAATCCAGCCTTTCCAGCTTGCTTTCAACCGCCGCCATCGAAAACATATTCAACGCCGCAGCATGAGCACCTCCCCACTCCGCGATGTCCATGCGGATCAAATTCGAATAATTTTCCGTTTTCTTTATTATTCCCTCATTCATATTGCGATACTGTTCGCGGCCGATCATAACCGTCACAAGCAGCAAAGATAAAAAGACAAGAGTAACTAAGAAGGTGAACAAGACTTCATGAAAGGAACTCGACATGTTTCGTTGGTCGAATGCCGATCGTTTCATAAGGGGCAAATAGGTGATGAGTAAACTGGCAATCAAAGCATTCAAAATGCCATTCACTGCATCCTTAAGCATAATGAGTAAGGAAGCAGTGACGTTCATATGGAGTCCGTAGCGATAAAACACCCATATGAGCGGCATTCCCAGAATGATCCAGTAGAGGGCGTCCATAAGAACAATTTTTTTCCCTCTGTAGAGGATGCCAACAAATAGGGTTTCCAGAACAAAAACAAGCATAGCGTAAGGATGATTCCAAAGAAGCAGCGTGTACCCATTTGCGATGAGTGAACCCGCGAAGGCCCATTTCAGTCCGTATACTCGCAATAGTAACAAAATGAATATACTGCCGAAAATAAAGTCGACCCCGAGCAAAAGAGATAGGTTGAACATGTTGCCTAGAAGCGCAAGTGCAATCAGAGCTATGATATAAAAGATAGACTTATTCGGCATCCCCGCTACGTTCTCCTTATGAATTATCTCATGACAGCAAAAAACTCTCCCGAAAAGGAGAGTTTCCTTACTTTCGGTAACTGGCTGGCATAACGTTTCCACGATAGAAATGCGATAGCCCCTATAGCTTTGCGGCCCCGTTTTTCAACGAGTGTGCCTTTTGGATTATTATTGATATTACAAATTTATGCTAATTATAATTGATCTAACTAAGTGACACAATGAGATTTCTTAGTCGGGTTCGAGAAATTGGTTGTGAATAAGGGAATCCGCTGTCCGTTATTTTCTAAAAAACCGCTAAAATGGTCCATTTTAACTAAATAGCAGACACCCGATGCAGTTATTGCTCGATGTTATGTTAACTCTAGAAAATTAGCGGACAGCGAGTTACCTTATTTGGAAGAGGAGTTACATTTCGGTGTGCGGACGCGGTCGGGTTTCTTCATGGTGGAGGCGACCTGTGGCTAAGCAAAGGATGCAGCGTTCAACAACGCTTTCGTATAATCCGATTTCGGCTCGGTGAGTACCGTTCTTGTGTCGCCTATTTCTTGTATCGCCCCGGTTTTCATCACGGCAACGTGATCGGCAAATGCTGAAATGGTTTCCAGCCGATGTGTTATATAAAGAATAGACATTCCTTCAGATCGCTTTAAGGATAACAGAAGCTGCAGCATCTCCTGTTCCATGGCCGGGTCCAATGCCGATGTAATTTCATCGGCAATGAGCAAAAGCGGCGACATGGACAGCGCCCTTGCGATCGCAATCCTCTGCTTCTGCCCCCCGGAGCATTCCCCGGGATAACGTTCCAAAAAATCGGCGGACAGCTTCACCTTGGCAAGCAGCTCTTCAGCATAAGCATATGCTTGTTTCTTAGGATACCGGCTCAAGCGCAGCGGCTCCGTAATAATATCTTTTACACGCCAATAAGGATTCATGGAACGGTCCGGATTTTGGAACACGAACTGAATGAATGAAGTCGGTCTGTCCTTCTTGGGGGATTGAAGGTTTTCCGCCCATGCAATCAAGCCGCTTGTCGGCTGCTGCAAACGGGCAATCAACTCAGCCAAGGTTGACTTGCCTGAACCGCTCTCCCCAATCAGCGCAAATATTTCATTATGCTGTAACGTGAAAGTCACTTCATCCACCGCTTTGATGACTTGCCCTTTTTGGCTGCCCGGATAATGTCTGGACACCTTGTCTACTCGTAACAACGCGTTCACTCCCAGCCGATCTCCCGCTAGACATATTGATGATAAAGTTCCTTGCTTTTCCTTAGATAATGCTGCTTTTGTTGGCCCATCACCTGCACGCCTTGCTGAAGAACGATAATGTCATCGGAAATATGCAGCGCCGCAGGAATATCGTGCGTGATTAATAGAAGCGTCATTCGATGCTCCTTCACCTTGCTGACAAGAAGGTCGAACACTTCTCTTTTCACTATCGGATCTAGCGCCCCTGTAGGCTCATCGGCAATCAGCACCTTTGGTTTGTTGACGAGCGCTAGTGCGATCAACGCTCTACTCAGCATGCCTCCGCTTAATTGATGAGGGTATAAAGACATGACATGGGCTCCAAGCTGTACCTCCGCCAATGCTGCAACTGCCGCTGCATGCTTCTGTTCCTTGCTGGATTGCAGGCGCATCGTTTCATAAAACTGCCGGCCAATCGTCATGATCGGGTTAAAGCTGTTCCTGGGATCCTGAAAAATATAGGCGGCATCGACCCAGCGCTGCATGGCACACGGTTCACCGTTCCTGTAAATAGGGTTACCGCCAATCCTGACGATGCCTTTCACCGATTCTTGCGGCACAAGACCGTAAATGGTGCGAGCCATTGTCGTTTTGCCGGAGCCTGATTCACCGACCAAGGACGTTATGCTTCCCTGCTTTATCTCAAATGAAATCGGATAGATCACGGTTTGTTCGCCATACGTTACCGTTACATCCCGGACGGCAATGGCCGATGGCTGTTCACCGTCAACTGCCGAATTACAGCCAAGGTGTGGACTCTCTCTACGGTTCAGCTTTGCCGCAAAACGATTTTCCGTCGTCCTGCTCTCCCCGATCAGCGCAAGGGCAATGGTGACCAAAAGGATGGCAGCCGAAGGCGGAACGATCATCCACTGCCATGCATCCGTAAAAAAGGTTTGTGTACGCGAGAATGCCTCCTGAAGCATTTTCCCCCAGGACACTGTACTCGGATTCCCAATCCCGAGAAAAGACAAGCTTGCCTCCATAGCTACGGTAAAACGAAACGAAAGAATAAACTTTGTCCGCACAAGCGGCCAAATAAACGGAAGCAGATGATGATATAAAATATAACCGGTATTCCCGTTGTAAAGCTGCGCCAATCTGATAAATTCCCTTTCCTTCAGCGAAAGCACAGATGCTCGGATCAGCTTCATATATCCCGGCCAGGTCAGCAAGCCCAGCGTGAGAATAAGCTGCCACGTACCGCCTCCAGTTAAGGATGCAACGATCAAGATGAGCAGCAAGGAAGGAAGCACTAACAGCATATTGGCTAAACCGTTTAACAGCGGATCCAGCCTTTTCGAGTAGCCGGCAAACAAACCCAAGCCCGCACTTAACATTGTGCTGATGAAGGTAGCCATGAAACCGATATAAAGCGTCGTTCTGGCACCGTGCACAAGCTGACTGAAAATATCCTGTCCAATGGCATTCGTACCTAGCCAATACTGTTTAGACGGAGGCAATAACCGTTCTCCATCGATCGCATAAGGGGAGGTCGTGCTGACCATCGGTCCAAATATAGCGACCAAAACAAACATTGCGAATAACAACACGCCTACACGCTGAGACCAGGTTAGCTTCATCCTTGCACCCCGCTTTTCACAGCAGTCCGAATCCGCGGATCCAGATAAGGATACATGAGATCGGCAATCAATTGGAGAAGCAGTACAAACAGTGTCATCATTAAAAATAATCCGTGCAGCAACGGATAATCTCGGCCAAGAATCGCCTCTTGAAGCAGCTTACCGACCCCCGGGTAAGCAAACACGGTTTCCACGAGAATCGAACCGGCCATCAGCGCTCCCAACCGAATCATAATCAGGGTGACAAGCGGCAGTGCCGCGTTGCGGGCGATATGCTGCAATACAATTCGTTGCGAACCAATTCCCTTTGCCGAGGCAAATTCAATATACGGTTCATTACGAACGCGGATCGCCTCATTACGCATCAGCAAATAGATCCCCGCAAGACTCCCGATTGTAAGTGTAAGTGCAGGCAGGACAGCATGGCGAGCGATGTCCAAAGCACGATCCATCCATAAATCAGAGCGTAAAAATGCTGTTTTTGCGCCGCTCAGCGGAAACCATTTCAGCTTGACCGACACAGAGAGTAAAAGGACCATCCCAATGAGAAACTCAGGAATCGAACTCAAGCTAAGCATGGACAAAAACAAGCTGCGATCCGTTTTACCGGGATGCCTCCACGCCGAATAAAGCCCTGCAAGCAACCCGAACAGGATCGAAAAAAGACTCGCAACCCCTACAATCAACATCGTCCACGGCAGGCGCTCCATAATCACTTGGTACACGTCATCTTTATGAAGTACGGACAAGCCGAAATCAAATGTAACAATGCCTATCAAATATTTCGTAAACTGTACGTCTACTGACTCATCCAAATGATAGTATTCCAGCATGGCCGTTTTTTGCGCTTCCGTCAAAAACACAACGCCCTCTTGGCCGCCGCCCGTAATATATTCAACGGGCCCCCCCGGCAAAAGCCGGGGAAGCCAGAAGTTCAGCAGCAATACGAATAACAGAACGAGCAGGTAAGAACGGTATTTATTATTTCGTAACATCGACTAAGAACACCTTGTTTTCCCATAACGGCATACCGTCGGCGATCCCGCCGTACGTATTCTTCCATCCATCGAAGGTTGAAGCATTGTGAATGTCATAAAATGGACGATGATAAAGCGCAAGCGTAGGCAGCTCTTCCGCAAGAATATCTTGCATTTGGTTTACAATGTCACGACGCTTCCCTTCATCCAGCTCTTGCATTTGTTGTTCGGCGAGCTTATGGAACTCATCGAGCTGCAAGCTTTGTCCGCGGGAAGACCACATGTTTGCGGCTTTACCGGAAAACCATAAGCGCAAATAATCCGGATCGCCGCTTGCTCCGATATGACCAGTCAACGCAATATCGTATTTGTTTTCGCCTAACGCAGTGGTGAAGGCTGCGGCATCAAGCTGCACCAGGTTTAATTCGATGCCTACCTCTTTCAGCATTTCTTTCATCATGGTGGCATCCTGCATGGTGGAAGAGGTCATCAAATGTAGTTGTAAATCTTCACGCACACCATCCGCATTTTTCTTATACCCCAGTTCATCCAGTATTTTTTCGGCTTGAGCAGGGTCGTATCCGTATTGCTTCACATTTTCGTTATACCAGGGCGAATCTGTCGGCACTACACCCGCGTTACCCACCATCGGTTGGCCACCGGTTATTTTACCCGAAATTTCTTCACGATCTAGTGCATACGCAATGGCTTGCCGCAGTCGTTTATCTCCGAGTTGAGGATGATCCATATTAAATGTAATGCGCACTATGCTGCCGGTCGGTTCACTTTTGATGGTTTTATACCCTGCTTTCTCCGCTGTCAGCACATCGGCATAGTTGGATGTATAGGCTGCATCGATTTCACCGTTTTGCAAGGCTAGCAGTGTATTGGACACAACCACAAAGGCGACTTCCTTTACAAGCACTCTGCCTTTAAAAAATTGTTCGTTGGCCTCAAACAAATATTGTCCCGACGCCGCATCATATGTTTTAAGCTTATAAGGCCCTGTTCCGATCAATGCGGCATCATCGCGAAATTCAGCCGGATTGGTTACCTTTTCCCACACATGCTTCGGAATGACCGGAACGATCCCCACCAAATCGCTGAGAAATGGCGCATATTTATTATTCAGATGGAACGCTACAGTTGAATCGTTTATTTTTTCCACGCTTTTAATTTGACTGATGTCCCCGTTCCAATTAAATGGATAGGTCTTGTAATAAGTGAAACTGAACACCACATCGTCCGCAGTAAACGCTTCACCGTCATGCCACTTTACATTCTCTTCAAGCTTGAACGTATACGTAAGTCCGTCATTGGATACTCCCCATGATTTGGCAAGCCACGGAATGACACCGGTATCATCTTTCCACGTCAACGTGTCAAACATAAACGAATTTCTCAAATACCCGAAAGGTCCAGATGGGCTAAAAGCAAACGGAGATGGATAGCCAACGTTCCTGCCGGCAATCTTCAACATATCTACGGTTGGGTCAGCTGCTGCCGCAGGAGCTTCATCCGCGGCAGCTTGTGAGCTTGCAGGCTCGGATTCACTTGCAGTAGAGCTGCTTTGACCATTTCCTCCAAAGCATCCTGTTAGAAGCAGCATCATGCTTAACGCCGTCAATAACGCCGGCTTGTGCAATTTTCTGATCATTTTTCTCTTCTCCTCTTGTGTTCTCTCATTGTTACTACCGGAGTCATGGTACGCTACACACGCCCGTTTGCCAGCCAAGGCAGAAATCCGTCTAAAAATCGTTCTGTAGCCGGCATAAAATAGGAACCATAATGATACTCTGGGTCAAGCGTCGTTAACATCAACGTACCCTGTGTACTCTTTTTGTCCACATACATAATCGACCCGTCGTTCTCAATCTCAATGAGCGATTCCACTTCCTGCTCCGGAAAAAATACGCCATGATAATGCCATGTTGCATCTTCCAGCTTCATATAACGGAATAAATCATGGTCGGGCCTTGTGAGCACCAGACCGCTTGAGGCGCCAGGCTCTAGCCACCACCAAAAATTCGTGGGACGAAACTCCCAGCGATGACCCGGGAACCAGCTTTGATGCTGAGCGCCAAAAGCAACCACTGTATTTCCGTTGTTCAGAAAAGCGTGAATCTGCTCCATATGACGCGCAACCTGTCCTTGATGAATCTGCGAAGGAACAATGAGCACATCAAACAGGTGAAGATCTATGGTTGCCAGCTTGGGTAAATACAGCAGCTCAGCAATATAGCGCTTATATTTCGGCTCTGTAAAAGAACGGTGCTGATGCGAGCTGCCTGAATAGAGAGCGGCTATCTTTCTCATGCAAGTGCCCTCCTCTGCTGAGTCAGCGCCTGATGTTCTTCATAAAGAAATCGTTGAAACTGCTCTGTGATTCGTCCTGCACTATTATCTTGGTGACGGTAATTCAAGAGATTGCGGCCAGCATGCACAATAATCGTGCCTTGGCTGCTCTTACGATCGATATACGTGATCGGCTCTTCTCCTGCGAGCCGCAGCAGCACTTCCGCTCCTTCCGGAAGCGGGTGATGTCCACGGCAGAAAAAACCGGCTACTCCCTTGGTGTACGTAATATCGTCCGACAGCACACCTTCAAAAATCGGATGCTCAAGCACGGTAACTTTATAATCGAGATAATGATGAATGACTTTCGGAACAAATAACGATGCGCCCGGAATCCAGCGTTTAAACAAATGTCCGGCAAAAAACAATATATTGCCTTGATCCAAAAACGCCTGGATGCGATCTTTGTGGTCCACCATTAATTCTTGATCAATAAACTCGTCAATGATTAAAAACTTATGTCCTGCTCCCGATAGATCATATGTAGGCAAGTCATACTGATCAAGCACCTTCGTATTCGGATCACTTTGTCCATCGCGAACGATTTGCTCGCTGAAGCTGGCACCGGAATCCAGCAAAAGGAAGTTCGCCGCTGCAGTCCGGCTCATAATAGTCTTGTAACCTCCAGCAACTCCGATTGCGGCAGGGACAGAGCCTTCTCGCATAAATCAGCCTTTAGCTGTTCAATTGCCGCATCTTCTTCTGCCGTCATCGTTCCTTCTCTGCCTTTTTTCAAATACTCATAAAATACGTCAGGTAAAAAATCGGGCTTTAATGCAACCTCCACCGACGCCCCTTGTGAATCCGAAATGACAAATGCATAAGACTGAGGGCGGTATGGATCATATTGGGCCGCGGGATAATTTACATCCACCGTATAAGCTTCGCGAGTCACCGCCCGCGTTGTAAATTCGAACGCATCCCGAAAGCCCGGCCCTGCATGACCGGAACGTATAAATAAACTGCTGCGTTCCGGAGCCTCCTCGCCATACAACTCGGTTAACGCCGCCTGAACGACACGGAAGCTTACACCGATCGCCATCAAAGCCAAATTCCCATGATAGTTACGAAGCTCGGAAAATTGTAAGGTCAAAACTTCCCCGCGGTCTTTTATTTTTAGAATGGACACGATATGCACCTCACTTGAATTAGTAATGATAATCATTATCACTTTATTTATGATACTACTTGTGATAATGATTATCAATATCAAAATTAAACTTATTAAAGAATGAATGCCTCTCCCATACGGATTCACTCGAGGGCGGACAAGAAGGAACTGTTTCGCCTCGGCAGCGATGCAATGTAACGCAAAAAGGAGCCCTGCCACCGCATTTCAGTGGCAAGGCTCCTTTTACTACCAATCGGATTGTCCGAAAATAACGGTACATAGGCTTCTACGAATGTAGTTTCGGTATTGGTGTTTTACCCCCGCATGATGATAAAAATCATATACCCCACATACAATATCGCAAGGAGGAATCCCTCGATTCTTCCAATCTTATGGTGGGTTCTCGATACAATGAGCAGGAGCACTGTAAGCGCGAGCACGATAAATACATCTATAACAATGTTGCCATCTACGCTCAATGGAGAAATGACAGAAGAAACGCCAAGAATAAAGAGGATATTGAATATGTTGCTGCCTACGATATTCCCTAAGGCGATCTCATTTTCTTTCTTCAGAGCTGCGGCGACAGATGTCACCAGTTCAGGCAAAGATGTACCGACAGCGACAATCGTTAGTCCCACCAGCGTTTCGGTCATCCCCCATTGCAGAGCGATATTCGTGCTGTTCTGAACGACAAGATGACCTCCAAAAATAATTGCAGCTAAACCCGCCAAACCGAAAAATATATTTTTGCCCCAAGGTTCTTTGCTTGTTGGTTCGTATTGATCGGCGGCTTTTTCCCTGCTGTTTCTGGCCACCTCCAATATGTAGTACATAAAGATACTGAAGATCAACAAGAGAATGAATCCGTCTCCTCGTGTAATGAAGTTGACGTCGCTATTCTGCAGCGAGACATCGCTTATCAAGACGAGCAGGGCGATGCTGGCCAGAAGTGTAAATGGAATTTCTTTTTTTATCGTTTCACTTTGCACCTGAATAGCCATAATGATTGCAGTCAACCCGATGACGAATGTCGTGTTAAACACGTTGCTCCCGACGACATTTCCCAAAGCAACTCCTGCATTATTGTTGAGCGCGGCAATAATACTGACGGTGGCTTCGGGTGAGCTTGTACCGAAAGCGACGATGGTCAGACCGATCAGAATAGGAGGCACGCGAAGCAACGCTGCAATCTTCGAGGAACCCTCAACAAAATAGTTCGCACCGATAATTAATAGTGCGAAGCCCACGAGCAATACTATGTAGCTCATTCCTTGACTCCCCTTTTAGTTTAAGCCCTATTTAGTCATCTTCTGCAAGATTTCACTTTATTAAACAACAAGAAGCTGAATAAATAAAGATGACAAATTTATCGACTTGTGCGTTCCCTGCTTGGCAGGCGTTAGAAACGTGCCAGAGTCAACAACCATCCATCCTCCTACGTGGTGCCGGTAAGTCGATCAGCTAGCGCCATCGCGGCGGTATAGCCGGAGCTCCAGGCCCATTGCAGGTTATAGCCGCCGCAATCTCCGTCCACATCCATCACCTCACCGGCCAGATAGAGTCCAGGCACTAACTTGGATTCCAGCGTTCCTTCTTTTAGCTCCGTCGTATCGATGCCGCCGGCCGTCGTTTGTGCATTCGTGAAGCCATTGGTATCGGTCACTTTAAAGTCCCAACGTTTCATGAGTCGATACAAGATGTTCTTGGTTTTCCATGATAGATCCTGACATAGCAGGTTCGGCTCTTGATCGATTCCCGCCTCTTTCAGCAGGACGGGGATCAGCTTCTTGTTTAAGATGCCGATCAGGGAAGCCGCAACCGTCCGGTGTCCGAACGTTCCCCAGTGCGTATCCAGAAAATCGACTACTTCTTCCTCCGTGCGGTCCGGCATCAAATCAAGCGATAAGATCACCGTTTCTCCTCTTGAGAGTTGATACGCAGCCTTCCGGCTTAACTGGAGAATCGGCGGGCCGGAGGCGCCGTAGTCCGTAAACAGAATTTCCCCATATTCGCTGCGGATGACTTCACCGTTTACGATGATATGGCCCAGTCCCTCGAATTTGACGCCGGACAGCTCCTTCAGATACGGATATTCCAGCTTTAATTGCACGATCCCGGGCACAGGATCGATCAGGGTGTGTCCCAGCCGCTGGGCAAGCGTGTAACCGGAGCCATCCGTTCCTGTTTTCGGAGCGGTAAGACCGCCCGTACAGAGGAAGAGATAATCGCTTGTATACACGACCTGTCCCTCTGTCTCCGTCTGGCACACAATCGTGAATCGCGGATGTTCCCTCGACACGGTAACGTCCAATACTTTGGTCTTGAAGTATATCGGAACATTCCGATCCTCCAGCGCAATTCGGAAAATATCCAGCACCGATGCAGCCTGCAGCGACATCGGATACATCCGGCCATTCTCCACGGCGATCAGCGGAAGGCCGAGCGTGTTGAAGAAATCGACGGTTTGCCGGACGCCGAATTGCTGCAGCACAGGCAGCGGAAATTCCGCTTGATTGCTGTGATATTTGTGCGATAAAGCGACCGCTTCGTCCGTACCCGTCGCCGTGGATTCGTTCGTAATGTTGCAGCGTCCATTGCCGGTCGTTAGTACCTTTTTTCCGACCCGGTCGTTGCTTTCAATGATCGCGGTATCGATCCCCAGGTCTCGCGCCGTAACGGCGGCCATTAAACCTGAAGCGCCTGCACCGATAATGAACAGCTCGTGGTGCTTTGAAGATTGAGACTCATACATATGTGGTGGATGCATTCCTTTTTCCAATGGTTTCATCTGAAAATGTGTTTCCCAAGCGCCATCGCGGCCGCATAGCCGGAGCTCCAGGCCCATTGCAGGTTGTAGCCGCCGAAGTCGCCGTCGACATCCATCACCTCGCCGGCCAAGTAGAGCCCCGGCACGAGCTTGGATTCCAACGTGTCCGCGACGAGTTCTTTCGTAGCGATGCCGCCGGCTGTCGCTTGCGCGTTCTCGAAGCTATGGGTATCGGTCACTTTAAAGTCCCAACGCTTCAATATCTTATAAAAGATCCCTTTGGTTTTCCAGGAGAGATCCTGGCAAAGCAAGTTCGGCTCTTGATCGATTTCCGCTTCCTTCAGCAGGACGGGGATCAGCTTCTTGTGTAAAAACCCGATGAAGGATTCCGCGACCGCCCGGTGTGCGAACGTTCCCCAGTTCATCTCCAGAAATTCGATAACCTCCTCCTCCGTGCGGCCCGGCATCAAATCGACGGATACGGTCACGGTATCCCCTCTCGCGAGATGAACGGCAGCCTTCCGGCCGAGCTGGAGAATCGGCGGGCCGGAGAGGCCGTATTCGGCGAAATGAATTTCGCCGGTTTCGCTGCGGACGACTTCACCGTTCACGAGGATGTGGGCTCGTCCCTGGAGTTTGATGCCGGACAGCGCCTTCAGATGCGGATATTGCACCTTCAATTGCACGATGGCCGGCACAGGCTCGATCAGGGTGTGCCCCATGCGCTGGGCAAGCGCATACCCGGACCCATCCGTTCCCGCATTCGGGCCGGTCAGGCCGCCCGTGCATAGAAACAGGTATTCGCTGGTATAGATCGCTCGTTCCTCTGTCTCGGTTCGGCACGTAATCGTGAAACGCGGATGCTCCGTCGATACGGTAACATCCACCACTTTGTTGTTGAGGTACACCGGAACGTTCCGATCCTCTAGCGCAAGCTCGAAGATATCCAACACGGATGCAGCCTGCAGCGACATCGGATACATGAAGCCCTCTTTCAATCTTGTAAGCGGAAGCCCGAGCACACTGAAGAAATCAATGGTTTGACGAATGCCGAATTGCTGCAGCACAGGCAGCGGAAATTCAGCCTGACTGCTGTGATACTTGCGCGATAAAGCGACCGCTTCGTCGTCCATACCCGTCGCAGTGGATTCATTCGTAATATTGCAGCGCCCGTCGCCTGTCATTGAGATCTTCTTTCCAATCCGGTCGTTACTCTCCAGTATGGCGGTATCGATCCCCAGGTCCCGCGCAGTAACGGCGGCCATGAGTCCTGATGCGCCTGCGCCGATAATAATCAGCTTATGGTGCATGGAAGCCTGATAATCGTACATAGTTGGTCGATGCACCCTTTGTCCAAATGGATTTATATACAGGAAATGTGATTTTACTGAAAGAAACGATGCACTATATTAAATTATAGCATAAGTGTACGCACCGCTTAATCCCGGTAGAGAACTCCTGATTACGTCCCATTACAGTAGTACCCCAAATACAGCAAAAATCCACATCCTCATGCGGATGTGGATTAACATGGTGGAGGCGAACCGTGGTGTTCCAAATCCACAATCCACCGCAGGACTATGATTCAGATGTTTTGGGAGGTAACTTAGGATTGTCCATATTCGCTACTCCAAAAGGAACATGAGCAGAAGGAGAAATACTTGATACTCCTTCAATGTGACTTATTTGATCGTCAAAGAATATGTGTGGTCGAAAAACATTCAGCACTCTTCCTTTGTCTATTCCACCTAAGAAAAATGCCTCGTCTACATTAATACCTAAATTTCGCAATGTAGTAACAACACGTTCATGCGCCGGTGCATTTCTCGCTGTTGCAATTGCTACCTTAATACGTGGATTATAGTTTTTATCCTTTTGCTTCTTTTCCCATTCACGACGTTGTAATCGAGCAATTTCACCGAAAAATTTAAATAACGGACCAGGAGGGAGTGCTTCATTTGCTTTTTGCTTCTCATTCTCATGGAACTTTTCCATACCCAATGTTTTAAAGATTCCTTCAGAAGAATCATCAGCAATAATTCCATCAAAGTCAAAAGCTATTCGGAGGCCGGACTCTTCTTCATTATCAACAAACTTTGTCGGAAAAACTTGGGCAGCGGGAAGCCCTTTGCCAACAGCTTTTCTAACATCTTCAGGGTTGGCAGAAAGAAAAAGCGACGCATTAAATGCTTCCATATAGACAAACGGGTCTGAACCAGTTACAAAAGCTGCACGAGATATCGAAAGCCCATGATGTTCAATAGATTTAAATACTCGAAGACCGGTATCCGGATCATTCCTCGACAAAAGCACAACCTCAACAGGCTGATCATCCGGTTCTTTTCCATTAATCATAAGCAGACGCTTAATAAGTGGAAACGCAACTCCCGGTTCAAACACAACATGTTCATTTTCGCGCTGATACTTCCGGTATTCCTCTTCACCTTCTTCCCTAAAAACCTTGTCGGAATCTTTAAGATTAAATAGCGCACTTGAAGCTACTGCAACAACAAATTTTTCATCTATCGGAAAAGGCATATTCCCTCCAAATTTCTCCGTAATGCTTGCATTATAACACACAAAAAGCCGTCAGTACTGTCAAAAGACGCAACTGACGGTACTGACGCAATGGAGCCATCTGGATCTGGCCTTTGACCATATCGAACCCCTGTCCAGCATTAATTATTGTGGTTTTGTATGGACAAGGGTTCAGAAAAGCGAAGGGAGTCGAACCCCTGTACGAAAATAACGGCACATAAGCTTCTACGGGTGTAGTCACGGTACTAAGGTCATCTAGACGATGCTCGTTTTCTCCCAGTTACTTTTTCGAATTAAAGTACTCTTTATCTACGCGAAGCTGTTGTTTCAAAATCCGATTAAACAAGCCCTTACCGATCTCCCCTGTCCCCTTCGATACTGCCGTTCTTAAAATCTCGCCATTAGGTAGCGTCTTTTCATAGATTTTGTCCCTACCAGTTTGTCTCACCAGCACCCAGCCATCGCGTCTTAAGAAACTCTCTAAATCACTCCAACTAGGCATGGAACAATCGTGCTACGGATTCAATGTCGTCTTCCAGCAGGACACGTAAAATATAAGGGGCATGTTTATGTCGATTCGGGGTATTATAGTAGCGGGAATAATTGGCTTCATAATCGAGTGCATATTCGACCAAGTGCCCTGCCAGTTCTTTTCGGAGTCCTTCAAGCGTCTCAGCGTCTGCAACAATGTCCTCAATTTGCTCTATTGATCCTGCGTATCGACCATCTGCATCTTGTTCAAATTCAAATGTCAACTCATACACAGCCAGTAATTCCTTCATTTGCTGTTTCGAGAAGGCAATAATTACATCTCTGTTTCGTTTAACTGCTTGCGGCTTTTCCCTTACGATCGTATCAATAAATCCACCGAAGTTTGCTCTAACATCTGTAGCGTTAAAAAGTGTTTGCATGATCATCCCTCCTCGCCTCCCATTTTACAATATTATGTACATAATGTACACTGTGTAGTATATGCAGATTTTATTCTTAACATTCTTTTCAAAGTAAAAAGACACCTATAATGGCGTCCTTTCTCATGATATGGTGTAGAAAATATTACTCAAAGCCGTTTATCGCATCACTTCATCAACTTCTTACCGATCATTTCAAGCTCATTCACCATAGCCACGCGGCGAGGGTACTTCTCAATCAGATGCCGAATTATTTGCCTCGCAGCTGCCTTAGCTCCCGCCTCGAAATAATTCTTAATCAGGCTGCAAACCCTTTTGTACTTTCTTCGATCTGGACCTCTGTCAATAGAACGGACACACGGAACCGAGAAAATCACGCAGCTTTGATGGCCGCCATCCGTTCATACTGATTAGGTGTGTGGTACCCAATCGATGAATGAATTCGTTTCCCATTGTAGAAGCAAGCGATGTATTCAAATATCTTCGCCGTAACTTCTTTTCGAGTCTTGAACTTCTCGAGATACACAAGCTCTTTCTTAAACACACTTTGGAACGACTCGATACATGCGTTGTCGTAGCAATTCTCTTTGCGACTCATGCTGCCCTTCATGCGGTACTGCGTTAGCCGTTCTTGATACTCTGTGGAGGCATACTGGCTGCCACGATCGGAATGGTGTAGGACTTCTCCACGTGGACGTTGATGCCTATAAGCCTTGTCTAGTTCCTCGATCACGAGTGATTTCGTCATCCGATCGGACATATGGAATCCAACGATTTTACGAGAGAAAAGCTCACAAAAGGCCATCTCGATCCGGACCTTTCGGATTGCCTTTACGCTTTACTACTTGCAGCATCAAGATCACTCCTCGGAGTCGCCAGAATACCAACTATATATGGGTTTAAAAAGTCACGAAAAGACCCGTTCAACTTCGACAAAAAATACCCCTAATATGAAGCACCGCTTGAAGGGCAGAGCATCATCTGGAACTAGCTAACTCTTTAAATGTACGATAAACTCACGAAAAAACACTGATTTTTTAATGCGAAATGAAAGCATAAATAACTGCTGTTCACTCATTTAAATCAGAAAAAGCAGTTTTTCAAAGGGATCTATCGCCACTCTGAAAAACTGCCTTATTTCTGTATTAAATCCATAATCACTTCTTACACTAGATCAATTCTGATTTTTTTAACAGCCGCTCGATAATAAATGCAACCTCGGCTCTGGTAATGAAGTCCTTTGGTGCAAGATTGTTGTTGCCTCTTCCGGATACGATGCCAGCTTGCACACTGTCTGCCACACCGTCCTTCGCCCAACTCGACACTTCCTCTGCGTCCGTGAACTGTTGGAAAATTTTCTCCGCTTTTTGTTCTGAAGTTAACCCCTCCAACTTGGTGATTTCCATCGCTTTAGCGATAATAATCATGGCTTGTTCACGGGTAATCTTGTCGTTCGGACGGAAGGTTCCATCTTCGAACCCGTTAATTAAATGATATGCATAGGCTGTGTTTACAGCGCTATTATACCAAGCACTTGTCTCCACATCCGATGAGACATTGGTTCCGCTTTCCATCTGCAATCCCAAACCACGAACTATGATCGCTGCAAACTCGGCGCGGGTAATATCTTGATCGGGATTGAACATCCCATTTCCGGTACCGCTGATAACCATGCGAGATCCCATATCGTTTACAACATCCTTCGACCAGTGTTGCTCGACGTCCTCGAACTCAACCGGATTCCACGCAACAGAATAGGTGCTGTTCGTTAAGCTGTTGATGACCGCATACGTTACTCCGTCACGTGTCACGATCTTCGTGGGAACCGAACGGATGGTTCCGTCTTCGTTCAAAACAACTGCGGTCGTGATCTTGCTGGCGTCTACATCTTCCGGAAGCGGAATTTCGCGCTCTACGAACGCGTTGAACTTCGTCACCTGTACAGTTTTATTCTCAAACGTTGCCGTTACCGTAAAATCGACGGGCGGTACGACAACGGTAAACCCGCCTTTGTCCGCTGTATTCGCCAGCAGTTCAATTTTCTGGTTATTACTCTTGGCAATGTCTACATGCAAGGTAATATTCTCCAAATTCGTTCCTGCTCCCAGCTGATCGGAAAGCTGATCGATGAATACTTCAGATGCAGGGAGCTTATAGCTTCCGTTTGGCGTTTGAACTTCCAAAATCGCATTTTTGTTCTCCATCGTTTTGACGGCTTCTCCTGTAAGAACGGCGGTCACTTTATCCGCGCTTGTGGTTACAGGAATAGTCACCACCGGCTTTTCGCCCGCCTTCTCCAACTGCTCCGCCAGTTTCACTGTATCCACTGCTGCAGTCAATACGGTCTGTCCGTCTTGTTCTGAAGTCGTTGCCGTTGCGATTGTCTGCTCTGTATTGCCGTCAATCGTTACGTTGAGGTCAAATTCATTCTGATCCGGTTGTTCGGACGGTGTTCCACCGCCGCCGCCTCCGGACGAATCATCATCGGATGCATCATCATCGGAAGAAGCAGTTGCTCTCGTCACATCAATGGTATACGTTTTCGTCATCATGCCGTCTTGCGCGGTTACCGTTACCTTAATTGTGTTGACGCCAGCGGTCAAAGCCAAATCCTCGCTCGCAGTTCCGTTCGCGAGGGGAAAGGCTGTCCTGTCGTTCACGCTCACGGCAGCGCTTGCGTTCTCATCCGTGAATGTCGGTGTGACGGTCAGACGGTCAACGCTGTTCGACACCTCCGCCGTATAAGAAGTTTCCGCTGCCGCAAATTCCGGATTCAACGTGCCGCTCGAAAGCGTTAAGCCGCTTAAATCTGCATTGTTGTTGAGCCGTTGAATGGTCAGATTGTATTGATTCTGTGTGCCGTCTTGTGCCGAAACCTGAATATGAATCGGATTTGCGCCCACGACAAGATCGGATGCCTCATAATGAAACACACTGTCCGTTACCGTCTGATAAACAGCCCCGGTAACCGTCATCTCTTGGAGCGGGTCGCCTTTCGTAATGAAGACGTCAAGGCTTGTTACCTCATTGTCCACATCCACCGTATAGTTCAAATCCGAAGGGATGAAGTCCAGTGTTCCCTGACTGACGGACAAGCCTCCAAGCATCGCATCGCTGCTTAGCCACTGGGCATACAGCGTTGTATCCGATGCCGGGATCGTGAAGCTGTCCCCTGCATCATAACTCATTCCGCTGCCGTCTTCTTTCGTATTCCAACCTGCGAACGAGTAGCCCTCTTTGATTATATTGCCAGTGTTCTGCGATACGGTTATGTCTGTGTTGTAATCCTGAGTTGCCGAGCCTGGTAAAGTTCCTCCCGTACTGCCGTTCCCATCATATCTCACCGTATATTGGTTAATCGTCCACACGGCATACAGCGTTGTATCCTCTGTAATCGTGAAGGGATCTCCTGCCTCATAGACAGCTTCACTAACGGTCCCCGCTGTATTCCATCCCAAGAACGTGTAGCCGGACTTCGTCATATCACCTTGTCCTAAAACATTTACCGTATGTGTTACACCCGGAAAGTACGAGGTGCTGTCAAACGGAACCGCACCTTCGGTGTTTCCGTTCCCATTATAAGTTAAATAGGACTGAATCGCCCGTAAATACGGATATCCGCTATTGTGCAATGCAGCGTTTCCAGATGTATCAATTCCCCAAACACCTGCGAAGTCCCAACCTGTATAAGTACTTTGCGCCTGCATTTCTGCTGTTGATTTGCCATTGCCTTTTCCAGTGTCGTTTTGTTGTGCTGTAACCGTATTATAGTAGGAGCTCGTGGTGGTACTACCCTCTTGTTGCAGCCCCACTAAGCCGCCGGCACTTCCAGTACCGGTCACACTTCCTGTGGCATAGGAGTTTGTAATAATACCTGGAAATAAGGTTGGAGGAACTGGCATACACCCCACAGGTGGCATAGGAATACAAAATCCAGGTATATATTCGCCATTTTGTCCTACAAAACCGCCTATCGAGCTTGATCCCTTCACATTTACCATGGCGTAACTGTTAGTGATCGTGCCTTGATTAAATCCCGCCAAACCGCCGACATGATGTCCAGAAATGCTGGTTACTTTCCCTGTTGCGTAGGCGTTCATAATAATCCCTTCATTCTTACCCGCCAAACTGCCTAAATGACTTTTGCCTGTTACATTTATACTAACTAAACCAACATTCTTGATTGTTGAACCAGCTGCGGTGTATCCAAACAATCCGGCATAATCCAAGGTGGAGTTATTGATCATCAAACCGGAAATGGTATGTCCGTTCCCATCGAATGTCCCTGTAAATTTAGTTGTACTATTCCCAATCGGCACCCAGCCGGCTCCGCCGTTATAACCGGCTTCACCTACTGCGAGGTAATTGGTCAGGTCTATTTCTGTGATCAGCTTGAAATGCTTATCCAAATTATTCCTGACCTCATTCAGCTGCTCGGCATTCGCAATCTGATAAGGGTTGCCCGATGATCCATCTCCATCTTCAAAAGATACGAGAGCAGGAACTGCATACGCACTTGGCGGTGTACCCATAAACACCACACCCAGCACCAGTACAAATGCCAGTAATGAGCTTAAACCTTTTTTTACTCTGACAACCATATTCTCTTACCTCCAATTCCAGTATTTTGTTCTTGCATGATCCAACATTTTCATCAGACTCTCCTTGCCGATAGGCTTGATCAGATAACCTCTTGCGCCGGCCTCGTAGGCTTCTCTGGCATAATGTCCGCTTTGTGCAGAAACGATCACACAGACCGAGGGAAGGATATCCTGAAGCTTGCTGGTGAAAGCGATACCGTTCATATCCGCCAACTCGACGGCAGCAATGACAACATGCGGTTTGCTCTTGGCAGCTTCGTTCAACGCTTCCTGCGGTTTGACGTATGCACCTATCCATTTCACATTGGAGAGGGATTTGACGATTCGTTCGACAGCTACCCGATCGCCGGCATGATCGTCGATCACCATCAATTTCAGCATCTCATTGGACCCCCTCCTCTCTGGACAACCCGCATCTTCAAGTCTACTTAACGCCAATGAAAGAATAATGAAAGAAATCCGACTTAAAACGACAAAACCCGCATGGCTGTTAGCCTCACGAGTTTTGAAAAATAGCAAAAAATTTTCTAGCCGATATTCAATGACGTTTGAAGTCGAGCGTACAAATCCTCCAGTTCCTTCGATGGATCGATATTAAGCTCTTGACGCAGTCGTTTGGCGTACCTTTTATATAGTTTCATAAATGATCCCTGATCCTTCTTGGTGGCATAAGCGCGAAGTAGAAGCTCAACTGTCTCCTCATCCAATTCGTTTCGACTGAAGAGCTTATTCAAAAGCCGGATCGCAGTGTCTTCTACATGGTGTGCCAAAAGCACACTCACAGGTTTCTTAACAAAAGCGGAATGCAAGGCGGAAAGACGTGCTATGTCGTTCATTGCCCAACCGAACCCTTTCTCACCAAACAAATCACCGACATACAGTTTCTCTGTTTCCAGTGACATCTCCAGATTGGCGGAATCAATCTCTCTATGACGCAGAATTTGTTCTTCAAATTTCACAAAATCAATGCCGGCGTCCGCGATTTCCAGCCCATATCCTTCACTATCCGACTGGACAATGGACTTCAGCTCATGGGGAGCCAGCGCTTTTCGAAGCTGATAGATGGCCGTGTTGAGATAGGTTTCCGCATTTTTGGCATGTCACCAAAGACCTCAGATATGATTCTTGCACGGGATACGATCCTGCCGCGATGGAGCAGGAGATATCCGAACAGCTCCGCGCTCTTTCGGGAGATCCATTTCACGTTGCCTTGGGCCGTTCTGACCTCCAGTCCTCCCACAAGGCATAAATGTAGACTTGTGCGAGTGTCTGAGAAAACCATTGCTCGCATCATGAAGGAACTCGGGTTGAAATCTCGGACGGTCAAGAAGTACAAAGCCACCACGAATTCGAAACACAGCTACATGGTGGAGGCGAGGGGAGTCGAACCCCTGTCCGAAAATAACGGCACACAAGCTTCTACGAGTGTAGGTGTAGTTACAGCTTTGATGTCACCCTAGAGACTCCCCGTAATCTAAAAACTCAACCTACACTCGTGGCCGCTGCCTCCTCGCTATCATACAGACTTAACTTCATACCTAGTGCGAGAGCCAATCGAAATACCGTGTCTAATCGAGGAATAGAGCCTCCATTTTCTATACGTGCAACAGACTCTTGATGAAGCCCCACTTTGTCGGCTAATTCCTTTTGCGTCCATCCCAGTTCAATTCGCCTTTGATGAATAGCATTCACTATTTGCGCGACAGCTTCAAGTTCATTCATACGCAATGGGTCTATAGATTTGAGTTCCTTTTTTTTATCCTTCCAGCTTTTCATATTCTTGATCACTCCTTCCTGTTTCTGGAGAGCCAGTTGTCCATTCGTCTTACGGCAATCGCAATCTCTTTTGGCGGTGTCTTCTGCGTTGTTTTTGCGAAATGATGCAAGAGAACAAAATGATTCCCATTCCAACCGAAAAATAAAATACGGTTATCACCTGGACGCAGCTCCCAAATCTCCCGAAATCCGTTTCGTGAACTTCTCCCCTGCTCTTGTCCCTTTATCCTCCAACCGATTTAAACAATAAATGATCTGCTCTAGTTGGATTCTTGCACCTTTATTCTTGCAGGCAATAGCGTCAAGTTGACAATGAAATCTTCAACTGGTCGATTACCTTGTTCGTCTTCGTAGAACAATATATTGTAGAATGTTGCCTCCGACTTTTGTAATGTATACTCAGCCTTCAAACAAATTATAACATATAGATCATAAATTCGCATATGATTTTATCAGATAAAACAAAAAGACACCTGCTCGGTGTCTTTCACATGGTATTGGTGGAGGGGAGGGGAGTATCGATATCCTGATTATACTTGCTATCAAAGGCATCCCAACGAAGCAGATCACTAAGGTAGATTTCGATGCCGTGCTCCTCCACTACGCTCCGTGCGCGCGGGACTGAACCCCTTGTCCGAGGTCGGACTCCTTATTGATTCGGCCTTCGCTATACTTCTACGCAATATGAAAAAGGACACCTCATGAGGTGTCCTTTTTCATATTGGTGGAGGCGAGGGGAGTCGAACCCCTGTCCGAAAATAACGGCACACAAGCTTCTACGAGTGTAGTTACGGTATTAGTGTCATCCAGTCGACGCCCCGGAACCGGCTTCGCGCTGGATCAGCCTGATTATCTTCTTCCGCTAGACCCCAGGCGGAGACCTAACGGCGTATCCCACTAAAGTTGAGCCCCTATCCTAGCACATGGGCGATACTAGGTAGAAGCACGAGAGCAGGTTATTAAGCTGCTACTGCGTAAGAAGGTTGTGCTTTGCCATTTATATGGCTTTCGCGTTGATAAAGCGGACGCTGCCCCACTACTCGCTACTCATGCTCGAACTATTCCCGTCGAATCCAAGAACGCCCCCAAGTTATAAATAATGCTCGAACTCTATCCATTATACCACGACTTGCGCCAAAACACGTTAGGCAGTTGGTGGTATCGGAACCAGCACGTTAGCGCGCAACCTTCTGGCGCTCCTTCAGCGCCCGCTGAATATCGCGCTGGGCATCCTTCTTTGCAGCGGTTTCCCGCTTGTCGTAATTTTTCTTGCCCTTGGCGAGCCCCACCAGCATCTTCGCGTACCCGTTCTTAATGTACACTTTCAGCGGCACCAAGGTGTAGCCCTCCTGCTTGGAAAGTCCAAGAAGCTTCGTGATTTCCTTCTTATGAAGCAGCAGCTTCCGCGCCCGCGTCGGGTCGATCGGATTGTACCGATTGCCCTGCTCAAACGGAGAGATGTGCATGTTGTGGATGAACGCTTCCCCGTTGCGGATCGTCGCAAAGCTGTCGGAGATGTTGGCCTTCCCCCCGCGCAGCGATTTGATCTCGGTACCCGAAAGCACAAGGCCCGCCTCATAAGTTTCTTCAATAAAGTAGTCGTGCGACGCTTTCCGATTCTGGGCAAGCTGCTTCCCGTCCGCCTTCTTTGCCATCACACAACCCCCTCGGTTTCCAAAATGGTTCGATCTCTAATGATACCAACCCCCGTTTGTGAAATCAAGAGCCGGTACGCGGTAAAAAGGAAATCGCGCCGCTCCCGGCGCGATGAAATACGAAGCAGCTGTCCGCTATTTCCAACAAATCAGAGCAGCCCGGCCGCAACAGCGGAAATAGCGGAAAATTCGTTCCGCTGTTTCCGCCAATTCGAGCCGAAATGGAGATATAGATACATCCATGTACGTTAAGACAACCGCCGCGAGGAGATCGCTTAATGCTTGCGCTTTTTCTTGCTCCGATGCTTGCGCCCGCTCCCTTTCCCGGCGGCACCGCCGCCGAGCGGAGCGCTCAGTTCGGCGGATGCTTCCGCGGCGAGCAAGGCCGGAGCCGGGGCGCCGCTCTTGCTCTTCCGCTTGCCGCCGCCGCTAGGCCCCCCGCCCGAGCCTGTAGCAACGCCGCTCGTGCGGCCGCCCGGCTTGCCGCCCTT
>LNAP01002155.1_pt3 | contig 45952 bp, 40 predicted proteins | sample 602601 | NCBI WGS metagenome assembly LNAP01 (sample SAMN02440304, study PRJNA202911) | soil metagenome | biome: Subtropical and temperate rainforests or woodlands; isolation source: soil samples (1 kg each in a 20% v/v slurry with milli Q water) were... ...
TGGCCCAGCGCGGCTAAACCGGCGTCCTGCCGGTTTCCCCACTGCGCAATGCCTGCGTTCGGCCATCGTGGTTAACGGGGCGCCCGCGATCAACAGCAAAGCGAGGCGGCCTTAAAGCCGACCTGACTTTGACGGGTGCACCTGGATCCCCTGTGGGAGCGAGCCTGCTCGCGAAGGCGGCAGCACATTGATCGTTCCCACGCTCTGCGTGGGAATGCCACAAGGGACGCTCCGCGTTCCGCTGACGACGCATTAATTGAGCCGTGCGCAACGGTGATGCGGGGCGTCACAGGAAGCTATGTGAGATTTATTGTCGGAGTGCATATCCATTGCTGCGGTAACGGCCTCCTATGGTTTCGCCCTTACGGCGACTCCCTTTTTCAAACGCCAAAAAGGAAGCAAAAGGCTGTGCCCCACCACTCGGTGCCTCGCTGTGGCTCGGCATGCCCTCTCTCCGGCATTGCTCCGTGGGTCGCCGCGCTGGGCCATCCTTGGCCCAGCGCGGCTAAACCGGCGTCCTGCCGGTTTCCCCACTGCGCAAGGCCTGCGTTCGGCCATCGTGGTTTAACGGGGCGCCTGCGATCAAAAACAAAAGCGAGGCGGCCTTAAAGCCGACCTGACTGTTACGGGTGTACCTGGATCCCCTGTGGGAGCCTGCTCGCGATGACTGAGTGTCAGACGACATCGATGTTGCCTTTCGCACCGCTATCGCGAGCAGGCTCGCTCCCACAGGGTTTTTGTATCGTTTGACTGTTCGCGATCCCCGTCAAAAACCGCTATCTTCGCCGCCATTCGAAATGAGGCGAGCATGGGCTATCTACTTTTTGTCACGCTGATCCAGGCGTTTTCCTTCAGTTTGATCGGCGAGTACCTGGCCGGTCATGTCGACAGCTACTTCGCGGTGCTGATACGCGTGCTGTTGGCGGGGCTGGTGTTTATCCCGCTGACCCGCTGGCGTTCGGTGGAACCGGCCTTCATGCGCGGCATGTTGCTGATCGGCGCACTGCAATTCGGTGTGACGTACGTCTGCCTGTACCTGAGCTTTCGCGTGCTGACGGTGCCGGAAGTGCTACTGTTCACCATCCTCACGCCGCTGCACGTGACCCTGATCGAAGACGCATTGAACCGTCGCTTCAACCCCTGGGCCCTGATCGCGGCACTGGTGGCGGTGGCGGGGGCCGCGGTGATTCGCTTCGACCGGATCAACCCGGACTTCTTCATGGGTTTCCTGCTGCTGCAACTGGCCAACTTCACCTACGCCGCCGGGCAGGTGCTCTACAAACATCTGGTCGCACGTCACCCCAGCGACTTGCCACATTACCGGCGTTTTGGCTATTTCTACCTGGGGGCATTGGCGGTGGCATTGCCGGCGTTCCTGCTGTTCGGCAAACAGAACTTCCTGCCTGAAGCACCGCTGCAATGGGCGGTGCTGTTGTTCCTCGGCCTGGTCTCGACCGCGCTGGGGCTGTACTGGTGGAACAAGGGCGCATGCCTGGTGAATGGCGGGACGCTGGCGGTGATGAACAACCTGCATGTGCCGGTGGGGCTGCTGATCAACCTGCTTATCTGGAATCAGCATGAAGAATTGGGACGATTATTGCTCGGTGGTTCGGTGATCTTGATGGCGGTGTGGATCAGCCGGCTGGGTGTACGCCAACCAGCCATCGCGCACTGATCCGTCGGCTTGCGCAAACGGCCGTCTATCATTCTAGCGTGCGCCTTTAAATCGACCGATTGAGAAAATAGAACGTCGATGTTTTTTTATAAGGCACTGTATGTGGCGCGTCCAAGGAGTCGAGCGCACACAAACTCAACAATTACCGGATTTCCGCCGAGCGTAGGTGAGACAAGAAAATGGCCAAAGCTGCCGATGTGGTTGTGCAATGCCTGGAAAGTGAAGGCGTCGAGTATGTATTCGGCATTCCCGGCGAGGAAAACCTTGACCTGCTTGAATCCCTACGCAAGTCGACGATCAAGCTTGTGCTGACGCGTCACGAGCAATCCGCCGGCTTCATGGCCGCCACCTACGGCCGCCTCACGGGTAAGACTGGCGTCAGTCTTTCCACCCTCGGCCCTGGTGCAACGAATTTGGTGACTGCCAGCGCGTACGCCTACCTGGGCGGCATGCCCATGATGATGATTACGGGTCAGAAGCCGATCAAGAAGTCCAAGCAAGGCCGTTTTCAGATCATTGACGTCTGCGGCATGATGGCGCCGATCACCAAGTACACCCACCAGTTCGCCTCGGCAGACAATATCCCGGCGCGGATGCGTGAAGCGTTTCGTCTCGCTGAAGAGGAGAAGCCCGGAGCCGTCCACTTGGAACTGCCGGAAGATATCGCCGCCGAGCAAACCGATAGCATGCCGATGCCGCGGAGCCTGCATCGCCGTCCATTGGCCGAGCACAAGGCTGTCGAGGCCGCCGTCGAGAAGTTGCAGAACGCTCGCAGTCCAATCCTGGTGATTGGCGCAGGTGCCAACCGCAAGATGACTGCCAAGGTTTTGAAGCAACTGATCGACGATACCGGCATTCCCTTTATCACCACCCAGATGGGCAAGGGCGTGGTTGATGAGCGCCACCCGCGCTTTCTCGGCAATGCCGCGTTGTCGTCGGGAGACTTCGTGCACCGCGCCGTCGAGGCTGCCGACCTGATTGTCAACATCGGCCACGATGTGATCGAGAAGCCGCCATTCTTCATGGTGCGTGGCGGCACCGAAGTCATCCACATCAACTTCCGCTCTGCTGAAGTCGATGCCGTGTATTTCCCGCAGATTGAAGTCATTGGCGATATCGCCAACGCCGTCTGGCAGATCGGCGAAGCGCTGAACGATACCAGCCATTGGGATTTCACACGGCTGATGGCGATTCGTGATGCGAACGAAGCCCAGATCATCGAAGGGGCGGACGACAACAGGTTCCCGGTCTACCCACAGCGCCTGGTTGCCGACATTCGTCGCGTGTTGCCTTCTGAAGGTATCGTTGCCCTGGACAATGGCATCTACAAGATCTGGTTTGCCCGCAACTACAAGGCTCACAAGCCCAACACCGTGCTGCTGGACAACGCGCTGGCGACCATGGGGGCCATGGCCGCGCATTTGGTGTACCCGGATCGTCCGGTGATCTCCGTATGTGGGGACGGCGGTTTCATGATGAACAGCCAGGAGTTGGAGACAGCGGTTCGCCTGAACATGAATTTGACCGTGGTGATCCTGCGGGACGACGGCTACGGCATGATCCGCTGGAAGCAGGCGAACATGGGCTTTACCGATTTCGGCCTGGATTACGGTAACCCGGACTTCGTTAAATACGCCGAGGCCTATGGCGCCAATGGTCACCGCGTGGAGAGCGCCGAGGGTTTCCTGCCGCTGCTGGAACACTGTGTCAAGACACCCGGTGTGCATGTGATCGACTGTCCTGTCGATTACAGCGAAAACGACCGCATACTGAACATGGAGTTGCGCCAGCGTAGCGCGGCCATTTGATTTCGCAGCAAGATTTTTTGACGGGCTCGTATACCTGATCGCGAGCATAGGCGGGCGCAGGCTGAAGCATTGAAGTCCTGGCAGGTGCAAATACAAAAGGGCCCTTCAAGGGCCCTTTTGGCGTATGCGTTGTCTGAACTCAATGGCCAATCAAGCCTGGCGCGCTGCCATTGCCGAGTAGCTGTTCATCAGGTTGCGGTAGTTCGGGATGCGCTGGGACAACAGGTTGCCCAGGCCTTCAATGTCGTTGCGCCAGTCACCCTGCAATTCGCAAGCGACCGAGAACCAGTTCATCATTTGCGCCCCGGCCTGGGTCATACGGTTCCAGGCTGCCTGTTGTACGGTGGAGTTGAAGGTGCCGGAAGAATCAGTGACTACGAACACTTCAAACCCTTCTGCGAGGGCAGACAACGTTGGGAAGGTCACGCAGACGTCAGTCACCACACCGGCGATGATCAGTTGCTTGCGACCGGTCGCCTTGATGGCCTTGACGAAGTCTTCGTTGTCCCAGGCGTTGATCTGGCCAGGTCGGGCTATGTAGGGCGCGTCCGGGAACATTTCCTTGAGTTCGGGTACCAGTGGGCCATTGGGGCCTTGTTCAAAGCTGGTGGTGAGGATGGTGGGTAGCTCGAAGAATTTTGCCACGTCGGCCAGTGCCAGTACGTTGTTCTTGAACTCGTTGGGCGAAAAGTCTTGAACCAGGGAAATCAGGCCAGTCTGGTGGTCAATCAACAAAACTACGGCGTCGTCTTTGTTCAGGCGGTTGTAGGTAGCGTTGCTCATGATGAAATCCTTTCGAGGTAGGTGAGTGGCGTCGTTCAACATGAGCACAGATTAGGGTTTGCGATGAGGCAGAAAAAGCCGGTGAAAAGCGTTTAACTGTCAACCTGGAAGAGACAATCTGGACAGGGTTTGCGTTGCTACATAACGTGTTTTTCGGCCTCCGGCATGTGGCTCGCGCCCAGCACCGCTGGCAACAGCCCGGCCCGCAAATCCCCGCCACTCGGCTGCTGATAAAGGCTCAAGCCAAACTCCGGCAACACCGCCAGCAGGTAATCGAAAATATCCCCCTGGATCCGCTCGTAATCGGCCCACGCCGTGGTGCGGGTGAAGCAGTAGATTTCCAGCGGAATACCTTGGGCCGTGGTCTGCATTTGTCGAACCATGCAGGTCATATTCGGCTGAATCTCTGGGTGACTCTTGAGATACGCCAGCGCATAAGCGCGAAATGTGCCGATATTGGTCATGCGCCGGCGGTTGGCCGACATCGCCGCGACATTGCCCTGGGCTTCGTTCCAGGCCTTGAGTTCGGCCTGTTTACGGCTGATGTAGTCGGTCAGCAGGTGTACCTGGGACAGCCTCAGTTCCTCGTCATCGCGGATGAACCGCACGCCACTGGCGTCGATGAACAGGCTGCGCTTGATCCGCCGGCCGCCGGACTGCTGCATGCCGCGCCAGTTCTTGAATGATTCGGACATCAGGCGCCAGGTCGGGATCGAAACGATGGTCTTGTCGAAATTCTGCACCTTGACCGTATGCAGCGTGATGTCGACGACATCGCCATCGGCACCGACCTGTGGCATCTCGATCCAGTCGCCGACCCGCAGCATGTCGTTGCTGGTCAGCTGCACGCTGGCGACGAACGACAGCAGGGTGTCCTTGTAGACCAACAGGATTACCGCCGACATGGCGCCCAGGCCCGACAGCAGCAACAGCGGCGAACGGTCGATCAATGTGGCGACGATGATGATCGCGCCAAACACGTACAACACCATTTTCGCCAGTTGCACATAGCCCTTGATCGAGCGGGTGCGGGCGTGTTCGGTGCGGGCGTAGATGTCCAGCAGGGCATTGAGCAGGGCCGTGATCGACAGCAGCAGGAACAGAATGGTGAACGCCAGTGCCACGTTGCCGAGGAAGACCATCGCGGTTTTGCTCAGCTCAGGGACCAGGTGCAGGCCGAACTGGATGACCAGCGACGGTGTGATCTGTGCCAAGCGTTGGAACACCTTGTTGTGACGCAAGTCGTTGATCCAGTGCAGCGCCGGCTGGCGGCCGAGGATTTTGCTGGCGTGCAGGATCAGGTAGCGCGCCACTCGTCCGAGGACCAGGGCAATGACCAGCAACACCACCAGTGCCAGGCTGGCATGCACGAGCGGGTGCTGGTCAAGGGCACCCCAGAGGTCTTGGGCATTGAGCCAGAGCTGTTTGATATCCATGGGCAAAAACGATTCTTTAATGGGACACGGGGGACGATTAGAGCACTTAAGACGTTTTGTATGACCGTCGGTGACAAATCGGGCAATAAAAAAACCACTGTTTACCGCCTTTTGTACAAAGAAACTCGGCCTACGCGCTCGAAACCGGTAACCTATGCAGCTGTTTTTTTGTATTTCTTCGAGGTAGCACCCGTGTTTTCCGAATTCGCCTTGCACGAACGCCTGCTCAAAGCCGTGGCCGAGCTTAAATTTGTCGAGCCAACGCCAGTGCAAGCAGCGGCTATTCCGCTGGCGCTCCAAGGGCGTGACCTGCGGGTGACAGCGCAAACCGGTAGCGGCAAGACCGCTGCATTTGTCTTGCCGATCCTCAACCGCTTGATCGGCCCGGCCAAGATCCGTGTCAGCATCAAGACCCTGATCCTGCTGCCAACCCGCGAGCTGGCCCAACAAACCTTGAAAGAGGTTGAACGCTTCGCGCAGTTCACCTTCATCAAGTCCGGCCTGATCACCGGCGGTGAAGACTTCAAGGTCCAGGCTGCCATGCTGCGCAAGGTGCCTGACATCCTGATCGGTACGCCGGGGCGGATGATTGAGCAACTGAACGCCGGTAACCTCGATTTGAAAGAAGTCGAAGTGCTGGTGCTCGACGAAGCCGACCGCATGCTCGACATGGGTTTCGCCGAAGACGTGCAGCGTCTGGTGGACGAGTGCACCAACCGCCAGCAGACCATGTTGTTCTCCGCCACCACCGGTGGTTCTGGCTTGCGCGAGATGGTCGCCAAGGTGTTGAACAACCCTGAGCACCTGCAGCTCAACGCGGTCAGCCAGCTGAACGAGACCACCCGTCAGCAGATCATCACCGCTGACCACAACCAGCACAAAGAACAGATCGTCAACTGGCTGCTGGCCAACGAGACCTACCAGAAGGCCATCGTCTTCACCAACCCGACCGCATCTATGGCCGCCTGGTAGCCCAGGAATACAAGGCGTTCGTGCTGCACGGCGACAAGGACCAGAAGGATCGCAAACTGGCGATCGACCGTCTGAAGCAGGGTGGGGTGAAAATCCTCGTGGCTACCGACGTTGCCGCTCGCGGCCTGGACGTGGACGGCCTGGACCTGGTGATCAACTTCGACATGCCGCGCAGCGGCGACGAATACGTACACCGTATCGGTCGTACTGGCCGCGCCGGCAACGATGGCCTGGCCATCTCGCTGATCTGCCACGGCGACTGGAACCTGATGTCGAGCATCGAGCGCTACCTCAAGCAGAGCTTCGAGCGTCGCACCATCAAGGAAGTCAAAGGCGCTTACGGCGGACCGAAAAAGGTCAAGGCCTCCGGCAAGGCTGTCGGCGTGAAGAAGAAAAAGACCGACGCCAAGGGCGACAAGAAAAAAGTCGCCGCCAAGACTCCAACCAAGCGCAAGAGCGTCAACCGGCCCAAGAGCGACTCTCTGGTCAGCAAAGACGGAATGGCCCCGCTCAAGCGTCGCAAGCCAGAAGCGCCGGCCGCTGAGTAAGCACCTCGGCTAGCCCAATAAAAACCCGGACAGTGTCCGGGTTTTTTACATCAAAAGATCGCAGCCTGCGGCAGCTCCTACACCAAATCACCGGTAGGAGCTGCCGCAGGCTGCGATCTTTTGATTTTTTGATCTATTGATCTTTAGCTTTCCGCTTTCTTCTCTGCGGTACCCAGTTCCTTTAGCCGCTGATCGATCAACTGGCACTTGTCCGGCAAATCCTTGGAAGCAGTGCCCAGATCCATCTTCTGCAACTCGTCGTTGATCTCCTTGGCCTTGGCCGGGTTCTGCTCGGTGAGCTTGGTGACTTCCTTGGCCAGCTGCTCGCGCTTGAGGGTGGCCTCCTCGGGAGTGCAGGCCCAAACGGGCAGGGCGCAGGCGAGGGTAGTGGCGAGGGTGAGTTTCAGCAGGATTTTCATCTGTCGGGCCTCGGTTCCGGTTAAGGCGGGTTAACCGGTTGAGGCTTGCAGCAGGGAAAAAGTTCACCCTCATCCCCCATGGCAGCAGCTCGTCGGTGCTTTATCCTCATACCGATCATGATGTCGCACCCAATCCATGATTTCATCTTCGTTGCGTCCCTTGGGCGTCAGGTCGAGGTAGTTGTAGGTCCCTACCAGCAGGTCCAGCCCTCGGGCATAAGTGGAGTAGGTGTGGAAAATCTCGCCGGTGTCGTTGCGATAAAACACACTGAGGCCGGGAAGCTCTTCTTCCGAACCGTCGGTTTTTTCGTAGTTGTAGGTGGCCCTTCCGGCGGCGACGTCTTCGGGGCGGGCCGTCACACCGAAGTCATAATTGAAATCACAGCCTTCGGACGACACCCAGTCGAATTTCCAGCCCATGCGCCGCTTGAACGCCTGGAACTGGGCGAACGGTGCGTGGGATACCGCCACCACAGAGACATCGTGGTGCGCCAGATGCTGGTTGGCCCCATCGATGTGGTCGGACAGGAAGGAGCAACCTGGACAGCCCTCGTCCCAGCCGTCGGCGAACATGAAATGGTAAATGATCAATTGGCTACGGCCACCGAACAGGTCGGCGAGTTTCAGTTCACCGTCAGGCCCCTGGAAGTGGTAGTCCTTGTCGATTTTCACCCAGGGCAAGGCGCGGCGCTCTGCGCTGAGCCTGTCCCGCTCCTTGGTGAAGGCTTTTTCATGGGCCAGGTGTTGTTTGCGCGCGGCGAGCCATTCTTCCCGCGACACAACGGGGTGGTTCTGAATATTCATTTGGTTTTCTCCTGCGTGATGCGGGGAGGCGACTTACACAGCCTAGTCGTTTGGCGTACCGGCAAATCGACATACCGTCGGTCGGTAGCGGTATGGAAACTCGGGCTGAACGGCTGCCGTGCTCTTTTGTCACAACTATGAAGACCCTCTCACTCACGGCTACCGGAGGTTGATTCGGGATGATGACTTATAACTGGGATTTGATTGAGCGCTTACTGCATGAAGTGCAGAACGGTGAGGCTAGCTTTACCCCGCGCCACTACGCCGAACAGTACGCCGCGCAGAAAGCCGCTGAAGGTGAGCAGCCTGAAAACCTGGACCACCTGAAGGCGGTGGCCGGCGAGTATGAAAAGTTACTGTTAATGCGCGGTTATATCGAGCCGCGGCCCGAAGAGCAGGGCGGTACTGGTTCGAACTACATTTTAACGATGCGTGGTTCGAGGCTGTTGAGCCTGATTGACAGCAGTATTCCGGGCGATGAGCATCCGCGTCAGGTGCTGGACGAGCAGGAGGACGCATTAAACGAATTGACGTTTGATGAAGTGGCTTCCAAGGCGCAGATTGCCTGATTGTATTTAATGCTCCTGTGGGAGCGAGCTGGCTCGCTCCCACAATGTATACGTGGCATTCAACCTGATTTGAGACACTTCAAATCACTGAAATCCTTCTTCACGCCCTCGATCTTCGTCAACAAACGCTCACGTTGTTGTGGCGTACTTTGCGCCATCAAATCCACAAACAGCGCCCGCGCCTGGGCTTCGGTGTTGGCGAAGGCCTGTCGATAGGCGGGTGTCCATAAGCTTTCGCGGTTGACCAGGAGCGTCTCGATTCGCTGTGGGAATTGTGGTGCCTGGCGCTGCGCCACGGCGGCACTGAACTGTTTCTGCCAGTGGACGCGGTTGGCAATCCACTCGGTGTTCTGGTCGCCCAAGGCATTCGACCAGGCCATGACTCGCTGTTGTTGCGAGGGGCCGAGTGGTCCGAGCCATTCATTCAGGCGCTTCACCATGCGCTCGCCACGCTGTTTTATCTGCTGGTCCAGCGGTGGTTTCACGTATCGCTCCTGGCGCTTGCGCTGGTCCTTGGCGAAGGCCTCGTTCATTTCCGCGACCTGATTGTCGTCCAGGCCTTGCAGCAATTCGATGGCTGACGGGGTGATTTCCCGGGCTGTTTCGGCAATCGCTTTTTCGGCCTCCGCCGTTCGCGCCTTCAGTGCGTCATCGGTGACCTGATTGGTCGCGATCATGGTCTGCAAGCGGTCCAGCCAGTCGAGATAACCCGGCATTTGTGTCGTGCAATGCCAGCTCAGGTGTTCCTTCAGGCGTTCATTGAGCCAGCTTTTCTGCTCGCCGTTCATGTCCAGGTAATCGCTGAGCGTCCAGGGAATGATCACGTCGAGGTTGCGATAAGCCAGGCCCATGCGGTTGCACGCGCCGAGGGCGAGGGTGAACATGAGCACAAAGGCAATGTGTTTGATCCAGCGTGACATGGGCGAATCCTTGCGAAGCCTGGTTTCTGGCGCTGATTCTCATCTGAACGCGCAATGAACCCGGCAGTTCAGCCCATCAGTAGAAGGTGTGTTCGGCCTTGAGGGTGAGGAGTGCGTCGCACTGGCTGTTTTGCCCGGTATAGGCTGAACAATAGCTGCCGCTGAGGCTGGAATCGCTATAGATTAAATCGAGGTCGATGCCCATGAACGGTCGGGACAGTTTTACCGACCAATCGGTGAAGCTGCCGACATACCCACCGTCCACGGCGACCGGCGTGTTCAACTGATGGGTGGTGTATTTCATGCTGACGCCGATGCCGAACGGCTGGTTGCCGCGCAGGTCGGCAAACAGCGTGCTGTTCTGCTTGTCTGGATCGTTGCTCAAGGCTGCGCCGAAGCGGCTGCCCAGCAGGGTCAGGCCACCGAAGATTTCCTGGCTGTCGAGGGTCGCAACTTCGGGGTAGCTGTAATGGATGATGCCCACTTCGTAGCCAAGGACCTGGTCGAAGGGTTGCTTGAAGCCCGCGTAAGAGTCGATTTCAAGGTTTTTTCCCGGGCTGATGCCCATGCTCGGCGACCATTGGCCGACGTAGAAACCGCTGTCATGGGTCAGGTCCAGGCCGCCATGGAACGAACCGATGGCCGATGGCTTGACGAGGCCTTGGGCCATGCTGCGGCTGGGACTGCTCCCGAGCTTGAGGTCGAAATCCCCCAACTCGCGTTGAAAGATTTGCCCGTGCACCGCCTGGCTCGCCAGCAGGCCGCCGAGCAGCAAGGATAAAAAAGAAGGTGTGCGCATGCGTCACTCCATGAACCGCGGACAGGCTAAGGCCTGCTGAAACGCTTGATCTAGACGCGTGCAAGGATACCGACGAATAATGAGCCGCGTAGGCCGTTCGTCGATTTTTACAAGAAAGGAGGGTCAGGCGAGGATGTTGCCAGGTTCCAGTCCAAGCGCTTCGAAGCTCAAAGCGCTTAGGGACCAGGTGCAGCGCAGGCTATTACTTCTTGCCCAGGGTGATCTGCTTGGATGGGCCGAACGACTGGCCGCTGACACCTTTGGCAATTTGCTGGATTTCACCACCGGATTTGAGGAACGCAGCGATCTGGTTGTTGATCGATTCGCTGGTTTCGACGGCTGGAGCTGGCTTTGCTTTGCTGTTGGATGCTTTTACGCGCATGGCGGCCATTAACCTGTAGAAAATTAACTTGGCCAGGCATCGTACAGGATTAACTGCCTATTTGCTTGGCAAATATCCGCTGGGGCACATTGAGCGGGGGGCCATAATTGGTAAGTTGTATTTTGAAATATCGCCCTAAGCCGCTGTTTTAACTAAGAACCTGGTGAAAATAGAGCGTTTTCGCCTTGGGCGGGCGGCAAGGACAATCGCCGCTCCGGTCTGACGAGCGGCGGCCAGAAAATGGCAAAACCGGGAAAAACTAAGGCTTTGCAGGGAATTTCTGGCGCCATCGGGCTGACTGGCGATCCTGGCCGCTAAAACCGGGTAGAATGCCGCCACGCAATGAGGGTATTGGACATGGCTTTAGTCGGGCGTTACAACAGTTTGCAAGTAGTTAAACACACTAACTTCGGTTTATATCTGGACGGTGGCGCGGATGGCGAAATCCTGTTGCCTAATCGTTATATTCCAAAAGATATTCCCAGTGAAGATGAAGACTGGCTAAACGTTTTTGTTTATCTGGACAGCGATGACAAACTCATCGCAACGACTGAAAAGCCGAAAGTTCAAGTCGGTGAATTCGCCAGTTTGAAAGTTGTGGAAGTCAACAGCATTGGCGTATTCCTGGATTGGGGGCTGCCCAAAGACCTGCTGCTGCCGTATTCGGAAGAAAAACGCCAGATGACGGCCGGGGAATACGCCGTGGTGCATGTCTACCTCGACAAGCATACCCGTCGCATTACGGCGACCGCGCGCCTGGATCGGTACCTGGACAAGACGCCCGCCAACTACACCCCAGGCCAGGAAGTTGACTTGCTGGTGGCCGAAGCCACCGACATGGGTTTCAAGGCCATCATTAACAACAAGCACTGGGGCCTGATTCACAAGAACGAAATCTTCAAGTTCATGCGCGCTGGCAAGGAAGAGAAGGGCTTCATCAAGGAAGTTCGTAGCGACGGCAAGATCAGCCTGAGCCTGCAGCCCGTAGGCGTCGAAGCGGCCAGTAGCCTGAACTCCAAGATCCTCGCCAAGTTACGCGAGAACAACGGCAGCCTGGCAGTCAGCGACAAAAGCGATCCGACCCTGATCAGCAGCATGTTCGGCGTCAGCAAGGGCAACTTCAAAAAGGCTATCGGCGCGTTGTACAAGAACGGCCAGATCGTGATTCATGCCGATCGTATCGAATTGAGCTGAGTCGCCCATGTGCTTTGATGTCGAGGTATCAGGGTGAGCGCCACCCGGCGCAGCGCCGATGGATTTGCCCTGCAAGTGATGGTGGGGTTGTGCCTGGTCTGGGGCATCCAGCAGGTGATGATCAAGTGGGCGGCGCCCGATATTGCGCCGGTCATGCAGGCAGCAGGGCGTTCGGGAATGTCCGCGCTGCTGGTGGGATTGTTGATCTGCTGGAAGGGTGGCTGGGATCAGGTAGGCGCCACCTGGCGTGGCGGGCTGTTGGCCGGGGCCTTGTTTGGCCTGGAGTTCCTGTTCATTTCCGAAGGCCTGCAATTGACCACGGCGGCGCACATGTCGGTGTTCCTCTACACCGCGCCGATTTTTACGGCGTTGGGCGTGCACTGGTTGCTGCCGAGTGAGCGTCTGCGGCCTGTGCAATGGCTGGGCATTTTCCTGGCCTTCGTCGGGATCGGCATTGCGTTTGCTGCAGGGGTGTCCTGGGATAACCTCGATCGCCGCATGTTGCTGGGCGATGCGTTGGGCGTACTGGCGGGGGCTTGCTGGGGGGCGACCACTGTGGTGGTGCGCGCGTCGCGTCTGTCGGAGGCGCCGGTGACCCTGACTTTGTTTTACCAGTTGATCGTCGGTTTTGTCGGCCTGCTGCTGATTGCATTGCTCAGCGGCCAGATTACCCATGTCAGCTTGACCGGCGTCGCGCTGGCCAGTGTGCTGTTCCAGGGCATCGTGGTGTCGTTCTTCAGCTATCTGGTCTGGTTCTGGTTGCTGCGCCGTTATCTGGCGGCCAACCTCGCGGTTTTTTCATTCATGACGCCCTTGTTTGGCGTCACGTTCGGGGTTGTCCTGCTGGGGGAGGCGCTGAGCCTCAACTTCGTCATCGGTGCCGTGCTGGTGTTGCTGGGGATTACCTTCGTCAGCGCTGAACAGTGGGTACGTCGCCGGTTGCGCAGGGTCCTTGGGCAGGCTTGAACGGCTGGCATGCAGGCCGCCCGCGGTCTGTGATGCGCCAAGATGAAGTCAGGCCGTCGGATTGTGATCCATTCAGTAACAGATCGTTGTGATGTTCGACGAGCATTGCTCGACACTTCGGACTATTATCAGTGCGAAGCGGCTACAGAATTCCGGTCGCCCGGCACTACCCTGAAGGGGGCATCATGAAAGAGAAAATTCAAAACTGGCTGCACGACTTGGGTGTTGCACTCGGTTTGATCGAACCGCCTCTGCAACCTGTGCCTATTCGCACCGACGACGAACAGCGCCGACGCCAGCAGCGTCGCCGGTAATCGCGACGCCGTCTTTGCAGCAGCAGCCAAGGGCTGCTGCTCGCTGCTCCATGCGCAGTGATGCGTGCAGGAAGATCGGCCAGGTCAATGCCGACCGATCTCCATCAAGAACCGGCTCAAGTCGTTCGCCGTCCTGGCGGTCTTGAGCATCTGGTCTTCCTCGGCGGTGAAAGCCGTCAAGCCAAGTTCGTCTTCGAGATGGAAGATCAAGTCTTCGATATCCGCTTTATCCAATCCCAACTGCGCCAGGCTGGCGTTGTCGTCGAAGTCAACCTGGCCTTCCAGCAGACGGCTGATGAAGTGATGTACAGCGGCACGCACGGCAGCTTTCTTCATGGCAGGTCTTCTACGATTGTGGTGACTGTCCCTGCTGGTTGTTCCTGAGGTTGAGTACAGCAGGCTTCAGGCGTGTGAGCGCTGCCACTGGTCAATCATGTGCCGCAGATGGTCCCCGGAAAAACTGCCGAAGTGCCCGCCATGTACCGTACGGATCGGCAGGGCGCGCAAGCGCTGCAGGCTGCGTGCGTAATCATCGAGGTTGGAGTGGTAGGCGTCTTCGATCAACGGCCCATCGTAGATGATGTCGCCGCTGAACAGGGTCTCGGTGGCCGCTTCGTACAGGCTGATGCCGCCAGGGGAGTGGCCGGGGGTGTGCAGCACTTGCAAGACCCGATTACCCAGGTCCAGTACGTCGCCTTCGTCGATCGTGGCGGTGGCCGGTGCAGCCTTGACCCGATACTCGGCGTAGCACAATGGGCAATCGGGATGCGCTTCGAACATGTCATCGCCGACAAAGGCTTTGCTCAAGTCGTTTTCGCCGTCCGGCGCGGCGAGGATGTCCGCTTCGGCCGGGTGTACCAGGCGCTCGGCGAATTCGTGATGCCCGGCAATGTGGTCGAAATGGCAGTGACTGGCCACTGCCACCAAGGGTCGCTCGGTAATCCACGGCAGCTGTTCGCGCAGGCTGACCAGCCCCGAGCCGCTGTCGAGTAGCAGGTCTTTGTCGCGGCCTTGTATGTGCCAGAGGTTGCAGCGATAGAAGGGGCGAATGTAAGGCTCGTGAATCAGGCGGATGCCATCACTGAGCTGTTTGACTTCGAACCAGTGATCGCGGCTGACGATCTTCATGGGCGGTTTCCTTCAGGCGAAAAAAAACGAGTGTGGCAACCGACGCCACACTCGTCGAAGAAAGCATCAAGTCGTTATGTTTCAGCTTAGGCGGCGCTTGCCTGCATCGCGGGGCGAGGGGACAACAGGCTGACCACCACGAAGCTCACCAGGCTGACACCGAGGCTGTAGTAGATCGGCGTGTTGGCATCCATTCCGTCCTTGAACATGAAGACCAGGGCGGTGATAAACCCCAGTGCCATGGCGGTGATTGCCCCTGCCGTGGTGGCGCGTTTCCAGAAAATTGCCCCCATTAGTGGGATCAGCATGCCGCCTACCAGCAGGTTATAGGCCAGGGTCAGGGCGCTGATGACGTCATTCACGACCAGGGCGATACCCAGCACTACAATTCCGGTCAACAGGGTGAACAGGCGGTTGATGGTGACGTTCGACTGTTTGCCACCACGCAGTTTCGGCAGCAGGTCTTCGGTCAGGGTGGTGGATGCGGCAAGCAGGCCGGCGCTGGCGGTGGACATCATGGCTGCCAGGGCAGCGGCGATCACCAGGCCACGGATGCCGTCCGGCAGCGAGACTTTGACGATAGCGGCAAAGGCGTTGTTGACATTATCCAGGTCCGGGATCAAAACGTGTGCGGCCATACCGATCAGTGCGCACACCAGGCCGTAGATGACGCAGTAGATACCGGCCGAAGTGCCGGCATACTTCGCTACTTTTTCGCTGCGAGCGGTGAACACCCGTTGCCAGATGTCCTGGCCGATCAGGATGCCGAAGAAGTAGATCATGAAATAAGTGATGATGGTGTCCCAGCCAATGCTGGTGAAGCTGAAGCTGGCGGCCGGCAGTTGCGCGACCAGTTGGTCCCAGCCACCGACACGGTACAGGCAGATCGGCAGCAGCAGGAACATCAAGCCGACGGTCTGGATGCCGAACTGTACGATGTCGGTCAGGGTCAGCGACCACATGCCGCCAATGGTCGAGTAGATCACGACGATGCCACCACCCAGCAGCACGGATATCCAGAATGGCAGGTCGAACAACACCTGCAGCACCGTGCCGATGGCCAGGATCGAAGTCACGCCGATCATCAGGGCATAGGCCAGCATGATGGTCGCGCTGGCGGTACGGGCCATTGGGTTATAGCGTTTCTCCAGCACTTGGGTGACGGTGAACACTTTGAGTTTCAGCAAAGGTTTGGCAAGGAACAGGTTCAGCGCGATGATCCCGCAACCCAGTGCAGCGCAGAGCCAGAAGCCAGAGATGCCATGTACGTAGCCCAAACGCACGGTGCCAACTGTGGACGCGCCGCCGAGGACGGTGGCGGCCATGGTGCCCATGTACAGGCTCGGGCCGAGGTTACGACCGGCAACCAGGTAGTCTTCGTGGGTCTTGGCCTTGCGCATGCCGTAATAGCCGAGTATCAGCATCGCGGCGGCGTAGATGAGTACGACGAATAAATCCAAAGCCATTGTGGCGTGTCTCCGATTGTCTTTTTTATGTGAAACAAAAGCGTTTCTGTGGGGCTGCTTTCTGTGGGAGCGGGCTTGCTCGCGAAAGCGGTCAGTCAGTCACATTAATGTTGGATGTGCCGTCGTCTTCGCGAGCAGGCTCGCTCCCACAGGTGGACCGATGTCAGGCGGGCTGACGAATTTCGGGTTTGAGCGTGGTGTTGATGCTCTTGCTACGTGAATCATTGGGTCCGAACACCGCGCTCGATTCCGGGAACAGGCTCAGCAGCGCCAGGTACACCAGCGAGGCCAGGCCCAGGGTGACCGGCAGGCTGATGTCGATACCGCCAGCCATTTCGCCCAGTGGTCCGACGAATTGCCCCGGCAGGTTCACGAAGCACAGGCCGACAGCCGCGCTCGGGATCCAGGCACCCAGGCCACGCCAGTTCCAGCCGTGGGTGAACCAGTAGCGGCCACCTTTCTCGCCACGGGTAAACACTTGCAGGTCATCCGGGCAGTAGAAGCCGCGACGCACCAGCAGGCCGATGATCATGATCACCATCCAGGGGGTGGTGCAGGTGATGATCAGCACGGCGAAGGTCGAGACGCTCTGCACCAGGTTCGCCGCGAAGCGACCGATGAAGATGAAGGCAATCGACATCACACCGATCAGCAGCGTGGCCTTGACCCGCGACAGTACCCGGGGGAACACGCTGGACATGTCCAGGCCAGTGCCGTACAGCGAAGTCGTACCCGTGGACATGCCGCCGATCACCGCAATCAGGCAGACAGGCAGGAAGAACCAGCTCGGCGATACCGCCAGCAAGCCGCCGACATAGTTGTTGGCTGCGATGTAGTCCGGTGCCTTGATCGCTACGATGGTGGCGGTGGTCAGGCCGAACAGGAACGGGATGAAGGTCGCGATCTGCGAAATCACCACCGCTGCCATGATCCGGCGCTTGGAGGTCTCACGCGGAATGTAGCGCGACCAGTCGCCCAGGAACGCCCCGAAGGAGATCGGGTTGCTCATGGCCACCAGCGCGGCGCCGATAAACGCCGCCCAGAAACCCGGTTGTCCCATGTTCACGGTGCCGGCGTAGTTAACATCGAAGGGACCTGCGAACGCGAAAACGCCCAGCAGGAACAACAGGCTGGCGCTCCACACTGCGATCTTGTTGACCCATAGCAGGAAACGGAAACCATAGATGCACACGGTCAGCACCAGGATCGCGAACAGACCGTAGGCCAGGCCCAGGGTCAGGTCGGTTTCCGGCAGGCCGATCAGGCGCTTGGCGCCACCGATCAGCGCATCACCCGAACTCCATACCGACAGCGAGAAGAAGGCGATGGCGGTCAGCAGCGACAGGAACGAACCGACGATCCGCCCGTGCACACCGAAGTGCGCTCCGGAAGACACGGCGTTGTTGGTCCCGTTGATCGGGCCGAACAGGCCCATCGGCGCGAGGATCAGCGAACCCAGCAACACGCCCAGCACAATCGCCAGTACGCCCGCCTGAAAGGACAGGCCAAACAGCACCGGGAAGCTGCCGAGTACGGCGGTGGCAAAGGTGTTGGAACCCCCGAAAATCATCCGGAACAAGTCCGTCGGGCCTGCGGTGCGTTCGTTGTCCGGGATCTGTTCGACCCCGTGGGTTTCAATTTGCGTAAGGCTTTGGTCGTTGTTGTTGTTATTCATGATCTGCTCCGATCATAAAGGCGCGCTCATCGTGCGTGAGCGTCACCTGTGTTGGCTAAGGGGATGGCAGCCCTTCCGGCATCGCGGACAAATGTTCGTGGCAGGCCAGCCATAGGCCTTGTTGTTCTTGGCCAGACGCTTGTTTCCTGAAAACAATCGTCTCGCGCTCCTGGCTAAAGTGCTGCTCCCCTTGCATGCGCAGCTCGGTGGCCACGTCATGGATGAAAATCGCCGCGTCACCTTGCAGGCTGACGAAAGCGTTGCTCGAGGTGCATGAGAGCACCTCGAAGCCGTCCTCGGCGCGCCAGCTGTCCCACAATGCCTGGTAGGCATCGCGCGACAGCAGGGGCTGTTCGAGGGTGTAGAAGACGAAGCTGGCATCGGCGCTGAACGCGCCGAAGTAGGCTTCGCGATCGTTGCGGGCGAAGGCGGATACCAGATCGGCAGCCGCTTTCAATACCTGATCGCGTTCATTCATGACCGATACTCAGCGATGGACCACACCAGGCAGTACGCAGAGCATTTCGTACAGCAGGTTGGCGGCCAGCAGCGAGGTGTTGCCGGTGGTGTCGTAAGCGGGCGAGACTTCTACCAGATCGCAACCGACCAGGTCCAGGCCTTGGCAGCCACGAACGATCTCGATTGCCTGAATGGTCGTCAGGCCACCGATTTCCGGGGTGCCGGTGCCAGGTGCCCAGGCCGGGTCGATACCGTCGATGTCGAAGCTCAGGTACACCGGACCGCCGCCGACTTTCTCGCGCACTTCGGCCATCAGGGGGGCCAGGGATTTGTGCCAGCACTCTTCGGCCTGAACCACGCGGAAGCCCTGGTTGCGGCTCCAGTTGAAATCGTCAGCGGTGTAGCCCTGGGCGCGCAGACCGATCTGGACCACACGGTCCGGGTCGATAAGGCCTTCTTCAACGGCGCGACGGAACGTGGTGCCGTGGGCGATTTTCTCGCCGAACATGTGATCGTTCACATCGGCGTGGGCGTCGATGTGCACCAGGCCGACCTTGCCGTGCTTTTTATGGATGGCACGCAGGATCGGCAAGGTGATGGTGTGGTCGCCACCCAGCGTCAGGGGGATCACATCGTGTTCGAGGATATTGTCGTAGGATTCTTCGATGATCCGTACGGCATCCAGCAGGTTGAAGGTGTTGATCGCCACGTCGCCGATATCGGCAACTGACAGCGAATCGAACGGCGCAGCGCCAGTGGCCATGTTGTACGGGCGAATCATCACCGATTCAGCGCGAATTTCGCGAGGCCCGAAGCGGGTTCCAGGGCGCAGGGAAGTACCGATGTCCAGCGGCACGCCGACAAAAGCGGCGTCCAGACCTGCAGCGGTCGGTACGTGGGGGAGTCGCATCATGGTGGCGATGCCGCCGAAGCGCGGCATTTCGTTGCCGCCCAGTGGTTGGTGAAGAATCTTGTCCACGGGTAAGGCCTCATCGTCGTTGTTTTATTTGCCGTTCACGGAGGGCACGGGCGAACCTTGTGGCAGCGATTCTGCGAAATGTAGTGGCCGGGAAGAATCGCTACGGGCAAATACTTAGTTCAGATTTTTCTAAACTAATGGAAGTGGGAGAGATAGACTTCACAGGTTGAACGCCGCAACCCATGTGGGAGCGGGCTTGCTCGCGAAGGCGTCGTGTCAGTCGATATCAATGTTGCCTGATACACCGCCTTCGCGAGCAAGCCCGCTCCCACAGTTGATCTCCATCGCCATGAGCATCACGCGCTATTTTGTAATCGGAGCCCCCATGGCCAACGCTTTACCCGACCTGAAACTTTTGCGCATTTTCGTCAGCGTGGTCCGCCATCAGGGCTTCGCCAACGCCCAGCAAGAGCTCAACCTTTCGACGTCAGCCATCAGCACCTACATGAGCCAGCTCGAATCCGCCCTGGGGCTGGTGCTGTGTCATCGCGGCCGTGGCGGGTTCAGCCTGACCAGCAAGGGTGAGCTGTTTCATCAGGAAACCCTGCGTTTGCTAGGTGAGCTCGAAGGTTTCGAACAATACGCCGCCGCGCTCAAGGGCGAGTTGCGTGGCACGCTGAACCTGGGGGTGATCGACTCCACGGTCAGCGACAAGGCCTTGCCGTTCGCCGAAGCCATTGGCGCCTACAGCCAGGAGCACCCGGCGGTGCACTTGCACTTGTCGGTGATGAGCCCCTATGAACTGCAACTGGGTGTGCAGGACAACCGCCTCGACCTGGCCATCGGCGCGTTTTCCACGCGCATGAGCGGTCTGGTGTACATGCCGCTGTACCGCGAGCAGCACTGGTTGTATTGCAGCACGCGGCACCCGTTGTTCAATGAACGGCGCATTCCCGAGCAAGTCATCACCCAGCAACGCATGGTCGGCCGAGGCTACTGGAGTCAGGCCGAGCTGGCCCGTCACGGCTTCAAGCACAGTGCCGCGACCGTGGAGAGTATGGAGGCGCAGCTGATTCTGGTGCTGTCCGGCGCCTACATCGGTTACTTGCCGGAACACTATGCCCAGGCGTGGGCCGACAAGGGTGACCTGCGTGTGTTGCTGCCGGCGACCTTCGGTTATCAGGCTCCGTTCTCGATGATCGTGCGCCGGGGGCGTAGTCGCGAGCCGTTGATCCAGACCTTTCGCGATTTGCTCAAAGCACAACTCAACCAGGCGTGAAGAAGATGCCGAGAATTCAATGCCCCCGCTGCCTGCGTCCTCAGAGCCATTGCCTGTGCCCGCTGATCCCCAGCCTCGACAGCCGCACCCGAGTGTTGCTGCTGCAACACCCGAGCGAAGTGAACCATGCGCTGAACACCGCGCGGTTGGCGGCGCTTGGGTTGAAGAACGCCGAGCTGATCGTCGGTGAGGTGTTCGAGGATCTGCCGAGGTTATTAAGTCAGACGGGCTATCAGGCGCGGTTGTTGTTTCCCGGCGAGGATGCGCATCCGATGCAGGCGTATACCGCATCCGATGAGCCGCTGTTGCTGGTGGTCCCGGACGGAACCTGGCGCAAGGCGCGCAAGATGTTGCACTTGAACCCGTTGCTGGCGGCGCTGCCCAGGGTAACCCTGGCCGAGGGTGGCGTGTCCCGCTATCGACTGCGCAAGGCGCCAGGGCCCGGGGCTTTGTCGACGGTGGAGGCGATAGTGCAGGCGCTGGAAACTCTAGAGGCGCCGACCTCGTTTGCGCCGTTGCTCAAGCCGTTTGAAGCACTGATCGAGGGGCAGATTGCGGCGATGGGGGAGGAGACTTTCCTACGCAATCACACCCACCAATAGTTCCCACGCAGAGCGTGGGAACGATCGGTAGCTAGCGCTCGCGCATCGCCTCGGTCCGTGCTTTCAGCACCGGTTTAAGCAGGTAGTCCAGCACCGTCTTTTCCCCGGTAATGATATCCACCGTCGCCACCATCCCCGGAATGATCAGCAATGGTTTCGCGTCCCCGCCAAGGTGGTTTTTATCGGTGCGCACCTGGATCAGGTAAAAGCTGTTGCCCTTGTCGTCGGTGATGGTGTCGGCACCGATCAATTCCAGCTTGGCACTCAGGCCACCGTAGATCGTGTAGTCGTAGGCACTGAACTTGACCATGGCTTTCTGGCCCGGATGCAGGAACGCCACGTCCTGTGGTCGAACCTTGGCCTCGATCAGCAGGTTGTCTTCCAGCGGTACGATTTCCACCATGTCACTGCCGGGCTGGACCACACCGCCGATGGTGTTGACCTTCAACAGCTTGATAATGCCCTTGACCGGCGAGGACACGGTAGTGCGGGTCACGCGGTCGTCGATGGCAATGCTCGAGGCAGTGATTTTCGACAGGTCGGTGCGTTTCTCATTCAGCTCTTTCGCTGCATCCGAGCGGAACGACTGTTCGGACTCGTCGATCTTGCTGCGGATCTCGGCAATGGCCGATTCCGCCCGGGGAATGGCCAGGGTAGTGGCGTTCAGTGAGCCGCGGATTTCCACCGCGCTGCGCTTGAGCCGCAGGATCTCCACCGGCGACACGGCGCCGGTCTTGACCAGGGGCTCGGACATTGCCATCTCCTGGTTGACCAACGCCAGGCTGGAGCCGTACTGCCCGGCTTTGGAACGAAACTCCGCCAGTTCCTGGGTTTTTTGCCGCAGTTGTTCGGTCAACGTGCGTTGTTCGCTGGCCAGTCGGCGTTGGCGCTGTTCGTACAGCGAGCGTTCGTCTTCGGCGACTTGCGGCGCCTTGGCGATCACCTCTTCCGACAGCTTGAATGGCCGTCCTTCGGCTTCGGCCGACAGGCGTTCGACCTGAGCGGTCAGCGCGTAACGATCGACCTCGCTTTCGCCCTTGTTCGACAGGTAGCGCGTGTCATCCAGGCGTAGCAGGGTATCGCCCTTGTTCACCATTTGCCCTTCACGCACGAAGATCTCGGTGACGATGCCGCCCTCAAGGTTCTGGATCACCTGGACCTTGCTCGACGGAATCGCCTTGCCTTCGCCCATGGTGACTTCCTGCAGTACCGCGAACTTGGCCCAGGCCAAAGCGCTGATCAGCAACGCGGCGGCGAGCCACACGGTGATCCGCGACCAGCGTGGGGAGTCCTGTAGAGCGGCGCCAGCCGTTTCCGGCATGTACTCGGCTTCGGCACTTTTGCCGAAGCTGTCAAAGTAGCCACGTGCTTTCGATGCATTCGATGAAGCAGGCATAGGCGACTCCTAGACGGCCGCAGAGCCGACACGGCCCTTGCGCAGTGCATCGATGACCGCTTCTTTCGGGCCGTCGGCGACGATCCTCCCGTTGTCCAGTACCACCAGGCGATCGACCAGACTGAGCATCGAGGTGCGATGGGTCACCAGCAGCAGGGTCTTGCCCTGGACCCAGGCGTGGAGTTTTTGCCGCAAGGCGTCTTCGCTGCTGTTGTCCATGGCACTGGTGGGCTCGTCGAGCAGTATGATCGGTGGGTCGAGCAATAAAGCGCGGGCCAGCAATACTGCTTGGCGTTGACCACCGGACAGCAGTTGCCCACGCTCGCCGACCGGGCGGTCGAAGCCTTGCGGGTGTTGCCGGGCGAGTTCGGTGACGCCGGTCAGTTCAGCCACTTCGAGCATGCGTGCGTCACTGATGTAGCGCGCGCCCAGGGTCAGGTTGTCACGCAGGCTGCCGGCCAGCAACGGCAGGTCATGGGCAACGTAACCGATCTGATGGCGCAGGTCTGCCACCTCCAGCTGCCGCAGGTCCAGGCCATCGAGCAGCAATTGGCCTTGCGCCGGTTCGTAGAACCCCATCACCAGGCGCGCCAGGGTGCTTTTGCCGGAGCCGCTGCGACCGATGATGCCAATCCGTTCGCCGGGTTTCACGCTGAAACTGACATTGGCCAGCGCCGGGGCGTTCTGGCCGTTGTAGTGGAAGGTCACGCCGACGACATCCAGGGCGCCTTGCAGTTGTGTGCGTTCCAGCGGCCGTTGTCTGGCATCGCGCTCCTGGGGCAGGGACATCAGCGCGTCGGTGCTTTTCATGGTCAGTTGCGCTTGCTGGTAGCGGGTGATCAGGCCGGCGATTTGCCCCAGCGGCGCCAGGACGCGACTGCCGAGCATGTAGGTCGCTACCAACGCACCGACGCTGAGGTTGCCGGCGATGATGCTGTAGACCCCGGCGACGATGGTGGCCATGCCGGAAAACTGTTGGATGAACAGCGTGCCATTGGTGGCCAGCGCCGAGAGATTGCGCGCGTGGCTGTCGAGACGGGTGAGGGCGCCGTGGGTGCTTTCCCATTTGTGCTGGCGTTCGCTTTCGGCGCTGCAGGCCTTGAGGGTTTCCAGGCCGCCCAGGGTTTCGATCAGCAGGGCTTGGCGTTCGGCGCCCAGGGCCAGGCTTCTCTGCACGGTGTCACGCAAGCGCGCCTGAATGATCATGGCGAAAATGATCGTGATCGGAAACGCCAGCAGCGGAATCACCACCAGCCAGCCACCCAGCAGGCCGATCACCACCAGCATCAGCAGTGCGAAGGGCAGGTCGATCAGGCTGGTGAGGGTGACGGCGGTGAGGAACTCGCGCAGGCCCTGGAAATCGTGAATGCTCTGGGCAAAGCCACCAATGGTCGCAGGCTTGGCTTTCATCGCCATGCCGGTGATGCGTTCGAACAGGGTCGCCGAGAGAATCACGTCGGTTTTCTTGCCGGCAGTGTCCAGTAGATGCGCGCGCACCACCCGTAGCACCAGTTCGAAACCGGTGCCGATCAGCAGGCCGATGGACAACACCCACAGGGTCGAGGTGGCCTGGTTCGGCACCACGCGGTCGTAGGTCTGCATCACGAACAGCGGCACCATCAGCCCCAGCAGGTTGATCAGGAAGCTCGCCAGGATCGCATCGCTGTACAACCATTTCGACAGCTTCAGGGTGTCGCGAAACCACGCCTCTACCCGTGGCACCAGCGGTGAACGAAGGTCTTCGAGTTCATGCCGTGGCCGGGCGAACAGCGCCTGGCCACTGTAATGCCCGGCAAGCTCTTGCGTCGTGGTCCATTGTTCGCCGCCATCGGCTTCGCTGGGCAAAACCAGGACCCGGCCATCCTCGCCAAAGCGGCGCAGCACGGTGGTACGACCGTTGTTGAGCAACAGCAGCACTGGCAGGTTAAGTGCAGAGATATCTTTGAGGTCGCGGCGCAACAGGCGCGCCTGCAATCCGGCCCGGGCCGCTGCGCGGGGCAGCAGGTCCAGGCTCAGGCGTTGGTGTGCCATAGGCAGCCCGGCACTCAGGCTGGCGCGACTGACCGTCGCGCCGTGGAGTTTGCAGAGGATCAACAGACCGTCAAGAAGCGGGTCATCGAAGCTCAGGCGTGGATCGACACCGGTGTTGGCGGTTTCCATGCTGGTCACATTGATCGCTCCGGTAATTGCATAGATACCTGCACATCAGCCCGTAGGAGCTGCCCCAAGCTGCGATCTTTTGACTTTGATTTTAAGAAAGAAAAGATCAAAAGATCGCAGCCTGCGGCAGCTCCTACAGGGGGTTATTTGAGTTCAGGCAGGCGAGCTTCGCTTTTCACTTCGGCCTGGGCGATTGCATCGGCCGGCAGCACCACGCGCTGTTTGCTCAGCAACTGACCCATGTTCGCCAGCACCCGGTACATCGAAAACTCCTCGGTGTAGCGTACTTCGGTGTAGCGGCGATTGGCGTTGTAAAGCTCGTTTTCGCTGTCCAGCAGGTCGAGCAGGGTCCGTTGGCCGAGGCCGAACTGATCCTGATACGCCACGCGTACGCGTCGGCTGGTTTCGGCATACTCGCGGGCGGTCGGGGTTTGCTTCTTGGCGTTGACCATCGCGTTCCAGGCCAGGTGGATGTTTTCGTTGAGCTGGCGCAGGGCGTTGTTGCGAATGTCCATCGCCTGATTGATCTTGTGGGCATCGGACTGCAGGCGCGCCTTGTCACTGCCGCCGCGGAACAGGTTGTAGTTCATCACCACCCCGACCCGCCACTCGTTGTCATGGCCTTCTTCGCCCGCGATGTTGTTGTTCGCGCCCACCGCGGCTTCGGCGTCGAAGCGCGGGTAGAACGGCGACTTGGCGACTTCGTACTGGCTCTCGGCTGATTGCACGTCGGCCTGGGCGGATTTCAGGTAGGGGTTGTTCTCCACCATGCTTTGCTGGGCATCCGGCAGGGAGGCTGGCACTTCGCCGCGGATCGATGGTGGGGCTTCCAGTTCATCGGGCAGGCGCCCGACGACGGCGGCGAAGTTCGACTCGGCATCGGCCAAATCGACTTCGGCGGTGTCGAGGTTGTTTTCCGCCAGTGCCCGACGGGCAGTGGATTGGTCGGCGTCGGCGGTGCTGCCGATCCCCCGCTGGGTGCGCATGCCGATCTGGTCGTTGACTCGCAGGTGCGCTTGCAGGTTGTTCTTGGCCAGGGTCACCAGTTCACGGCGCTTGAGCACTTCGAGGTAAACCTCGGCGGTGCGCAGGGCCAGGTCCTGGGCTGTGCCTTGGGCGTAGTACGCCCGGGAGTTGACGACGCCCTTGGTCCGCTCGACTTCGTTGGCGGTGTTGAACCCATCGAAGAGCATTTGACGAAGGCGCAGTTCTGATTGGGTGTAATTGAGGATTTCGGTGTGGTGATTACCCAACGCGCGGGTGTTGGTGTTGTCGCTGTACCCGCGCCCGTATGCGGCATTGAGGTCCACCGATGGATAAAAGCCCCCCTTGGCGACCTTCACATCTTCATCAGCCGACAGACGGCTGCAAGCTCCGGGTGGGTGGCGATAGTGCTCTGGATCGCTTCCGTCAGTGACATTGCATGCGCTTGGGTACCGCAGGCAATCGCCAGCAGAACCGCGCTGCAGAGGGGGTTTAAAAGACGCATGGTTCATCTCCCTGAATCCTAATGATGCTTTATGAGTCGCCAATTATTTGACGACATTTATAGGTAAAACCGTTTCATGCTTGTAACAAGAGAGCTAAGAACATTTTGAGGCGAACCTAAGAAGTTTTTCTCATAAGACTTATGCCAAAAAAAACTTATGTACTCTGCCAAATCCAGCACATTGTTCACTGCGAAAGCCCTTGATTTATGTGCCTTATGGCGATCATCAGGGCTTAAGGAAAGTTCAAGTCCAATTATCGAAAAAGGACGGAGAGGTGCTGGAGGGGAGGGATGCGGCGCAGACTGGGGTGACGGTTTTTTGTCGCCAATGTGATTCAGGACTGTTACGCAACGCTGGTGGATGACGTTGTAGAGGCGGCTAGCCCAATGCCATTGATTGCAAAGGGTTTATCGAGATCGCGGACAGCGCACACAATTCGCCAGGGAATCCAATTGAGCCCACAGGCATGTTCTCCGCATTCAGACAGGGTGCCGACAAAGCGTTGGCAGCGGAGGGAATGCACATGGCTACGCTCATCGGTATCGTCAGCAAGGTTATCGGTCAGGTCTTCGCGGTGGCGGGTGACGGCACCCGTCGAGTGTTGATCGAGGGGGACCGGTTGTTTGCCGGCGATCAACTGGTGACCGGGGCCGAAGGCGCAGTGGCGGTGCATCTGCAAAATGGCCAGGAACTGACGCTGGGTCGCGGCAGTAGCCTGCAAATGACCGCCCAGTTGTTGGCGCATTCGTCGCCCCATGTGGAGACGGCTGAAGCGACGACTCCGAGCCAGGCACAGTTGACCGATGTCGAGCAATTGCAAAAAGCCATCGCCGCCGGTGACGACCCAACCCAGACCGCCGAAGCGACGGCGGCCGGCCCGGGTTCGACCGAACCTGCCGATGGAGCACAGGGTGGGGGCCACAGTTTCGTCATGCTCGAGGAAGTCGGGGGGCGGGTCGAGCCGACCATTGGCTTCCCCACCGCCGGGTTCAATGGCATTCCAGAGTTCCCGCTTGCACGGCACGACGGCGATAACAACTCTGACAACGCTGAGCCTGCGCCGCTGATTACACCGCCAGTGGTCACACTGCCCGAAGTCCCATCGTCGGAGGTCACGCCGCCAGCCGTCATACCACCGGATGTCACGCCACCTGTCGTCACGCCACCTGAAGTCTTGCCCCCGGTCATCACGCCACCGGTGAACCATCCGGTCACCCTCGATGGTCTGTCAGTGGAGGGTGGTGAACTGACCGTCAACGAAGCCAACCTGCCTGACGGTTCGGCAAGCAATCCCGCCGCACTGACCCAGAACGGCACCTTCACCGTCACGGCGCCTGACGGGCTGACCAGCCTGAGCATCGGTGGGATCGCCGTGATCAGCGCTGGCGTAGCCAACGGTTTTCCGCAGTCGATCATTACGCCGCTGGGCAGCACCCTGACCATCACCGGGTACAACCCAACAACAGGCGTAGTGAGTTACAGCTACACCCTCAACGACAACGAAAACCATTCGAGCGGCGACGGCACTCAACTCAGCGAACACTTCACCGTGATTGCCGGTGACAGCAATGGCGACTCCGCCACCGGTTCCCTGGACGTCACCATCGTCGACGACATGCCCAAGGCGAACGATGACAACAACCTCGACACCGCCTCGGAAACCCGACTCACCCTCGAAGGCAGCGTCCTGGGCAATGACGTGCAAGGTGCCGACCGTGTAGCGATCGGACCCAACAGCGGCCCAATCACCCCCGGCACGTTCATCGGCACCTACGGCACCCTGGTGCTCAACGCCAATGGCACCTACACCTATACCCTCAATCCCGGCGATGCCGACTTCAAGGCCTTGCACGCGGGCGGCAATGGCACCGAGACCTTCACCTACACCCTGACCGACGCCGACGGCGATACCAGTACTGCCAACCTGGTGCTGAACGTGCACAACAACGATGACGGGGTGACCCTCGGCGGCCTGGACGTCGCAGGCGGCGAACTGACCGTCTACGAAAAAAACCTCATGTACGGCAGCGACCCCGATGCCCCGGCGCTGACCCAGCACGGGACCTTCACCGTCATCGCCCCGGACGGCCTGCAGAGCCTGAGCATTTCCGGCGTCTCGATCATCAGCGGTGGCGTGGTGCAGCCCTTGCCGATCTCCGGCAGTACCTGGTTGGGCAGCACCCTGACCGTCACCGGCTTTGACCCGGCCACCGGCGTGGTGAGCTACAGCTACACCCTGAACTACACCGAGACCCACCCCAACGCCGACGGCGCCAACAGCGTCAGCGAGAACTTCGAGGTCATCGCCATCGATGCCGACGGCAGCGAGGCGCGTGGGGAAATCAACGTCAAGATCGTCGACGACTTGCCGACCGCCAAACCCGATGCGACCTCGGTGGTGGAGGGTGGCACTGTCACCGGCAACGTACTGTGGAATGACGTCGGCGGTGCCGATGGCTCCGGCGGTGGCGTGGTCGGCGTGCGCGCCGGCGCAGATACCTCGACCCCGGTGCATGGCGGCCTGAACAGCCAGATCAACGGCACCTACGGCTACCTGACGCTGGATGCCGCAGGCAACGCCGTGTACCACAGCTACCCGAACTCGGTGAGCGGCCCGGGCGCGAGCGATGTGTTCACCTACACCCTGCGCGACGCCGACGGTGATGAAAGCACCACCACCGTGACCATCGACGTGCACAACAGCTGCCTGGTCGCGGCCAGCGATCATGACGTGACCGTCTACGAAAAAGCCCTGGACCTGCACCAGGACGGCCAGGACCTGGCCCCCGGCAACGTGAATGGCAGCCAGCCGAGTAGCGCCGGTGAAACCGCCAGCGGCACCCTGGTCGGCTCGGTCCATGGTGCCAGTGGCGCCATCACCTACAGCCTGCTCAGCAACGCCATCGGCACCTACGGCCAACTGCTGCTGAACTCCGACGGCAGCTACACCTACACCCTGACCTCACCGGCCAGCACCATGCCGCAGGTCAACGATGGTGCCAACACCCTGCACGAAAGCTTCACGTACCAGGTCACCGACAGCCAGGGCAATGTTGCGACCAGCACCATCGTGATCAATATCGTCGATGACGTGCCGATCGCTACTCCCGATATAGCCTCGGTGGGAGAGGGCGGCTACATCGGCGGCAATGTGCTGTGGAACGACCACGTAGGAGCCGATGGTCAGTTCGCCGGCGGTGGCGTGGTCGGCGTGCGTGCCGGCGATGACACTTCGACCCCGGTACATGGCGGCCTGAACAGCCAGATCAACGGCACCTACGGCTACCTGACGCTGGATGCCGCGGGCAACGCCGTGTACCACAGCTACCCGAACTCGGTCAGCGGCCCGGGTGCGAGCGACGTGTTCACCTACACCCTGCGCGACGCCGACGGTGACGAAAGCACCACCACCGTGACCATCGACGTGCACAACAGCTGCCTGGTGGCGGCCAGCGACCATGACGTGACCGTCTACGAAAAAGCCCTGGACTTGCACCAGGACGGCCAGGACCTGGCCCCCGGCAGCGTGAATGGCAGCCAGCCGAGTAGCCCGACCGAAACCGCCAGCGGTACCCTGGTCGGCGCGGTCCATGGCGGCAGCGGCGCCATAACCTACAGTTTGCTCAGCAATGCCATCGGCACCTACGGCCAGCTGTTGCTGCATCCTGATGGCAGCTACACCTACACCCTGACCTCACCGGCCAGCACGATGCCGCAGGTCAACGATGGCGCCAACACCCTGCACGAAAGCTTCACCTACCAGGCCACCGATGCCCAGGGCAATGTCGCCACCAGCACCATCGTGATCAACATCGTCGATGACGTGCCCACCGCTACCCCCGACATAGCCACGGTGGGAGAGGGCGGCTACATCGGCGGCAATGTGCTGTGGAATGACAACGCGGGTGCCGATGGCCAGTTCGCCGGTGGCGGCGTGGTCGGCGTGCGTGCCGGCGGGGACACTTCGACCCCGGTGCATGGCGGTTTGAACAGCCAGATCATCGGCACCTACGGCTACCTGACGCTGGATGCGGCGGGCAACGCGGTGTACCACAGCTACCCGAACTCGGTGAGCGGCCCGGGTGCGAGCGACGTGTTCACCTATACCCTGCGCGATGCCGACGGTGACGAAAGCACCACCACCGTCACGATCGACGTGCACAACAGTTGCTTTGTGGCGACCAGCGACCACGACGTGACCGTCTACGAAAAAGCCCTGGACCTGCACCAGGACGGCCAGGACCTGGCCCCCGGCAACGTGAATGGCAGCCAGCCGAGCAGCCCGGTCGAAACCGCCAGCGGCACCCTGGTCGGCGCGGTTCACGGCGGCAGCGGTGCCATCACCTACAGCCTGCTCAGCAATGCCATCGGTACCTACGGCCAGCTGTTGCTGCACCCCGACGGCAGCTACACCTACACCCTGACCTCACCGGCCAGCACCATGCCGCAGGCCAACGACGGCGGCAACACCCTGCACGAAAGCTTCACCTACCAGGCCACAGATGCCCAGGGCAATGTCGCCACCAGCACCATCGTGATCAACATCGTCGATGACATGCCCACCGCTAACATCGACCACACCTCGGTGGGAGAGGGCGGCTCCATCGGCGGCAATGTGCTGTGGAACGACAACGCGGGGGCCGACGGCCAGTTCGCCGGCGGCGGCGTGGTCGGCGTGCGTGCAGGCGGGGACACCTCGACCCCGGTGCATGGAGGCCTGAACAGCCAGATCAACGGCACCTACGGCTACCTGACCCTGGATGCCGCGGGCAACGCGCTGTACCACAGCTACCCGAACTCAGTGAGCGGCCCGGGTGCGAGCGACGTGTTCACCTACACCTTGCGTGACGGTGACGGTGACGAAAGCACCACCACCATCATCATCGACGTGCACAACAGCTGCCTGGTCGCAGCCAGCGATCAGGACGTCACCGTGTACGAAAATGCCCTGGCCCAGCCGTGCAACACCGGCGAAATCGCCAGTGGCACCCTGGTCGGTGCGGTCCATGGCGGCAGCGGCGCCATCACCTACAGCCTGGTCAGCAACGCCATCGGCACCTACGGCCAACTGCTGCTGCACCCCGACGGCAGCTACACCTACACCCTCGCTGGCCCGGCCAGCACCACGCCGGCGGCCAACGACGGCGCCAACACCCTGCAGGAAAGTTTTACCTACCAGGCCACCGACGCCCTGGGCAACATCGCCACCAGCACCATCGTGGTCAACATCGTCGATGACGTACCGACCGCTATCGCCGATGCCACCTCGGTGGGAGAGGGCGGCTACATCGGCGGCAATGTGTTGTGGAACGACCACGTAGGAGCCGATGGTCAGTTCGCCGGCGGCGGCGTGGTCGGCGTGCGTGCCGGCGACGACACTTCGACCCCGGTACATGGCGGCCTGAACAGCCAGATCAACGGCGCCTACGGCTACCTGACGCTGGATGCCGCGGGCAATGCGCTGTACCACAGCTACCCGAACTCGGTCAGCGGCCCGGGCGCGAGCGACGTGTTCACCTACACCCTGCGCGATGGTGACGGTGACGAAAGCACCACCACCGTGACCATCGACGTGCACAACAGCAGCCTCGTGCCGTCCTGCGACAGCGACGTGACCGTCTACGCCAAAACCCTGAACCAGGACGGTCAGGACCTGATAGCCAAAGGCGCGGACTTTACCGGGACCCAACAGATCTACAGCCTGACCGGCAGCAATGCCGCCATTGCCCGCAGTGCGTTCGTCGCCAATACGGCAGCCATGACCGCAGTGCTGGTGGTCAGCGGAGCGCTTGGGTCCGTCAACGGCAACCACGACCATGACCTGATCACCGTCAATCTCAAGCAGGGAGAAACCCTCAACCTGGATCACAACCTCACAGCCGGGCACATCAGCCTGGAGTACTCGATCAATGATGGCGCCTACATCGCCATCGCTGACGACCAGACCATCACGGCGACCTCGGATGCGACCTATCACATCCACGTCACCAGCCTCCCTGATGGTCCGGCCCCAAGTGCAAGTGCTGTTGAAAACTACCAGTTGAAGATGACCGTCGATTACTCCGGGGCCCACGACATGGCACCGGACAACCATGACACCTACAGCGCCAGCGATAACCATGGCGGCAGCGACATCAGCTACCAGGATGGCCACACCCTCACCGGGACAGCGGGGGATGACACGCTGGTAGCCGGCAATGGCGACGCCATCATCCATGCCGGTGACGGCAATGACTTGCTGTACAGCGGCCTTGGCAACGATCTGCTCGATGGTGGTACGGGCATCGACACCGCCAGTTATGCCCACGCCACTGCCGGCGTCACGGTCAATCTCGGCGAGACCGGCGCACAGGACACCTTCGGTGCCGGCACTGACACCTTGACCGCCATCGAAAACCTGACCGGCTCCAACTTCAATGATGCCCTCACGGGAGACAACAACGGCAACCTCATCACCGGCGGCCTGGGCAACGACGTGCTCAACGGCGAGGGTGGCGACGACTTCCTGATCGGCGGGTTGGGCAACAACTCCCTGACCGGCGGCAGCGGCGCCGATACCTTCCAGTGGCTCAACGGCAACAGCGGCCACGACGTCATCACCGACTTTACGCCGGGGGCCGACAAGCTCGACCTGTCGCAACTGCTGCAAGGGGAGAACAGTACCGCCGCCTCACTGGATGACTACCTGCACTTCACCGTCAGCGGCAGCGGCGCTTCTCTGGTGACCAGCATCGACGTCAGTGCCATGGCTGGCGCGGCGCCGAACCAGACCATCGACCTGGCGGGTGTCAACCTGGCCAGTCACTATGGGGTGACGCCGGGGGCGGGCGGGGTCATCGGCGGCGCGGACACGGCCACCATCATCAACGGTATGCTCAATGACCACTCGCTGAAGGTGGATACCGTGTGACCTGAAACCGCAATGAAAAACTGGTTGAACGCCGATATCCCTGTAGGAGCGAGCATGCTCGCGATGGACGTCAACGATGACGCGGGGATCCTGGATGCACGCGGTGCACTTGAGATCATCGCGAGCATGCTCGCTCCTACAGGGGATAAGCCCAAAAAACCACAGTCCCTGTGCAAGGGGCTGCGGTTTTTTCTGTGTGCGAACCTTTGCAAATCACATCGGCAGCGGCTGTCCGATCAAACGCCCCATCACGCCATGTACCCCCAGTGCCTTGATCGTTTCCAGCTCGCCTTGGGTTTCCACTCTCTCGGCTATCAAGGGTAAGTCGATGCTGTGGGTCGTGCGGCAAATCGCCTCGATGAACAACTGTTTGTCGGTCTCCTCATCGATGCCACGGATATAGGCCCCGTCGATTTTAAGGTACGCCAATCCCAGTTGAGTGAGGTTGCCAATCTGGCTGAAATGACCGCCAAAATGCTGCAACCCGATACGGTAACCGGTGTCGAGCAGGCTGTGGCTCAAGCGTTGCAACTGGTCCGGCGGCGGCAGTTGGCGCTCATCGATTTCCAGGGTCAGCAAGGGCGCCAGTTCCGGCAGGGATTCGAGCATGTCGAGGATCAGTTGCACCTGCGCCTGATCGCGCAAGGTGCTGCCGGACAGGCTCAACGCCAGGGGCAAACGGTTGATGATGAGGTATTCGAGGGTGGCTTCAAGCATCGCCAGGTCGAATCGCGCCGACCAGCCAAAACGCTCGATCCACGGCAAGAACTGGCCGGCGGCAATCGCTTCGCCCTGTGGATCGAGCAGGCGTGCGAGGACTTTGTGATGCAGCACCTGGTGGGTGTCGGCGCATTGCACCACCGGTTGGAAATACAACTGCAGTTTACCTTCGTTCAGGGCGTCGTCGAGCCAGGCATGCCAGTGCTGTTGTGCCAGCTTTGGCGCACTGTCGCTACGGCCCAACACGGCCCAGGGGCGCTCGGGATGCTGCCGGGCTTCGTTCAGTGCCTGGTCCAGTTGATGCAGTACGTGGCTTGCCGGATCGCCGGGGTGGAAGGCGACGATGCCCAGATGGGCGACAGGCATGCAATCACTTTCACCGGTCAGGCGCAGGTTCTCCAGGGTGGCGCTGATCTCGGCGGCCAGGCGTGTTGCATCCTCGGTATCGAGGTCCGGTGCCATCAGGCTGAATTCGCCCCCGCGATTGCGTGCTGCCAGCCAGGTGCGACGTTGCGGAACTTGAGTCAGGCGCTTGAGCAATTCGCCGACCGCGCGGATCAACGCATCGGTGCGCTGCCCGCCGAGGCGTTGATTGAGGCCGGCCAGGTCGTTTAGCCGTAGCATCAGCAGGTGACCGTCGCCATTTTGCTCGGTGACCAGTAATTGATCGGCCAGTTGTTCGTCGAGCAATCGCCGGTTGGCCAGCCCTGTCAGGCTGTCCTGATAGGATTCGTTGAGCAGTTTTTCACTGCGCGCAGCCTCTTCGGCGAACAGCGTCTTGAGTTTCTCGACCATCTGGTTCATCGCCAGCACTACACGTTTCAATTCCGGTGTGCGTGGTAGCGTCGGCAAGCTGAGAAACTCGCGTTTGCTGATGGCTTCGGCCTGGCGGACCATGCTGTCGAGCGGACGAAATTGTCGACGCAGCAACCAGCCGCCAAACACCGCACTGAGCAGCCCGCAGAGCAGCAGCCAGACAAGACTGCCCAGTGTGCTGTCCCAGAGTTTGGCCAGGGCGAATTGTGGATTGCTCAACACTTCGACCCGCGCCACCTGTTGCCAGCCCCGGGTGATCAGTGCATCGCCACCCTCGGGACGCAAATTAACCAGGTTGACGAACCAGCCAGGCACGCCATCGATTTGTTCAGGGTTGCTGCGCTGCACCAACACCTGCCGATTCTCGAGGTGGGTGACGCGGATATCGCTGAAATAGCCACTGTCGAAAATCGAACTGACCATCAACTCCATCATGGCCGGGTCGTCGATTTGTGTGGTCAAGGTCAGGCCCAGGGCGGTTGCGGCGTCCTGGGCGTGGGCGCGCAACTGCCCAAGCGTCTGCTCGCGAGAACTTTCCAGGCTGGCATAAAAACTGCCGCTGAAGGCCACCAGCAAGAACAGGCAGATGGCGAGAAACAACTGGTTGCGCAGTTTCATCAAGCGCTCCTTGGCGTGGCGGCTAACCGTCGCCCACGGCGAATCCTTCGGCTTGCATTTTTTGCAAGACATCTTGCCAGCGAGACAACTTTTTCGAGTCGCCGCTGCGCTGGTTACCAGGCTTGCCGGGCAGGTACAGGCCTTCGGCGTTGAACGCATACACCGGCAACAGGTCCTTGCGCTGCGAAGCGGGGCGAATTTCGCCGATCAGGTTGTCGAGCACCAGCGGTTCGGCGCCGGGGCTGCTGTAATAAGTCAGCACCATGTGCGCCTGGTTTTGGGTCAGGGCCTTCACATAGGTAATGCGCAGCTTGTCGCTGGGAATGCCCAGCTGGCGCAGGCTGAAATATTTCGCCAGGGCGTAGTCTTCGCAATCGCCGGCGGCCTTGATCAGCGCCTCGACCGGCGTGGCCCAGTAATCATTCTGGTGCCAGATGCGAGCATCGTCCTGGAAATCCAGCTGCTGGTTGAAGTAGCGATTCACCGCCTTCAATTGCTCCTGCTCGGGCAGGTTGCGTTCGCCTTGCAGCATTTCACTCCAGGACTGGATACGTCCCTGTGTCGGTCCCAGGCGGGCATAACGCTTTTCGGCGGTTTGCGCGATCTGCGCGAAATCCCAGCGGGGCCAGGCACTGCCAGGTACAACCAAAGGAAAACTGACCAGCAACAGCCATGCGCCAAACCGAAGTCGGAATGTTGACCATTCTGGACCACCCGGACTTCGTGGCATGCCTGGCTGCTCGAATGCAGAGAGATGAAGTCTAGGTGGTGGTTGGGTAGGCGTCGACCCTTGGGCGGGGGAGTAGCCGTCAGGATTTACGCAGGGTTTTCTGCCGAAGGATGTACAGGGTCACCAACACCGCACTGGTCAGCATGAACCCTCGGGCCCAAGGCATTGGCACCAGGTAGCAGGAGAACAGGATGCTGGTCCACATCAGGCCGATGGCGTAGACCTTGCCCTTGAGCGGAATGCCGTTACCCTCGAGGTAGTCACGGATCCACGGCCCGAGCCGCGGGTGCCCCACCAGCCAATGATAGAAACGCGGAGAACTGCGGGCGAAGCAGGCTGCTGCCAGCAACAGGAAGGGCGTGGTGGGCAACACCGGCAGGAAAATCCCGAGCACCCCCAGCGCTACGCTCAGCCAGCCGATAGCCAGCAGCACGTAGCGCAACATCAGGGAGCGGTTGCCTATGGGGTTGTCCATAGGCAAAACCTTAGTGGTGACGTGGCTTGAGGATCGCCGGTTTCTCGTCCGGTGCGTTGCACAGCAGGTACAGCGCGGTCAGGGCTTCCGGGATCTGCACGATCATGTCGTCCATCAGGTTGGCGTCCGCGGCAATGTCGGAGAATTCCGGTTGCTCGTCGAACAGGCCCGAACCGACCATGATCGGCAGCAGCATTTCGCTGACTTCGTCTTCGGCGGTTTCGAACCAGGCTTCTTCGCGCAGGAATACGCCTTCCATGAAACCGATGCACCAGCCGCGCAGGTCGGAATCGTCCGGGTCTTCGCCCAGGTCCAGGTCGCACGGCAGCTCGAACTCTTCATCGGAGGCCAGTTGACGGGCGATGTGGGCTTTAAGGCCGATCAGCGTGGCTTCGATCTCTTCGCGCTGGGCTTCGCTACTGTAATGCGGCTCTTCAGCGAAGAGGGCATCGATCCATTCACGATCGGGAACGACTTCGGAACAGATCGACAGCGCGGTGAGGTAGCCGTGGGCGGCCACGTAGTCCAGCGCCTCGTCATGCAGTTCATCGGCGTCGAGGAAGACTTGCAGGCGGGTTAGTTGCTCAGCGAAGGACATTAAAGGGCTACCTTGGGGAATATTCGATGCGGGAATTCTAGGCCTTCTTGAGCGCTTGGGCCAGCCGCACGGCATATTTGCACCCTAATGGACACCGCATTTCCCGTAGGAGCTGCCGCAGGCTGCGATCTTTTGATCTTGCTTGCAAAAAAACAAAATCAAAAGATCGCAGCCTGCGGCAGCTCCTACATAGAACTCATGTTGATTCCCTCTTCTCAGTGGCGCCCTTTGCCGGACAGGGGTCGGGTATACTCGCGCGTTTTGTGATGCCCTGCTGGCTTCGCGGCTCGAATACACAGCGTCATGCAATCTGTACTTACTATTTGTCGGTGCAAAGTTGCGGGTCCTGTACCAGCCTTGCAGGGATGTTTCGGTGATTTTTGGAGTTTTTATGCTCGAACAGGCTCAGCGCGTCCTCAAGGACATCTTCGGCTACGACAGTTTCCGTGGCCGCCAGGGTGCAATCATTGAGCGCGTGGCCAGTGGCGGCGATGCCCTGGTCCTGATGCCTACCGGGGGTGGTAAATCCCTGTGCTTCCAGGTGCCGGCGCTGTTGCGCGATGGCCTGGCGGTCGTGGTTTCGCCGTTGATCGCGCTGATGGACGATCAGGTCGCGACCCTCGAAGAGCTCGGTGTGGCCGCCGCGGCATTGAACTCAACGCTCAGTGCCGAACAACAGCGTGACCTGGCGGCAAGGATCCGGCGCGGCGAGGTGAAAATGCTCTACCTCGCACCCGAGCGTCTGGTCCAGCCGCGCATGCTGAGCTTCCTGCAAGGGCTGGATATCTCGCTGTTCGCCATCGACGAAGCCCATTGCGTGTCCCAATGGGGCCATGACTTTCGACCGGAATACCTGCAATTGGGCCAGTTGGCGGAACTGTTCCCCGACGTCCCGCGCATCGCCCTGACCGCCACCGCCGACAAGCGGACCCGCGAAGAGATCGTCACACGCCTGCACCTGCAGGACGCCGAGCGCTTCCTGTCGAGCTTCGACCGGCCGAACATCTTTTATCGCATCGTGCCCAAGGAACAGCCGCGCAAGCAGTTGTTGGCGTTTCTCGCCGAGCGTCGCAGCGATGCCGGCATCGTCTATTGCCTGTCGCGCAAGAAAGTCGAGGAAGTGGCCGCGTTCCTCACTGAACAAGGTTTCCCGGCGCTGCCGTATCACGCCGGCCTGCCCAACGATCTGCGCGCTCACAACCAGAAGCGCTTCCTCAACGAGGAAGGCCTGATCATGGTCGCGACCGTGGCCTTTGGCATGGGCATCGACAAACCCAACGTGCGCTTTGTCGCTCACCTCGACTTGCCAAAGTCGCTTGAGGCCTATTACCAGGAAACCGGACGCGGCGGCCGTGACGGTTTGCCGGCCGACGCCTGGATGGCCTACGGCCTGCAAGATGTGGTGATGCTCAAGCAAATGTTGCAGAACTCCGAAGGCGACGAACGCCACAAGCGTCTGGAGCAACACAAGCTCGATGCCATGCTGTCGCTGTGCGAGGAAACCCGCTGCCGTCGCCAGACATTGCTGGCCTACTTTGACGAAGAAATGCCCGAGCCCTGCGGGCATTGCGACAACTGTGTCGACGGCGTGCAAACCTGGGACGCCACAGAGCCCGCCCGCCAGGCGCTGTCGGCGATCTACCGGACAGGCCAGCGCTACGGTGTCGGACACCTGGTGGATGTCTTGCTGGGCAAGGACAACGAAAAGGTGCGCAACTTCGGGCATCAGCACCTCTCGGTGTACGGAGTCGGCAAGGCGATGGCCGAAGGCGAGTGGCGTTCGTTGTTCCGCCAGTTGGTCGCCCGTGGCCTGGCCGACATCGATCTGGAAGGCTATGGCGGCCTGCGCCTGAGCGACACGTGCCGGCCATTGCTCAAAGGCGAAGTGACCCTGGAGCTGCGTCGCGACCTGAAGGCGCAAACCACAGCCAAGAGCAGCAAGAGCCAGGCGAGCCAGCTCGTCCGGGGCGAAGAGCGCGAACAGTGGGAAGCCCTGCGTGCCCTGCGCCGCAAGTTGGCCGAAGAACATGGCGTACCGCCGTACGTCATTTTTCCCGACTCGACCTTGCTGGAAATGCTGCGCAGCCAGCCCACCTCGCTGGCGCAAATGGCCCGTGTCAGTGGCGTCGGTGCGCGCAAGCTGGAGCGTTATGGCGAGGCTTTCCTCGAAGTCCTCGGTGGCCAGGCCGAAGCACCGAAAGTGGTGGCAGACCTACGCCACGAGCTGATCTCCCTGGCGCGTGCCGGCATGACGCCGTTGCAGATCGCCGGGCAGCTGCAATGCTCGGAAAAGAACGTCTACACCATGCTCGCCGAAGCCATTGGCAAACAGCAGCTGTCACTGGAACAGGCGCTGGATCTACCGGAGGACTTGATGGGCGAAGTCCAGGATGCGTTCCTCGACGGTGAGGGCGAACTGCCACCTGTGTCGGAAATTTCCGCGCTGTTTGCCGGTCGGGTGCCGGAAGGGGTTTTGTACTGTATTCGCGCCGCCCTGCAGTCCGAATTTGAACTTTGAGCGCCCGGTCCCGCTGATGTAACGATTCAGTACAGAACAAGCCTTGCCTCCAGCCAAGGCTCATGCTTAGCTGACTAATTATTAGTATTTCCCTAATTTCAGTCTGATCATGAGTGTTTTATGCCGTTGACCGATCAACACCGTTTTGGCATGCAACTGGCCCAGATGTCGCGTGGCTGGCGTGCCGAGCTTGACCGTCGTCTTGCCGGCCTGGGGTTGTCCCAGGCCCGCTGGCTGGTGCTGCTGCACCTGGCGCGCTTCGAACAGGCCCCGACCCAGCGTGAGCTGGCGCAAAGCGTCGGTGTCGAGGGACCGACCCTGGCTCGGTTGCTCGACAGCCTGGAAGGCCAGGGCCTGGTGCAACGTCAGGCGGTGGTAGAAGACCGTCGGGCGAAAAAAATCGTGTTGTGTGCCCCGGCGCTTCCCCTGATCGAACAAATTGAAACCATTGCCACCCAACTGCGACATGAACTCTTCGAGGGTGTCGATGAGGCCGATGTAAAGGTCTGCATGCGGGTTCATGGGCACATTCTGGCCAACCTCGAAAAATCCTGAGACAAAGCTTCCCGTCAGACTTTTTAGTGAGCGCATTGGGCAGACTATAAGAACTACTCGGCAATATCGTGTTCGTACCGGATGCGCGAACACGTGCAGATTGGTTTTTGGTTACCTAAGGGATGTTCATGCTCAAGAGTCGGCTGTTGGTTGTACGGTATGGTGCCAGGCTGTTGCTGGCCAGTGCCGCCGTCACGTACTCGGCTTGGGTGCCGGCGTTGGGCCTGGGTGAAATCACCCTTCATTCGGCCTTGAATCAGCCGCTGCGCGCTGACATCGCCCTGGTGGATGCTGCCGGACTGGAAGAGGGCGAGTTGTCGGTCCGCCTGGCAACGGCTGACGAGTTCAGCCGCGCCGGGGTCGAGCGTGTGTTTTTCCTCAACGACCTGAAATTCACGCCCATCCTGCGAGGCGATCGCAGCCTGATCCGGGTCAGCTCCAGCAAACCGGTGAAGGAACCCTACCTGGATTTTCTCGTTCAGCTCGACCAGCCCAATGGCCGCTTGTTGCGCGAGTACACCGTGCTCATCGATCCTCCGGGCGCCGCGGACATTGCGCCGATTGACGATGAACCGCCGCCGGATCGTTCTGCTTCTGCATTTCCGAGTGTGCAGCCGGCGACGCCTGTCGCCGCCCCGGAAACGAATCCCCTGGCTGAACAACTGGCCGCCAGAGTCCTGCACAACCAGCAGATGCAGGCAACCATCGATGAGCTTAACGGGAAGCTACAGGCAAAGGACGAGCAAATCGCCGTTGAGAAAAAGCAGGTGGCCGAGTTGCAAACCCGATTGGCCGAGGTCGAGCAGGCACCGACAGAGCCAGCTGCGCCGGTTGCCGTGGCGCCAGCGCCGGTCGTGGTTGAGGAACCAAGGGTGAATTGGCTATGGATGTTGGGGTTTGTGACGCTGTTGGCCGTGGCGCTGCTGCTTGCATGGGGACGTCGTCAACGACAGCAGGATCAGGTTTCACCAGAGCCATCACCACATCACCCCCAGGCTAGTCCACCCGAAATGCACGCTGGGCCGACATTTCAGGAAGTGCGCGTGGATTCTCCTCAATCGCGCACTCTTGCGCCGGTCGCGCTCGTTACATCGACGGTCTTGGCCCCGGCAGCACCCTCGCAGCCGCCACCCACCGAGGAGTTCCAGTTGAATCTGGATGATTTGTCGATGGATACGAATTGGGATTTGGGCCCGATGGAAAACATCCAGCCCTGCGAAGCGCCTGCGTTACCCGAACCTGAAATCGAATGGACCATCGAGCCCGCTTCCCTTGACGAAAGCCTTCGAACCAACAGATAACCCGTAGGAGCCAGGCTTGCTGGCGAACCAGGCGCTGCGGTGTAATTGCCAAACCGCGTTATCGTTCTTCGCGGGCAATAACGACCGTTATCATGGTCGTCCCCTCCGTTTCAGGAAATGCGCCGATCATGACCACCAGCAAACCGGAAATCGTCATCACCTATTGCACCCAATGCCAGTGGCTTTTGCGTGCGGCCTGGCTGGCCCAGGAACTGCTCAGCACTTTTGGCGATGACCTGGGCAAGGTGTCGCTGGTGCCCGGCACGGGCGGGGTCTTTCACATTTTCTGTGATCAGGTGCAGCTCTGGGAGCGCAAGGCAGACGGCGGTTTCCCCGAGGCCAAGGTGCTCAAGCAGCGAGTCCGCGACCAGATCGATCCGGACCGCGACCTGGGCCACAACGATCGCACCACTCAGTGAGACACCGCCTCCGCAGCAACGGCTTTCTTGCCTGATCCGCTGGAAAGCCTGCTGGACACCATGATCGCGACGATGATCAATGCGCCGCCAAGCAGCATGCGCAGGGTCGGGTTTTCATTGAATAACAGCCAGGCCATGGTGATCCCGTAAACCGGCTCAAGGGCGAAGACCACCGCAGCGGTCCGCGCCTTGATCACCGCCAGGCTGGCGACAAACAGGCTATGGGCAACGCCGGTGCAGAACACCCCGAGCAGGCCGATCCACAGCCAGTCGATGGCTCGCACTTCGCTCAGGTGGGGGGCCGCTGCCGGTAGCAGGCACAATCCGACCACCACGTTCTGGCACAACGCCGCCTGCACCGGCGGGATGCGCGCGGAGCTGGCGCGGTTGGTCAGCGACAACAGGGAAAACAGCAGGCCCGAGGCGATCGACCAGAGCAGGCCGGTGGTGGCGCCACTGCCCAAGTCGAACTCAGGCGTGACCAGCACCAGCCCGACACTGACCAGTGCCACCAGCAGGATTTCATTGGCGCGGATGCGCTCGCGGAAAATCAGCCCTTCAAGGATCACGGTAAAGGCCGGGAAGCTGGCAAAGCCCAGGGTGGCGATGGCTACGCCGGCGATCTTCACCGAAACGAAGAAGCTCACCCAGTGCCCGGCCAGCAGCAAACCGCTGAGCAACAGTCGGCGCACATCCACGGCTTCGAGTTTCTGCCAGCGGGTCTGGCTGGCGAAGCGTGCAAAGAACGCCAGCGCCAGCACCGCGAACGCCGCCCGGCCGAAGACGATGATTGACGCAGAGGCGACGGCAAGTTTGCCGAACACGCCGGTCAAGCCGAACATCAATGCGCCGATATGCAGGGCGCCCAGGGCGGTACGGGGAGTCATGGCAATCCTTGATAAAGGTATCGAATCTGGCCGACTACATCGCCGACCCCTGTAGGAGCTGCCGCAGGCTGCGATCTTTTGATCTTGCTTTTTAGAGATCTTGAAAAGATCAAGATCAAAAGATCGCAGCCTGCGGCAGCTCCTACATTGAACGTGCAAACGTCCGCTGTGTCTGTCGCCAGACTCGCGTTATTTGTCGCCAGCCTCGCGCCGCAGCTTACCGGGCGATGCGCCGAACTCGCGCAGCACTGCAGCGGCAAAGGCGCTTTGGGAGCTGTAGCCGACCCGACAGGCAATCTCGCCAATAGGCAGCGCCGAATGGCGCAGCAAGCTCATGGCCTTGTGCAAGCGTCGGCTGCGGATGTATTCCATCGGCGTCTGCCCGCATTCGGCCACGAACCGCGCATGCAAACGCGCGCTGGAAAGACCGGCTACGCGGGCCAAGTCGGCGACTTGCAGCGGGTAGGCGGCGTATTGGTCAATGTGCGCATTCAACGCGGCGTAGGGTAGGCGCCGGCCACCAACCGGGTCCGGCCTGGTGTTGTTGAGGCTGGCCAGTAATAGCACCGCGCCCTGTTGAGCGATCACCGGGTCATCGACCTGACTGTTGGCCAGCCATTCGACCAGTTGGCTCTGTCCTGCATCCAGCGACAAGCGACCGGCGTTGTCGAGCAGGCGCCGACTGGCATCGGCATGATCGCCCAGGGATTGGCCAAGCCATTGATCGCCGGGCACGTCCAGGACCAGGCATCGACTGCCATTGGGGCTGCCGCAGGCATGGTGAAAACCGGAGGGAATCACCACGAAGCTTTGCTGGACCACCTGGCTGCCACGCCCGTCGACCTCGAAATCCAGCGCACCCGACAGCCCGAACACCAATTGCGCGTGCTCGTGGCTGTGGACGATCAGGTCATGGGTGTAATGGCGCAGGGTAAGGATCGGTCTCATCGCGGTTCTCGTTACAAGCTTTCGTTACAGGCTCTCATTGCAGGGTTGATGAGTCAGGGCCCAGTCTACACCGACACGGCTTGCGCGCGCTGTCACAGGACTGACTTGCCATTGTCATGGGTCATTAACCCGACCGGTTCAAGCTTGCCAAAACTTGTCCTGAGGGTCGCCCATGACCAGCGCCGAGCTCGCCAAACCCAGTCGTAAGCAACGTGTGCGCACCTTGTGGATTTCCGACGTGCACCTGGGCACGCGCGATTGTCAGGCCGAGCACCTGTCGCAGTTTCTCAAGGGCTATCACGCAGACAAGATCTACCTGGTCGGCGATATCATCGACGGCTGGAAACTGCGCGGCGGCATGTACTGGCCCCAGGCGCACACCAATGTGATCCGGCGCCTGTTGACCATGAGCAAGCGCGGCACCGAGGTCATCTACGTCACCGGCAACCACGACGAATTCCTGCGCCGTTATTCGAAACTGATCCTGGGCAATATCCAGTTGGTGGACGAAGCGGTGCACGTGACCGCCGATGGCCGGCACCTGCTGGTGATCCACGGCGATCAGTTTGACGTGATCACTCGCTATCACCGCTGGCTGGCGTTTCTTGGCGACTCAGCGTACGAATTCACCCTGACCCTCAACCGCTGGCTCAACCATTGGCGCGCCCGATATGGCTACGGTTACTGGTCGCTGTCGGCGTACCTCAAGCACAAGGTCAAGACCGCGGTCAGCTTCATCAGTGATTTTGAAGAGGCCATTGCCCATGAGTGCGTCAAGCGCGAGCTGCATGGGGTAGTGTGCGGGCATATTCACCATGCCGAGATCCGCAAGGTCGGCGAGGTGGATTACCTCAATTGTGGTGATTGGGTGGAGTCGTGCACCGCGTTGATCGAACATTGGGATGGCACGATCGAATTGTATCGGTTGGCCGATGCGCAGGCGCGGGAGGCGCAGGTGAAGGCGGCGAAGGTGGCGGAACTGGCCTAAGAGTTTTGGCGTCTGGACTGGCCTCTTCGCGAGCAGGCTCGCTCCCACAGGTGACCGAATTCCTTCAGTAACGTGCGATCAAACTGTGGGAGCGAGCCTGCTCGCGAAGAGGCCGGCACGGGCACTGCAGATCTGTCAGGCTGGTGAATACTCTTCCATCGCCGCCTTGTAGATCGAATTCTTCGGCTGGGCAAACAAGCGCTCCATCATAGGCTCGAAGAAACTCAGCGGCAGCGTGTCATACGCTGGATCAAACGCCGCCGCATCGTACTTGGCACAGAACTCGATGGTCGCCTGATACTGCGGATGGTCGCAAAATTGCTCGCGCAGGTGCCGATCCATGCCCAGGTGATGGAAGAAGTAGTAGCCCTGGAAAATCCCGTGTTTCTCCACCATCCACAGGTTTTCAGGGCTGACGAAAGGCTTGAGGATCGCGGCGGCGATGTCCGGGTGGTTATAGGAACCCAGGGTGTCGCCGATATCGTGGAGCAGGGCGCAGACCACGTATTCTTCGTCGCGTCCATCGCGCCAGGCACGGGTGGCGGTTTGCAGCGAGTGGGTCAGGCGGTCCACGGGGAAACCGCCGAAGTCACCTTCCAGCAACTTCAGGTGCGCGACGATCCGTATTGGCAACTGACGAGCATAGGCGCTGAAGTCCGCGGCGATGATCGCCCAGTCTTCCTGCGTACCATCCTTCATGTGAGTAAAACGGGCATTGGCATTCATCGGCAATCCTCTGGTGATCTAGAACGGCACACGTCCCAGAATCATGTCGCGATACATGACGAAATCGCCGAGCAGGCTGTAGAAAGGGTGCTGGAAGGTCGCAGGACGATTCTTCTCGAAGAAGAAATGCCCAACCCAGGCGAAGCTGTAACCTGCCAGCGGCAAAACCCACAACAGCATCCAGGCGCCACGACCGATGGTCAGCGCCAGAATGAAAATCACCAACGTCGTGCCGATGAAGTGCAATCGTCGGCAGGTGCTGTTGCTGTGTTCGCTGAGGTAATACGGGTAAAACTCAGCGAAACTGTTGAAACGCTTGATGTTTTCCACGACTGCGATCTCTGTGGTCATTGTTCTGGCCGCAAGTTGTTCGGCGGGTAGCTTATTTGAGTCTAGAGTGATCATTGGCGCCAGCCAGTGACAATAGGCGCCACTTTAGTATCCTTCGGAAAACTTGCCGCGACAGACGGCTCACCAAGACAGTAAACGCCATGAGCGAACGAACGACTTCTGCAAGCTGGGCGATGGGGATTGTCAAAGCACTGGAAATGGACGGCCTGGATTGCCGGGTTCTGTTCAA
>LNAP01000454.1_pt1 | contig 45907 bp, 42 predicted proteins | sample 602601 | NCBI WGS metagenome assembly LNAP01 (sample SAMN02440304, study PRJNA202911) | soil metagenome | biome: Subtropical and temperate rainforests or woodlands; isolation source: soil samples (1 kg each in a 20% v/v slurry with milli Q water) were... ...
GACGGCGGACGAGTTCAACGAGACCTTTGCGCTCTGCCATTTCCTGCCCGGGCCCAACATCGTCAATCTGTCGATGGTGTTCGGGTCGCGGCTGCGCGGGATTGCCGGCGGGGTTGCCGCCTTTACCGGGCTGTTGCTGCCACCGACGCTGATCATGACCGCGCTCGCCATCGCCTATGCCCGGTTCGGCGACGTGGACGTCTTGCGCCGCATCCTCGCGGGTATCTCCTGCGCGGCGGTCGGCCTCTTGATCGCGGTGGTCTTCCGCATGATGACGCCGCTGTTCAAACGAATGGATGTCGTCGCGCTCATCCTGATGATCGGCGTATTCGCCGCCATCGGCGTGCTCCGCCTGCCGCTTCAGGCGGTGCTGCTGGTCGCGGTCCCCGTCAGTATCGGCGTGACCTACCTGATGCGGCGGAAGGTAGCCGCATGAACAACCAGAATCCGATCTGGGCGCTGATCTCTACCTTTGGTTTGATGTCGCTGTTCGCGGTCGGCGGCGCTGCGGCGGCCGTCCCCGAGATGCATCGCATCGCGGTCGACGTGCACCACTGGATGACCGAGAAGCAGTTCGCCGACGCCTACGCGATCGCGCAACTCTCGCCAGGTCCAAACGTGCTTATCGTTACGTTAATCGGCTATGCCGTCGCCGGCATCCCCGGAGCGCTGGCGGCAACGCTGGCGATGTGCCTGCCGACGGCGCTGCTTGCCTATTATGTCAGCCGTCTCCTGGACCGGCCGAGCCGATCGCGCTGGCCCGGGCTGATTCAGGCTGCACTGGTTCCGCTCTCGATCGGATTGATGGCGGCGAGCGCCCTGATCCTGGCCCAGTCGACCGATCGCACCATTGCTGCACTGCTCCTGACCGCGACGGTTGCAGTGATCGCCTCGGTCTCGCGCATCAATCCACTATGGCTTTTGCTCGCCGGGGGGCTGTTGGGTTTTGCTGGCATTGTGTGATGAAAATCGCTAGGCAGTGGTGCGGGCGAGGGGTCAACTTCCAAGCCGATTAGAACAACAGTGCTCGTGACTTAAGAGTCGCGGAGGAGACATGCATGGCCGATACGATGGGCCACTCAGCGACAGCCACCCGAAACACGTCGGTGGCGATCAGCTTTTGTCTGCTGGCCGTAGCGCCGCAGATTTTCGAATTCATCTGGTCAATCGGGACGATTTTCGGTTGGGGCGCGGGACGCGGCCCGGCCACCGTCCTGATCAGCCACGCTACCGCGCTGGTCGCGGGCGCTCCCGGGGCGCTGATCGGATCGATCGGCGGTGACACCAAGAAGGCGTCATCCGATGTGCTGCTGGCCCTGATCTATTCCTATCCGGTATTTGCCGTGGCGATCGTCACCCTGTTCATGACCATCCGGTCGGCGCAGGACTATGTCGGCGGGATCGTTCTGATGGCGCTCGCCTTGTTCGCGCTGTGGGCCTCCAGCGATCTGCAGGGGATGCGCGGCTTCTCCTTCGGCGCGGGCACGGCGCCCCGGATGTTCGGCGGGCTGCTCGTGGCGCTTGGCGCCGCCATCGCGTTGACGGGACTGCTGACCGACGGACCGTCGATGGCGCATTATTCCTGGCGTGGGCCGCTGTTCGTGATGGCGGCGATCGTCTTCTTCGCGCTGGCGATCCGGCCGCTCGGCGTCGTGGTTTCCGCCTTTGCCAGCTTCATGATCGCGGCGACGGGATCGCACGAGACGCGCTGGTTGGAGGCCGTGATCGTCGGTGCCTGCCTGACGCTCGGCTGCGCGCTGCTGTTCCCTTACGTGCTCGGGCTGCCGATGCCGATGTTCCCGCGTTTCCTGGTTCAGTGAGGGCGTAATGGATCTCTTTGCCAACCTCGCTCACGGCTTCGCCGTCGCGTTCTCCCCGATCAACCTCCTGATGTGCCTGATCGGTGCCCTCGTCGGCACGCTGGTCGGTGTTCTCCCGGGCATCGGCACCATCGCCACGGTCGCGATGCTGCTGCCGATCACGTTTGGTCTGCCGCCGGTCGGCGCGCTGATCATGCTCGCCGGCATCTATTATGGCGCCCAGTATGGCGGCTCGACCACGTCGATCCTTGTCAACATACCTGGTGAGGCGACATCGGTCGTCACCGCTATCGACGGTCACCAGATGGCCAAGCAGGGCCGTGCTGGTCCGGCACTGGCGATCGCGGCGATCGGCTCGTTCTTCGCCGGCTGCGTTGCGACCGTGCTCATTGCCGTTCTCGGCGCGCCGCTCACCAAGCTGGCGCTGGCGTTCGGTCCGGCCGAATATTTCTCGCTGATGGTGCTTGGCCTGATCTTTGCGGTCGTGCTGGCCAAGGGCTCGGTGCTGAAGGCGATCGCGATGATCGTGTTCGGCCTGCTCTTGTCGATGGTCGGCTCGGACATCGAGACCGGTGCTTCGCGCATGGCCTTCAACATTCCGGAGCTTGCCGACGGTCTCGGCTTCGCGACGGTGGCGATGGGCGTGTTCGGCTTTGCCGAGATCATCCGCAATCTCGACGCCGGCGCCGAGATGAATCGCGATCTCGTGCAGCAGAAGATCACCGGCCTGATGCCGACCAGGAAGGACCTGAAGGACTCGGCGCCCGCGATCCTGCGCGGCACCGCGCTCGGTTCTATCCTCGGCATTCTGCCGGGCGGCGGCGCGGTGATCGCGTCGTTTGCGGCCTACACGCTCGAGAAGAAGCTCGCCAAGGACCCGTCGCGGTTCGGCCGCGGCGCAATCGAGGGTGTGGCGGGGCCGGAAAGCGCCAACAACGCGGCGGCGCAGACGTCCTTCATTCCGCTGCTGACGCTCGGCATCCCGCCGAACGCGGTGATGGCGCTGATGGTCGGCGCGATGACCATTCACGGCATCGTGCCGGGCCCGCAGGTGATGCAGAAGCAGCCCGACCTCGTCTGGGGCATGATCGCCTCGATGTGGATCGGCAACCTGATGCTGATCATCATCAACCTGCCTCTGGTCGGAATCTGGGTGCGACTGTTGCGCGTGCCTTACCGGCTGATGTTCCCCTCGATCGTGATCTTCTGCGCGATCGGCATCTACTCGGTGAACAACGCGCCGGTGGACGTCATTCTCGCAGGCGTGTTCGGTCTGGTCGGCTACTGGCTGATCAAGCACGATTTCGAACCGGCTCCGCTGCTGCTCGGCATGGTGCTCGGACCGCTGATGGAAGAGAATCTGCGCCGCGCGCTGCTGATCTCGCGCGGCGACTGGAGCGTGTTCCTGACGCGTCCGCTGTCGGCGGTGCTGCTGGGGATCGCGGCCTTCCTTCTGGTGCTCACGGTGCTACCCGCGTTGCGTTCCAAGCGCGACGAGGTGTTCACCGAATCCGAGAACTGAGCGCGCCTGCGTCGGCGCGCCGCATTCGGAAGTCGAATCGACTTGTGTGATGTCTTCGTGAAATGAAAATGCCGGCCTTTTTGGCCGGCATTTTTTTCGTGTCCGGGGGGATCGAGATGACTTCCACTCGCACGCTTGCTGCGGGCGCATATGCAGCAGTGCTGGCGTTGCTGTGTTCCTTTGTCGCACCGGCAGAGGCGCAGACCTATCCGACGCGCGGCATCACCATGATCGTGCCGTTCGCCGCCGGCGGTCCGACCGACGTGATCTCGCGGATCGTCACCTCGCATATGGCGCAGACGCTCGGGCAGAGCATCATCATCGAGAACGTCGTCGGCGCGGGCGGCACGACCGCGACCACGCGCGCCGCGCGCGCGGCCAATGACGGCTATACTCTCATCACCGGGCATATGGGCACACATGCGGCGTCGGTGCCGCTCTATCCGAAGCTCGCCTATCATCCCGAAAAGGACTTCGAGCCGATCGCACTGCTCGCGGGCACGCCGATCCTGATCCTGGCGCGCAAGGACTTTCCGCCGAAGGACCTCAAGGAGTTCGTGTCCTACGTGAAGGCCAACGCCGAAAAGGTGAACGCGGCGCATGCCGGAATCGGCTCGGTCTCGCACGTGTCCTGCGAACTGCTGCACGCCATCCTCGACGTCAAGCCGGTCGGCGTGCCCTTCAACGGCACCGGCCCTGCGATGAACGCGCTGGTGGCCGGGCAGGTCGACTACATGTGCGACCAGATCGTGAATGCCGTGCCGCAGATCAACGCCGGCACTATCAAGGGCTATGCGATCGCAACGGCGGAGCGCAATCCGTCGCTGCCGAACGTTCCGACCACGGCGGAAGCCGGCCTGCCGGCGTTCCAGGCCCAGGCCTGGAACGCGATGTTCGCGCCGAAGGGAACTTCACCCGCGATTGTTGCAAGCCTGAACGCCGCCGCGATCAAGGCGCTCGACGACGACACCGTGAAGAAGCGCCTGCTCGAACTCGGGAGTGTCATTCCGGCTCCCGCGGAGCGGACGCCGGAGGCGCTGGCCACCCTCGTCAAGAACGAGATCGCGAAGTGGACGCCGGTGCTCAAGCCGGCAAGTTAGCAAGCAGGATCAAGCCGATAGGCAAGGGGCGGGACGCGGGTTCCGCCCCTTGTCGTTTGCGCGGAAAACGCTCACTTTTCCGGGTATAATCCACGCAGGCAGCGAATCGATGCTGTCGCAGCGCGGAGGTGGCCGTTAAGTTCGCCGCCTCCCCAAAGGCTCTATGGCACATGCACCAGTATCAGGACCTGCTCGAGCGGATTCTATCAGACGGCGCCGAGAAGACCGACCGGACCGGTACCGGGACGCTGTCGATATTCGGTCATCAGATGCGCTTCAATCTGTCCGCCGGCTTCCCGATGCTGACCACCAAGCGGCTGCCGTTGAAGGCGATCGTGCATGAGCTTTTGTGGTTCCTGAAGGGCGACACCAACATCAAATATCTGCGCGACAACGGCGTCACCATCTGGGACGAGTGGGCGGACGCCAACGGCGATCTCGGCCCGGTCTATGGCCATCAATGGCGCTCCTGGCCCGCGCCGGACGGACGCAGCATCGATCAGATCACGAACGTGGTCGACATGATCAAGCGCAACCCGGACTCGCGCCGCCTGATCGTCTCGGCCTGGAATCCCGCCGAAGTCGACAAGATGGCGCTGCCGCCGTGCCACTGCCTGTTTCAGTTCTACGTCGCCAACGGCAAGCTGTCGTGCCAGCTCTACCAGCGCTCCGCCGACGTCTTCCTCGGCGTGCCCTTCAACATCGCCTCCTATGCGCTGCTCACCATGATGGTGGCGCAGGTCACGGGTCTGAAGCCTGGCGACTTCGTGCATTCGTTCGGCGACGCCCATCTGTATTCCAACCATCTGGAGCAGGCGAAGCTTCAGCTCACCCGCACGCCGCGTGCGCTACCGGTGATGCGGGTCACCCCCGATGTGAAGGACATCTTCTCCTTCCGCTTCGAGGATTTCGAGCTCGTCGGCTACGATCCGCATCCTCACATCAAGGCGGCGGTCGCGGTCTGAAGCAGATGTCGCACAATATCCGCCGCGCGCGCCCCGGCGAGGCCGGGCTCGTTCTCGCCTTCATCCGCGAGCTCGCCGAATACGAAAAGCTCTCGCACGAGGTCGATGCGACCGAGGCGATGATCGGTGATGCGCTGTTCGGCGAGAGACCGCAACTCCATTGCGCCATTGCCGAGTGGAACGGCGAGCCGGTCGGCTTTGCTGTCTGGTTCGTCAATTTCTCCACCTTCAGTGGTCGCCACGGCATCTATCTCGAAGATCTCTACGTGCGGCCGTCCCACCGGGGCAGGGGGCTCGGCAAGGGGCTGCTGGTCTATCTCGCGAAGGAATGCGTCGACAACGGCTGGTCGCGTTTACAATGGGCGGTGCTCGACTGGAACGCGCCGTCGATCGCGTTCTACAAATCGCTGGGTGCCGTCATGATGGACGACTGGACGCTGTGCCGTGTCACTGGTCCTGCGCTGACACGACTGGCCGGGAGCGCGACCTGATGGAGATCGTGTTCGTGGTGGCGGTCGCGGAGAACGGCGTCATCGGCGCCGGCAACGCGATCCCGTGGCGATTGAAATCCGACATGGCGCGCTTCAAGGCGCTCACGATCGGCAAGCCCATAATCATGGGCCGCAAGACCTTCGAATCCCTTCGGCGTCCGCTGCCCAACCGCACCAACATCGTGATCACGCGCGATGCGGCTTATCGCGCCGCCGGCGCCATCGTCACGACATCGTCCGCGGATGCGGGTGCGGTTGCGCTTGGCGATGCCCTGCGGCGTTCGGTCGCCGAGATCGCGGTGATCGGCGGCGCCGAGATCTATCGCCAATGGCTCGATCGCGCCGACCGCCTCGAAATCACCGAAGTCCATGCGCGGCCCGACGGCGACACGCATTTCGACATCGACAGGGCGGAATGGGATGAGGTCGGGCGCATCCGTCATCCTGCCGGACCCGAGGACAGCGCCGACTTCTCCTATGTGACATATCGTCGGCGGGCCTCCCATTAACCGCATTTGCCAATGTTAACATTGACTTTTCCGGCCCCGAGCTTAGCTCGAAGGACGGCGAGGGCTGCGTTGTAAGGGACCTGCCGGTCCCCTATAAAGCCGGACCGGACAATGCGGGCCGGGTTAGTTCTAGTCCCGGTCTGCCGAGGAGAACGTCGAATGCCGTGGAAGAATCAGGGCGGTGGCCCATGGGGCTCGGGTCCGAAGGGACCATGGGGCACAGGCCCGCAACCGGTCGGGCCGAGGCCGCCGGATCTGGAAGACCTTCTGCGGCGTAGCCAGGATCGCCTCCAGCAGATCATGCCGGGCGGCTATTTCTCCGGCATCGGCATCACGCTGATCATCCTGCTCATCATCGCATTCTGGCTGCTGTCGGGCTTCTTCCGGGTGCAGTCCGAAGAGCTCGGCGTCGTGCTGCGCTTCGGCAAGCATGTCCGCACCGTGCAGCCCGGCCTGAATTATCATCTGCCCTATCCGATCGAGACCGTGCTGCTGCCGAAGGCGCTGCGCGTCTCGACCATCTCGATCGGCATGACGCTGATCGACGATCCGGCGCGGCGTGGCCGTTCCATCCGTGACGTGCCGGAAGAGAGCCTGATGCTGACCGGCGACGAGAACATCGTCGATGTCGACTTCACCGTGCTCTGGCGTATCAAGCCGGACGGCGTCGGCGACTTCCTCTTCAACATCCAGAATCCCGAAGGCACCGTGAAGGCGGTCGCCGAGAGCGCGATGCGCGAAGTCATCGGCCGTTCGCAGATCCAGCCGATCCTGACCGGCGCACGCAACGTCACCGAGCAGGGCGTGCAGGAGTTGATCCAGAAGACCCTGGACAGCTACGGCGCCGGCATCGTCATCAGCCAGGTGCAGATGCAGAAGGTCGACCCGCCGGCGCAGGTGATCGACGCGTTCCGCGACGTCCAGGCGGCGCGCGCCAACCTCGAGCAGTTGCAGAACGAGGCGCAGACCTACGCCAACCAGGTGGTGCCGCAGGCACGCGGACGTGCCGCGCAGATCCTGCAGGCCGCCGAAGGCTACAGGGAGCAGACGGTCGCCGAGGCCAAGGGCCAGAGCTCGCGCTTCCTGAAGGTTTACGAGGAATACAAGAAGGCGCCCGACGTGACGCGTGAACGGATTTATCTGGAGACGATGGAGCGCGTGCTCGGCGGCGCGGACAAGCTCGTCTACGACGGCGGCCCCTCGGGCCAGGGCGTCGTGCCCTATCTGCCGCTGGGCGAGCTGACGACGAAGCGGCCGCCTACCACCGGTCAGCAATCGAGCGGAGGCACCCGATGAGGTCTCCGGTCACAGGTATGGTCACGCTGCTCGGGCTCCTGCTCGTCGTGATCGTCGGCTACATGTCGCTGTTCACGGTGCAGCAGACCGAGCAGACCATCGTGCTGCAGTTCGGCCGCCCCGTCGACGTCGTCACCGACCCCGGTCTGCATTTCAAGGCGCCGTGGAATTCGGTGATCAACATCGACAAGCGGATCCTCGATCTGGAAAATCCGTCGCAGGAAGCGATCGCATCCGACCAGAAGCGGCTCGTGGTCGATGCCTTTGCGCGCTACCGCATCAAGGACGCGTTGCGCTTCTACCAGAGCATCGGTTCGATCCAGGCGGCCAACATCCAGCTCACCACGCTCCTGAACGCGGCGCTGCGCCGCGTGCTCGGCGAGGTCACCTTCATCAACGTGGTGCGCGACGACCGCGAGAAGCTGATGCAGCGCATCCGTGACCAGCTCGACCGCGAGGCCGACGGCTACGGCATCCAGGTCGTCGACGTCCGGATCCGGCGCGCCGATCTGCCGGAGCAGAACAGCCAGGCGGTCTACCAGCGCATGAAGACGGAACGCGAGCGCGAGGCCGCCGAGTTCCGCGCGCAGGGTGGCCAGAAGGCCCAGGAAATCCGCTCCAAGGCCGACCGCGAGGCGACCGTGATCGAGGCGGAAGCGAAGTCACAGGCCGAGCAGACTCGCGGTGTCGGCGATGCCGAGCGCAACCGCCTGTTTGCGGAAGCCTACGGCAAGGACGCCGACTTCTTTGCTTTCTACCGGTCGATGGCGGCCTATGAGACTGGGTTGAAGTCGAGCGATACCCGCTTCCTGCTCCGTCCGGACTCGGATTTCTTCCGGTTCTTTGGTAACCCGTCCGGCAGGATGCCCGCCGCGGCGCCGGCCAAGCCATAAGCGCGACAAGGGGCGGCAGGTCTGCCGCCCCTTCGTCCAGACAAGAACAGCACAACGGGAGGTTCCCATCCGATGAGGTCCATTGCGTTCGCCGACTTCCTCATCGGCCTAGGCATCCTGTTCGTGCTCGAAGGCTTGATGTTTGCGGCAAGTCCGGCCTGGATGCGCAAGGCCATGAAGAGCGCCATCGCCACGCCGGACAATATCCTGCGGGCGGTCGGGATCGGTTCGGCCGTGGCCGGCCTGGTCCTGATCTGGGTGATGCGGCGCCCGATTTAGCCGTCCCGCCAACGCCAAAGTGAAGGCGAGAGGCCGGTTTTCGCCGTATTGTCCGGGTCTTGAGGCCCGTTAACCTCCGTGCTTGCGCCGTCCCCCGGTTCGAGCGCAGTCTTGAAGTCGAAGGCTTCAAGTCGAAGGCTTCACGTCGAAGGCTTGGAGCCGAATCTTTTTCTCTGGAGAACCCTATGACCGCTGCCACCATTGCCCCGACCCGGTTGCGCTTAGGGCTGGCCGCGCTCGCCGTCAGTGCCTTCAGCGTGTTCGGCACGCCGGCTCACGCGCGCGGACCGGAGGGCATTGCTGACGTCGCCGAGAAGGTGATCGACGCGGTCGTCAACATCTCGACCTCGCAGACCGTCGAGGCAAAGGGCGGCGGCGGTAGCAACGCCATGCCGCAACTGCCGCCCGGCTCGCCGTTCGAGGAGTTCTTCGACGACTTCTTCAAGAACCGGAAGGGTCCCGGCGGCGGCAGCAAGGGCGGCGACAACGGCCCGCCACGCAAGACCAATTCGCTCGGAAGCGGCTTCATCATCGACACATCGGGCGTCGTCGTCACGAACAACCATGTCATTGCGGATGCCGACGAGATCAACGTCATCCTCAACGACGGCACCAAGATCAAGGCCGAGCTGGTCGGCGTCGACAAGAAGACCGACCTTGCCGTGCTGAAGTTCAAGCCGCCGAAGCCGCTGGTGTCGGTGAAGTTCGGCGACTCCGACAAGCTGCGCCTCGGCGAATGGGTGGTTGCGATCGGCAATCCTTTCAGCCTCGGTGGCACGGTGACCGCCGGCATCGTCTCGGCCAAGAACCGCGACATCTCCTCCGGTCCCTACGACAGTTACATTCAGACCGACGCCTCCATCAACCGCGGCAATTCCGGCGGTCCGCTGTTCAACCTCGATGGCGACGTCATCGGCGTCAATACACTGATCATCTCGCCCTCCGGCGGCTCGATCGGCATCGGCTTCGCCGTGCCGTCGAAGACGGTCGCTGGTGTCGTCGACCAGCTCCGTCAGTTCGGCGAGCTGCGCCGCGGCTGGCTGGGCGTGCGCATCCAGAGCGTCACCGACGAGATCGCCGAGAGCCTCAACATCAAGCCGCCGCGCGGCGCGCTGGTTGCCGGCGTGGACGACAAGGGCCCGGCCAAGCCCGCCGGCATCGAGCCGGGCGACGTCGTCGTCAAGTTCGACGGCAAGGACGTCAAGGACCCGAAGGACCTTTCCCGCGTCGTCGCCGATACTGCGGTCGGCAAGGAGGTCGACGTCATCGTCATCCGCAAGGGCCAGGAGGAGACCAAGAAGGTCACGCTCGGCCGCTTGCAGGATCCCGACAAGGTGCAGGCCGCGGTGAAGGCCGACGAGCCCGCGCCCGAGAAGCCGGTGACACAGAAGGCGCTCGGCCTCGATCTCGCCGCGCTCAACAAGGATCTGCGCACGCGCTACAAGATCAAGGACAGCGTCAAGGGCGTGGTCGTCACGAGTGTCGACGCCAATTCCGACGCCGCCGAGAAGCGGCTTTCCGCCGGCGACGTCATCGTCGAGGTGGCGCAGGAGGCGGTCTCGAGCGGGGCCGACATCCAGAAGCGGGTCGACCAGCTCAAGAAGGACGGCAAGAAGTCGGTGCTGCTGCTGGTCTCGAATGCCGACGGCGAGCTGCGCTTCGTGGCGCTGAGCGTGCAGTAAGGCTGCGACGCAGTTCCGGAGGGTGGGCAAAGCGAAAGCGTGCCCACCATCTTTCCATCATCGCGGCAAGAGTGGTGGGCACGGCGCCAGTGCGCCTTTGCCCACTCTACGGCTGCTGAGTGTGCAGCAAGAGCTAAGGACGGGAGAGGCTACGCCTCCACGAACTCGTCCCGCCGATATCCCTGCGCATACAGCAGCGCAGTGAGATCGCCATGATCGATCCGCGCCGCCGCCGCAGCCGCCACCGCCGGCTTGGCGTGATACGCTACGCCCAGTCCCGCGGCCTGGATCATGGCGAGATCATTGGCACCGTCGCCGACGACGACCGAGTCGATGTCGTCCAGATCGAACGATTCCATCAAATCCACCAGCGTCGCCAGCTTGGCCGCGCGGCCCAGGATCGGCTCCTTCACTTCGCCGGTGAACTTGCCGTCGCGCACGACGAGTTCGTTGGCGCGGTTCTCCTGAAACCCGATCCTGGCGGCGACCGCGGTCGTGAACAGCGTGAAGCCGCCGGAGACGAGGCAGGTATAGGCGCCGTGGGCGCGCATGGTCGCGACCAGTTCGCGGCCGCCCGGCGTCCACGTGATGCGTTCGGCCAGCACCTTGTCGACGACGCTGGCGGGAAGGTCCTTCAGCAGCGCGACGCGTTCGCGTAGCGCCGGCTCGAACTCGATCTCGCCGCGCATCGCGCGTTCGGTGATGGCGGCGACATGCGCCTTCAAACCAGCGAAATCGGCGAGCTCGTCGATGCATTCCTGGCCGATCATGGTGGAATCCATGTCGGCGAGAAAAAGCTTCTTGCGCCGGAAGCCGACTGGCTGCACGACGATGTCGATCGGCAGGTCGCCGCGAAGCTCGCGGAGCCGCTGTTCGATGGCGTGACGGTCGCCTTCGAGGTTACTGTCGGCGCCGAAGGGGATGTCGACCGCAACCCCGTCGAACAGCCAGTGCGCGGGTAGCGCTTGGGGCAGCACGGTGCGGGCGCCGTCGACGATGGTAGAGTCGAGCGCGGGATTATCGGGGTTGCAGATCAGCGTGGCGACGAGGGACATTTGAGGTTTTCGTGAGCGAGGGGCAAGTCGGCAGAGGGCCTATTGGCAAGGCCGTGCTTATCGCAGGCCCGACCGCCAGCGGCAAGTCGGCGCTGGCGGTCGAGCTTGCCCTCAGCGCGGGTGGCGCCGTCATCAATGCCGATTCCATGCAGGTCTATCGCGACCTCCGCGTCATCACGGCGCGTCCCACGCGGGCCGACGAAGCGCTCGTGCCCCATCATCTCTATGGCCATGTCGATGCGGCCGTGAACTTCTCGGCCGGCGCCTGGGTGAGCGACGCGGCGAAGGCGCTCGAAGCGGCGCAAGCCGAAGGCCGGCTGCCGATCTTCATCGGCGGCACCGGGCTCTATTTCAAGGCGCTGACGGCGGGGCTTTCCGTGGTGCCGCCAATCCCTGCGGAAGTACGCGAGGCCGTTCGGGCGCGGCTGGAGCGGAACGGCGTCGAGGCGCTACATGCGGAACTCGCAGCTCGCGACCCACGGGCGGCCGAGCGATTGAATCTGCGCGACCGCACGCGCATCGCACGTGCGCTCGAGGTGATTGAAGCGACCGGCCGCTCGCTGCTCGATTGGCACCAGGAGGGCCAGCCGCCGCTGCTGCCCAAAGACAGTTTTCGCGCCGTGTTTCTCGCCCCCGAGCGCGACGAGCTCTATGCCCGCATCGATGCCCGCTTTGACGCCATGTTAGGTGCGGGCGCGCTGAATGAGGTCGAACGGCTTGCCGCCCGGCATCTCGATCCTCTGCTGCCGGCCATGAAGGCCCATGGCGTGCCGGCCCTGATCCGGCATCTGCGCGGGGAGCTCAGCCTGGCGGAGGCCGCTGCGATCGGCCGGGCTGACACCCGCCACTATGCCAAGCGGCAATTCACCTGGTTCCGGCACCAATTGCCCGAGTTCGAATGGGTGAAGCCGGAGGAGGCGAGGGGGTGGCTAGCGGCGGACGTGAGCGCTACCCGGGAGCCCGGTTGACGTGCTTTTGTGCCCGGGTTCTCGCATTTACCTCTCGCCGAACCCCGGGAACACCGCTAGACTGCCAAAATCGCGCGGGGACGGCCGCATCGCCTTGACATCCGGGCTTTGGCCGCTATGTTTCGCGCAACCTTTGGGAAGCCGAGCGCCTGCAATGCGTAACATTATTACCAAACTCCTTATCGCCGTCGTACCCAGGCACACCGCCGGGGGTGGCTAGCTGCCATCCACATGACAGGCGGTGTGCAGGGTCCCTCTTCGGGGCCTTTTTTATTTCCCGAACCCGACACGAACGAAGCCGCTGACAACAGCGCATCCGGAGCAAGACAATGAGCGACAAGAGCCACGATCCGAACCAGATGACCGGCGCCGCGATGATCGTCCGCGCGCTCATCGATCATGGCGTGACCGACATTTTCGGCTATCCCGGCGGTGCGGTGCTTCCGATCTATGACGAGATCTTCCAGCAGAGCGAGGTCCAGCACATCCTGGTCCGCCACGAGCAGGGCGCGGGCCACGCCGCAGAGGGCTATGCGCGCTCGACCGGCAAGCCGGGCGTTGCGCTGGTGACCTCCGGCCCCGGCGCCACCAACATGGTGACGCCGCTCACCGACGCGCTGATGGACTCGATCCCGCTGGTCTGCATCTCCGGCCAGGTGCCGACGCACCTGATCGGCAACGACGCGTTCCAGGAATGCGACACGGTCGGCATCACGCGCCCCTGCACCAAGCACAATTGGCTGGTGCGCGACGTCAACGATCTCGCCAAGGTCCTGCACGAGGCCTTCTACGTTGCAACCACCGGCCGTCCGGGTCCGGTGCTGGTCGACGTGCCGAAGGACGTGCAGTTCGCGACCGGCACTTATCACCCGCCGCGCAAGTCCGATGTGCACCGCTCCTACGCCCCGCGCGTGAAGGGCGATGCGACGCAGATCCGCAAGGCGGTCTCGCTGCTCGCTAATGCAAAACGTCCCGTGATCTACAGCGGCGGCGGCGTGATCAATTCCGGCCCCGAAGCCACCAAGTTGCTGCGCGAGCTGGTCGAGGTCACCGGCTTTCCGATCACCTCGACGCTGATGGGCCTGGGCGCGTATCCGGCGTCGGGCAAGAACTGGCTCGGCATGCTCGGCATGCACGGCACCTACGAAGCCAACATGACAATGCATGATTGCGACGTCATGCTGTGCGTCGGCGCGCGCTTCGACGACCGCATCACCGGACGTGTCGATGCGTTCTCGCCGGGCTCGAAGAAGATCCACATCGATATCGATCCGTCCTCGATCAACAAGAACATCCGCGTGGACGTGCCCATCATCGGCGACTGCGGCAATATCCTCGGCGACATCCTCCAGGTGTTCAAGGCGGAGGCGAAGAAGCCCGACATCAAGGCGTGGTGGCAGCAGATCGCGCAGTGGCGCGCCCGCAACTCGCTCTATTACAAGAAGAGCAACGACGTCATCCTGCCGCAGCACGCGATCCAGAGCCTGTTCGAGGCGACGCGGGGCAAGGATACCTACATCACGACCGAGGTCGGTCAGCACCAGATGTGGGCGGCGCAGTTCTTCGGCTTCGAGGAGCCGCATCGCTGGATGACATCAGGCGGTCTCGGCACCATGGGCTACGGCCTGCCAGCCGCGGTCGGCGTGCAGGTGGCCCATCCGGATAGCCTCGTCATCGACATCGCGGGCGATGCCTCGGTGCAGATGACGATCCAGGAGATGTCGACGGCGGTCCAGTACGAGCTGCCGATCAAGATATTCATCCTGAACAACCAGTACATGGGCATGGTGCGGCAGTGGCAACAATTGCTCCACGGCAACCGCCTGTCGCATTCCTACTCGGAGGCGCTGCCGGATTTCGTCAAGCTCGCGGAGGCCTATGGCGGCGTCGGCTTCCAGGTGCACAAGCCTTCAGATCTCGACGGCGCGATCCAGGAGATGATCTCGGTCAAGCGTCCGGTGCTGTTCGACTGCCGTGTCGCCGCGCTCGAAAACTGCTTCCCGATGATCCCCTCCGGCAAGGCCCACAACGAGATGCTGTTGCCGGAGCAGGCCAACGACGAGGCCACCGCCAAGGCGTTCGCCGGCGGCAAGGCGCTGGTGTGAGGTTTCGAAGTGTTTGATCTCAAGGAGCTGGAAAGCGCCCACGAGATGGTCGGCACCGCCATGCCGCCGACGCCGGCGCACACCTGGCCGTTGCTTGGCCAGCGCTTGGGGACGCACGTCGTCGTCAAGCATGAGAACCACACGCCGACCGGGGCGTTCAAGGTGCGCGGCGGCATCGTCTACCTCGATCGGTTGAAACGCGAGCGGCCGCATGTGCCGGGCATCATCTCGGCCACCCGCGGCAATCACGGCCAGAGTCTTGCCTTCGCGGCGCGGCGTCACGGCGTGCCCGCGGTGATCTATGTGCCCAAAGGCAATTCGGCCGAGAAGAATCATGCCATGCGTGCATTCGGCGCCGATCTGGTCGAGCATGGCGACGATTTCCAGCTGGCGCGGGAGGAGGCCGGGCGCCGTGCGCAGTTCGACGGCTTGCACATGGTGCCGTCGTTCCACCCCGACCTCGTTCTGGGGGTGGCGACCTACGCGCTGGAGTTGTTCCGCGCGGCGCCTGATCTCGACGTACTCTACGTTCCGATCGGGCAGGGCTCGGGCATCAGCGCCTGCATTCTGGTCCGCGATCTGCTCGGCCTGAAGACCGAGATCGTCGGCGTGCAGTCGACCGAAGCGCCGTCCTACGCACTGTCGTTCGCGGCAGGCCACGTCGTGACAACCGAGACCAGCAATACGCTGGCCGACGGCATGGCGACGCGCTTTCCCGACGCGGAAGCCGTCGCGTTGATCCGGAAGGGTGCTACGCGCATCGTGCAGGTCACCGATGATGAAGTGGCCGCGGCGATCCGAGCCTACTGGACCGATACGCATAACCTCGCCGAAGGCGCCGGCGCAGCCGCGCTCGCCGCGGCGCTTCAGGAAAAGGCAAAACTGTCTGGCAAACGCGTCGGTCTCGTGCTGTCCGGTGGCAATATCGATTTCGATCTGTTCCGCAGTTGGGTCGGAACGGACACGCCGGCGACGGCGTAACGACGAGAAAAGAGAGGACGACAATGAACCAGCCCGCATCCGCCTACTTCATCGAAGAGCGCCACGATCCCAACGAGACGCATACGCTTTCGGTGCTCGTGCAGAACGAGCCGGGCGTGCTCGCGCGCGTCATCGGCCTGTTCTCGGGACGCGGCTACAACATCGAGAGCCTCACGGTCTCCGAGACCGAGAGCCAGAAACATCTGTCGCGTATCACCATCGTCACCACGGGCACGCCGATGGTGATCGAGCAGATCAAGCATCAGCTCGATCGCATGATCCCGGTCTACCGCGTCGTCGACATGACGTTGACCAAGCGCTCGATCGAGCGCGAGCTGGCGATGGTGAAGGTGCGCGGGCAGGGTGAGCACCGCGTCGAGGCGCTCAGGCTGGGGGACGCGTTCCGCGCCCGCGTGATCGACGCCACCACCGAAAGCTTCGTGTTCGAGATCACAGGCAATACCGACAAGATCAACCAGTTTATCGACCTGATGCGTCCGCTCGGCCTTGTCGAAGTCTCGCGCACCGGCGTGGCCGCGATCGGTCGCGGGCCTGAAGGGATGTGAACCATGCTGGCGCGCGACTGGTACTATAATGAGCGGAACCGGATGGGCATCGGGCCCACGGTGGCGTCGATTTACGACTCCCACGACGATGCCGATCTGCGTGCGCGCGCCGCGCTGAAAATGTTGGGCGTCCAGCGGGGCTGGCGGATTGCCGATATAGGCTGCGGCAACGGCGTGCTGGCGACCGAAGCATCGCTCATGGGTGCACAGGTCGACGCCATCGACATCTCGCCGGCGATGCTGGCGCTGGCGGAAATCTACGCGCGGGACCGCAAGGCCAAGGTCGCGACGCAGTCGGCTGGCCTGCTCAGCTTCGCCTACCAGCCGGAATCCTACGATCTGATCGTCAGCGAGTTCACGCTGCATCACCTGCCGGATTTCTGGAAGGCGGTGGCGATGTCGCGGATCTATCGCGCGCTGAAGCCGGGTGCGACCTTCTATCTTCGCGACATCGTCTACGCCTCGATGCCGGATGCCGTCGAGCGCGACGTCGAGCAATGGGCCGACTGCCAGATCAAAAACCACGATTTCTCGCGCGAGAGCGTGGTGACGCATATGCGCGACGAATATTCCACCTTCGGCTGGGTAATGGAGCGAATGCTGACCGACGTCGGCTTCACGCTGGTCTCGGCCGACTACCACGCGCCGATGCACGGCACTTATCTGCTGCGCAAACCCAATCCTTCGACGTAATGGCCAGCGAGCAGGGCTAGAGCGGGACAACAAGCAGGGCTGCACGACAGAGCAGAACCGGAAGCAACAATGAAGCCGGCCGACATCCTCATCGCCCTCATGGTGGCGATCATCTGGGGGCTTGCCTTCGTGGCGAGCCGGATCGCGCTCGACGAATTTTCGCCGGAGCTGATGACGGCGATGCGCTTCGCCATTGCGGCGGTACCGTGCCTGTTCATTCGCAAGCCCAAGATTGCCTGGTCGCTTCTGATCGCAATCAGCTTCACGCTGTTCCTCGGCCAGTTCCTGAGTCAAGCCTATGGCATCGCCCATGGTGTGCCGGTGGGCCTGACCTCCGTCGTCGTGCAGAGCCAGGCGCTGTTCACCATCGGCTTTGCGGCGATCGCATTCGGCGAGCGGCCGACGCCGGTGCAGACGCTCGGCGTCGTCATCGCCGCGGCGGGTCTGCTGATGATCTGCGGCACCGTCGGATATGATTTCAGCATCGGCGCTTTCGCTGTGCTGATGATTGCTCCCGTGAGCTTTGCCGTCGGCAACGTTCTGCTGCGTGGCGCCCGCGGCGTGCCGATGTTCGATCTGTTTGCCTGGCTTTGCCTTGCCACCGCAGTGCCGTTGTTCGCGCTGGCGCTGCTCGTCAACGGGCCGGCGCCGACATGGCAGTCGCTGATCCACATGTCGCCGACAGGCCTCGTCTGCCTGCTGGTGATCGGCGCCCTCTCCACCAGCATCGCCTATTGGCTGTGGGGCCGGCTGTTGCGCGATTATCCCGCTGCCCAGGTGGTGCCGTTCGCGTTGCTGGTGCCGTTCGTCGGCTCGGCAGCCTCCAGCATCGTATTCGGCGAAAGATTCGGGCCGCTGCGGTTCGCCGGCATGCTGACCGTGGTCGGCGGCATCGCCGTGATGGTGCTGGCGCGGCGCCCGCAGCCGCTGCCGAAGACGGCGTGAGGTGAGCATGACCCAGTCGCGGCTCTTTGCCTTCATCATGCCCGGCCAAGGCGGGCGAGGGGGACAGCCGGTTCCTCGTCAACATCGCGATCCAGACCCTGGTCAGCCTGCTGGTGGGCACGGCCTCGACCGTGGTCCGGGCCTTCTTCGGCACCGCACTGCGGCCGGTCCTGACCTCCGAGGGGCTGGTGCGGGCCTTCAATATCCTGATGGTGATCCTGCTGCGGGCATCGCTCGACCCCGTCTTCATGGATGCATGATGCCGCAGTTTTCCATGCAGAAACGGGTTTCCCAGGGGGCTGAAAATGCTCTAGACAGCCCCCGAAATCCGCAAATTTCACCGTCCGAGACCTGACCAACGGCCGATTCTGGCCATCTGAACGAGGAAACGACCATGCGTGTTTATTACGATCGCGACGCCGACCTGAACCTGATCAAGGGAAAGAAGGTCGTCATCGTCGGCTATGGCAGCCAGGGCCACGCCCATGCGCTCAACCTGAAGGACTCCGGCGTCAAGGACGTGGCCATCGCGCTGCGCAAGGACTCGGGCTCGGTCAAGAAGGCGGAAGCCGCCGGCTTCAAGGTGATGGAAGTCGCCGAAGCCGCCAAATGGGGCGACCTCGTCATGATGCTGACCCCGGACGAGCTCCAGGGCGACATCTACCGCGAGCACCTGCACGACAACATGAAGAAGGGCGCAGCGCTCGTCTTCGCGCACGGTCTCAACGTCCACTTCAACCTGCTCGATCCCCGCGCCGACCTCGACGTGCTGATGATCGCGCCGAAGGGCCCCGGTCACACCGTGCGCTCGGAGTATCAGCGCGGCGGCGGCGTGCCCTGCCTGATCGCGATCGCCAAGGACGTCTCGGGCAACGCCCATGACCTTGGCCTGTCCTACGCTTCCGCCGTCGGCGGCGGCCGCGCCGGCATCATCGAGACCACGTTCAAGGAAGAATGCGAGACCGATCTGTTCGGTGAGCAGGTCGTGCTCTGCGGCGGCCTGGTCGAGCTGATCAAGGGCGGCTACGAGACCCTGGTCGAAGCCGGCTATGCGCCGGAGATGGCCTATTTCGAGTGCCTCCACGAGGTGAAGCTGATCGTCGACCTGATCTATGAAGGCGGCATCGCCAACATGAACTACTCGATCTCCAACACCGCCGAGTATGGCGAATACGTCACCGGCCCGCGCATCGTCACCGCCGAGACCAAGGCCGAGATGAAGCGCGTTCTCGCCGATATCCAGGGCGGCAAGTTCGCCCGCGACTGGATGCTGGAGAACAAGGTCAACCAGACCTCGTTCAAGGCAACCCGCGCCAAGCTCGCCGCGCACCCGATCGAGGAAGTCGGCGCCAAGCTGCGCGACATGATGCCCTGGATCAAGAAGGGCGCGCTGGTCGACAAGAGCAAGAACTGAGCTTTGCGTTCCCCGACGCGCAGCGCATCACGTAAGTGGTGCGCTGCATCGCCGGGGCACGAGAGCAAAAACACAAGCTTGGCTCGCCAAACCAAATCTTAAACCTTCGCGACTATATCTGAGCGGGATCGCAAACAGCGTCTCGCTCTTTTCATCTCGCGCGAAGCATTGCTGCTTCATTCAAGTTCTTCGCGAGTTGAAGTGCTCTCCGAGCAGCAAGAACTGACACTTAAATCACATTCTTGACCTCGCGTCGTTTCTCGGAATTTCCCGTAAGCTTCTAGACTCCGAAACGTCAGCGTATTCAGAGTCGAAGCCCAGGCTCTTCATCCGCATTCTCAGCATGAGAACGGTCTGGTCGCGCGAGGTTCGCGTGCCGCCTTATCCTGAGAACCAACACCTGCTTGCAGCCTCCCGCGGCAGACCGGCCAGGCAAAAAATATCGCCGGTGCGCAGCCTGAGAACCGGGTGGCATTGCACGACATGGCGTCCCTCCTACATGATCACTTGGGGAAACTTGAGGGGGAAACGACCATGCGATCTGTCGTCGTCACCGGCGCGTCCACTGGCATTGGCTGGGCCATTGCTAAATTCCTGATCGGGCGCGGCTATCGCGTCTTCGGCAGCGTCCGCAAGCAGGCCGATGCCGACCGGCTCAAGGGTGAGTTCGGCACGAACTTCACGCCGCTTCTGTTCGACGTTACCGATGAGGCTGCCGTGCTGGCGGCGGCGCGCGAGGTCCGCGCTGCGCTGGGCGGGGAGACGCTGGCGGGTCTCGTCAACAATGCCGGCATCGCGGTCGCCGGTCCCGTGCTCGAATTGTCGGCCGACGACTTCCGCCGCCAGATGGACATCAACGTCATCGGCCCGGTGATTGCGACGCAGGCTTTTGGGCCGCTGCTCGGCGCCGACCCGTCACTGAAGGGGCCGAAGGGCCGGATCGTCATGATCAGCTCGGTGGCGGGCAAAAACGGCAATCCGCTGTCGGCGCCTTACTGCACCTCCAAGCACGCCATCGAGGGGTTGGCGGAGAGCCTGCGCCGCGAGCTGATGCTGTTCGGCATCGACGTCATCATCGTCGCCCCCGGAGCGGTGAGGACGCCGATCTGGAGCAAGGCCGAGCAGATCGATCTCTCTGTCTACCGGAACTCGCCCTATCTGCCGGCGCTCAACAAGGTCATGGCGTTCATGATGGATCTCGGTGCGAACGGCCTGCCGGCCGAGCGCATCGCCGAAATCGTGTTCGAGGCGCTGACCAGCCCAAATCCCAAGGTCCGCTACCAGATTACGCCCGACCGCATGCGCCATCTGATTGGTGCCGTGCTGCCGAAGCGGACGCTCGACCGCATCATCGCCAAGCGGCTGGGGCTGCTGCCGCAGGGCTGATCGACGTTCAGCGCGCCACGGCCGTCCGTCCGCGCGGATGGGCCGCCATCGCGATCGGCCCCAGCGCCACCACAGGGGCGATCCAGGTTGCCGGTTCGCCGAGGGCCGCTTGGCCTGTGCCGCGCGGCCGTTCGTCGTCCACTAACATTAAGCGAAGGTTGGACCGCGACACGCGTTGCTTGTCGGTGACCGTTCAATTACAGTTTTATGACACGGTGCAGGCTTCCGGCTGCGCCGAACGCCGCAGGCCGGCCCGACGGCTGGGTATTCATCGCGCCGGACCAGCTGTTGCGTATCGTCGATGGCGTCCGCGCCCAATCCAGGTCCTTCTGCTGCCACCGCCGTGCTGGCGAGCGTCGCCGCGCTTGGAATCTGGCGGCTGCTTGCGGTTGCCGCACCGCATCTGGCGGCGCTCGGCCTGATGTACGAGACCGAGACGGATTTCGGCTCGCGGCTGTCCTTCGCGCTCGCCTGGGGCATCCTCAATTTCCTCTGGATCACGCTGCTGCGGCGGCCCGCATTGTCGGGCGCGCTGTCGCTGACCATGGTCGTGGTGCTGGTGCTGCTGTCGCGGCTCAAGCACGACGTCGTGCAGATGACGGTCAACTTCATAGATCTGATGATGATCGACCGCGACACCGTCGCGTTCCTGTTCACGATCTTCCCGAATCTACGCTGGTCGGTGATCCTGGCCGGCCTCGTCACGTTGCCGCTGATGTATGCGCTGTGGTGGCTCGATCCGTTCCGCATCCGCAGGCTGCCGGCGCTCGCCTGCAAGCTCGCCTGTCTTGCCGCACTGGTGGGCTATTCGCTTTACCACCCCGACGAGGCCTGGCGCGGCTATTACGACGACGGTTATCTCTCGAAATTCTTCCGCTCCGGTGTCAGCGCGGTCTCCGACTTTGCGCAATACGGCTTCATGGAATCGGCCGCCGCGTCCAACGAGCGCCTCAACATGCCGCTGGTCGATTCCTGCCATCCCGCCGGCCGGCGGCCGAACATCATCATGATCCATGATGAATCCAGCTTCGACATCCGCGCCGCCCAGGGCATCAAGGTGCCGGCGGGATATGGCGGCCATTTCAAATCCTGGGACGGCAAGCAGCGCGCGTTCCTGGCCGAGAGCAATGGCGGCCCGAGCTGGTTCACCGAATACAACGTGCTCGCCGGGCTGTCGTCGCGCTCGTTCGGCCGCTTCGCTTATTTCGTGACGCGCATCGCGACTGGCCGCGTCGAGCGCGGCCTGCCGCTGGCGCTGCGCCGCTGCGGCTACGACACCCTGTCGCTCTATCCCGCCTATGGCGGCTTCATGGCTGCGCGCAGCTTTCAGATGACGACCGGCGTCGAACGTTTTCTCGACTCCAAGGATCTCGGCGCGAAGAATGTCGAGCCTGACAGCTTCTTCTACGACAAGGCCCTCAAGCTGATGGGTCAGCAGCCGCCGAACAAGCCGCTGTTCACCTTCATCTATCTCGGCGCCAATCATTTCCCCTGGGAGACGCGCTTCCGCCCGGATCTGCTGCCGAACTGGCGCGCGCCGGGCAACGTGCCGTCGATCGACGAATATCTGCGCCGGCAGGCGATGAGCGCAGAGCAGTACAAGGCCTTCCTGGCCGGCCTGAAGAAGGCGTTTCCGGGAGACCCCTTCCTGATCGTGCGCTATGGCGATCATCAGCCCGAGTTCGCGCCGGCTATCCTCGAGCCCGGGCTCGACGAGGGTGCTCTCGGCAAGAAGCTCGATGCTTACGATCCGCGCCTCTATGCGACCTACTACGCGATCGACGCCGTCAATTTCGAGCCGGTGAAGAGCGAGGCCGTGATGGACACGGTCGATGGTCCCTATCTGCCGCTGGTGATCCAGGAAGCCGCCGGCATTCCGCTCGATCCGTCCTTCGCCGAGCAGAAGGAGATCATGCTCCGCTGCAAAGGCATTTTCTACGGTTGCAAGGATGGCGCGGAGGCGCGACGGCTCAACCGGCTGCTGATCAACGCAGGGATGATCCGGGGGCTGTAGCCGGCCTACCGCTTGCCGACCTTCTCCCACAGCCACTTCGCCACCGCATCCGGTGAGGAATTCGCATCGTTGCCGGCGGCACGCAAATTGGCCTCGCGCATCGTGGCGATGTCGATCTTGCCGAGCAGCGGATTGAGCGCCGTCTTGAGCCGTTCGTCGCCTGCGCGTTTCGGCGCCAGCAGCAGGATGGCATCGTAGGGCGGGATCGCGTGCCTGGGATCGTCGAGCGCCGTGAGATCGTATTTCGCGATCAGGCCGTCGCTGGTGTAGCCGGCGATCACGTCGACCTCGCCGCTGGCGACTGCCGCATACATGAAGTCCGGCTGCATCTGGCGCTGGGCGCGGAACGAAAGGCCATAGGCCTTTTGCAGCGCCGCCCATTCGGGGCGCGAGAAGAACTCGTAGTCGCCGGCAATCGACAGCTTCGGAGCATGCGCCGCGAGATCGGCGATGGTACGGATGCCGAGTGCTTCGGCGCGCGTCTTCGGCATCACCAGCGCATAGGCATTCTCGAAGCCGAGCTCGCCGAGCAGGGTGACGTTGTCCTTGGCGAGCGCGGTCTTCAGCTCCGCCAATAATTCAGCACGTGGCTTGATGTCCGTGCGGTGAAGCTGGTTGGCCCAGAGCGTGCCGGAATAGTCGACATAGAGGTCGATATCTCCTGCCTTCAACGCCTCGAAGATCACGCTCGAGCCGAGACCCGATCTCGCGGTGGAGGGCAGGCCGGCCGCCTGGAGACGATCCCTGAGCAAGGCCGAGAGCACATATTGCTCGGCAAATGTCTTGGCACCGACCACATAGCCTGATGACGAGAGGCCCATCGAGGGCACCAGGGTCGCTGCGACCAGCGCCGCGATCCCGGCGGCGCCGAGCCCGGTGCGCAAGCGGCTGCGCCGGCGCAGGCCACTCTCGATCAGTCCGAGCAGTTGATCCACGGCGAGCGCGAGCGCGGCCGATGCAAAGCAGCCGAACAGCACGAACACCCAGTTCTGGGTCTGCAATCCCGCGAAGATGTAGTTGCCGAGGCTGGTTTGCCCGATCGGCGTCGACAGCGTCGCGGTGCCGATCACCCACACCGCGGCGGTGCGGATGCCCGCCATCATCACCGGCAGCGCCAGCGGCAGCTCGACCATCACGAGCGACTGCCGCGCGGTCATGCCGACTCCTTCCGCGGCTTCGATCAGGGCGGGATCGATGCCGTTCAGCCCGGTGATGCCGTTGCGCAGCACCGGCAGCATCGAATAGAGCGCCAGCGCCAGCACCGCCGGCAGGAAGCCGAAGGCGGAGAAGGAGACGCCGAACCAGGCGAGTGTCAGCGAAGCCGCCGCAAGCAGCAGCGGATAGAACAGCGCGAGCAGCGCCAGTCCCGGCACTGTCTGCACGATGCTGGCAAGCGCGAGCAGAATGCTCCGCGGCGCCGGACGGTTGCGGGTCAGGATCGCCAGCGGCAGGCTGACGGTGAGGCCCAGCGCCAGCGCGGCGAGGCTCACCCTCACATGGTTGCCGAGATAGTCGGGCAAATGCGACAGTGCCTCGCCCCAACGCGGATCGGAGAGGAGGCTCATGCCGCACCGCTCTGCGGCAGCAGGGCGTTCAGCCGCTCGACCTGGCGCCGCGGCGTGCGCAACAGCTCCAGCACATAGGCATCGTCGCTTTTCGAGAGCTCCGCCGGCGTGCCCTGCGCGAGCATCCTTCCGCCGCGCATCACCGCGATGCGGTCGGCGAGCAGGATCGCTTCCGTCATGTCATGCGTGATCATCACCGTGGTCAGCCCGAGGCTGCGATGCAGGGCCCGATAATCGTCGCCCAGCGCATCACGGGTGAGGGGATCGAGCGCGCCGAACGGCTCGTCCATCAGCACGATGCGTGGTTTTGCCGCGAGCGCCCGTGCCACGCCGACGCGCTGCCGCTGACCACCCGAGAGTGCTTCGGGCAGCCGGTCGCGATGCGTGGTTCGGTCGAGCTGCACGAGCGCCAGCAACTCGTCGATTCGTGCGTCGATCTCCGCCGTCGCTACGCCCAGCAGCTTTGGCGTGATCCCGATATTGTCCGCAACGCTCAAATGCGGGAACAGTCCACCGCTCTGGAAGACGTAGCCAATTCGCCGCCGCAGCGCGACCCGATCGACATTCCGCACGTCCTCGCCCTCGACCGTGATGGTGCCGCCGTCAGCCTCAATCAGCCGGTTGGCGAGCCGCAGCAGCGTGGTCTTGCCCGATCCCGAGCCACCGACAACAGCCAAAAACTCGCCCTCGGCGATGTCGAGCGACGCATCGTCGACAGCCTTGAGGTGACCGAAGCTCTTGCTGACATGGGAGTAGCCAATCATCGTCCTGGACGGCATCGGGGGGGAGCTCACTTCGCTGACCCGCCCACCGAGGGAGGGGATGACGAGGCCCATGCGTAGCACGCTTGGCGGCTTGATTGAACTTGGCCGCGCGAGCGGCTAAGGCATCGGGCCAAGTTCGGAGGGAATACATGACGACGCCCACAGCGGTGGCGCTGGAAGATGCCAAGGTCGCGTTCCGGCTCGGGGACGGGCGGGTCTACACGGCGGTGGAGAAGGCGCATCTGGCGGTCGCCCAGGGCGAATTCGTCGCCATTGTCGGCCCGACCGGATGCGGGAAATCGACGCTGCTCAACGTCGCGGCCGGGCTGCTGAAGCCGGCGGCGGGCAGCGTCAAGATATTCGACCGGCCGCTCGCGGGGCTGAACCGGGATGCCGGCTACCTGTTCCAGGCCGATGCCTTGTTCCCCTGGAAGACCGCGCTCGACAATGTCGCAATTGGGCTCGACATCATGGGGGCGCCGCGTGCCGAGGCGGTTCAGCGCGCGCAGAAATGGCTCACAGCCGTCGGCCTCGGCGCTTTCGCCAATCGTTATCCGCACATGCTCTCCGGCGGCCAGCGCAAGCGCGTGGCGCTGGCGCAGGTCCTGATCCGCGATCCCAAGATCCTCCTGATGGACGAGCCGTTCGGGCCACTCGATGCGCAGACCCGCCAGGTGATGGGCAATCTGCTGCTCGACCTCTGGAACGCCGACCGCAAGGCGGTGCTGTTCGTCACCCACGATCTCGAAGAGGCGATCGCGCTCGCCGACCGTGTCGTGATCATGTCGGCGGGGCCTTCCTCGCGCATCATCGGCGACTGGCGCGTCAGCTTGCAGCGCCCGCGCGACATTTTCGAGGTGCGGCTCGACAAGGAGTTCCACGCGCTCCACCGCGAGATCTGGAGCGTGCTCAAGGACGAGGTGATGAAGGGCTACGCGCAGTCCACCCAGGCGGAGGCGGTCTGATGTCGCGCGTCACGCTGCTCGCGCTCCAAGTCCTTGTCGCCGTGGTCTGCATCGCGCTGTGGCAGTTGCTGTCGACCGTGCCGGTGTTCGGCAAGATCCTGCTGCCGCCGTTCTTCTTCTCCAATCCGGTCGACGTCCTCGCCCAGATCGTCAAATGGTTCTCGTCCGGTGTGATCTGGAAGCATCTCGGCATCACGCTGACGGAATCAATCCTGGCCTTCGTGATTGGATCGGCAGGCGGTGTGCTGGTCGGGTTCTGGTTCGCTCGCCAGCCGCTCGTCGCCGCGGTGTTCGACCCTTACGTCAAGATGGTGAATGCGTTGCCGCGCGTCGTGCTGGCGCCGATCTTCGCGCTTTGGCTCGGCCTCGGCATATGGTCGAAGGTCGCGCTCGGCGTGACGCTGGTGTTCTTCATCGTGTTCTTCAACGTCTATCAGGGTGTGAAAGAGGTCAGCCGCACCGTGCTCGACAACGGCCGCATGCTCGGCATGAGTGAGCGGCAGTTGATGCGGCACGTTTATTGGCCGTCGGCGCTGTCCTGGATGTTCTCCTCGCTGCATACTTCGGTCGGCTTCGCCGTGGTCGGCGCGGTCGTCGGCGAATATCTGGGATCGGCGGCCGGGCTCGGCTACCTCATTCAGCAGGCCGAAGGTGTGTTCGACGTCGCCGGCGTGTTCGCCGGCATGTTCGTGCTGTCGGCCTTTGTCATCCTGATCGATTATGGGGTTACGCTGGTGGAGCGACGCCTGCTGGTGTGGCGGCCAACCGTGGACGGGCGCGGCTAGGTAGGCCGCCGCGACTGACTGCTGACGTTTATGTGATCGACCGGCCGGAATAGAACGCGCGCCCACGCGTCAAACCCCCATGCAACCACCTGCATGGGAGTTCAGGATGCCCCCCTCACAGTTTCGCCGCGCGGAAGCGGCGCTCGCAGGCCGATGCCGATGGCCCAGGCCCAGCCTTGGCACGGCTTTTCTTGCCGCGCGCATTCTGGTCGCGTTCGCGCTCCCTCCGCTCGTCTTCGCGCATGAGTCCCATCCGGCCAGCCCTCCGGCCGCGCCAAGCGCGGAGGAGCGTGCATTCCTGGAAGAGAACGATGCCGCGATGACCAGGATGATGAATGACATGGCGGCCAAACCGACCGGCGACATCGATCGCGACTTTGTCGCGATGATGAGCCCGCACCATCAGGGTGCGATCGACATGGCGGTGATCGAGCTGCGTTATGGCAGGAATGAGCAGCTAAGGCGCATCGCGCAGGAGATCATTGTCGAGCAGATGCAGGAGATCGCCGCCATGAAGCTCGCGATCGGCGAACCGGTGACGGATACCGCGCCAGCCCCGACCCAGTCGCCATCCGTTCCCATCGCAGCCGTTCATCATCATCCGGGGATGCAGATGGACATGTCCGCTGGAATGAAGAAGTAGGAGCCGCAGATGACGACGTTTCCAAGCAATATGATGAAGAGCATTTTCCTGGCCGCCACGATGCTTGCGACGGGTTCGCTCGCTTGGGCAGGGCAGGCGCCGGGCGCGCTGTCCGCCCCGGATATTCCGATCAGCCACCACGACCGCGTCTACGCTGCGGAACAGTTCTCGAATACGGTCTCGGTGACCGACCCCGTGGACAACAAGCTGCTTGGCGTGATCCGGCTGGGCGACCCGCAACCCGGCAATTTCAGCCCGCTCTACAAGGGCCAGGTGCTCGTGCACGGCATGGGCTTCTCGCCCGACCACAAGACGCTGGCCGTGGTGTCGATCGGCTCGAACTCGGTGAGCTTCATCGACACCGCGACCAACGCGGTCAAGCACGTGACCTATCTGGGGCGGTCGCCACACGAGGCGTTCTTTACGCCTGACGGCAAGGAGGTATGGGTTACCGTCCGCGGCGAAAATTACATTTCCGTCATCGATCCGATCAGCTTCAAGGAGACAACCCGCATCACGACGCCGAACGGGCCGGGCATGCAGATTTTCTCGCCCGACGGCAAGTACGGTTACATCTGCTCGTCCTTCAATCCCGAGACCGACGTCGTCTCGGTGGCCGAGCACAAGATCATCGCCACGGTGAAGCAGGAGAGCCCGTTCTGCCCGAACATCGCGGCCACTCCGGATGGAGATCAGGTGTGGTTCACGCTGAAGGACGTCGGCCGGACACAGGTGTTCAACGCGAGACCACCGTTCAACGCAATCAGGACGATCGACACCGGGCCGATTACCAATCACGTCAACTTCGCGCACACCGCCAAGGGAACATTCGCCTATGTCACCATCGGTGGTCTCAACGAGGTGAAGGTGTTCCGCACCGACGACTTCTCGCAGGTCGCCACGATCCCCGTCGGCAATCTGCCGCACGGCGTGTGGCCGTCCGGCGACGGCACCCGCATCTATGTGGGGCTGGAAAACGCCGACGCGCTTGCGGCGATCGATACGGCAACCAACAAGGTGATCGGGAACGTTCCGATCGGCCAGGCGCCGCAGGCGATCGTCTATGTTCCGAATGCTGCGCCTGACCCGGATGACCGCCAGAACCTGCAGGCGCTCGGCGTGGCCGGCCAGGTCGCTCATCTGGCGCTCGCGTCGAAAGACGGCACAAAGCACGGCAAGGCGCCGACCAGCGTCTCACTGTTCGATCAGGGCCTGATCCAGATCTTGCAGGCTTCGGTGACGGGACTTCAGCCCAGGCAGAAATATGTGTTGGCGCTTGCGGAACGTAGTGACGGGGGCGGCCCGTTGCAGCCGCTGGCAGCCTTCATGACCAATCCGGCTGGATCCGCTATCGTCAACGCGGCTGGTCCGATCCGGCAGATCGTCGACCAGTCTGCCACGGCTGCAAGGCGCTATCTGGTGATAGCATCCGGCGACGCGGCGATGCCGGGCGAGGCGGTCCAGATCGAGGCCCAATGACGGCGGTTCGAACGGCAATGGAGAGGTGGCGGAGCGCTTCATGAAGGACATGCTGGTTCAGGTCGAGCCGCTGATCCCCGCGCTTCGCCGCTATGCGCGCGCGCTCATGCGCGAACGCGCGGCCGCCGACGATCTGGTTCAGGATTGCCTGGAGCGCGCCGTCAGCCGCTGGCACCAGCGGCGCGACGGCAGCGTGCGCGCCTGGCTGTTCACCATCCTTCACAACCTGGCTGTCACTCAGTTTCGCCAGGCGACAGCGCGGGGCAGGCACATGCCGATCGACGATGCAGGCGAGCGGGAACTTGTCAGCGCGGCGGAGCAGGAGCACAGGCTGATCTACCAGGACGTCCTGGGCAAGCTTGCGAAACTCCCGGAGGAGCAGCGGGCCGTTTTGTTGCTGGTCGCAGTCGAGGATCTCTCTTACGCGGATGCCGCGGAGGTGTTGAACATCCCGATCGGGACCGTAATGTCGCGCCTGTCGCGTGCGCGGGAGAGACTGCAGCAGGAGATGGACGGCGTTGCGACGGGAAATGTCGTGGCTTTGCGGAGCGTGAAATGAACCAGCGGCCGATCACCGAGGATGATTTCCACGCCTATGTGGACCATGCGCTCGAGCCCGAGCGTCGCGCGGAGGTCGCATCCTATCTGGACGATCATCCGGATGTTGCCGCGCGCGTTGCGGGCTTCGTTGCCCAGCGTGAGCAATTGCGCGGCGCGCTTGCGTCGATCGCCGATGAGCCGCTGCCGGCAGAATTGAACTTGTCGCGCATCATCGAGAGCCGAAAGCGGCGTCCCCTGCGAACGTGGGGAGCGATCGCTGCGATGTTGCTCCTCGGTATCGGCGGTCTCGGCGGGTGGACCATGCGCAGCGTGTTGCAGGAAGGCTCGAACGGACTGTCTGCGCTGGCACAGGAGGCGGCCTATTCCTATGGCGTCTACGCACCGGACCGCGTGCGGCCGGTCGAGATACGCGCCTCCGAGAGTGCGGAGCTAACGCGATGGGTCTCCAGCCGGCTGAAGCAGCCGGTGAAGGTGCCGGACCTCTCTGTCTCCGGCTACAGGTTGATGGGGGGGCGCCTGGTTGCGACGTCCCATGGCCCGGCCGCGATGTTCATGTACGATGACGATCGCGGTGACCGCCTCGTCGTGCTGACGCGTCCGATGAGCAACCGCAATCTGGATACGCCGATGATGCCGCAATCGACCGGCGATGTCGCTGGCTTCGTGTGGGCGGATGGCGGCATGGGTTACACGCTCGTGGGCCAACTTCCGGGGGAGACCCTCAAGCCGATCGCGAACGAGATCCGGAAGCAGGCGCGCCCGATCTAGCGCCGGATTCACGAAGCGGGCCCGCGCAGCGGCGCGAGCCCGAACATTCGCCCCGCCTTGACGGAGTGAGTCTCAATCCAGCAGCTTGGTATCGTCCGGCGCCTGCGGCGGCGTCTTGATCGCGATCGCCTTGACCTGGCCGCTGATCGGCTTGGTGCCGCCATGCGGCGTGCCCTTGGGGATGATGACGAGGTCGCCCGGCTTCACCGTCACTTCCTTGTCGCCGAGCCAGATCGTGCCGGTCCCGTCGAGGATGTACTGGATCTCGTTGGTGTTCGGATGCATGTGCTTGGGCACATTGCCGACCTGGATCGAGATGGTGGCGCCGTCGGCGCTCGCGAACATTTTTGAGCGGTAGCCGACGTTGTTGGCGGGCCCGAGCGCATCGCCTTCCATCTCGCCGGTGTGGATGATCTGTGCCGTGACGTTCTCCGCGGCCAGGGCCGGGCGGAGCAGCTGGTTGGCGCCGCATCCGGCGGCAAAGGCGGCGGCGATCGACAGCCCGATTGCAAGGCGATTCATGGATGTTCTCCCCATCAAGAATTGTTGTTGTGGGCTCATGCTATTGCGTCGAGAAGCCGATGGCGAGTCGCACTTAGGCAGTGCTTCTCAAGCCGGTCCGGCTGCTCTATGGTGCCGCCAGCCGAACGGAGGAAACCAATGAAGAACACGATTGCCAGGCTCGCCGGCGCGCTGATTGCGCTGACGCTCACCACCGGATTTGCCGCGGCGCAAAGCAAGGTCACGATCGCAATCGGCGGCGGCTCCTGCCTGTGCTATCTGCCGACGGTGCTGGCCAAGCAGCTCGGCGAATACGACAAGGCCGGCCTCAATGTCGAGCTGGTGGACCTCAAGGGCGGCTCGGACGCGCTGAAGGCCGTGCTTGGCGGCAGCGCCGACGTGGTCTCCGGCTATTTCGACCATTGCGTCAATCTGGCCGCCAAGAAGCAGGAGCTTCAGGCCTTCGTGGTCTATGACCGCTATCCCGGCCTCGTGCTGGTGGTCTCGCCCGCGCACACCAGCGAAATCAAATCGATCAAGGATCTCGCCGGCAAGAAGGTCGGCGTCAGTGCGCCTGGCTCCTCGACCGATTTCTTCCTCAAGTACCAGCTGAAGAAGAACGGGCTCGATCCCGCCGGCACCGCCGTGATCGGCGTCGGCTTAGGTGCCACGGCGGTCGCCGCGATGGAGCAGGGCCAGATCGATGCGGCCGTGATGCTCGATCCCTCCGTCACCGTGCTCCAGGGCAGCCACAAGGATCTGCGCATCCTCAGCGACACCCGCACCCAGAAGGACACGCTCGAGACGTTCGGCGGCGAATATCCAGGCGGTGCGCTGTATTCGACTGCGGCATGGGTTGCCAAGCACGAGAAGGAGACGCAGGCGCTCACCAACGCGATCCTCGCCACGCTCACCTGGATTCACTCGCACTCGCCCGAGGAGATCATGGCGAAGATGCCTGAGGAGACGGTCGGCAAGAACAAGGACCTCTATCTTGCTGCGCTGAAGAACACGATCCCGATGTTCTCCGAGACCGGCAAGATGGACCCGAAGGGCGCGGATGCCGTGCTGTCGGTGTTCAGCGTCGGCTCGCCGGAGGTGGCCAACGCCAAGATCGACGTCAGCAAGACCTTTACCAACAAGTACGTGGAGCAGGCCAAGAAGACCACGGGGAGCGCCAAATAGCTGACGCTATCGCTTGGTAGGCTGGCGTCATGACATCTTTAGTCATTCATCGCGTCACGACACTTGATCTCGCGGTGCGGCCGATCGTCTGGCCGTTCGCCGAGGAGCGGCGCGCCGAGATCGCGGCGCATTTCGCCGAGAAGCAGCGCGAGCGGCCCAAGATCTGGAACGGCCGGGTCCTGCTCGGGCGCGACGCGGTCTTCACGCATGGCCATCTTGCCGCGACCTATTTCGAAACCGATTTTGCGAGCTTCCTCGCCTGGCGCGACTGGGGGTTTCCCGACAAGGCGGTGTTCAACGGCTTCGGCATGGGGGCGCTGCGCGCCTCCGACGGCGCCTTCATCATGGGCGAGATGGCGCAGCACACCGCCAATGCAGGGCGCATCTATTTCCCTTCTGGCACGCCCGACCTCGACGACGTCAGGGACGGTGCACTCGACATTCCCGGCAGCGTTGTGCGCGAGCTCGGCGAGGAGACCGGCCTGACAGAAGGCGACTATCAGGCCGAGCCTGGATGGCACTGTGTCGTCACCGGCCCGTCGATTGCAATGATGCAGGTTCTCAACCTGAATATGCCGGGCGAAGCCGCCCGTGCCCGGATCGAGGCCAATCTCGCGCGCGAGGTCGAGCCCGAGTTGTCGGCTATCCATCTCGTGCGCGGGATGGATGATCTCACGCCGACCATGCCGCGATTTGTCACGGCCTTTATCGAGCAGCAGTTCGCTTCGCGCTGACGCGCGAGGCTTGACATCGCTGCGCTCAGCCCATGTGATGGGCAAAAAGCAAAAGCAAAAAGAATGCAATGCACAATCGTCCAGGGAGGTTTTGATGCGTTTGCGCATGGCTGCCCGCTTGGTACGTGGGCTGTTGGTCGCGATATCAGCGACGGGCTTGATGGCTTCGGCCGAGGCCCAGGAGAAAGCTCAAGAGAAGAAGATCAAGATCGGCGTCGTTTTCGACCTGACCGGGCCTCTCGCGGGCGGCGGCTCTGAGCTCGGCTATATCGGCGCAAAAATCATCCTCGACCATTTCGCCAAGACCGGCGTCGAGGGCTACAAGATCGAGGCGGTCTACGCCGACGCGCAGAGCAAGCCCGACATCGCGATCAACGAATCCGTTCGTCTGCTCGAGCAGGAGAAGGTCGACATGGTGCTCGGCTTCTTCTCCTCGGCGCAATGCGTTCCGGTGGCGGCCCGCGTCGAGCAGCTCAAGAAGTTCATGTGGATGACGACCTGCATCTCGTCGGCCGTGTTCAACGACAAGGGCTACAAATACGTCTTCCGCCCGCAGGCGAGCGGCGACCAGTTCGGCATGATGACGATGGATTTCATCGCGCAGAACGCCAAGGCGAAGTTCGATAAGGAACCGAAGGACCTGCGCGTCGCCATCATCCACGAGGATGGCGCCTATGGCGTCGACGTCTCCAGGGGCAACGAGGCCGGTGCGAAGAAGGCCGGCTTCAACGTCGTGATGAAGGAAGGCTATTCGGCCACCGCGCCGGATCTGTCGGCGCTGGTGACCAAGCTGAAGCGCGCAAAACCCGATGTCATTTTCCACACCGGCTACAATCCGGACATCACCCTGCTGCTGCGTCAGGCTCGCGAGCAGGGCCTCAAGTTCGGCGCGCTGATGGGGCATGGCGCGGGCTACGGCGTTTATGAGAAGCTGAAGGAGGGCATGGGCGCTGACGCCACCTACATCTTCAACACCGATCCGATCTCGATCTGGCTCGCCAACCAGAAGACCATGGACCCGAAACTCCCGGCCGTAATCAAGATGGTCGGCGAGGAATTCGACAAGATCCGGCCGGGTGTCGCTATCCGCTCGGCCCATGTCGGCATCGGCGCGTCCAATACCTACGTCTTCATGGCCGATGTGCTGCCGCGCGCAATCAAGAAGTATGGCGGCGTCGATCCCGATGCGCTGCGCAAGGCAGCGCTCGACACTGACATCCCTGAAGGCGGCACCATGCTCGGCTTCGGCGTGAAGTTCTACGGCGAGGGCACGCCGATGGCCGGGCAGAACGAGCGGTCATTCCCGGTCGTGATCCAGTACATCGACGACAAGTCCTCCGTGGTGTGGCCCAAGAGTCAGGCGCAGCGCGAGGCCGTGCTGCCGCTGCCGAAGGGCACCACCTACAGCAACCAGTAGCGGCGGAGCAGGGCGGTGCTGGAAGTCAGCGGGCTGGTGAAGCGCTTCGGTGGCTTCACCGCCGTCAACAACGTGTCGTTCAGGGTCGATCAGGGCGAGATCCTCGGCCTGATCGGGCCCAACGGCTCGGGCAAGAGCACGATCTTCAATATGCTCTCCGGCACGCTGGCGCCGACCGCAGGCTCGATCCTGTTCGACGGGCGTGAGATCGCAGGCCTTGCGCCGCACCGGATCATCAATAGCGGCGTCGGTCGCACTTTCCAGATTCCGCGGCCGTTCCGCCGTTTGACGATCTTCGAGAATGTCGCGCTCGCCGGTTTCTACGGGCAAGGCCGCCACAGCCGTATCAAGGCGGAGGAAGCGGCCGAGCGTTCGCTTGCGATGGTGGGCCTGCCAACCGATCGTCACGCCAGCGTCGATGGCCTGGGGGCGGCGGGCCTGAAGAAGCTCGAACTGGCGAAGGCACTCGCCACTGCGCCAAAGCTTCTGCTCGCCGACGAGAGCCTCGGCGGCCTCGACGAGGCCGAGATGGGGCAGGCCGCCGACATGCTGCGCAACATTCGCGACGAGCTCGGCATCACCATCATCTGGGTCGAGCACATCATGGGCGTGCTGATGCGCGTCGTCGATCGCGTCATGGTGCTCGATCACGGCGAGAAGATCTCGGAAGGATTGCCGAGCGCGGTCGCGGGCGATCCGCGCGTGATCGAGGTCTATCTCGGCACCGATGCCGAGACCACGCAGGCCGCGGCGGCCGCGGCGCGGCGTCGCGCGGGAGTGCAGTGATGCTGGAGCTCCGCGGCGTCAATGCCGGCTATGGCACCTTCCAGGCGCTGTTTGACGTCAGTCTCGACGTCAGGGCCGGCGAGGCCGTCGGCGTCATCGGTCCCAACGGTGCCGGCAAGACCACCCTGATGCGTGTCATCTCCGGTCTGATCCGGCCCTCGCGTGGGTCGATCAGGATGGAGGGTGTCGACGTCGTGGCGACGCCGCCGCACAAGATCGTCAGCCTCGGCATCGCGCATGTGCCGGAGAACCGGCGGCTGTTTCCACAGCTTTCGGTCGATGACAATCTCAAGATGGGCGCCTTCATGAAGGAGGCGCGCGGCCACTACGCCGAGCGGCTGGAGGTCGTGTTCGACCTGTTTCCGCGCCTGAAGGAGCGCCGCCACCAGATGGCCGGCACCATGTCCGGCGGCGAGCAGCAGATGTGCGCGATCGGCCGCGCGCTGATGTCCAATCCGAAACTCCTGCTGCTCGACGAGCCGTCTGCCGGACTTGCGCCGGTCGTGGTGCAGCAGGTGTTCGAACTGGTGAAGCGGATTCGCGCCAGCGGGCTGACGGTGCTGATCGTCGAGCAGAACGTGCAGCAGGTGCTGCGCGTGGTCGATCGCGCCTATCTGATCGAGGCCGGCACGATCCGCGCCTCCGGCACGTCGGCCGAGATGCTGGCGAGCGACACGGTCAAGGAAGCTTATCTCGGGGTGTGATGGGCATGCAGGCGTTCCTGGACATATTCGACATCTACCTGCTGGAGGCCGTGATCAACGGCATCCTGCTCGGCGGCGTGCTGGCGCTGCTTGCGCTCGGGCTCAATCTGATCTTCGGTGTCATCGACGTGACCTGGATCTGCTACGCCGAGCTCGTGATGATCGGCATGTACGCCATGTATTTCATGGTTCAGTACTTCGGCCTCAGCTATTTCGTCGCCGCGCCGTTCACGATCCTGATCGTCGCGATCCTCGGCGCCGCGCTGCATTACCTCGTGATCGCGCCGCTGCTCACCGCGCCGCCGATCAACCAGCTGCTCGCCACCGGCGGCGTGCTGTTCGTGCTGCAGAGCTTTGCCACCGTCGCCTTCGGCATTGACTTTCGCAATCTCGGCATCCGCCTGCCGGTGCTCGCCTTCGGCGAGATGAATTTCAGTTACGCACGGCTGCTCTCGTTCCTGGCGGCGCTGGTCGGCATGGTCGCGGTCTACCTGTTCATGACGCGCACCTTCACCGGCACCGCGATCCGCGCCATTTCGCAGGACCGGCAGATCATGGCGCTGATGGGCGTCGACACCAGGCGGATCTATCTCATCACGTCCGCGATCGGCGGTGGGCTGGCCGGGCTCGCCGCCTGCCTCCTCGTCCTGCAATACGACGTGCATCCCTTCGTCGGCCTGTCGTTCGGGCCGATCACCTTCCTGATCTGCGTGCTTGGGGGGCTCGGCAATTTCATCGGCGGCTTCATCGCCGCCTTTGTGTTCGCCGAGATCATTTCGCTCGGCGGCCTGTTCTCCGACCTCGAATGGGGCTATGTGCTCGCCTTCGCCTTCTTCATCGTCATGATGTTCATCCGGCCCGCGGGCCTGCTTGCGAGGCGGCGATGACGGGGCAGTGGCGGCTTGCAGCATGGGCGGTCGGGCTGGCGGCGCTGGTTGCGCTGCCCTTCGTCTACCGCGATCCCTATCATCTGCACATCCTGGTGCTGATCCTGATCTGGTCGTTCGCCTATACGTCGTGGTCCATGATGGGGCGGTTCGGCCTGGTCTCGCTCGGCCACGGCGGCTTCATGGGGATCGGCGCCTACGTCACTGCGCTGCTGTGGAATCATCTCGGCTGGTCGCCCTGGATCGGCATTCCCATCGGCATGGCCGCGGCCGGCGTGCTGGCGCTGATTGTCGGTTATCCCTGCTTCCGCTTCCGCATCACCGGGCATTATTTCGTGCTGGTGACGCTGGCGCTGTCCGGCATCGTGCTCCAGGTCATCACGGCCACGCGCGACTATACCGGCGGCTCGCTCGGCTATACGCCGAACCGCGCCTCGGGGAACAAGCTGCTGGCGCTGCAATTCGACGACAAGATCACCTGGTACCTGATCGCGCTCGGGGTCTGGCTGTTCGGCATCGTGGTCTGGCACTGGGTCGACCGCAGCATGGCGCGCTATGCGCTGGAGGCGATCTCGGAGGACGAGGACGCCGCGGCCGCCGCGGGCGTCGATGTCACGGCGGAGAAGCTGAAGATCACGCTGCTCAGCGCGGTGATGACGGCGCTGGCGGGCGCGGTCTATTGCCAGTACCAGATGTTCATCACACCCGACACGGTCAGCGGCATCGCGGTGTCGCTCCAGATGGTGTTCGCGGCCATCGTCGGCGGCCTGTTCGTATCGCTCGGCCCGACCTTCGGTGCCGTCATCACCATCCTGCTGGCGGAAACCCTCCGTATCGGCTTCGGCACCAAGGCGGTCGGCTGGGACAACCTCGTCTACGGCGTGCTGCTCGTCCTTTTCATCATATTCCTTCCCAAGGGTATCCTTGGTAGCTTGCTCGACCGACTGAAGCCGCAACGCAAGGTGCCCCGCGCTCATGAACAAGAAGCCGTCCAAATCGCTCGCCCAGGAACTTGACCGTTATATCACGCCGTTCCGCTACGACGGGTCGGGCAAGTTCCATCTGAAGGAGCACAAGACCAACGCGAAGGGCGATCTCGACAAGGAGAAGGCGCAGGACATCCTCGACGCCAACAAGCAGCGCCTCTCCGACTTCCAGGAGAAACTCTATGCCCAGGACCGCTGGTCGCTGCTCCTGATCTTCCAGGGCATGGACGCTGCCGGCAAGGACAGCGCGATCAAGGCGATCTTCGATGGCATCAATCCGCAGGGCTGCGACGTCCATGCGTTCAAGCAGCCCACCAGTCACGAGCTCGACCATGACTTTCTCTGGCGTCACGTGGTTGCGCTGCCCGCGCGCGGCCATATCGGCATCTTCAATCGCTCACACTATGAGGAATGCCTGGTCACGCGCGTGCATCCGGAGATCCTTGCCAAGGAGCAGCTGCCGCCCAAGCTCATCACCAAGAACATCTGGCGGGAAAGATTCGAGGACATCACGGCTTTCGAGCGCTACCTGGCGCGCAACGGGACCATCGTCCTGAAGTTCTTCCTCAACGTCTCCAGGGAGGAGCAGCGGCAGCGCTTTCTCGAACGGCTGGAGGTCCCTGCCAAGCAATGGAAGTTCTCCATGGGCGACATCAAGGAGCGCGCGCTGTGGCCGCGCTACCAAGCGGTCTATCAGGACATCGTCCGCCACACCGCGACGTCTCATGCGCCCTGGTATGTCGTCCCCGCCGACCACAAATGGTTCGCACGTGTCGTGATCGGCTCTGCGATCGTCGCAGCGCTCGACAAGCTCGACCTGCGCTTCCCCCGCGCCGACAAGTCCTCGCTGGAAGAGTTCAAGGAAATCCGCAAGGCGCTGGAAAAGGAGGAGCCAAGGAAGCGGGAAAAATGAAAAAGCGAAAACAACCCCATGCACAGTAGCCGATGATAGTGAAATCAATGGCTTGATTGTTCGCGTCAGGGTTTTGCGGATTTAGCGAAATGCGGTTGACTCGTCGGGCAAAACAGGGGCATGATGCCACCATCGCGCCGGTGCCCCTCAGTAGCAGCGAGGTCTCGGATCCCGTAGGTGGGCAAAGGCGCGCTTGCGCCGTGCCCACCGCTTCTCCCGAGATGAGATTGGTGGGCACGCTTTCGCTTTGCCCACCCTACGATTCAGCGCAAGCCGCCCCTCAATACCCGCGGCTCCACCAGTAGCAGAAGCGCTCGACATTGGCGGGAAGGCTGGTCTCGTAGTTCGCCCACTTCTCGTATTTCGGCAGCTTCACTTCCTTCATCGCGGTGTCGAAGCACTTGCCGGCATCGGCCGCCTTCTTCACCTCGACGGACAGGTCCTCCATATAGGCGATGTCGTCCTCGATGTCCTTCTTGGTCCCGAAGCGGCCGCCGGCATAGGGATGGCCGGGGATCATCCGCTCCCAGTCGAGCGAGGCGAGCTTCTTCAGCGAGGCGATGTATTCCAGCGGCGAGGCGTTGTCGGGAATGTTGCGGAACTGCATGGATTCGATCGGCGCGAAGTCGACGACGAAGACGATCTTCTCCTTCGGCAGCCGCATCACCAGCGAGTTGTCGGAATGGTTGCGGCCGACATAGTTCAGCTCCAGCGTGGTGCCGCCGAGTGTGATGGCCTTCTTGTCGTCGACCAGCTGGTCCGGCATCACGACGTCGGCGAGCAGCGAATTCTGCTTCTTCAATTCGAGCAAGCGTTCCTTGGTCCGCCGGTGGGCGACGAAGGTGGCGCCGAGATCCTTGAACGGCTTGCCGCCGGCGATGTGATCGTAATGGTGATGACTGTAGACCACGTACTTGATCGGCTTGTCGGTGACGGCCTTGATCGCGTCGATATAGGGCTTCGCGGGACGCAAATACGAGATCGGATCGGTCGCGATCACGCCCTGCGGCGTCACGACGAACATCGACTGATGGCCGCCATAGCGGAAGACGTAGACGTTCTCGGTGCCGTCGACCTTCCTGGTCGAGGTTTGCGGCGGGGACTGCGCCGCGGCCGATCCAAGTCCGGCGACGAGCGCGACGAGTGCGGTCAGGCAAATCGATTTCTTCATGTCTGGCTTTCTGGAAATGATCGAGAGCAGGAGAGGAGGCGAATATCCTCGCCATCACAAACGCTGCCGGGAAGAATTTATTCCGCTGCATTGAGTCGCAGGGCGCGTCGCGGCGGGATAATTCATGCTGCTGTGCGTAGCCACCAAGGAACTCGCGCATCCAAATGTGATCCCCGAGGCATTGATCCGCGCTTGACAGTTTTGTGTCACAGGAGGAGCATCACATCGGTCGCGAATACGCGACGCGCAACGTCCACCTAAAGAGCAAGGGGAGGTCTATGACTCCACCTCCGCAGATCCAGCCGCGTTAAGTGCGATGGAGCTCGTTCGGACTATCGCATAGCGGCAGAAACCGCGAACGGCACGCCGGGTAAAGGTCTAGTGGGCTGCATCAGTGTGGCATAGCCCCTACCTGCCCGGCGCTGTGCGTTTTGCAGCTCGCTGATCGCGTCGGGCGCCCTGACGGACCCGCCGGCGCGAATGTCCTGATATCCGCTCTCTCCTCCTCACCGTCATTCCGGGTCCAAGCCCCGGAATGACGCGAGAGACGCTTGCGCTCACCGCACTTCAACGCGCGGGCATCGTCGCCGAAGCTATGGTTCCAGATCCTGCGTTGCAGCAAATGCCAAGAGATGGTCGCCTCATCGGCAAACTTCCGACACAGGGCACGGGCGAATAGCGCCCATCCGACATGACGCATGCGCTTCGGCGGTGACGATTCCGATCCCGCCGGGGCGCATCTATTGTTTCAGGGAATCCTCGTGTCGCATAAGTTTGCCCCCGCGCTTTTCGCCGCTCTCTTCCTCGCCATCTCGTCTCTCTGCCCGGCTCGTGCCGAGCCGGCTGCGCCCGCTGCCCGCAACGCGGCCGCACTGTCGCCTGACGAAGCCAAACGCGCGCTGGAGACCCTCCAGGACGACAAGAAGCGCGCGCAAATGATCGACACGTTGCGCGCGATCGCGACTGCGTCCGGTCCGCAGCAGCCCGCGCCTGAGCAGAAATCGCCAATTCCGCTCGCGGCCGACGGCCTCGGTGCGCAGCTTTTGCTCACCGTGTCCGAAGAGATCGGAGAGATTTCGCGGGAGGTCGCGGATGTCGCGCGCACGCTCACGCATTTTCCGGCGTTCTATTACTGGATCGTCCGCACCGCCAACGATCCGGCCGCCTACAACCTCCTGATCGAGATCGCCTGGAAGCTCGCGCTGGTGTTCGGCTGCGCCCTCGCGGCGGAATGGGTGATCTTCCGGCTGATCCGTCGACCTGTCATCTTCCTCGAAGCGCGCGTGCCGCAGACCGTGCACGTACCAGTGCAGGCGCTCGCCGCTGGCGACCCGCCAGCATCCGCGTCCGGCGTCGCCGCCCAGCCCGAACAGCACCGGCGCCGCGTCAGCCTGGCGCGCGCGTGGCAATTGCTGCTGCGGCTGCCCTTCGTGCTCGGCCGGCTCGTGCTCGAACTGCTTCCCGTGCTCGTCTTCGTCGGCGTGGCCACGGCGCTGCTTGGAACGGAGATCGGTGATGCCGGCGTCGTCCGCCTCGTGATCCTCGCTGTCGTCAACGCCTATGCGTTCTCGCGCGGGCTGATCTGTATCGTCCGTGCGCTGGCCGGACCTTACGGCCTGTTTCCGGTTCGCCCGGAAACGGCGGCCTATATCGAGATCTGGGCGCGCCGCATCGTCGGCGTCGGCGTCTCCGGCATTGCGTTTGCCAATGTGGCGCTGCTGCTCGGCCTGCATCGCGCCGGTTACGCTGCGCTGCTGCGCATGGTGATGCTGGTGGTGCATCTGTTCGTCGTCGTCATCATCCTGCAATGCCGCCGCCAAGTCGCCGAAGCCATCCGCGCGCCGGCCGACCGGCAGGGCATTACGGCCCGGATGCGCAATCGCATCGCCGCTGGCTGGCACTATCCCGCCATCGCGCTCGACATCGCGCTGTGGGCGGTCTGGGCGCTCAACATCCGCAATGGCTATTCGCTGCTGCTGCAATATTTCGTCGGCACGATCGCTGTGGTGCTGATCACCCGCGTCGCCATCATGGTGACGCTGAGCCTGATCGATCGCGGCTTCCGCATCAAGCCGGAGATCCTGCAACGCTTTCCCGGTCTCGAGATTCGCGCCAACCGCTATTTGCCGCTGCTGCGCAAGATCGTCTCCGGCGTGATCGCCTTCATCGGCTTCGTGGCGGTGCTCGAGGTCTGGGGCGTCGACGCCATCGTCTGGTTCTATGGCGGTCAGATCGGCGGCCGGCTGATCTCGGCCGTGGCGACGATCGGCATCGCCGTGTTCATCGCCGCGGCGATCTGGGAAGCCAGCAACGCGCTGCTGGACCGCCAGATCAATACGCTGTCGCGGGACGGCCACTATGCCCGCGCCGCGCGCCTGCGCACGTTCCAGCCGATGCTGCGGACAGCGCTGCTGTGCCTGATTGCCACCGTCGTCGGCCTGACCGCGCTGAGCGAGATCGGGGTCAATGTCGCCCCGCTGCTGGCGGGCGCCGGCATCGTCGGCATCGCCATCGGCTTCGGTTCGCAGAAGCTGGTGCAGGATCTCATCACCGGCCTGTTCCTGCTGCTGGAGAACACGGTGCAGGTCGGGGACAATGTCAGCGTCTCGGGGCTGTCAGGCGTCGTCGAGAATGTTTCGATCCGCACCATCCGCCTGCGCGCCGGCGACGGCGCCGTGCACATCGTGCCGTTCAGCGCGGTCACGACCATCACCAATGCCAGCCGCGGCGCCGGCAACGCGTCCGTCAGCGTCAACGTTGCCTACAAGGAGGATACCGACCGCGCCGGCCAGATCCTCAAGGACATCGTCGAGGAGATGCGGCGCGAGCCTGAATTCCGTAGTCTGATCCGCGGCGACCTCGATCTCTGGGGCATCGACAAGGTCGATGGCGCAATGGTGTCGATCGTCGGCCAGATCCGCTGCACCGAGGCTGGCCGCTGGCCGGTCCAGCGCGAATTCAACCGCCGCATGAAGTTGCGCTTCCAGCAGCACGGGATCGAAGTCGCATCTCCGGTCCAGACCATCCTGATGCAGATCGCGCCGCCGGCTGAGAGCGCCGTAAATCTGACGCCGCGACGGGCAGCTGGATAGCCGCTCGCCAAAATTTCCAGCTTGCCTCGGCCCACGCGGCGGCGTTCACTCCGGCTCCAGCCTGCTGACGACATGCGGGCGACAAAAAGGGTGGGGAGAGACGAATGCGGGGGCTGTGGGCCGGATTGCGCGGCAATGTGATCGTCATTTGCGCGTTGCTCGGATGTGCGTGGACCGCACCTGGCCGCGCCCAGCCGTTTCCGTCGCGCCCCATCACCCTCGTGGTGCCGTTCGCGGCGGGTGGGCCGACCGATACGCTGGCGCGAATTCTGTCCGACCGGATCGCTGCCGAATTGCATACGACCATCGTGGTCGAGAACGTGGCTGGCGCCTCCGGCAGCATTGCCGGCGCGCGCGTCGCGCGTGCGACGCCTGATGGCACGACGATCACGATCGGCCATTGGGGCACGCATGTGCTGAACGGCGCGATCTTCAAGCTGCCCTATGACGTGCTGGCCGATTTCGAGCCGGTCGCGACGATCGCGATGGGCACGCAGCTCATCGTCGGCCGGAAGTCGCTCGAGGCCAACAGTCTGAAGGAAATGATCGCCTGGCTGAAGGCCAACCCCGGCAAGGCGACCGCTGGCACGGCCGGCGCCGGCACGGGCGCGCATGTCGCCGGCGTCTTCTTCAAGGAGAAGACCGGCACCGACTTCCAGTTCGTGCCTTATCGCGGCGCGGGGCCCGCCATGATCGATCTCGTCGCGGGCCAGATCGACATCATGTTCGACCAAGCCTCGAACTCGCTGCCGCAATACAAGAACGGCGCGATCAAGGCATTCGCGGTGACCTCGCCGACAAGGCTGGCCTCCGCGCCCGACGTGCCGACTGTGGACGAGGCGGGACTGCCCGGGCTTTATATTTCCTACTGGCACGGCATCTGGGCACCGAAGAATACGCCCAAGGACATTGTCACGAAGCTCAACGCGGCGATCGTCACCGTGCTTGCCGATCCCGCCGTCAAGCAGCGCTTCGGCGAATTGGGGCAGGAGATACCGCCGCCGGACCAGCAAACGCCTGCGGCGCTCTCGGCCTTCCAGAAGGCCGAGATCGAGAAATGGTGGCCGATCGTGAAGGCAGCCGACATCAAGCCGGAATAGCGCTGTCGCCGCCTAACAAGCCCTCATCCTGAGGAGGCCGCGAAGCGGCCGTCTCGAAGGATGGCCGCGGGCGAGAGCGGGGCCTTTATCCTTCGAGACGCCTGCTGCGCAGGCTCCTCAGGATGAGGGGAGAGAGAGGCGCGGGCCGTTAACCTTTTCCGGCGCGAAAGTCTCGCTGCGGTGCGAGATCACTATCGATGCCTGCGGTGATGCATCCTTGATATAAGGTGAGCGCTGGCCGACAATGCCCGCGGTTCAATGAGAAACTCCCTGGGGGAATTCGTGAATAGACCTGCTCGGGTCAGTGCCCATCCGACATCATCCGACACGGCGCACGGCATGACGCTGCTGCGCGATCCCCTGCTCAACAAGGGCACCGCCTTCACGGAAGCGGAGCGCGCCGCGCTGGGCTTGCGTGGCCTGCTGCCGCCTTGCGTGCTGACGATGGAGACGCAGGTCGAGCGCGTGCTCACCAACCTGCGCACATTGCCGACGGACCTCGAGAAATTCGTCGCACTGAACGCGCTGCATGACCGCAACGAGGCGTTGTTCTTCCGCGTGGTCGTCGACAATATCGACGAGATCCAGCCGATCATCTACACGCCGACGGTCGGGCTCGCCTGCCAGAAGTTTGGCCTGATCTACCAGCGGCCGCGCGGCATGTTCATCTCCTCGCGCGATCGCGGCCAGATCGCGGACATCCTGAAGAATTGGCCCAATCCCGCAAAGCTCATCGTCGTCACTGACGGCGAGCGCATCCTTGGGCTTGGCGATCTCGGCGCCAACGGCATGGGCATTCCGGTCGGAAAGCTCTCGCTCTATTCGGCCTGCGCCGGCGTGCATCCCGAGCAATGCCTGCCGATCGTGCTCGACGTCGGCACCAACAACGAAGAGCTGCTGAGCGATCCCTATTATCTCGGCTTGCGCCAGCGGCGGCTCACCGGCGAGGCCTATGACAGCTTCGTCGACGAATTCATGGTGGCCGCGCGAAAGACGTTCCCGGGCGTGCTGATCCAGTTCGAGGATTTCGCCAATCATTCGGCATTCAAGCTGCTGCACAAGTACCGCGAAGATGCCTGCGTCTTCAACGACGACATCCAGGGCACAGCGGCGGTGGCGCTCGCCGGCCTGTTCTCGGCGCTGCGCGTCAACGGCGGCAAGCTGAAGGACCAGCGCATCCTGTTCCTCGGCGCCGGCGAGGCCGCGACCGGCATCGCCGATCTCGTCGTGTCCGCGATGATGGCGGAGGGGGCTTCGGAAGGCGAAGCGCTCCGGCGCAACTGGCTGGTGGATTCCCGCGGCCTCGTCGTCAGCAGTCGCGAAGGCCTCCATGGCCACAAGCTCCGCTATGCTCATTCCGACCAGGCGCCGATCGCCGACTTCCTCACCGCGATCAAGACGCTGAAGCCGACGGCGATCATCGGCGTCGCCGCGGTCGGCGGCGCCTTCACGCCCGAGGTGCTGAAGACGATGGCGGCGCTCAACGAGCAGCCGATCGTGTTCGCGCTCTCCAACCCGACCTCGAAGGCCGAATGCTCGGCGGAGGATGCCTACCGCTACACCGAGGGCCGCGCGCTGTTCGCCTGCGGCAGCCCCTATGATCCCGTGAAGCTCAACGGCCGCACCTTCGTGCCGCGCCAGGGCAACAACTCCTACATCTTCCCCGGCGTCGGCCTCGGCGTCATCGCCAGCCGCTCGCGGCTGGTGACGGACGAGATGTTCATGGCGGCCGCCCATACGCTCGCCGATTGCGTCGGCAAGGAGGATCTCGCGCAGGGAAGCCTCTATCCGGCGCTCCCTCGCATCCGCGAGGTTTCGGTCCGCATCGCTGCCGCCGTCGCAGACGTGGCCTTCCAGCGCGGACTGGCGGACGGACCCGCGCCCAACGACGTCAAGGCCCTGGTCCAGTCGCAGATGTACGAGCCGAAGTACTGAGCGGACAGACGGACTGGGTCGGCGTGAGGACCCAACCCCATCGGGCGCTCGCCATCTCCTGGTGAGGCGACGCGCGGCCGCCCGAGGGCAGCTGTCTGTCTCGATTCAGGACAGGTAACTGTGGTGGAATCGCCACATCCGGCGCGAAACGAACGCGGCCCCAACCCTGCTTTTCTTCAGCCAAGGTTCTGCCCTCATTGCCCACCGAAACTTGGGGTTGTTCGGAGGGCGCATCATGTCTCGCTTTGCACGTGCCGAAACTGCCCGGAGTTCTCTCGCAAT